>Ga0073932_1006642_pt1 | contig 11726 bp, 10 predicted proteins | sample DewCreD2012metaG_FD_76967 | JGI IMG/M metagenome (GOLD analysis project Ga0073932, IMG submission 76967) | Hot spring sediment bacterial and archeal communities from British Columbia, Canada, to study Microbial Dark Matter (Phase II) - Dewar... ... | reverse complement strand
TCCGGCGACGAGCTACTGCACGGCGTGCTTCAGCGGGAGTTATCCGATTCCGGTGGACCACCAGCTGACGAAGTTCGCGCTGGAGCGGCACCAGATGAGGATGTTCGAGTAGAGCGCGTCTACAGCTGGCTCTGCAGCATTTTGAAGTAGCGGTTCAGGACCGGCCTGGGGACGTCCTGCAGGCCGGCCGGCGGGGGTTCCTGCATGGCCAGTTTGTTTGCCAGCTGCTTGGCGGCCTTGCTCTTTCGCAGTTGCATCATGGAGCGGTCGGCGTCACCGAGATCGCCGTCGGCCATGGAGCGGACCCACTCGATGATGAGGAACTCGACGTCCTCATCGGTGTCGGCTGAGCCGATGTCCACGGGGGGCGGGGGCGGCGGCAGGTCGATGTTGCCCTTGGGGACCGCACCTTCCGGGGCGATCTGTTTTTCCTTCAGGAGCGCGCGCTCGGCCGCGCGGGCCTGCTCTTCCATCTGGCGCCGGCGGCGCTCCTCGTACTCATCGATGGGGGCCAGGTCGAGTTCCTCCACGGCCGTGTCGGGCATGGGGACGTAGAGGATGTTCTGGCAGGTGGGGCATTTGCCCTTCTTGCCGCCGGCCTCTTCGGGGGCGCGAACCAGTTTGCCGCAGAAATTGCAGTGAAATTCGATCGCCATGTCATTCACTCCCGGCTTTGCTACGATGGTGCGACCGGAATAAGAGTCTAATCGGAACCTCGCCGTAGGGCAAAACTTCCCGCAGGCGGTTCAGCAGAAATCGGCGGTAGTCTTCGGCCAGAAGACCCGGGTCGTTTACAAATGCTACGACCGTTGGCGGCTGGACGGCCACCTGCGAGAGGTAGTAGAACTTCGGGATCTTGCCGCCGGATGCGCCGATCGGTTGGCGGGCCTCGACGGCCTCGCGGAGGGCGCGGTTGAGGTCGGCGGTACCCACGCGGACCTGGCTCTGGCGGAAGAGTTCGAGGGCCAGATCCACCACCTCCCAGACGCCGCGGCCGTCCTTGCCGACAGTCAGGGCGATGGGGGCGTACTCGATGCCCGGCAGCGTCTTGGTGAGGTATTGGCGGTAGGCGTCGGGGTCGTCCTTGTCCTTCTGCTCGGCCAGGTCCCACTTGCTGACGACGATGGCCACGGGCTTGTAGAGGTCGGCGATGTAGCGGGCGAGTTTCTTGTCGACGTCGGTGACGGGCATGGCGGCGTCGATGAACAGCAGCGCGACGTCGGCCCGGCGGATGGATCGCTGGGCGCGGGCGAAGCTGTAGAACTCGATGTCGCTGTCGAACCTGCCCTTCTTGCGGACGCCGGCGGTGTCGATGGCGACGAAGGTCTGGCCGTCCCTCTCGAAGCGGACGTCGATGCTGTCGCGGGTAGTGCCGGGCACCTCGCTGACGATGACGCGCTGCTCGCCGGCCAGGGCGTTGATGAAGGTGGACTTGCCGACGTTTCGCTTGCCGACGACGGCCAGTTTCATCACGGGCTCGACCGGGGCGAGGTCGCTGCGGCCGATCCGCGCGGCGATCTGGTCGAAGAGCTCTTCGATGCCTCGCTTGTGGGCGGCGGAGGTGGGGAAGGGCTGGTTGAAGCCGAGGGCCCAGAACTCGCCGACCTGATCGTCCATCTTGAGGTTGTCGGCCTTGTTGGCCGCGAGCAGGACGGGCTTCTTGATCCGCCGGAGCATTCGGGCTACCTGCTCGTCGAGCGGCTGGATGCCGGCCTGGGCGTCAACGATGAACAGGACGAGGCTGGCCTCGGCGACGGCGTAGCGAATCTGGGCCTCGACGTGCTCGGTGAGCTGGTCGGAGTCCTCGATGCCCAGCCCGCCGGTATCGACGAGTTCGAAGTAGACGCCGCGGTGCTCGCAGATCGTGCTGACGCGGTCGCGCGTGGTGCCGGCGGTGGGGTCGACGATGCTGATGCGCCGGCCAGCCAGGACGTTCAGGAGCGAACTCTTGCCGACGTTCGGCCGGCCGACGATCGCGACGATTGGGAGTTTGTGCAGCCTTGTTTCGGACATAGGGTACGGTTTCCAGGCATAGCCCAAGCCAGGCCCGAGGTCGCCAGGCGGCCCCGGGTCCGGCTTGGCTGCGGGCGTGCTCCATGTGTTTATTGTAGCGGCAAATCGACGGCTTTGCGGCACCTGGCTGATTGGTAGATCGCCAGGATGATCTCGACGCTCTTGCGGGCCTCCCGGCCGGTGACGGCCGGCTCGCGGTTATTGTCCAGAGCGGCAAGGAACTCGGCGATGTTGCGGCGGTGGCCTTCGTGCGACAGGCCGCCGCCTGGGGTGCTAGCGCCGGCGGAGACGGCCGGAAAGGCGACCTTCTCCTTGCGGATCCGCTCGTCCTCGTCGGTCTCGTTCTTGAACTTCCAGAAGAAGAAGTTGGCGTCAGCCATGGCGACGCTGCCGGCGTCGCCGGCGACCTCGACGATCCGGAAGTGGCCGGGCCACATGCTGGTGGTGCAGGCGATGGTGCCGAGGGCTCCGTTGGCGAACTCGACCGCGGCCGAACCGGTGTCCTCGACCTCGATTCGCTTGTGGGCGAGAGTGGCCGCGAAGGCCTGGACGGACTTGACCGGGCCCATCAGCCACTGGAGCATGTCGATGGTGTGGATGCCCTGGTTCATGAGGGCGCCGCCGCCGTCGTACCGGATCGTGCCCTTCCAGCCGCCTTCGTCGTAGTAGGACTGCTCGCGCCACCACGGGCCGTAGGCCATGCCGAAGGTCAGCCGGCCGAAGCGGCCCTGGTCGACCGCCTTCTTGAACAGTTGAGCGGCGTCGTTGAACCGCCCATTGAAGATGCCGCCGATCTTCGTGCCGGCCTTGTCGTGGGCCTGGAGGATGCGGTCGATGCGGTCGAGGGTGATCTCGATGGGCTTTTCAATGATCACGTGCTTACCGGCCCGGGCGGCCTCGACAGCGGGTTCCATGTGCGAGCCGCTGGGCGTGGCGATGGTGACGATGTCGACCGCGGGATCCTTGAGCATGTCCCTGTAGTCGCGGTACATCTTCGCTTGCGGGAACTTCTCGGAGAACCTGGCGACGCTCTTGTCGGACCGGGCGCAGCCGGCCACGAGCCTGGCGTTAGGGATCTCCTGGATCGCCGCGGCGTGATATTCGCCGATGAAGCCGGCACCGATGACGCCAATACCGTATGTCCTGGCCATGGGTTGCCTCCGAGTCATGGATCGTCGGGATGCCCGTATTTGGGAGTGAGTATACCAGCCGCAGGGGGTTGGGGCGAGATTGGCGGAAACGGGCTGGGTGGTTGTCCGCGTAACCGTTTCCCGGGAGCAATCCGGCAGGCATGGCAGGTGATGGCTCAGGCTGCCATCGCGAGCAGGGCCAGCAACACAAGCAAGTTGATGACGCCAGGGGGTTCCGTCCAGCTGGAATGGATGGTTTGCCACCTGCTGCTGCCGCGGATGACCTGCCGGCCGGATGGGCTATCGTTGCACCGCATTGTGCCTGGTTGCCAGCAGTTCGCTCAAGGGGCGGGCGGCGGCTTCGGGGGCCGGGTCGATTCTGGCCTCGTCCAGGATTTCGGGTTCGGAGCGGTGGAAGTTGCCAACCTTCTGGCCGCCGTACTCGACCATATCGCCGCCCTGGTAGTTCACGTCGAGCAGCCAACGGCTGATGTCGTCGCTGTATTCGGCCGGGTAGATCAGGAGCGTGACGAAGGGCCAGTCACCCAGGGCTGACCGTGCGAACTGGATGTGCGCCCAGCAAGGCAGGCGGCCTGCGGCGAGCGTCTTCAGCGTTTCGAAGTCTTCGCGTGCTTCGGCTTCGGACTCGCGCAGGAAGAGGATGCCTTCCTCCCTTCGCCGGCCGAAGCGGCTCATGGGCACATTTACCAGTTCGAGCGTGCCGTCCGGCAGGGCCCGGTGGATGCGGTAGGCGCGCATCTGCGGGAACCGGCCCGATTCGCGAAGGAGGACCACCTCGGCAGCCAAGTAACCGACAGCGGTGTCGTCACCGAAATCGATGATGTAAAGCCCCTGGTAGCGCTGAGGGTTGGTCAGACGCGGCAACCGATTGAGAGTTGGTTCCGGATTGTTCATCAGCCTACAAGTGTCCCCGGGGCCCTCACCGGCGGAACAACGATGTCTACCCAAGTTTGATCTTGGCCACGCGGCGTTTGCCCAGTTGGACGATCATCCCGTCCTTCAGTTGGACCTGGGCGTTGGGATCCATGATCTTCTGTTCGTCGATCGTTACGCCGCCGCCCTGGACCGAGCGTTTGCCGTCGCTGGTGGACGAGGCAAAGCCAATCAGGTGGAGGAGCTTGGCGATCCAGATCTTGCCGTCGGTCAGCTGGTCCTTAGGCACCTGCACCTGGGGCGTGTCGTCGCGCAGGGCGCCTTGCTTGAAGACCTTCACGAACTGCTCGGCCTCGCTTTCGGCCGCGGCGGGGCCGTAGTAGGCCGTGACGATATCCTTGGCGAGGATCTCCTTGGCCTTACGCGGGTGGGTTTTGTTGGGATCACACAGGGTGTTGACCTCGTCAACCGGCCGGGCGGTCAGCAGTGTGAACCATTGCTTCATCAGGCTGTCGGGGATGGACATCGTCTTGCCGAACATGTCCTTGGCGGAGTCCGTCAGGCCGATGTAGTTGCCCAGGGACTTGCTCATTTTCTGCGTGCCGTCGAGACCCGTGAGGATGGGCATGATCAGGACACACTGGGGCTCCTGGCCGGCGTCCTTCTGGAGGTCCCGGCCGACGAGGTTGTTGAAGGTCTGGTCGGTGCCGCCGAGTTCGACATCGGCGCGGACGAAGACGCTGTCGGTGCCCTGGAGCAGGGGGTACATGAACTCGTGGAGGTAGATCTCGATGCCGGCCTTGTAGCGCTTCTCGAAGGTGTCGCGTTCGAGCATGCGGGCGACGGTCATCTTGCTGGCCATCTTGAGGGCATCGGCCAGGGTCATGGGCCCGAGGAATGAGCTGTTACGGACGACCTCGATTGCGTCGGAGTCCATTCTCAGGATCTTGCCGGCCTGGTTGAAGTAGGTCTGTGCGTTGGCCTCGACCTGGTCCGGGGTGAGCATGGGACGGGTCTTGTTCTTGCCGCTGGGGTCGCCGATCATGGCGGTGTAGTCGCCGACGATTAGGACGGCCTTGTGCCCCAAATCCTGGAATTGGCGAAGCTTGCGCAGGACGACGCTATGTCCGAGGTGGATGTCCGGGGCGCTGGGGTCGAGGCCGAGCTTGATGCGGAGGGGCTGGCCGGTCTTATAGGACCTATCGAGTTTGGCTCGCAGTTCCTGTTCCGTGTAGAGCGCTTCGCAGCCGCGCATGAGTATTTTCAGTTGTTCGTCGACCGGCAAGAAGGCCATCGCCGCATACCTCGTGCTAAGGACCGTACTGAACGAAACGAATCAGCAGATCGTACCCGCAGGGCCATCCGGGTTCAACGCGTAACAACAGGCCGGGTCGTGAGAAACGGCACCGGCTAGAAGGTCCAGCCCCGTCGGTGAAAGTGCCCTTCTTCGGTCCTGCATTTTGCTCGGCACTCAGGACTGGCTTCTAGCCACTTCCAGCATCACCAATGTTCGCATGTTGAAGACGGCGTGAAAGAGGATGGGCAGCGTCAGGGAGTTGGTTCGGGTGTAGGCGTAGCCCAGGATGATGCCCAGGGCCGTCAGGGCGGGCACGAGGTGCCACTGCGGCTTGTGGATGATGCCGAAGGCGACGCCGCTGAGGATGATGGCAAGCGTTGTCGACCGTGTGGCATTTCGCAGCCAGTTCAGCAGCAGGCCGCGGAAGAAGAGCTCCTCGAAGATAGGTGCGACCACGCCGGCGAGGGTCCAGGCGATCAGCTGCCAGAGCAGGGATACGTCGGGTGCTTCCAGGAACAGCAGGACCTCGTGTTCGGGCGGGGGCTTGGAGATCAACCACTTGTAGAGCAGCGTGGTCAATTCAGCCAGGACGAAGCAGGCGGGCCAGAAGGCGAGGTAGCCGACGACGGCCCAGGTGAGATCGCGGTGCAGGCGGTCGGTCCGCAGACCAAAGCCTTGCAGGCCGCCGTCAAACGTGATGCTCGCGACATACAGCATCAGGCCAACGGCAAGCAGCTCGGCGACGCCCAGCATCAGCAGACTGACGGGGTCGTTCTGGGCCTCGGGAGCTGGCGATGCATCCGGATCGGTTGGGGCCGGCAAGGCGGCGGGTGATGCGAACGCGGGATGTTCCGAGGATTCCTGTGCCTCGGAGGCGGGTTCGGTTGCTGCGGGTTGAGGTGCGGTTGGCACCGTGTAACCCAGCCGGCCAGCGGCGTACAAGAGCATCTGCATGGTTAACAGGAACGCGATCAGGACAAAAAGCAGGTGCGAGCCGGTCAGGGTGTTGCGCGGGGCAGGCGGGAAATCCAGGGCGCGTCGCATCCGGCCGGAGATTTGCAGGACGGCGGTCATGGTGACCAACACGATCACGCCGACCACGAGTTGCGTGGCGCTGATCCACACCTGGGCTGTGAGGTGTTGCACATCCATAGGCTGTGACACTTTCGCCGGATTGGGCGCGCCGTCAAGTCCCGCGGTCGGCAAAGGCAAGCGACAATTGCCCTTGGGGGCGGCGATGGCGTAAATTGACCAGCCTTTTGCTGCTGATAGACTTGAGCAGGCGAGGCCCAGGTGCGACAGCGTGAGTCACGGAGGTTCTTTGTGTCGGGGCAAAACAGCAACATTCTGGACCGGATCCTGGAGAACAAGAGGCGTGAGGTCGACGAGGCCAGGGCCCGGGTGCCCCTGGAGGACCTCAAGAAGGCCGCCCGGGACCTGCCCAGGCCGCGCAACTTCTATGCCGCCATCGCCGCGCGGCCGCCGCGCGGCATCCACATCATCGCCGAGATCAAGAAGCGCAGCCCTTCAGCAGGCCTGATCCGCGAGGACTTCGACCCGGTCCGCATCGCCGGCACTTACTATGAGAATGGGGCCAGTGCATTATCGGTCCTTACAGACAAGCCGTACTTCGACGGCCGGCTGGAGTACGTGCAGCAGGTCAAGCACGTGGTGCCGATCCCGGTGCTTCGGAAGGACTTCATTGTCGACGAGTACCAGATCTACGAGTCGCGGGTGGCCGGTGCGGATGCGATCCTGCTGATCGCCGATGTGCTGAACCCTCGCGAGATGCTGGATATGCTGATCCTGGCGAGCGAGTTGTACCTGACGAGCATTATCGAGGTGCACGAGGCCGACACGGTGATGAAGGTTCGCAGCGTGGTGGGCTTCCCGCATGAGCGGTACAGCATCCTGGGGATCAACAACCGCGACCTGAAGACGCAGACGACGGACCTGGGCACGACGGGCCGGATTGCGGACATGATCGAGGACGAGACGATGTTCATCAGCGAAAGCGGCATCCGCAGCCGGGAGGACGTCGAACGGATGATCCGGCTGGGAGCCCGCGGCATCCTGATCGGGGAGACGCTGATGAAGAGCCCGGATATCGCGGGAAAGATGAATGAGTTGTTTCCGGTCAGCGTGGGGCGGCAGGAGAGTGAGTAGGTATCGGCAGCGTTACGGGTGGGTCGTGATATCGAGTGCGGTGGCAACGACACCGCTTTGCCTTGGCCGGGTGGGCTTCAATGTGCGGATGACTGCTTTCTGGTGTCTCTCATTGTGTCTGACTCTGCCGGCTGGCTGCGGCAGCACGCATCAGTCGCCACAATACGTTGTGAACTGGGACCGGCTCAAGGTCGGAATGCCTCGGCTGCAGGTGAAGGAGTTGCTGGGCGAGCCATATCGGGCTACGTATCGCAAGGGGCGGCACACTCCGTATGTGATGGAGCCGCGGGAGGGGGCGTCGGAACGGGATCAACTGGTTCGGGAGTTGGGAGGTTTGGACGGCAACTGGTCCGAGCGGTGGCAGTACGGCAAGTTCGGCCTGAGCGACATGGACGACCTGATCGGCGGGTCGGACAAGGCGTTCATCGTGGATTTCGACGACTGGGGGCGGGTGATGGGGTTGCGCCGGCCGAGCAAGGGGCCCTTTGCGTCGCAGACACAACCGGGTAAGGTGGGGCCGTAACGGAGGAGGTTGTTCGATGCGGTCGACGTACCTGGTGTCTGCTCTGGCGGGTTTGATGTTGCTGACGGGGTGTGCGAGTTCGGGTCAGACGCCGAAGTTCGTGACCAACTGGAGCCAGTTGCGGATTGGCATGTCGCAGGCCGAGGTCAAGCGCCTGCTGGGCGGGCCGAAGTTCATATCCATTTACACCCCGGATAACGCACACGTGCCGCGGGCCCGGGAGTTCGGCGATGACAAGGCGGCGCTGGCGGCGGATATCGAAGCCATCTTCGGCGACCCGGAGTTGTGGCACTACGGCAAGGCGGGCCTGATGGACCCGTCGGACGAGGCGTTCCTGGTGTACTTCAACGGGCAGGGGCATGTCGTTCGCTGGCGGCGGGCCATGAAAGGGCCCTATGCCGCGACGAGCCGGCCGATCGAGCCGGAGGGCATGGCAGATCCGGTGCCCCGCGACGTGACGCCGGAGGAGTTGTGGAAGACCCCGACGCTGCAGCCGGCGAAGTAGAACCTGAAGTTCACCTGAAAGACGACCGTCGTTGGAACACAATGGCACCGGCAACCGCCAGGGAAGGTCACCCCCAGGCATGCGACGCCTGGGGGTGTGCGATACTGTGCCGAACCATCCAGTTTATACTTTGTTCCAGTTAATTGCCATGACCTGCAAATCGAAGACGTCGATCTTCCCGTCCTGGTTCAGGTCGGCCTGCGCATTGTAGTTGGCATCGCCTTCCCTGGTGTTCCAGGCGGCGGCCAGTTTCTGCAGGTCGAACACGTTCACGTGGCCGTCGCCGGTGATGTCGCCGGGGGGGTGGGGCGGGATGCGGCCTTCCTTGATGAACATGTGGGGGCAGCCGGCGTTGGTCAGCACGCTGAGGTCCTTGGACTGGTACCAGCCGGGCACCTGCGACTCGGCGTCGGCCTTGTCGGCGTCGGCCTTGGCCAGCAGCAGCGGTCGGTTGGCGTGGGTCTCGGGCAGCGACAGGTACAACAGCGCCAACGCGTCGAAGTCGTGGTAGTGCCAGTAGGAACTGCTCGGCACGTAATTGTTCAGGTAGGTATTCGACCAGCTGATGGCGTGGCTGACCGCAGTGTTGTAGTCGGCATCGAACTCGCCGTTGAGCCTCTTCCAGAGTATGAAGCGGGCGATGCCGTCGATGTACCAGCTGGTGCTCCAGTTCATGCTGGCCTGGACAGTGTTGGCGGCCAAGGTCGCGAAGATCTTGTTGCGGTAGGCCACGTCGTGCGTGAGCTGGTAGCCGTAGGTCAAGCTGAAGAGGAAGTTGCCGGATTCCCGGCCGCGGCTGGTGGGCACGCCGGCGCGCAGGGACCACTGGGTGCTTTCCAGGATGCTGTCATAGGCCATGCGGTCGCCGGTCAGGAAGTAGTAGTAGTACGGGGTATTGAGGTGGCCGGGATCGCCCGGTCCGCCGCTGTTGTACGTCGGAGTAAAAATGTCGTTCGGGCAGAGCGGGTAGAGCAGCTGGTCCAGCTGGGGGTTTCTATCGCTATCGCACTCGCCCGGGTAGATGCGGTGCTTGGCGCGCAGGGCCGGCATGTCGTGCGTTGTGTGCAGGAAGTAACCGCCCGCATAGGCGGGGTCGCTGGCGATGTTTTTGACGTGGTAGATGTGGATGTCGAGCATGTGCCTCGACTGGGCGATGGCGCTGTCCAGGAACTGGAGATTCCCCCGGCGGGCGAACTGGATCATGAAGCCTTCGCTGGCGAAGTACTCGTTGCCGTAGTGGTTGATGCCGTCGACCTTCCAGTTCTTGCCGGTGACTGGGTCGATGGGCAGCGTGCCCATCTCGTGGTCAGCGACGACGCAGCCGAAATCCTCCCAGCCGTATTCGTCGAAGTTTTCCCAGTTGCCGGTGATCGAGTTGATCACGTTGTTGGTGTAGCCTTCGAGACGCGGATAGCTGGTCGGGTTGTAGGCGCCAAGGTACTCGAAGGCGAAGGTGTCGGCGTAGTGGGCCTGCGTGCAGCGGGCGAACAAGGGGGCGTTCAGGCCTGCCATCACCTCCTGTGCGTTGCCGGCGCCGGTGTGGAAATAGAAGAAGCATTCGGTCGTCTTGTTCAGGCCGCCCTCGAACTCAAAGCCGTGGTGGCTGGTCCAGTACTTCGGGAACGGGCGGACGCAGAGCTTCCACCCGGCCTCCACAGCTTCCTGGCTCAGTTCGATCGCCTTCGGGCAATTCTGCCAGAAGTGCCGCATGCCGGCTGATACGCCGATATTCGCGTCGTTGAACGCCATCCAGCCGATGGCCCGGCTGCCCGATGCGACGGTCTGGTTGTTGTTGATGAGCCGCCAGCCGCTGAAGGCGTCAGTGTACAGGTGATAGCGGTTGTAGTAGCGGTCCATGTGGTGATCGTGGTTCCACTTGGCGCCGCCGCTGGAGCACTGGTAGAGATAGGTCGAGCCGGCCACGGTGCCGGTCATGGGCGCGCTGCCGGCGTTGCCCTGGGCCATGTAGCTGACCGTCGGAACGAGGTTCGTGCGCAACTGCAGGCTGGCATCGGTGATGTCTTCGTAACCCGACCAGCCCGAATCCCAGCGGTTGCCAGGATGCTGGGCGGCCTTGGCGTTCTCCAGGCGGTAGAACACGCGCACCAGGCTCTGGCCGGCGTAGAAGTGGATCCGGCAGGTATACTCGAGCAGGTGGCTGGCGTCGCCGGCGAAGCGGCGGTGGTCGCCAACGACCTTGACCACCGTGTGCATCGGTCCCTGGTCCTCGATGGTAAAGGTGGCCGGGCCGAAGTTGCTGTGCCAGACGCTACCATCCGAGGCCTTGGTGACGCTGATGCCATTCGTGGGCGAACTGCTGACGACCGGTACGCCGCCGACGGTGACGCTGTCGAAGAGGTTGAAGTTGCTCTTGCTCATGGTGAACACGGCGGCGCCGGTGCTGACCGTCATGGAGTTTGCATCCTGGGTGATCTGAATGGGGGTCGGGTGGGCCGCGGCGGTGCCGTTTCTTACAATGCGGTAGACCTCGCTGGCGCCGGCGGCGACGGTAGGCTGGAAGTCGACGAGGACCCAGCGGGCCGAGCCGTCATTGTAGGTCATGATGGGGACGAACTGGGCGGGGACGGGGTTGCCCGCGGAGTCCTGCAGCGAGAGCTGCGAGGGGTTCTTCACCTGGCCGCGGAGGAAGGGCACCCCCGAGGTAACCGGCAGGGCCGTCCAGTTGGCGGTGTTGGGGTTCTGCACGGTAAGTTCGACCGGGAAGCCCGCCTGGGCGGCAGGGACAAACACGGCCAGGGACAGCAGAGAGACGGCGAGCAGTAGCAGGTGCGAGCCAGTACGAACCAAGGTTCTTCCTCCTGTGGAATGAGGGGCTGCTGAGCAGCCGCGGAAGTCCCTGGATCAGGTGGGGGTAATGGTGTGAACGGCCGGGCTGAATCCTTCAACGAGCCGTAGACATCTGGGAACGGCCCAGGGTGCGGCGGGTCATTTGCCCGGCCGACACTGTGACCACAGGCAATCGTTGTAGGCAACAAAACGCTTCACCCTCTCCAGTGACACAAGTGTATTGTGCGCAGAAGCCGGCGCGCGAGTCAACGCTATATTGGCGGCAACCCTCTGGCAAGGGACCGGATGGAGGACCAGTGTAACTCAACCCCCCTACAGGATCGTATCTGCTGAACGCTTATCCGCCCAACGACACGCCGATCAGCCGGCCGACCAGGTAGGTCAAGCCTG
>Ga0073932_1006641_pt1 | contig 11726 bp, 10 predicted proteins | sample DewCreD2012metaG_FD_76967 | JGI IMG/M metagenome (GOLD analysis project Ga0073932, IMG submission 76967) | Hot spring sediment bacterial and archeal communities from British Columbia, Canada, to study Microbial Dark Matter (Phase II) - Dewar... ... | reverse complement strand
TAAGGTGTTTGCGCGCGTAGCCGTGCGCGACCAGGTTCAGCGCCTCGGTGGCGCCGCGCGTCCATACGATCTCGTCGGCACGCGCGGCATGGATGAACAGCGCCACCCTGGACCGGGCGCACTCGTAAATCTCGGTGGCCCGTTCGGCGAGCGTGTGGAGACCCCGGTGTACGTTGGCGTTGGCGGTCCGGTAATAGTGGTCCATCGCGTGGAGCACGGACGAGGGTTTCTGCGAGGTGGCCGCGGAATCCAGATAGACCAGGCGCCGGCCGCGAATCTGCTGCGCCAGGATCGGAAACTCGGCGTGGAGGTCGGCATCCGCGAGCAGCGACCGGACGGGACAGCGGTCGTGCGCCTTCGCATCCGCTCCGTGCGCGAGCAACGTTCCCGGCCGGGTGCCGGGCGTTTCGAGAACCGATGGATGACTCATCCGAGTTGCACCTCCACGTGCCCGTCGACGACCCGCACCGGATACGTCCTCAGCATCCGGACGGCCGGCAGACTGCGCGGTTTGCCGGTCGTCACATCGAAACGCGCGCCATGCAGAGGGCACTCGATTTCCAGACTTCCGGGATCGAAGTTTCCGCCCGCCAGCGAGGCCTCCGCATGGGTGCAGCAGTCGTCGAAGGCGTAACACGTCCCGTTCGCCAGTACGACGGCAACCCGCTTTCCGGATATGCCAACCGCCTTGACCTGGCCTTCGGCCAGTTCGGATGCGTCCAACACCCGGCAAAACTCGGCCATGCATCGCTCCTCGTGGATGCCGGACGGACCGGGCAACCCGCTCCGGTGTCCTGCATCGGGCATCGGCCCTCGCATTACCCGCCGTGCTCATCCCCGCCGATCAGCCGGTGCAGTTCGTCGCGCAGGATCCGCGTCACGTCGGGCACGCCGGACTGGACCAGCACCTCTTCGAAAAAGCCTTCCAAAATCGCATGGCGCGCCTGGCCCAGCGAAAGGCCGCGGCTGCGCAGATAGAAGAGCATCTCCGGGTCCAGCTGGCCCACGGTCGCGCCGTGCGTGCAGCGCACGTCGTCGGCGTTGATCTCGAGCCCGGGAATCGAGTGCATGCAGGCATCGTCGGTCAGGAGCAGCGTCCGGTTCTGCTGGTAGGCATCGGTCTTCTGCGCGCCCTCCTCGAGGCGGATCATCCCCCGGTAGACGCCATACGCGCTGCCGTCGAGCACGCCCTTGATCAGGAGATCGCTCTTGCAGTTCGGCGCGACGTGATGCTGCCAGGTGTCGATGTGCGTCTTCTGCCCGCCACGGCCGAAGTAGAGCCCGCGCACGAGGGCTTCGGCGCCGGGTTCGGCCAGTTCCACGTCCAGGAACGTCTTCGAAAGCGCCGCGCCCAGATGCGCGCTGAAGAGGTTGACCCTGGCGTCCTTCATCAGGCGCACGCGATGGGCGGCCAGGTGCGTCGTCTCCGTCCCGTCCCGCTGGAGCAGGACGTAGTTGAGCTTCGCGCCGGGTCGCAGGATCGCTTCCGTCTGCGGCTGGCAGAGCCCGTTGCCGATGGCCGAATAGTGTTCCACCAAGGTGGCTTCGGTGCCCGCCTCGAGCACGACCAGGTTGTGCGGCAGCGAAGCGCCTTCGCTGCCGGGGGCGGCAAAGCGCGCGCAAAACGGTTCGGCCACCTTCTGTCCTTCGGCGACGTGCAGCACATAGCCGCTGTCGAAAAAGGCCTGGTTCAGCGCGTGAAACTTGCCGCCGCGCCGCGCCGCCCGGCCCGAATCGCCGGCCGGATAGACCGTGGTCGCCCAGTGCTCCCGCAGCAATCCCGGGTTCTCGGCGATCGCGCGGGAGACTTCGCCCCAGAAGACCCCCGGGGCCTGGACGCCGCTCAGCGAAAGCAGGGGCGCGCCAGCCGGACGTTCCAGGGCGTCCGCGATCCTCGCGGCATCCAGCTTCACCCGCCGCCAGACGTCGTCGCCGCGGTCCGGCAGGGGCAGCCGGTTCCAGGTGTCGAACGCAATCCGACGGCGCTCGAGCAGGAAATCGGGTTCGCCGTTCCGTTTCGACGCCGCGACCAGCCCTTCCGCCGTGCATCGCCGTGTGCCTGTCTCGTTCGCCGTCGTCATGTCCCTGTCCTTGTCGCTCGAACGCGCCATCCCCGATCCGTCATCACCCCACGCTTCCTTCCATCTCCAACTCGATCAGCCGGTTCATCTCGACGGCGTATTCCATGGGGAGTTCCCGGATCAGCGGCTCGATGAAGCCGGTGACGATCATCTTGGCCGCCTCGGCCTCCGGGAGGCCGCGGCTCATCAGGTAGAAGAGCTGCTCCTCGGAAATCTTGCTGACACTCGCCTCGTGCTCGATAGCCACCCGTTCGGCATCCACCTCGATGGTGGGGTAGGTGTCGGAGCGGGAGCGGTCGTCGAGCAGCAGCGCGTCGCAGTTGACGCGCGATTTGCAGTGTTCGGCGCCGTCCAGGACCTTGCACAGGCCGCGGTAGCTGGTGCGCCCGCCGTCCTTGCTGATCGACTTGCTGGTGATGAGGGAGCTGGTGTGCGGCGCGCAGTGGACGACTTTCGCGCCGGCGTCCTGGTGCTGGCCCTTGCCGGCGAAGGCGATGGAAAGGATCTCGCCGCGGGCGCCCGGTTCCATCATGTAGACGGCCGGGTATTTCATGGTGAGCTTGCTGCCCAGGTTGCCGTCGATCCATTCCATCGTCGCGTCGCCGTAGGCCATGGCCCGCTTGGTCACCAGGTTGTAGACGTTGGTGGACCAGTTCTGGATCGTGGTGTAGCGGCAGCGTCCGCCGCGCTTGACGACGATCTCGACGACGGCGCTGTGCAGGCTGTCGGCGCTGTAGACGGGCGCCGTGCAGCCTTCGACGTAGTGCACGAAGGCGCCTTCGTCGACAATGATCATCGTCCGTTCGAACTGGCCCATCTCCTTGGCGTTGATCCGGAAGTATGCCTGCAAGGGGATCTCGACCTTGACGCCCCTGGGGACATAGATGAATGAACCTCCGGACCAGACGGCGCTGTTGAGCGCCGCGAACTTGTTGTCGGCGGGCGGGATGACGGTGCCCCAGTGCTCCCTGAAAAGGTCCTCGTGCCGGCGCAGGGCCTCCTCGGGCGAGAGGAAGATCACGCCTTTCTCGTCCCACTCCTTCTTGAGGTTGTGGTAAACGACTTCGCTGTCGTACTGGGCGCCGACGCCGCCGAGGAACTTGCGTTCGTCCTCGGGAATGCCGAGCCGGTCGTAGGTGCGCTTGATCTCCTCGGGGACCAGGTCCCAGTTCCGGTATCTCCCTTCGGTCGGCTTGAGATAGTAGGTGATGTTGTCGAAGTCGATGCCGGCAAGGTCCCCGCCGAAGTTGGGCATGGGCTTTCGCCAAAAGATCTCGAGGGCCTTCAGGCGGAAGTCGCGCATCCACTTCGGCTCGCCCTTCTGCTCGCTGATCTGTTCGACCACCTCGCGCGTCAGGCCTTTGCCCGTGCGGAAGGCGTGCCTTTCGGGCTCATGGAAGCCGAACTTGTAGTCCTGCACGATCCCGGCGGCTTCACTGGCCAGCGCCGGTTCGGGACTGCGGGCAATGCGGCTCGCTGCTCGGTCAAGCATCGTGTGTCCTCCTCGCTACGCCGCCGCGTACCTGGCGCGGGCCTTCTCGTAGCCCTGCTGGTCGATCTCGTCCACCAGTTCGGGTCCCTTGCTGACGACCAGGCGGCCGTCCATGAGCAGGTGGGCGTGCGTGGGTCGGACGTAGTTGAGCATCCGCTTGTAGTGGGTGATCACCAGCACGCCCATGTGCTGTTCGCGCGCCTGCCGGTCGGCGGCCTGCCCGACCGTCGCAAGCTTGTCCACGTCCAGTCCGCTGTCGGTCTCGTCCATCAGCGCCAGGCGCGGCCGCAGCAGCGCCATCTGGAGGATCTCCATCTGCTTTTTTTCGCCGCCGGAAAAACCTTCGTTCAGGTAGCGCGTGGCCAGCGACGGGTCGATCTTGAGATCGGTCATCGCGGCGCGGAGTCGCTTCTGGAATTCCATCACGGAAAACCCGCTGCCGGATCCGCCGGTCTTGTCGGCCGCCTTGACCGGGCCGCCGTGAAAGCGCGCCTGGTAGGCGGTGCGGAGGAAGTTAGCGACGGTGACGCCGGGGACGGAGATGGGGTTCTGGAAGGCGAGGAAGACGCCTTTGCGGGCGCGCGCGTCCGGTTCCAGGGCCAGCAAATCCTCGCCCTCGAACAGGATGCGCCCGCCAGTCACCTCGTAGTTCGGGTGACCCATGATCGCATAGGCGAGCGTGCTTTTGCCGATGCCGTTCTGGCCCAGCACCACGTGGACTTCGCCTGCCTTCAACGCAAGCCGGATGCCTTTCAGGACCTCCTTGCCGGCAATCCGCACGTGGAGGTCTTCGATCTCGAGCAACGGATGGGCTGCACCGCTCATGTTCTCTTCCTTTTTTCAACGGATCCTCACGAAGCGGCTCCGGGATTCGCCCAGGAGGCCTGGGTCGCATGTTCCTGAAGCCTGGCCCGCAGATGTTCCAGCGTGACGCCGCGCAGGACGTCATGCATCCGGGCCTCGGCATCGCGAAAGGTGCTCACGATCAGGCAGTGGCTGCCGAGGTTGCAGCTTTTGTTCTGCGCGTTGCACGAATACAGCGGCGCCGAACCCTCGAAGATGCGCGCAATGTCGAGCAGCGTGATCTCATGGGGGGCGCGCGCGAGCGCATAACCGCCCTTGGGACCACGCTGCGACCGCAGCAGACCCGCACGGGCCAGTTGCTGCAGTATCTTGGCCAGGTACGAAACCGACAGGTTCTGGGCCCGGGCCACTTCCTCGGCCGAGAACTCCTGCCGGCCGGGATGTGCGGCCAGGAACAGGAGGCTGTCCACGGCCAGTTCGGTGCTTTGCGCGTACCTCATGTCTCGTCCGTCCGCCTGTTCCGCTGGGCCCGACTCGCTGAGTGGATGTGCGGCGCGGGCCGGCCTATTCGGATATTCCGTGTCGTTTTTCTCCTCGATGCATAACGCCTATCTATACGATAGGATATATGGGCGCGAAGCGGCGGCAAGGACGGGAAGCGCGTCCGGCGTCTCCCCTCGGGAAGCGTCCCGTGCCGTGGTCCCGGAGCGGTCCGAAAGGCATCCCGGGATCAAACCTTGATTTGTAATTTGGCGGGGTTTCCGTACCATGCGCCATAAACTGTGGCGTCCGTTTTTCTTTTAACCGCCTTCGAAGGCTCGTGGCGACGAAATGGAAATCCTGAAAGGCATTCCGGTCTCGCCGGGCGTGTTCATCGGCGAGGCGTTTCTGCTGGTGGGCGCGGAAGCGCGCATTCCGGAGCGCCACATCCCGGCCGAACAGGTGGCCGAGGAGGAGGCGCGCTACGAGGATGCGTGCAGGCGCGTCCTCGCCGAATTGACCTCCATCCGCGGGGTTACCGAGCAGCAGCTGGGCGCGAACCTGGCGGCCATTCTCTCGGTGCAGGTCCAGTTGCTGCAGGACCCGTCGCTCAAGCAGCGCATCCTCAATCGCATCCGCCAGCAGCTGCATTCGGCCGAATACGCCGTCGCGCGCACGCTCCGTGACCTGGCCAAGCTGATGGCGGCCAGCGAGAACCAGATGATCGCGCATCGCGCCTCGGACATCTACGACCTGCAGAAGCGGCTGCTGAACATCCTGCTGGGCGCCAAGCGCGAGGACCTGGGCCACCTGCAGCGGCCGGTGGCGCTCATCTCGCACGACCTGGGCCCGTCGCAGACGGCCGCGCTGGACCGCGAGAAGGTCAAGGCGTTCGCCATCGACGTGGGCGGCCGGACCAGCCACACCGCCATCCTGGCGCGCGCGCTCGAGATCCCCGCCGTGGTGGGGCTGGAGACGGTTTCCGGCGACGTGACCAGCGGCGAAACCGTCGTGATCGACGGCAACCGCGGCATCGTCATCGTTTCGCCCGACGAGCGCACGCTCAAGCGCTACCGCAAGCTGCAGCAGGAGCAGGCGGCGTTCGAGGCGGCGCTGATCAAGGACAAGGACCTGCCGGCCGTCACGCAGGACGGCACGGAAGTCCATGTGCTGGCCAACATCGAATTTCCCGAGGAGGTCGAAGGCGCGCTGCAGCACGGCTCGCAGGGCGTGGGCCTCTTCCGGACCGAATTCCTCTATCTCAAGAGCGGGGTGATGCCCGGCGAGGACGACCACTATGCGGTTTATCGCCGCAGCGCGCAGCAGCTGGACGGCCGCCCGCTGGTGATCCGTTCGCTGGATCTGGGCGCCGACAAGGTGTACCCGGCGGATTCGTTTTACGAGCACAACCCGTTCCTGGGGCTGCGCTCGATCCGGCTCTCCATGAAGCGTCCGGAGAATTTCCGGCTCCAGTTGCGTGCCGTCCTGCGCGCCTCGGCGATGGGGAAGGTGAAGCTGCTGCTGCCCATGATCTCCTGCATCGAGGAACTGCGGTGGGCGAAGGGCATCGTCGAGGAGATCAAGGCCGAATTGACGGTCGAGAAACAACCCTTCGACCCCCAGATCCAGGTCGGCATCATGATCGAGGTGCCGTCGGCGGCGCTGGAAGCCCAGACGCTGGCCAAGGAATGCGATTTCTTCTCGATCGGCACGAACGATCTGGTCCAGTACACGCTGGCCGTGGACCGCGGCAACGAGCACGTTGCGCATCTGTACAACGCGGCGCATCCCGCGCACTGGAAGCTGATCCGGCACACCATCCTGGCGGCGAAGGAAGCCCGGATCGGCGTCTGCATGTGCGGCGAGATGGCCGGAGATCCCATTTACACCCAGCCGCTGCTGGGACTGGGGCTGACGGAATTCTCCGTCTCGCCCGCCACGATCCCCGAACTGAAGCGCGTGATCCGTTCCGTGACCCTGGACCACTGCAGGCAGGTCGCGGCCACGGTCCTGTCGATGGAGGAGACCGACGCGATCCTGGATTTCCTGCGCACCTCGCTGGGACAGATCCTGCCCGGCGGTTTCAGTACGCGATGAGGTTGAAAACCGGTCCCACGCTTCGCTCGGGGCGCGCGGGACCGGTCTTCGGGCGAACGTCGGTTCAGGCCACGTTTTTCAGCGTGGAGCCGGAAACGGCCCGGGGGGTGCCGGCGGAGGCCGCCGTTTCGGTTCTGGCGGATTCCTTGAGCGCATCCGGCGCGATCTGGACTTTGCCCGAGAACGTGGCGCCTTCGCTGACGGTCAGCTTGCCGGCGTTCAGGTCGCCATGGACTTGGGCGGAGGCCTCGATCTGGACCCGCTCGGCGACGATGCTGCCGTTGACCCGGCCTTCGACGACGAGCGTGCCGGCGCGGATCTCGGCCTTCAATTGCCCGCTCTTGCCGATCAGCGCCTTGCCCTTGGTGGTCAGCGAGCCCTCGATCTGACCGTCGACGCGCAGCCCGCGCTCGACCGTCACCTCGCCTTTGATGACGACGTCTGCGCCGATGACCGTGGTGAAATCCGTGCCCATGTTCTGTTCCGCCATGACCCTCGTTCCTCCCCGCTTGCGCGGAATGTCGATCCCCCCCGATTCCCAGGATGCGTCTGCCGACGGGCGGCAGGCGCCGATCCGATGTATCGGCAATCGCCGGCTTCACCTAAAGCGGGAAATGGGCTGAACTTTCGTTCGATTTTGTCCGTTGGGTAAGAGGTGGGCGATACGTCTTGATTTGTGGCCGGGTTTCAATTATTCAGGGGGCAGGAGAACGAAACGGTAATGGCGTCTTCCAGCAGGATTCGGTCGAGCGTGACGGTGACCAAAGGCAAGGGCTTTTCGGAGCTTGCTGTCGAGCGCGGTTTTTGCAAACCCAGGCACATCGTCGAGGCGGTTCGCGAGCAGAACCGGTTGAAGGAGGAGGAGGGGATCCAGCGGTCGCTGAAGGAGATTCTGCTGGAGCGAGGCGTCTTGTCGCCCACGCAGGTCGAGGAGATCGAGACGGCGCGGCGGGGCGCCAAGATCCTTGCCGGTTTCGAGGTGCTGGAGAAGGTCGGCCAGGGCGCCATGGGGGTCGTCTTCAAGGCGCGCCAGATTGCGCTCGACCGGATCGTCGCGCTGAAGGTGCTTTCCCCGAAGCTGGCGCGGGATGCGTCGTTCAAGGAGCGTTTCCTGCGGGAGGCGCGCTTCTCCGCCAAGCTGAACCACCTGAACGTCATCAGCGGCATCGATTGCGGCGAGGAGCACGGCTATCTCTATTTCGCCATGGAGTTCGTCCATGGACGGACGACCGGCGAGATGCTGAAGGAGCGGGGGCGTCTCTCGGTGGAGGACGCGGTCAAGATCGTGCGCCAGGTGGCCGACGCGCTGCAGTACGCCCACAGCTTCAACCTGGTCCATCGCGACGTGAAGCCGGACAACGTGATGGTCGATGCGGACGGGACGGCCAAGCTCTGCGATCTGGGGCTGGCCACCTTGAAGCGGACCGAGCGCGGCGAACGCTGGGGCGATCGGGACGACGACAACGGGGATGGCGACGGTTCGGCCACCAAGGCCGGCCGCGTGGTCGGCACGCCGTTCTACCTTTCGCCCGAGCAGGCGAAGGGCGCCGAGAACATCGACTGCCGCTGCGATATCTATTCGCTCGGCGCCACGTTGTACCACTATCTGGCGGGAAGGCCGCCGTTCGAGGGTCGTTCGCGCGAAGTCATGCGCCAGCACGTGAAAAGCGAAGCGCCCAGCATCTGCGAGCTGAATGCGGAAGTCCCGGTCGTCCTCGGGCAAATCCTTTCGAAGATGATGGCCAAGGATCCCGCGGAGCGATATGCGGATCCCGAGGAACTGATCGCCGACCTGGATGCGGCCGTGGAGGGGCGTGAGGTCACGGCGGCGGAGTTCAAGGGCAGGAGTTCCTGCGCCATGCCGGCCCGCAACCTCCGCCGTCCGCCCATGCCAAAGCCCAGGCAGCGGCCCGTTCAGGAAGTACTGCCCGTTCTCAAGAAGCCGCGCGATACGACCAAGAAGATCATCCCGGCGACGCCCGCCGCCCCGTTGGCCCCGTCCGGTCAGAACACACGCATGCTGCGCCGTCCGCGCCATTCGTCCGGCAGCCTGGCGGGCATCGTCATCCTGGCGCTGGCGCTGGTCGTCGCGATGGTGCTTTACAGCCACCTGTCCAGGATGCCGGTTCCGCCTCCCGCCCCCGCAGCGCCCGCCGCGGTGCGTCCGGCGCCGACGCGGACCGAACCGGCGAAGCCCGCGCCCAAGACGGCCCCGCCCGATTCCAGGAAAAACGAGCCCGCCGTGCCGCCGGATCCGCAGACCAAGGACGCATTGGACCGCGTGGTGGATCTTCCCGACACGCCCAGGACCGGGCCCGTCGAGACGACCGCCGTGGCAGACCTTCCGGTGCAACCGGCGCGGCCGGCGGTGCCGAAGGAGAAGGTGGCCGGCCTGCTGTTGCTGGAGATGGTCAAACGCCTGGCGTCGGGCGATCTGGCGCAGGCCGGTGCCGTGCTCGACGAGCTGGCGGCACGACCCGAGTTTGCGGCGGTCAAGGCCGAGCTGGATGCGGAACGCCAGGACTGGGTGGCCGCACTGGCCTACGAACGCGCGGCGCTGGGCCATCTGGCGGGTGCGCAACCGCGCAGGACGGTGCGACTGACCGAGGCCGGTCGGCGCAAATGCGAGAACAAGGAGGAGGCGGCGATCGAATCCTTCGATCCGGCGCGCGGGGTGGGGGCCAACCTGGGGCAGGTGGGCATTACGCTTCAGCCCTGGGATTTCCATCCCGCGGACGTGGTCCGGAAGGCCGAAGGCGCGGGGGATCCGGCGGGGAGCGTCTGCTATCTGCTGGCGCGCGGACGCGTGGGGGCCGCACGCAAGCGCCTGTCGCAGGTACCGCCCGAGGCGCGGAGCCGGCTGGAGGCGAAGGTCGGGTTGCTGGCGGAGTTCGAGAAGGAGTCCGAGGCGGCGGAAGCCTTCGAGCAACTGGAGAAACTGGCCGCCGACCGGCAGTGGGGCGCCTTGCGCACGGCGCTGGGCGGCTTCGAACAGGCCCATGCCGGCACCGCGGTGGCCCAGGCGAACGCGGCCAGGTTGAGCGAGTGGAAGCGCAAGGCGGAGGAGACGGGCGTTCCGGACCTGTCGAAGCAGTTCGGCGTGCCGGCCGAGCAGCTCGCGGGCGGCGGATGCGCGTTTACCTGGACCTCCAAGGAGACGGACGCCTTCAAGGCGGATTGGACGATCGACGACCCGCAGGGCGACCGGCCCGGCTTCGTCGTCTGGAAACCGCAGATGGACAGCATCGTGGCCTTCCGGGGCAAGAGCGGCGAGTTCTGGGACGGCAAACGGAAAGGTGCCGTCGTGGTACGCCCAGCAGGGAGCTTAAAGTCGGCCGCTACCGGCTCGAAGTTCATTACACGTTGGGCGTGGGCTGCTATGGCGGCTTCATTGCGGGAATCGGGGTCTGGGATGGCGGCGACCGCGGCGTGACCTTCGGGCCGCGCGAGGGTCGCGGGGGCCGGTTGAGCATCGCGGGGAGTCCTCCCGGCCTGGAAGGCAATTTCGAAAAAGACCGGCTGCCCTCCGCCATCCTGGCCGGGCGAGGACAGCTGGGTCTCGAGGTCGAGGGTGGCGAATGGCACTTCCTGAGCCGGCGGTACGAAGACACGCAGGAGGAGGCCTGGCGCGAAGCCTGCACGGTCAAGGGCTCCGCGAACGTCAAGCCGGCCATCGTGCCGGTGACCTGGGCGACCGGCAAGATCGACCTGATCGTTCACAAGGTTCGACTGGTGATCCTGCCAGCCAGATAGCCCATCTCTCCCGCCGCTTTCCTATTGATGCCCCAGCGTCCCTTCGACCCGCGCACGGTTGAACCCGATGCGGAAGACCCACCAGGAAAGCAGCAGGAAGATGACGCTGGTGACCAGGAACCCCCGCAGCTCCGGCCAGACCTGGCCCAGGTCCTGCCCCCCGCCGACCGTCTGCCGCGCCAGCGTGTTGATGTAGTATTGTGGGTGGAGCCGCGAGAGCGGTTCGGCCCAGCCCAGCGCCTGGACGGGAAAGAACTGGCCCGAGAGCACCGCGCCGCTGATGCCCAGCGTCCAGTTGATCGGATCGGCGTCGGACTTGGTGATGATCTTGAAGCCGGCCCCCAGCATGTCGAAGGACGTCATCAGCAGGATGCCGCCGAGCACCACGACCAGGAAGCCGGTGTTCAGGTGGAAGTTCACGCCGAAGAACAGCCCCGAGATGAGCATCAGGAAGACCAGTTCCAGGAGGATCCACGAATACTTCCACATGTTCGCCCCCAGCACGATCGTCGGCAGCCGGCAGGGCGCCATGTAGAGGTTGGGGAACTCGCGCGATCGCACCAGCCACGTCACGTTGCCCTGCGCCGACCAGATCATGATCTGGACCAGGTGGGCGGTGATCAGGAAGGAGGTGTAGTCCGGGCAGCCCTGCAGCAACGGGAGCATGTCCGCGGTGGTGTACTTCGTGATGAAACGGCCGACGAGCCCGAAGACGACCGCCGCGCAGAGGATCTGCAGCAGGCCGAAGATCGTGTTGGTGCGGTTCGAGAAGAACTCGGCCATGCGCCGCTGGAAGAAGCCGCCCAGGATCCGCAGCTCCGCGCCCAGCGAGAGGCCGCGGCGGAGCAGCGGGGGGGCGGCGGGAACGGCCGGTGGTTTCGGTTGCGCTGTTTCCATGGGGGACCTCCCGCCCGGATCACTTTCGCGGTGGATGAAGTGTAACCGAAAGAGCCTTGGCGTTACTGTCAATCCGTTGCAGGTTGATCGCCCAGGAGGTCCACGAAGAAGTCTGCCAGCGG
>Ga0073932_1006635_pt1 | contig 11730 bp, 11 predicted proteins | sample DewCreD2012metaG_FD_76967 | JGI IMG/M metagenome (GOLD analysis project Ga0073932, IMG submission 76967) | Hot spring sediment bacterial and archeal communities from British Columbia, Canada, to study Microbial Dark Matter (Phase II) - Dewar... ... | reverse complement strand
GTCATCCGCAGCCAGGCCGTCTTCGGGGCCAACGGCATCAGTCCGGACGGTTACAGGAAGATGTTAGGCGTGGGGCTCGCCGGCCGGGAGAGCCAGATGAGCTGGCGAGACTTCCTGGTGGCCCTAAGAGAGCGCGGACTCCATGGGGTCGAGTCCGTGGTCTTAAGACGACCACCAGGGACTACGCAAGAACCTCACGGGGATGCCGCCAGAGGCGGCTCGGCAACGCTGCTATGTCCATTTCCTGCGCCATGCACTGGGCTATATGCCGAGGAAGGCCAGTGACCACCGTCTGCAGGGACTCCGGTGGCTCTACGCCCGGCGCAACCTCGCCGAAGCCCTGAAGGGTGTCTCTGCCTGGCTGTTGCGCTGGCAGAATACCTATCTCCGCCTGGGTGACTTACGTCGAAGAGAACGTCTCAGAGATTCTCACCTTCTACCGGCTGCCGCGGGAGCGCCACAAGCATCTCAAGGGCACCGACATGCTGGAACGCTTAAGAGAGGAGATCAAGCGCCAGACCCAGGCGGTGAGAATCTTCCCCCACACCGAGAGTCGCCTGCGGCTGATCCCGGCGCTTGCCGTCGAGACCCATGAAGGCTGGCTGGAGGAACACCGCCACCTCAACACGGGTCTGCTGGCCGAACACGAGCGCGAACTACTGCGGCGACTGGAGGAGGCGGGCTAAGAAGACGAAGTCGAAGAAGTCGTCGTCATATCGTGATCTGCTCTTGCAGGACTTGACAGGCACGACCCCCGCAGACGCGAAAACCCGGCCACCCAGCCCGGGTCCCTGATAGCCATTCTTGGCTTTCCTAAGCGGAGAGGGGGGGATTCGAACCCCCGGTGCTCTGAAAGAGCACAACGGTTTTCGAGACCGCCGCATTAAGCCGCTCTGCCACCTCTCCGCGGAGTCGCCTGGCGGGAGACTCGCTAAGAGCCTCTTTACTGCACAGCGGATTGTAGCCGATACGGTCTGGCTGTGGCGGTCCGGGTTCAGGCTGGCTGGACACCTCTGGGGCCCGGTGGGGTCTTCTTGCGGAAGTCCGTCCACGACACCGGCGAGATGATCATAGCCACGACCCCCAAGAGCAACGAGGGGACCGTCCAAATGGCGAACGCGACCATGCTGAAACTGGCGGCCCGGGCCGCGGGGACTTCGAATAGTCCGAGACCCAGGATGCAGAAGAATTGCCAGGCCCCGATCTTCCCCGGGGCATTGGGGATGAGCGTACCGATCGTGATGATGCCGAACAGCGCCGCCACACCGAACAGTGACAGCTCGATGTGGTACGCATACACGATGAGCCATAAAGTGACCACCTGCACGGTCAAGATCATCAAGCCCGCAGAGAGCGACAGCGGCCAGGTCCACAGCCTCACTGCTTTCAGGCTGGACAACGTCTGCAGACACAAATCCTTGACCTTCACTCCCAGCCGTCCGCCGGGCTCCTGGCGGGCTACGAAGCGGTGTAGTCGCCGGTGCGCGAGCATTACGACGAGACCACTGCACAACCCCGCGGCGAGAGTCATGCCGATGCCCCACAAGGCACTGTCAAGGACTGGCGGAACCTTCAGGCCGCGCAGGGCAAACCAGACGACCAGCACCAGCACGATGCCGTCCGCTACGCGCTCCAAGGCCTGGGAGGTGACGACCCTCACGGCTCCCGCCTCTGTTCTGCGGGCCACTATCGCTCCCCGCACAAGGTCGCTAGGGCAGAGGGGCAGAAGGCCGTTCAGCAGGGTACCCACGTAGATGGCGTGCAGAAGAAGGCGCAGGCGGACCCTAGCTGGCCGCAGCAGATATCCCCAGCGCCATGCCTGGATGACTCGGGGGGCCATCTGGAGGAATATCGCGAGCACGACCGGCCACCAGACCATCCCCGAGATGCCTTGGGCTAGGTCTGACAACCGGAGATTGAGGAGCACATAGGCGAATGCGCCTGCAGCGATCCCGTATGATAACCACTTGACCCAGCGAGGGCCGGGAGCCCTTCTTCTTTCGCCCCGACAACGGTCGTCTGTCTCGGGCGAACTGTGTTTCTTCAACCGCTAACCTCAGCCCAAAAAATAAGCCCGCACTGGCGACCGCCGCGCGCGAGCCCTGCCCTTGCAGTTTACCAGACTTGTCGGAAAGCTTCGGCCTAAGGGCACGAAGGCCGCTTTCCCGACAGTGGGCGCAAACCTGCTTTCTTGCGATATGCTGGCCACGAGATGGCGAGATATACGGAAGCCCCCTGCTGCGTCGTGGAGCCGCTGACGGATGACTGAGCCTGCGTCCCTCATGCGAAAACCCGTCCAAGGTCCTCTCGCTGGCGTCACCGTCGTCGACCTCAGTCGAGTCCTGGCCGGGCCCTACTGCACCATGGTACTGGCCGATTTAGGGGCGCGGGTCATCAAGGTCGAGGCGCGGGGTAGGGGCGACGACTCGCGGCACTATGGCCCGTTCGTCAATGGCAAGTCGGCGTACTTCATGTCGCTCAACCGGGGCAAGCTGAGCATCGCCCTCGACCTCAAGGCACCCTCTGACCGCGAGGTCTTCGAGCGGCTGCTGGCGCGCGCTGACGTGCTGGTCGAGAATTTCCGGCCGGGCACGATGGAGCGACTGGGTTATGGATGGCAGACGCTCCATGAGTGTCATCCCCGCCTCATCTACGCAGCGGTCTCAGGCTTCGGCCGCACGGGGCCTTACGCCACACGCCCTGCCTACGACATCATCGTTCAGGCGATGGGTGGCATCATGAGTCTGACCGGTCACCCGGAGTCACCCCCGGTGCGTGTGGGCGCGTCCATCGGTGACATCGTGGCGGCACTATTTCTCACCACTGGTATCAACGCCGCCTTGTTCCATCGCGAGAAGACCGGAGAAGGTACTCTCATCGACGTGGCCATGCTCGATGCCCAGGTGGCCATCCTCGAGAACGCCATCGCCCGGTACACGGCTACCGGGACCGTCCCCAGCCCGCTGGGGGCCCGGCATCCTTCGATAACGCCGTTCGACGTGTTCGCGGCGGCCGACGGGTACTTGGTCATCGCTGCCGGCAATGACCAGCTGTTCGCCCGACTCTGTTCCGTGGTGGGGCGGCCTGACCTTGCCGACAATCCTCTCTTCAGCACCAACGACCTGCGGACGCAGCATCAGGCGGCCCTCAAGGACGAGCTGGAGTCCGCACTTCGCCAGCGCAGCGTGGAGGACTGGCTTGCGCTCCTCGAGGAGGCCGGTATCCCGTGTGGCCCTATCAACTCGGTGGACAAAGTCTTGGCCGACCCGCACGTGCAGGCGCGGAACATGGTGGTGTCGACGGAGGACCCCTTAGCCGGTCGTCTACTGATGGCGGGCAATCCCATCAAGTTCTCGTCGTTCCCGGATCCCGCGTCGCGCGCCTCTGCCCCCGATCTTGACGGCGACCGGGATAGGCTCTTGCGTGAGCTGGCTGGCGCCGACGGGCCTGAGACCAACGAGTAGGCCTAGCTGAGAAGGTGCGGGTCGAGAGCCCGAGGGCGGCGCTTGCAGAGGCTTACTTTCTACCCTCTGGTGGCCGGACCAGCAGGCACCGACTCCCCGCGCATTCGCCACCTTCCGTCTCCAGCTCTAGGGTGGCGTGGCCAATTCCAAAAGTCTGAGCGAGCATCAGCTTCAGGTCGGTCATGACTGTGCCCAGCTCGGAGAGCACGGTATCGGCCACCACGACATGGGCGGAGAGGGCCAGCTCAGTGGACGAGATGGACCAGACGTGCAAATCGTGGACCCCTTGCACTCCGGGAGCGGCCAGGATGGCCTGCTCCACCGCGGCGAACTCGACGGACTCCGGTGTGCCCTCCATCAGGACGTTCACCGCGCGCCGCACGATGGCGACCGCCTCACGGCTGATCCACACCGATACCACTATGGACACTATGGCGTCGGCGTACACCCATGCCCACAGATAGACCACCAGTCCGCTGATAAGGACGCCGAAGCTGGTCGCCGCGTCGCCCAGCAGGTGCAGAAAGGCGCTCCTCAGGTTGAGGTCACGACCGTGCGACCTAAGCAGGAAGGCAGCCACACCGTTGATGACTAGCCCGCCGGCGGCGAAACCCACCACCCACAAGCCCTCGACGACCTCGGGGTGAAGCAGGCGTCTAACGGCCTCCACGACCAGGTATACCGAGATGGCGACCAGGACCGCCGAGTTGAAGAGAGCGACCAGGATCTCCGCGCGCTTGTAGGCGAAAGTGCGGGTGGGAGTAGCGGGGCGTCGGCCTAACCGGACCGCCCAGAGGCTGAGCCCCAGAGCGACCACGTCGCTCAGGTTATGGGCCGCGTCGGAGAGCAGGCCGAGGCTGTTGGCCAAGAAGCCGCCAGCGACCTGCAATAGGGTGATGACCAGGTTGAGGACCAGGCTGAGGATAAGGCGGAAGTCAGGAGCGGCAGGGATGACCGGATGATGGGGATGAGGGTGGGGATGAGGGTGGCTTTGCCCGTCGTGGGTGGCCTGGTCACGAGTCGCCGGGGCCGATGGCGGCCGGGCGCTGGGATCGCTCATGGGCCGGTGACCTTGTTCACGGAGCCATCACTCCCCCGGCGATGGCGGACTCGTCGGCCTCCACCACGATCTCCTCGCCGACGCGGAGCGTGCGGCACCGCGCCGGCAGAGCGGCGTGAAAAGCCTCCAGACTCCAGTCGCAAGCGTCGTGCGCAGAGATGGCTGCCAGCCCCACCTCCAGGCCAGCCAGGAAAGCGGCGGCCTCCCGCGCTTCCTGCCGGGTGATGCGCTGCCAGGGTAGTTTGCCGTTCCCGATGATGTTCTGACCACCCTTTCCGACTCTGGAACCCGTCACCGGGAAATGGAGTCCACCGACGACCCCGTAGAGCGGCAGGCCGGTCACCGCGCGTGCCCGGGCCACGAGGCGCCCTATCGTCGGGTGCCCGCAGCCGACGATCATGACGACGCCTTTGCCCTTCACATTCACGAGGAGCGCATGTTCGGCGATGGGCCCCATCAGCCAGAGGGCACGGGTGATGGGGCCGGTGCTGGCAAGACCTTGGCCCAACTTGCGCGGCGCATGCACAATCTCGACCCGGGCCTGGGGGTGAGTCATGCGAGTGGGCACGTAGGCCGGGATGGCGGGAAGGTCCACCAGTCCACTGGAGAGCGAGAAGGTGCCCTCTTGCATCTCCTTCACTCCGCCCACATGGTCCAGATGCAGATGCGAGATGAAAACGGCATCAAGCGCGGACGGCGAGATACCCAGGGCCTCCATATTGCGAAGCAGGGGTGAGGGGTGCTCACCGCGCACGTTGCGCCCGACGTCGAAGAGCACGGTCAGATCGTCTGCTCGGATCAAGTAAGACACTCCGGGCTCGGTCGCCAGATCTTCACGGCTTGCGTAGTACTCGACCAGCGGCAGGATGGAAAGCCGAGACACATTGCCGAGGTCTTGTAGCGGCTCGACCTGTGTCTCCACCCACTCCCGCTCGGCTCGCCGGCGCTGGCGCAGGAAGGACACTGTCGTCCACGGTCGGATGAAGCCGGTCGCCGCCCAGTAGAGCGCCCACGCCCTGTCATTCATCGCCGTAACCCGCCCCGGCGCGGCGTCGTTCCGCGAAGAACTCGCGCAACAGCCGAGCCGCCTCGATGGCCATGACTCCCGCCCGCACCTCGGGCCGGTGGTTGAGGGCTGGATGGTCGACGATGTTGAAGATGGTGCCTGCCGCCCCGGCTTTGGGGTCGTCGGCTCCATAGACCAGACGCTTGATCCGCGCCAGGACGATGGCACCGGCGCACATGGGGCATGGTTCTATGGTGACGTACAGAGTGGCTTCGGGCAGCCGCCAGCCGCCAAGAATCGCCGCTCCATCGCGCAGCACGAGCATCTCGGCGTGGGCTGTCGGGTCGTGGCGGCGCTCTCGTTCGTTGCCGCGCGAGGCCACCACCTCGCCCCCCACTACCAAGACGGCCCCCACCGGCACCTCGCCTTTCCCCGCCGCCTGTCTGGCCTCTTCCAAGGCCAGCGCCATGTAGCGGCGATCTTCAGCGAGGATCTCCGAGTAGCGAGGCGTGATCAAGCTTCCGTGCTCTCCTCAGCGACGGTCGCTCGCTTGCCCATGAGGCAGCGAAACGAGAACAGACTCTCCTTGCGGCCGATGGTGAAGTAAGCCAGGGGCCCTATCCAATTGATGAAGACCAGCCCCGCCCACATGCGACGGTCGCCCCGCACTTCGTCCGCTGTGCGGTGGGCGAGATCCCAAAGGGCGGCGGCGAGGAGGCCCAGCTGAAGGGCTCCCGCGATGATGACCCCTGCTTTCTGGCTGTCTGAAAGGTCGGACCACTTCTTCTTGGTCATGACGCCTCCCGTTCGCTCGTGGTCGGTCTACAGACGCCTTGCTCCAAGTTTCTAGGTCCATGATACCCCGGTCGAGGGACGACGGCCTTGACCGGACCTCACGCCGGGTCGAGTTCGCGCACCTCACTCCAAGTGCCGTCAGCATAGAAGATGCGCAGGTTGCGCACGGTGTCACCCTGGATGTCGAGATGGATAGCGGCGACCTTGTCCTGCGGGACGGCGAACTCGATCTCTTGGCGCGTGGCCGACACATGACGCAGTATCACGTAGGCAAAGGGCCCAATCAGGGCGACGCCGGCGGCGATGGCGGTGATCAGCATGGCGGACCTCCGAAGCGGTGCTTCACCTCGGGAGAGAGTGTAGCCGCTGGGGCGGACAGGTAAGTCCATCGACTTGGGCGGTGTTGCGGAAATTGCGGCGGAAATCAAAAGAAGAGGCACCGGCGGCGCCAGGAGGGCGGCTTGACAGCGCACCGTAGTAAGTGTTCACTTTCTAACACGGTGAGGTGCGGATGGGATGAGCGGGCCGCACTAGATTCGCAAGGAGGGTGCGCATGTTCACGGAGATCCTAGTCCCCGAGATCATGGAATCCATGATTCCCAAGGGGTTTCCCTTCGATAAGTTGAGCCAGCCGCAGTATAAGGTGAAGGTGGAGAAGGACGTCTTCATCGAGATGAGGGACGGTGTGCATGTCGCGGTAGACGTCTACCGGCCCGATGCCCCCGGCCGCTTCCCGGTGCTCTACGCCTCTTCCCCCTACCAGAAAGACCTCTACTACTTGCCGCCCTGTCCCACCTTCCACATGCGCGAGACCAACAAGATCGAGTGGTTCGTGGAGCGCGGTTACGTCTACATCAACCATGACATCCGCGGCAGCGGCAAGTCGGTGGAGGGACAGTGGCGCTGGCACAGTATGGAGGAGCGCTGGGACCACTACGACGTCATCGAGTGGGCGGCCGCCCAGCCTTGGTCGAACGGCCGGGTGGGCATGATCGGCGAATCCTACTATGCCTGGACGCAGTGGATGGCCGCCTCGCTCGCGCCCCCGCACCTGGCCTGTATCGCACCCTTCGACGGCGGCGCTGACATGTACCGCGACGTGGCCTACCATGGCGGGATCCTAGCCAGCGGCTTCCCCGGTAACTGGCATATCACCGAGATACGCGGCCACTACCACGTGGGTCGCAAAGGCGAGGCGCCACACCAGGGGGAGTGGGACCTCGCTTGGAACGTCATCAACCATCAGACCTACGACGAGTTCTGGGAAGAGCGCAATCCGGATTTCTCCAAGATCAAATGTCCCGTATACAGCATAGGCATACTCCACAAAGTGGGGCTCCATCTGCGGGGCAACCTGCGCGGTTACGAGGAAGTGGCCACGCCCAAGAAGCTCATGCTCTGCCACGGCGACTTCGAGGGCGACGAGGTGGCTATCTTCGAGTCGCTTGAGGTCCGCAACCTTCTGCTCCGCTGGTACGACCACTGGCTCAAAGACAACGACACCGGGATGATGGAGGAACCACCGGTCAGCATCTTCGTCCGGGGCCGGGAGCGTTACCGCCTCGAGAACGAGTGGCCACTGGCCCGTACGAAGTACACGAATCTCTATCTTTCGGGGGCTAAATCCGGAGCGGTGGTCTCTCTCAACGACGGCAGCCTGACCTGGGAGCCACCGACAGCGGAACAGGCGTCTGTGACCTACTCGTATCCTGACCCGGACTGGACCGGCTTCTCCGGAGTGGGGACGGCGGTGATGGAGCGGGGGATCCTCAATCCCTGCAAGAAGATCCTGACCTTTACCACCCCGCCTTTCGAGAAAGACACGGAGATCATCGGGAACATTGTTCTGGTCCTCTACGCATCCACTGACCAGACCGACACGGAGTTCCTGTGCCGCCTGTGGGACCAGCTGCCAGACGAGATGCAAGCCCCGGGGATGCCCCCGGCGGGTCGCATCCTCACCCGGGGTTGGCTTAAGGCTTCGCATGCGGCGACGAAGGACGAGGCGCTAAGCAAGCCCTACCGGCCCTACTACCGGCATGACAAGCCGGTACCCCTGGAGCCGGGGAAGGTCTACCGCTTCGAGATCGAGATCTGGGGCACCTCGGCCTGTCTTCTGAAGGGGCACCGGCTGCGTTTGGACCTGGCCAACGGCGACTCGAACGCTCTTGACTTCGGTGGCCACTACTACGGCCTCAAGGTGGGAAGCGACACCATCTACTTCGACAAAGAGCGGCCCTCGCACCTGATACTGCCGGTCATCCCGGACTAAGTGCGTGGGGGCGGCGTGGCAGGGGCCTGACGGGCGGGGCGGCCGGCGTCCAGTGGGACGCCGGCCGCCCCGAGCACTGATATCCTGTGCGCGTCAAGTGTCGGTAAGGACCGGAGGTCGACCACGAAGCGGCCGTCTCACAAGATTCTCGACCGTGTCGGCCTGGTGCTCTTGGGCGCAGGGATACTGCTGGTCATCGTCACCTCGTGGATCCGAGTGACAAGCCAAGGTCTGGAGGTGGCGCTGATCGTGGCCGGCTTCGTGCTGGCTGTGGCCGGCCTCTACCTGAACCGGCGCTTCCGCGATAAAGAAGAAGAGTAGGGGCGCCTCTCGGCGCCCCTACCGTGACGACTGTGGGTCCGGACGGCCGCGCGCGAGCTCTTGTCTCAGCTCGTCGCGATGGGCAAGGGCTTGATCGGCTGCAGCGAGGCCTTGTCCATGTAGGGAGCCGCCGTGTTGTCCACCGGCACCTCATCGAAGGTCCACTTGCCGCCCTGCATGAGCCACTGGGCGCCACCCAAGCCGTGGTCATACACGTTCTTGGTCTTGTGTCCTGGTCCGGCCGGGTAGTCCACCGGTCCTGAACCGGTAGGTGTCACCAGAGGCGCGGTGAAGTCGATGGTCCCCACTATGGTGTCGACCTTCATCTTCTCGATGGCGGCCAGGAGGGACTCTTTGTTCTTGGGGTCGGTCGCGTTCTTGATGGCGTAGATGGCCATCTCGCCCACCACATAGTGCAGCAAGGGAGCTGTCTGCTGGAGTCCGGTCCGGGCCTCAAAATCATCCGCCAACTGGGCGCAGGTCTCTCCGGTCAGTGATGACTTGAAGGGGAAGGTCCGGTGCCACCACAGTTCTTTGAGGAGCCCGTTAGCTATAGGGCCCAGAGCATCGACCGAGTCAGGGAAGAGTAGAGCCTTCCCGATCATGCACCCCTTCACCTGCAGTCCCTGCTGAGCCGCGCCTTTCCAGAAGTTGGTGAAATCCGGAGGGATCATGTTGCCGGTGATGAGCTCCACGCCTTCCTTCTTGAAGGTGGAGATCTCCTTGGTGAAGTCCTCGGTACCCGGCTGGAACCGGCCTGGATCGACCACCGTGTAGCCTCTCGCCTGCATGAACTTGGGCACTTCGGCGCTGAAGAAGAGGCCATCAGCCGTATTGTCGAACATGGCCCCGACCTTCTTGTTGGTCGAAAGCTGCTCATAGCAGGCCCACAGCTCGGTGATCCAGTCTTCTCCGCCGAAGAACACGTGATACGACCACTTGTATTCCTTGTTCTGGCCCAAGTAGGTCTGCCACGGGCAATCCGTCGAGACGATAGGTACTCCGGCCGCCTCTGCCTGTTCGACCACCGGCGTCACCGTGTCGGGAGTCGAGGCGACCATGAGGAGGTCGACCTTGGCGTTGTTGATAAGATCGCCCGCGACCTGAGCCGCCCGTGAGACGTCGGACTGGCTATCCTGGACCTCGATCGACACCGGGTGCTTCTTGCCATCACCCCCGACGATGCCGTCGCCGATGTATTCCTTCCACCGGTCGACGCAATACTTGTCCGGCACACCGAAGGATGCCAGCGGCCCGGTAAGCGGCGTGACGAAACCCAGCTTTATCTGTTCCCCTGCCTCGGGGCCCGCGGACACGGAAGTGGTCGGACCGCTGGTGGTCGCGGTGGTGGAAACGGTTCCCGCCGTGGTCGAAGTCGGTTTCTCCTCGCCGCATGCGGCAAGCAAGCCGCCCAGTCCGCCTGTCGCGCCTACTGCTGCACCGGCTACGCCGGCGATCTTGAGGAACTCTCGCCTAGTGACGCCGTTTCGTGATGGCTCGCTCATGCTGCCCACCCTCCTTGGTTGGCGAAATAGTATCCAGAACGATTCTATTACCCGCTCTAGGCGAGAGGAAGGGCGCTGCTGGCCGTCACTCTTCCACGCAGATCTGGCTTCGGGCGACGCTTCGCAGAGTGAGTACGGCGAGCAGGAGTATCACCGCTACCAAGAACACGAAGATCACCCAGGACACCACCTCGAAAAACAGGAGGCCGGTCTGTCGATGCATCAACACGCTGGCCACGGTGAAGGCGGCCAAGGGGAAGGAGTAGGCCCACCAAGAGAGGAAGAAGCGGACCTTCCGTAGCATGCCGAGCTGTCCGATCAGGAACAGGAAGACGAAAAGGGCGAAATAGTAAAGAACGTTGGCGAAGCCGTCGACGGCTCCCGTGACTTTCACGTAGGCGACGAAGGCCACCGCAGGCGGGGCGAGAAGGATGAAGAGGGTCGGGAGCAGTCTTTCGGGCAGCGGATGGTGGAAGAAAGCCCGGTAGAAGAAGAGTGTCTGCAATATCAGCCAGAAGACGACTCCGATGCTGAAGAAGAACCAGGAGACCTGAACTGGGGCGTGCGTCACTCCGGCCAGGGGGACGAGGATATTCCCCACCACGGGGATGAACCAGGCCGGATTCATGTGTTTGATCTCGAACTTGGGCTGCCGCACCCACATGGACAGAACCACGAGGGTGAGGACCAGGTGGATCACGGTCCCCAGGAGCCAGAAGACGAGCGAGGTCGTCTTGCTCAGGGGCAGAAAGGCGATGCTCGTCAGCAACAGCCCTACGCTGATGGTGGGAAAGAAGCTCAGCCTCACCGGATCATCGAATTCCGCCCAGGTGGCCGCCGGGTGACGAACAAGCTTGAGTGAGTAAGTGCAGGCGAGGACCAGGAAGACGAGCAGAGCTATGCCCAGGAGGACGGTGCTCACGATGTCGCGTATGCCCAAGAGTTCTTCCATCTTCTGGGTGGCGATCACCAAGCCCAAAAGACCCATCACCACCGCGAAGAAAGAGACGGGGAAATTAGCCAGACGAGTCGACAGGGGGCGTACAGCGATAGTCTCAGGTTCTGCCATCTCGCCTCCTTCTTGACGCCCTGCCGATCAGGCAAGGTTCTCCACCAGCACTTCGACCAGACGGGGCTTCTGTTCTGTCTGGGCGGCAGTCAAGGCTGTCCGCAGAGCCTCACCCACGCGACCAGGCTCACTCACCCGCTCCGCTTGCACGCCCATCGCCTCCGCCAGCCTAGAGAAGTCCGTGGCAGGGTCGCCGATCTCCATGCCGACGTGCCGTTCGGTCAGCGGGTAATCCCCG
>Ga0073932_1006633_pt1 | contig 11732 bp, 11 predicted proteins | sample DewCreD2012metaG_FD_76967 | JGI IMG/M metagenome (GOLD analysis project Ga0073932, IMG submission 76967) | Hot spring sediment bacterial and archeal communities from British Columbia, Canada, to study Microbial Dark Matter (Phase II) - Dewar... ... | reverse complement strand
TTGCCTACTGGGTCGGCGCGCTTGGCGGCCGGCCGGTGCTCCTCCGCTACGGCCGGTACGTGCTGATCTCGCCCCACGAGATCGACATCGCCGACCGCTGGTTCGCTCGGTATGGCGAGGCGGTCGTGTTCTTCGGCCGGCTGCTGCCGGTCGTCCGCACGTTCATCTCTTTCCCGGCCGGCGTCGCGCGGATGCCCTTCGGCCGCTTCCTGCTCTACTCGACTCTCGGCTCGTTCCCGTGGTCGGTCGCCTTGGTGTACCTGGGCAAGCTGCTGGGCGACAACTGGATCGTCGTGCGGCAGGTCGCCCACCAGCTCGACTACCTGATCATCGCGGTGATCGTCTTCGCGGTGGCATTCTACGTGTACAAGCGCGTGTGGGGGAGCAAGACGAGCGAGGAGCACGTGGTGGAGTAGGCGCCCCTGCCTACTTCGTCGCGGCTGGAGCGCCCGGCGGTGGCGCGACACCCTTTGCCGTCTTCGCCACGATGCCCTTGAAGTAGATCTGCCCGGCTTCGACCCGCAGGTCCGTCAGCTCGAGGATCCCGGCCTGCTTCAGGATTTCGTCGGAGATCTCGTGTAGACCGTCTTCGACGTCAGCGCCGCCGACGTATTGCGAAAGCACCGAAAGCGGAATCGGCACGCGCCCCGCCTCGACCGACACAACAGTGAGGTCGAGCTTGCCGCCGCGACCTACCTTCGGGATTGCCTTGACGTAGATGGGCACGCTTGGCTCCCGCGCGGCCAGCGCGGTGAACTCGACCGTCTGGTCGGCGTTGAACTTGACCTGGATGTTCCTCAGCGCGCCATACTTCTGGTTCTGGGCATTCAGGAGCGCGCTGATCTCGGCCTGCGTGAACCGCGTCTCGACCGGCTGGCGGCCTGAATACTCGACCTGACAGCCGATGCACAGAAGCTCCGGTTGAGAGACCTGCACCTGTGCCTTGCCGTAGACTCCGTTGGCGTCCTGCGGGGTGTAGCGAACGCCGAGGTCCCGCGGCTTGTCGGTGCCGATCACGCTCGAGACGCCGGGGACGAAACCGAAGTAGGCGGCCGCGCCGACCGCGACGAGGACAACAAGGACGAGCGCTCCGACAGCGCATCCGCAGCAACGCATGGGCAGGACCTCCGAGACCGGTCAGAGCCGGGCAGGTGAGTGCAATCCTATTGGCGCGACGGGGGCATGTCAAACGCCCGGGCCCGAGTGCGCGGCTCGACTGCCGATGCTACCATTGCCGGGAAACACCGCAGGAGGACCACGCCGTGGCCGAGATGACACGTCGAGAGCGCATCCTGGCATCCGCCCGCGGAGAGCGGCCGGACAAGCTGCCGTTCTTCCACTGGTGGCGACACAGCCAGACCGGCGCCGTCGAGCGCGAGTGCCGCAACCGCGGCATGGGCCTCAACTACGAGCGCCCGCCCGCCACCTCCACCATGCACGGAGTCGATATCGTCGAGTCGCGCGCCGTCGTCGGCGGTCTCACCGTCATCCGCAGAACCTACAGCACCCCCGTCGGCTCCGTCTACGAGGACGAGTGGCGCGAGCCCGGCACCGGCCAGTGGCACGGCAACCGTAGCTGGAAGGACGTCACTCCCTGGCTCACCTCCCGTCTGATCAAGGGTCCTGACGACTACAAGGTCGTCAAGTATATGGTCGAGAACACCGAGTACATCGCCGACTACTTCCCAATCGAGCAGGCGATGGATTGGCTCGGCGACGAGGGCGTTGTCGTCGCGATGCTGCCGCACTCACCGATGCAGATGTTGATGATCGACTGGATCGGCAGCGAAGAGGGGCGCTTCTTCTACCACATGGCCGACTACCCAGAGCTTGTGGAGGACCTCTACCACGCCATCTCACGCTCGCGCCAGCCGCTCTACAAGATCGCCGCCGAGTCGCCGGCGCCGATCACGTTCTGGGGCGACAACGTTGACGGCCAGCTCGTCACGCCGTCGATCTTCGAGCGCTACTTCATGCCGGAGTACGAGAAGCAGCAGGCCTACCTGAAGCCGCTCGGCAAGATCCTGTCGGTCCACTTCGACGGCCGGCTTGGCGTCCTCAAGGACCTCATCGCCCGCAGCGCCGTCGACATCGTCGAGGCGTTCCACCCGTTCCCGATGAGCGACATGCACCTCGACGATGCTCTCGCGGCGTGGCCAGGCAAGACGATCTGGGTTGGCTTCCCGGCGAGCATCTACGCGCTCGGGCCCGACGCGACTCGCGAGTACGCGGAGGACCTGGTCCGTCGGGCCGCCGGCAGCCCTCGTGTCGCCATCGCGATGTCCACCGAGAACATCGTCTCGAACGAGAACCTTCTGGCTGTGACGTCGGTGCTGGAGAAGGCCACGCTGTAGCGGGGGGCGACCATCGATGCCTGCGCCGGTTCTCGCCACCAAGCTGTATGTTCCCCAACCTCGGCCTAACGCTGTGTCCCGCCCTCGCCTGACCGCGCGGATGAACGACGGGCTGCACCGCAGACTGACCCTCGTCTCTGCCGCAGCCGGCTTCGGCAAGACGACGCTGGTCAGCGAGTGGGTCGCCAGCTGCGGGCGATCGGTGGCGTGGCTGTCTCTGGACGAGGGCGGTGAAGTTCGGGCTGTAACTAGGCAACCGAACGAGGATCGGGTTCAGGTCGGGGGTGGCCAGACAGATCCGCAGCGCCTCGCCCCCGTGGGCGGGACCGTTGTCCCAGACGATGATCAAAGGCTCGGAATGATGCTCCCGTTCCCGTGGGCTCGACACCCGATACACCCAGCTCCCGCACTCGTCCCACGTCCATCTGCCACCGCTCGAGCAACGCGACTACGTCTCCCACTGCGAACACTGGAATCCCTCACCCTGTGCCAGTTGCCAACCAGGCGCACCACGCCAACAATGCGCTTGTCACCGTGGATTCAGTCTGGGGGCGACTCGGCGAGTCGCCCTTAGCAGCTTGTGAGAGGGATTCCGTGACTGACGCCGTCACCTTCACTCGGATCGAGAGGCTCTGGCGGCCGGAGATCGTCCGGCTTGGCATCCCCAGCATCGGCCGTCTGGAGGCCGAGCTACTGGCGACGCTGGCCGCGGCAACCGGCGCTCGACGAGTGCTGGAGGTCGGCACGGCGATCGGCTACTCGGCCGCGTACCTCGCCGCTGGCGCCGGGCCGGAGGCGACGGTCGATGCCGTAGAGCTAAGTCCCCGCCGGGCCGAGGTAGCTCGCCGGCTCTGGCGCGAGGTCGGGCTGGACGGCCGCGTCCGTCTGCACGAGTCCGACGCGCTGTCGCTTTTGCCGACCCTGGCGCCCGGCTACGACCTCGTGTTCGTCGACCTGCTGTGGGAGATTCGGCACGAGTCGGCCGGTCGGGCGCTGGCGCTCGGGGTGCTCGGTCTGCTGCGCGCCGGCGGCACGCTGGTCGCGGACAACTGCGGCCAGGGCATTCCCGCGGCGGACGGGTTCATCGCGGAGGTAGCCTCCGCCTGCCCGGCGCGCGCTCTGTTGCCGCTGCGCGACGGCGTGCTCGTCGCCGTGAAAGCAGACGAGCGGGCGCGGTAGCCAGCCGAGTCTCGGACCGCGCGCTTGGCGATGCCGGCGACCGACGCGTATAATCCGGACTGCCGCGCCGGCGCTTCCGCTGGCGCTCTCATCGCGCGATCCCAAGCGGAGGCCAAAGCGCACACGATGGACGGCGTCGCCGAGCCGGTCGCCCGGCTGATCGAAGAGCTGGTCAAGCTGCCCACGATCGGGCCGAAGACCGCCCAACGGCTCGCCTTCTTCCTGCTCCGCGCCCCCGCCGAGCAATCGCGCGACCTGGCCCGCGCCATCCTCGACGTTAAGGAGCGGATCCGCTACTGCTCCATCTGCATGAACATAACCGAGCATGACCCCTGCGGTATCTGCGCCGACCCAGCGCGCGATCGCTCGCTCCTCTGCGTCGTCGAGGAGCCGCTCGACGTGATGGCGCTCGAGCGGACACGGCAGTACAAGGGGCTCTACCACGTCCTTCACGGCGCGATTTCGCCGATGAACGGCATCGGGCCAGAGGAGCTGCGCGTCGCCGAGCTTCTGGCTCGGCTCGGAGCGGGCGGCATAACTGAGGTGGTACTGGCGACGAACCCGAACCTCGAGGGCGAAGTCACCGCGATGCACCTGCATCGCCTCCTCGCGCCGATGGGCGTGAGGGTGACCCGGCTCGCTCGCGGGCTTCCCGTCGGCGGCGACCTCGAATACGCGGACGAGATCACGCTCGCGCGGGCGCTCGAGGGCCGGCGCGATATGCCGCCCTCGGGCAGCTAGGCCGCGCCTAGACCGCCATCGGCCGCGCGTCCGGCTCGCTCGGCGCATCGTCGTCCGAGAGCGGCGGAACCTCCCCCGCCACTACGCGCCGCCACCAGTCATCATCCCAGCCGTCGACGAGCTGCTTCAGGATTCGGCCCGTCGCGCCCCAGATGACGTTCTCGCCTCGATTCCAGTCGAAGAAGTAGACGTCGCGTGGCACCGGCGACTCCCACCGCTCTGCGTGCAGGACGGAGGGGTCAAGCAGGCGGTCGATCGGGACGTCCAGCACCTCGGCAACCTCGAACTCCTCGGGCGAGGTTTCGGGCCGCGCCGGCGCGTAGGCGACGTATGGCGTGATGACGTAGCGGGTGACGACGGTGTATACCGGCTTGAGCCGGGCGACTATCCGCAGCGAGGAGGGGTCGATGTTCAGCTCCTCGTTGGCCTCGCGGAGCGCGGTCGCCATCAGCGAAGTGTCGTCCGGGTCGCGAGAGCCGCCGGGGAGGCTGATCTGGCCCTTGTGGTCGGCGACGCGGTCGGTGCGGCGGATGAAGATGCCCCACGGCCGGCCGTCGCGGGGATACAGAATGAGCAGGACCGCGGCCTGCTTCAGGGCGCGCTCCATTCAGCCAGCACCCGCCGGCGCGTCCGGTGTGGCGTCGTCCCCCCGCTCCGCCGGCTCGACGGGCATGGCCGCCGGCTCCGGGTTCCGACGCCGGCTCAGGTACCACGCCAGCGGGATGCAGGCAATGATCACGACGATTGCCGTCAGTTGCGCCTGCTTCAGCCCCAGGAACAGCTCTTCGTTCGCCCGGACCGTAAACAGCAGTAGCTGGCCTAGCGAGTACCCGACGAGCCAGAAAACGAACATCGAGCCGGGCTTCTTCAAGGTGTAGCGCATCCGCCACATCAGCAGGAAGAGAACGAGGTTGAACAGGAGCTCGTAGAGTGCCGCCGGCTGGCACGGCACGCCACGCACGCACGCCATCGGATCCGCGCTGCTCAGCGGCACGAACGAGTTCGGGTTCACGTAGACGAAGCCCCACGGCAGGTCGGTCCGGAAGCCGACGATATCGCCATTGATGATGTTGCCGACGCGCCCGAACGCCTGGCCGACGACGGCGAAGATCGCCGCCGCGTCCCAGACCGACCAGAAGTCGATCCCCCGCCGGCGCGCCGCGAAGTAGATCGTGGGGACGACGGCGAACACCGCGCCATAGAAGGCCATTCCGCCTTCCCAAGTGGCGAAGACACGCCACGGCTCGCGCAGGTAGTCTGCCTTGTCGAGGCTCTGCAGGACGTAGTAGAGGCGGGCGCCGAGGAGCCCGGCGATGACCGACGGCCAGAACACGTACCAGAGGTCGTCGTCGGTGAGCCGGCGGATCGGCGCGTAGAGCCCGGCCGCCCACATCCCAACCATGAAGCCCACGACGTACATGAGGCCATACCATCGCACGGCGACCGGGCCGATCTGGAAGATGATCGGGTCGATGTTGATCGTGATCACGAAGTGTCCTCGGCTCGGTAATGAGCGATCGCGCGGGAAGGCGCGGCACGGCAGGTGTGGACGCGTCGAGGAATAGTATACGCCGGTGCTACAATGCGCCGCGTTGGCCGTCGGCCCATCCGAGGCACGCACGGAAACCGGCTGGAGTTGCAGTTGCCACCCACCAGACCAGCGCCGCTTGTCGAGCGGAACTCGCGCCTGCTGATCCTCGACGCCGTCGGCGGATCGGTCCTGAACGCCGCGATCGCTTTCAACGCCGTCTACGCGGTTCGCCTTGGCGCGACGAACGCCGAGGTCGGTCTGCTCGCCTCGCTCCCGTCGCTGCTCGCCGTGCTGGTCACGCTTCCGGTCGGCCGCTACCTCGAGTCGCTGCGCTCGCTCTTGCCCTTCGCCACTGCCACGCTCGGCCTGCATCGGGTCGGCTATCTGCTGCTCGTGCTGGTGCCGTTCGCCCCGGCCGACGTGCGGCCAACTGCCCTCGTCGCGCTCGTCGTTCTGGCGTCGATCCCACTCACCGGCTTCGGCGTGGCTCTGAACACGCTCTATGGCGACCTCTTGCCCGACAAGCGCCGGTCGGCGGTGCTGTCGTGGCGGATGATCGCGCTCTCGGTCGGCGCGCTCGTCGTCACGCCGGTGGCAGGCGTCTGGCTCGACCGGGTCGCGTTTCCATCGAACTACCAGGCGCTGTACCTGTTCGCGGCGCTCTGGGGCCTGATGAGCGTCATCGCCATTCGGGAGCTCCGCTACGACGGCGAGCCTCCGCTCAGGCGGTCGGCCGACGGCTCCTCGCTGCTGACGCGGCCGATCCAGACGCTGCGCTCGTTCGCCGGCGAAGTGGGCTTTTGGCGGATCACGCTCGACACGTTTGTCCACGGGATGGGTGTCTGGCTGGCGGCTCCGCTCTACGTGCTTCTGTACGTCCGCGAGATGGGCGCGACGGACGGCTGGTTTGGGCTCTTCACGGCGGTTTCGGCGGGGGCGCAGGCAGTGGGCTACTACCTCTGGCAGCGGGGCGTGCTGCGCTGGGGCGACCGGCGCGTGCTGATCGGCTGTGTCACCGCGAGCGGTTTCTTTCCGCTGCTCGTTGGGATCGCGCCAAGCCTGGACGTCGTGATGGGGATCGGAGTGGCCTACGGGCTGGTGGTGCCCGGTCTGGGGTTGAGTCACTTCCCGACACTGATCCGAGTCTGCCCAGCGGATCGGCGTCCGACGTTCATCGCGCTGTACACGATGCTGATGAACGCTGGCGCGGCGGTCGCGCCGCTGCTGAGCGTCGCGGCGATCGGGGTCGTCGGGTTACGACCGATGCTCGTCCTCGCCGGCGCGCTCTGGGCATCGTCGGGGCTGTTCTTCTGGCGGCTGCCACCCGAGCCGGCGCTGCCAGGAGAGGCGCACGAGTCGGCAACGGCCTCGGGGTGAGCCGCTATCGATCAGTCCTGAGTCTTGACCAGAAGCACCGGCTTCGTCAGTCGCTCCGAGAGCCGGTGTCCGACACTGGCCGTCCAGAACGCTCCGATGCCGACTCGGCCGTGTGTGACCACGACGACGATGTCCGCGCCGCGCTTCTCGGCGCACTCGAGCACCATCGAGGTCGGATCGCCGCGCAGGACCGCGACCTCGCACTCGATGCCGGCGCGGCTGCGCTCGCTCGCCAGAGAGGACAGATACTCGGCCGCGTCCTCACGCTCGATCTCGAGCGCGGCCTCGGTCGCCGAAGGCAGCATGGACGCTACCGCCGCCTGGTCCCCGGCGAGGTCGCCCCGGTAGGGCACGACGCGCACCAGCATCAGCCGAGCGCTCCACGCACGGGCAAGCAGGTCGGCATAGGCGAGCGCGAGCTCGGCGTTGTGGCTGCCGTCGAGCGGCGCCATCACCCGGCGGATCTCTAGCCCGGTCGCCGGCACCTGGCCCGGTCGGACCAGGAGCACCGGGGTCGTGCCCTTGCGCACGACCTGCTCGGCGATGCTCCCGACGACGACGTCGCGCAGGCCGCCCGTGCCGTGGGTGGACATGACGATCAGGTCGTTCGTCAGCTCGGCCGCGTGCGAGACGATGCTCGCCGCGACATCACGCTCGGGGTTAGGGTGGACGTGGTAGTCGACGTCGAGGCCCTCGGTGCGCAGGCCCTCGGCGAGCGCGGAGAGGTACGCTTCCGCCTCGCCGGGCTCGGCGAGGTGCCGCTCGCCGTGCACCGAGGCCGGCGCTGAGCGCTCGAGTACGTGCAACAGAGTCAACCCAGCGCCGAGCTTCACGGCCATAGACTTCGCCGCCGGCAGTATCTGCTCAGCAAGCGCGGACCCGTCCAGCGGCACGAGCAGACGAGTGATCAGCGTCGGGAGCCGTCTGTCGAGCGCGCACATCACGCACCTCCGAACAGCGTCTGGTAGAGCAGGAACAGGTTCAGGCTGACGATCAGCGCCGCGACGATCGACGCAACGGCCGTAGTCACGCGCATGTTCGTGAGCGGACCCATGATGTCCGGACGGCGCGTGAACATCACGAGCGGGATCAGCGCGAACGGGATGCCGAAGCTTAGGACGACCTGGCTGATGACGAGGGTGCGCGTCGGGTCGAGCCCGAGCGCGATCACGACGAGCGCCGGCAGCATCGTGATCGCCCGCCGCTGCCAGACGGGAATCGTCCGCCGCAGGAAGCCCTGCATCACGATCTGGCCGCTCATCGTGCCCACAGTCGACGACGACAATCCCGACGCGAGGAGCGAGATGGCGAAGATCACGCTTGATGCCGGCCCGAGCAGCGGCGCGAGAGTCCGGTGCGCCTCTTCGATCGAGGCGATCTCAGTCAGGCCCTCGGAGTGAAACGCCGCCGCCGCGGTGATCAGCATCGCCGCATTAACGAGGCCGGCGATCGCCATCGCGATGCCGACATCGATCAGCTCGAAGCGGTAGAGCCGGCGCATCAGCCGGGGATTGCGAACGACTATACGCCCCTGAGTCAGCGCCGAGTGCAGGTAGATCACGTGCGGCATCACGGTCGCGCCGAGGATGCCGGTCGCCAGCAGCACGCTCTCGACGCCGTCGAAGCTGGGCCTGGTCAGCGCGAAGCCGAGCTGACCCCAGTCAGGTCGGCCGAGCGCGAGCTCGATCAGGTAGCAAACGGCGATGACGCCGAGCGCAGCCGAGATGACGGCCTCGATAGGCCGGAAGCCGTAGCGCTGGAGCGCGAGGATCAGGAACGTGACGATGCCGGTGAGGATGCCGGCTGGAAAGAGCGGCATCCCAAACAGCAGGTAGAATCCGAGCGCGGCGCCGAGGAACTCGGCGAGGTCGGTCGCCATCGCCACGAGCTCGCCAACGATCCACATCCCGATCGTGACCGGCCGGGGGAACTCGTCGCGGATGACCTCAGCCAGGTTGCGGCCGGTGGCGATGCCAAGCTTGGCGGAGAGGGACTGGATGAGCATCGCCATCAGGTTGCTGGTGACGATGACCCAGATGAGCATGTAGCCGAACTTGGCGCCGGCGGCGATGTTGGTGGCGAAGTTGCCAGGGTCGATGTAGGCGACTGCGGCGACGAAGGCGGGGCCGAGGAAGGGCAGCAGGCGGCGGAAGCCGCGCCGCGTGCCAGTGCCCTCGAGCACTTCGGTCGCGGCCGAAAGGGTGCTCCGGTCGCTGCGTCCGGCGGCCGGGACTTCGGAGTGCTCCGCCGACTGCAAGGTGAGCCTCCTAGGCGGGGATGCCTAACGACGACTGCTATTGTTCAATGTACGCGATGATAAGCCTGGCAGCAAGATTGTGGTAACCGGCGGCAGGCTGTCCCGCGCGGCCACAATCCCCTCTCGCACGGCACGGGAGCGGGGGCACGCAGGTTTGGAGGACCAGGAGCCCGTTGCGAGTGGCGGCTTGCCGGGTCGGCGACGCTTCAGAGCCACCGGTACGAGCTCGTGTCGACGCCGAGCGACCTCGCCGCTGCCCGCAGCTCGGCCAGGCAGACCGGGTTCAGCGCTACGCCCTCTCGCAGTTGCCGCTCGCGCGTCTCGAACTCGAGCTCGCCGGGCGCGAAGATGCGCTCGACCCCCGGCGCGCGTCGGCATTCCCGCGCCTCCCGGATCGCGCCGTCGACCCGACGCTTGAAGACGCCCACGTCCTCGAACGCAGCCACTTTGATCGCAGCGACGAAGTGCCCGTCGCGGCCGGGGAGCGGGCCTGTCTCGATGCTACCCAGCTCCCGGTTGTAGGCCGCTCCGGAGAGCATCGACGAGAGGATCCCCATGATCATCGCCAGGCCGGTACCCTTGTAGCCGCCGATCGGCATCAGCAGTCCATCGAGCGCGGCGGCGGGGTCGGTCGTCGGCCGGCCGTCGCGGTCAAGCGCCCAGCCTTCTGGCAGGCGGTCGCCGCGCTGCTGGTAGACTCTGATCTTGCCCATCGCGACGGCGCTGAAGGCCGCGTCGTAGACGATCGGCCGCTCGCCGCCGGCCGGGATGGCGATGCCCAGCGGGTCGATGCCGAGGATGCGCTCGGCGCCGCCCCAGGGCGCCATCGTCGGCAAAGCATTTGTGGTGGCGAGGCCAATCATGTCGCTCGGTAGCGCCATCATTGCCAGGTAGGCCATCGCGCCGCAGTGATTGCTTCCTCGCACCCCTACCGCGGCGATGCCGGTCATCTCGGCTCGGGCGATTGCCTGTCGCATCGCGAACGTGGCGCCGATCACGCCCATCGCGTTGTGGGCGTCGACGACGAGGCACGAGCCGGAGTCCCGGACGACCTCTGGTCGGCCGCGGGGGTTGACGCCCTCGAGGGTGAGCTTCCGCGCGTACTCTGGCAGCCGGATCGAGCCGTGGGAGTAGACGCCGCGGAGGTCCGCTTCGACCAGGCTGTCGGCGAGGAGCGCCGCGTCGTCGGCGTCCATTCCGCATGCAGTCCAGACGCGGCGGTGGAGATCGAGCAGTTCGGGCGCGGGCACACGCTCATTGCTGGCTGGCATGTCTGGGATCCTCCGTGTTGTCTGGCTGGTCGCGCCGAGAATCGGCAACGGTGCGAGGCAGATTGTAAGCGGCCGGGCGGGGCGAGCGCGAACGCGCCGGATGCCTCGGGTGGTGCTGGGGCGGGATCGGCCCGTTACCGGGCGCGGCGCTGGGGCGCCGGGTGCCGAAGCTCCATGAGGCGCTGCCAGTAGGCGGCGGCGCGGACGATGCTGGCCTGGGAGGAGTCGAGCGCGAACTCCTGAGCGATCGGACGCCAGGGGAGCTCGTCGAGGCTGGAGGAGAGGTAGCTGGCGGCGAGGTCGGCGAGCGAGCGCTGGAGTCGGAGCCGGCCGAGCGCGGCGGAGACGGCCGGCTCGAGGCAGGCGCGCTCGGCCGCCGGCGCGGCGTTCAGCGCGTTTTGTCCGTCCGCCCAGAGTCGCATCGTCTCGTAGAGTGTTGGCATGGCGCCGGGATTGTAGCACGCTCGGATAAGAACCCGCCGGTCGCCAAGCCGGGTTGGCGGCTCTCGCCGGCGCGCGCCCGACGAGCTCATCGGCTACCATGCGTCAGGCACGAATCCCAGCCAACGAACGGAGGACACGTGATGGGCATCCTGGACAAGTTCAGTTTGCGGGGGCGCGCTGCCCTCGTCACCGGTGCCGGCCGAGGCTTCGGCCGCGCGTTCGCGCAGGCGCTCGCGGAAGCCGGAGCCGACGTCGCCTGCGTCGACATCGACGCCAACACGGCTGCGGTCGCCGCGTCGGAACTAGCCGAGCTTGGGGTACGCACGCTGGCCATCCAGACGGACGTCACTCGCGCGGCGCAGGTCGAGGCGATGGTCCGGCGCGTAGTGGACTCGTGGGGGAAGCTGGACATCGCCGTGAACAACGCCGGTATCGCGCGCGGCGCTCCGGCCGAGGAGATGACCGAGGCCGACTGGGACACGGTGGTCGATGTCGACCTGAAGTCGGTGTTCCTCTGCTGCCAGGCCGAGGCTCGGGTGATGCTGCCGGCCGGACGGGGTAGCATCATCAACACGGCG
>Ga0073932_1006628_pt1 | contig 11736 bp, 9 predicted proteins | sample DewCreD2012metaG_FD_76967 | JGI IMG/M metagenome (GOLD analysis project Ga0073932, IMG submission 76967) | Hot spring sediment bacterial and archeal communities from British Columbia, Canada, to study Microbial Dark Matter (Phase II) - Dewar... ... | reverse complement strand
GCCGCAAGCTGTAGGGGCAGGGGGAGCTGTCAACGGATTACGCCCATTCCGATGGGCCGCCCATTCCGATGGGCCGCCCATTCTGATGGGCCGGGAACCGATTGAGCGGATGATGGGCGTAGGGGCGGGGTTTCCCCGCCCGCGCAGGTGGGGGGGCGATAACGCTCAGAACGTGGAAACCCGGCGGGTTGGAGAACCGCGGCCCCGCCGGGTGAGAATACTGCTATAACAGCGTCTGCACAATCACGCTGACGAGCAGTACCGCGATCAGAATCGCTCCCACCCTGCCGATGCGCGGAATCAAAACCCCTTCCTGGCGGCCCAGGCGGAAGTAATATTCAAAGAAGAGCGACAGCCCCACGGCCGACAGCCCGCCGACGATCAGAATGACGCGGTCAACCATTTCAGCCACAAAACCGGCCTGAATGCGCTCCACGTTGCCTTCGCCCGGCGCGGCGTTTTCGATCCGCTGAGCCTGCACTGCGGTCATCACGTCGCGCATGGCCTCGCGGAAGACCAGCACGTCGGCGATCACCAGCAGGGAGCATAAGATCCAGGCTATAAGATAGACGATGGCACTGGGAACGGGATGTTTAATGTTCATAGATGCAACTCTTTCGCTGTTCAGAAACTATAATACTTTATTATTATAGCACTGAACCAATCCGCCGCCGCCGGGCGTAAAAAAAGGAAAAATCCATGAAATTCACCCTGGTTTTCGCCACCCAAGAAGCAACCGACCTTTCCTACGGCCTGCTCTTCACCCCAACGCCGGGCTGGTTCCGCGGCAGTCAACTAATCCTCTCGCTCAGCGCCAACAGCGCCGCCTACCCGCCCGGCGGCCTTGCCAAACTGCTCGATCACGAGCGCATCCTGCCCAACCTGCTCAGCCCACTGCGCGCCTGTACCGTTATCATCCACCCCACCGGGCGCGGGACGCTGAAAGACCTGCACGCCCTGCTCAAAGACCTGCGCGACGAGGGCTTTACCCCGACCGTAGTGGCCTACAACGGCTTTGAGCCGTATGACCTGAGCGTGTCGTTTTAATGGTGGTCTTGCTGGCAGTATCGTGAACGACCGTTACGCTGGGACCAACAGCGCCAGAATGCCTTCCCACTGTTTCAGGGCGCGAAAGGCCATGTCGCGGGTGGCAGTGTCGTGGGCCATGCTCGAAGCGGAGCGGTGGGCCATCGTGCCAGTCTGCGATAGATGCTCTGAGATTTGTACCAAATATTGTTCAAGCAAGTTATAGTCGCTGACGATTTCCTTCGTCCGCTCGTTGTTATACGTCTGCCGGGCAAAGTAACGGATGCGCTGGCGCAGCGTTGGCTCGGCATGATCGGTTTCGAGCTTGAACCCCTGAGAGGCCATCACCTGGTCGTTGGGGGCGTACTGATCCACCAGGGATTCCAGCACGCCGCGCAGTTCCACCAACACGCCCGAATAGTTGGGAACCTGCGCCTTGTAGATGCCCCACGCGCTGAGATACTTTCCAGCGACTTTTTCTCCAATTTCCTCAATCCGGCGCAGGCGGGCATAGATTTCGGGGTCGTGTTCGGCGTCATCCGCAAGCTGTCCATACCGGCGGTACCAGCACCGGAACATCTCGCCGGAGTACCGAAAACAGAAATCATCCTCATCGCCCATCACAATCCCCACGTGCTTGAGGATTTGCAGGGCTTCGTCGCTGTCATCCAGGCCAAATTCACGGACGATCTCGCGCCTTTCCAGGTACGAACCATCATCGGGCAGGCGGCTGTAAACGCGCTGAGCGGTGGGCGTGCAGTAGCGCACCCACCACTCTTTCATCTGGAACTGTCGGTCCTTTAAAAACTTTTTAACCGCCCGATTCAATTCCTCGGTTAATTCGGGTTCTGCTGGGTAGGGGTCTACGCCGCAAATTTGCTGCATCAGGTATTGCAGCAGCATGGGGTGGCCGCCGGTTTCCACGTACATCCGCCGCAGGAAGGACTCTGGCCAGAAATGCTCGATGGGCTTTTGCATCAGGTCGCAGGCCGATTCATAATCCAACACCTGCAAGTTGCGCCACTCCAAAATATCTCTCAAGGGCGAACCCAAATCAATCTGCAGGGCCTTCATCTCATGAGCGCCCGCAAACGCGGCGGTGAAAAATTCGTGGAGGCCAGGGGAATTACTCAACAGCGCTCGGCAGTTATCCAGGAAGCCATTGCCCCATTCATTCACCAGAATCGGCTCGATCTCATCAAACAACAAGACTACGCGTACGTTTAACGGATACTCTGGCAAGACCTCTTTCAACAGTTTGCGGAAGACGGCAAAATCCACCGGAGAAACCCGGGGAAAATCAACCGACAGCGCCGCCTGGATTTCTGTCAGGATGTATTCCCAAATATGCGCTGCTTTCAAGGGTTGGGGCAGGCTTAAACCATCCACATAGACCGGGACGACCACCAGGCCGTTGGCCTTCCATTGTTCAATGCCGGCGCGCATGTCTTTTTCTAAACGCCGCAAGAGGGTGGTCTTTCCCATGCGGCGGCCCCCGGCCAGGCCAAAGGAATCTTTGCGGTTTCCAGACAGGCCCGCCAGCATTTCACTTAATAACCATTCACGGCCAAAAAACAAATCGGGGTTGACGGCATTCCAGGAATACGGATTGTTCATTCTCTCACTCCGGCGCGCCGCCGCAGCCAGCGGCGCAGTAAATTCAATGCAACCTGATAGCTCTGCCCATCGTATTGAATCAACTTATATCCATTTAAATGCCGGATGGCTTCGTCATCTAAGTCCACTGGCGATTCGTCCAGCGCAATTTGTTCCAGCAGGCGGCCCTCATCTGGAAAATGGGTGCGCAGGAGTTCGGTGATCTGTTCCAACGGCGCGCTTTCATCGCGAATGAACAGCGGAATTTGCGCGTTGACCATCTCCAGCGTCACTTCTAAGGGCCGGACAGGATAGGCTTTGGTCATGCGGCTGCAAAACAAGCGGGTTAAGAAAGGATGCCCGCCGGTTTCGGCAAACACGGCCGCGATGGCTTCATCGGTCCAATAAACGCTCATGCCTTTGCCCAGCGTGCGGATCATTTTTTCGCATTCTTCATTTTCCAGCGGCGGCAGGAATTCGGGCTTATACAGGGCGAAGACCGGGTTTTCGCGCCCGTTCCAAAAGCCGCGCTCGCTGATCGAAGCGTTGGCCGCCACCACCACACTGCACAACAGCCCGCGGTAACGCTCGGTTTGGGCCAGACCGCGCAGCAGACCAAAGAATTCGATATATCCGTCAATTCCCGGAGAAGAGCCGACCGGCAGGATTTTTTCTAACTCATCCAGCACGATGATCAGATGTTTGATCTTCCCCGTTCGGCCCTCGCGGATCAATTCCAACAGCTTGCGCACATCCTCCGAGAAGATGACCGGCAGGTCTTCTTCCTTTACAGCTAAATCGCTGTAAAACTCCACTTTTCCCAGGCGCAGTAATTCGGCCAGTTCCGCATTAGATTTTTGCAGTCTCTGGTACAGGTCTCGTTCCAGTTCCCAATACAGCGGCAGGATTTTCCTGGCTGCCAGAGCGTGGCTGGAGAGTAAATCTACGTAAGCGACAGCCTCATCATTCAATTTTTCATCGCGGAGCTGGTAGATGAGCGAGGTCTTGCCCATTTTGCGCAGTCCATAAATGCCGATGAACTGTCCACGATGAACTTCATCTGTTAATTTTCTCAACAACTTTTCGCGGCCAAAGAAGCGCCGTCCGTACACCGGCAGTGTACTGCTGTACAGGTCGCGCATTCCCAGGTACGTGCCCAACACGTCGCGCAGGTCTTTTTGGGGAACTTCAGAGCTTTGGAATAAGAGATCATCCAGGGGGACTATGGCTTCATTATTTTCGCTCGCCAGGCTCATCACCTGATCGCGCACGGCGTCGCTGTTGGGGACGGCAATAAAGGCCAGGGAGGGGTTAATCACCACCTCGCGGTCGGTCAGCCCGATGACGCCCTGCTGGCCCTGCTGGCCGAGGCTGCGTAAATATTTGCTGAGGTTGACGATGTCAATCTGGCTTGGCTGGCGCTGGAAACAGCGCACCAAAAAAGCCCCCGACAGGCCAAACGATTCCATCAATTCCTGGTTGGTGGTTTCCATCACAATATCGGTGATGTGAGGGGGCAGTTCGCGCCGCCCGGCCACGCCGACTTTCATGCCGGCCATGCCAAAAAAGTCGTAGGCGCGGTTGGCGCGCGGGCTTTGCTGTAATGCCTTAAAGCGTTGATACAGCCCATCGTGGCGGTGCAGTTTGCCTTCGCGGTCTAACTGCTCGAATAACTCGCCCGCTTCGCGCAGGCTGTTTTCGGTGCCAAGCTGTACCAGGGTTTGACCCAGGCCCCAGCGCAGGCTGACGTGTTTGGGGGCATAACTGAGGCCCTGGCGGAAGATCTTTTCGGCCTGTTTGAAGTGGCGGGCGCGCCGTTCCATCTGGCCGTACATCTCATATAAAACACTCTGGGTGGGGAATTTTTCGATGGCCTGTTGGATAATCCGCTGAGCGTCGCGCAGGTTGCTGCGTTCCTGTTCCATCTTGAAAAAGGCCGAATACACGTCCATGTCTGCGCCGGCCTCAATGGCCTGACGGAAGAGCGAGCGAGCTTCATCGTAGCGGCCCTCGGTGCGTGCCAGAGCCGCTTTTTGGTAGAGCTGACGTGATTTGGCCGTGATGCGCGACCTGGTCACCGCGTCCACCCCCAGGGTCTGACGATCCGCCGGTTTCTCCGCCGCTGCTGTCGGCTTAGCGGCAGGGGGGGCTTTGCCCTCAGCCGCCGGCCTGGGCAGGGCGGCTTCAACAACTTCCGCTCGCGGCGGGGGAACTGCCGCCGCATTCCGGCGGTTCCATTCCTCCGCCGTGATGAGGTAGATGGTAAACGCCTCCCACCCCTTTTTGGTGCGCCGCAGTTCAAACTCCACGTAATCGCCGGCGGTAGGCGTGGGCAGACGCTCGACCAACCGGGTGGCATCGAGCCACACCACGCGGTTATCAGGCAGTCTGGCCCAACCGTAGCCCTGCCGGGCGTTATACACAAACACCCGCCCGCGCGTGAACCCCGCCCGGGGTTCATCAATCACCCGCATTGGAGCAGGCGCTTCGGCAGGTTCGGCCGGGGTAACATCTGGCACAGATGGGGGAGAAGCCGGAGCTTCTGTATCAGCCATGGGATTTGCCGGTTCGGACGTGAGGACCGCCGCGCCGTTGGTTGGCGGTGCGCCTGGCTCGCTCCCGCCGGACAGACCTTCAAGCAGTTTATCGAGAACGGTTTTCTTAATACGCCATTTGCCGGCCAGTTTTAAGGCCGGGATCGTCCCATTTTGCAGTTCTTTCAGCAGTTCATCGGGTGTAACGCGCAGGTATTGAGCGGCCTCTTCCAGGGTGAGGATCCCATTATGCTCTTCATTATTCATTTTATTTTGCGCACCCCCTTGGGTTTTTGGATGGCATCAGTATAGCATAATCTGTAACAGGCCCACTACTGATAAACTTCCTAAAAATGGAGATTTGCCCGCTAACCGCCCCACACGAAAGATTAGTTTTTGATTAGAAAATGCAAAAAATGTTGACTTGCCCCTCTGCGTTGTTGTATATTGTATAGCGGTCTGCAAGGTGGAGTTTCAAAAGATGGGTTTATCGCGGGTTCTATCCGTGATTCACAAAGCAACGGCCCCACCCGCGCGTATTACACCTGGCTCAGGAGACACGGATGATACGTGTTTTTGGTTTAACCAAGGATTATGGTTCGCGGCGCGCCATTGACGACCTGACCTTCGACGCCGAGAAGGGCGAAATCCTCGGCTTTTTAGGCCCCAACGGCGCCGGTAAAACCACGACCATGCGCATCCTTACCGGTTACATGCCCCCTTCGACGGGCAAGGCGACTATCGGCGGGTTCGATGTGGTGGATCAATCGCTCGAAGTCCGGCGGATTGTCGGCTACCTGCCCGAAACCGTGCCGCTCTATAACGATATGAGCGTGTTCGATTATTTAAAATACATGGCCGACCTGCGCCGCATTAAAAACGCCAAAGCCCGCGTTGGCGAGGCCCTGGAGATGGTCGAACTGACCGACCGCGCCAATGGGTACATCGGCAAGCTCTCAAAGGGGATGCGCCAGCGCGTGGGGTTGGCTCAGGCCCTTCTGCATCAGCCCGAAGTGTTGATCCTCGATGAACCCACCATCGGGCTGGACCCCAAGCAGGTGGCTCACTTCCGCGAGCTGATCCGCTCTATTGGTCAAGACCGCACGGTACTGCTCTCTACCCACATTCTTTCTGAAGTACAGCAGTTGTGCGACCGCGTGCTGATTATTAACAAGGGCAAGATCGTCGCTGAAGACTCGCCCGAACAGCTCCAGGCCCGTCTGCGCGGCGCGCAGCGCGTGGCGGTGCGTGTCCGCGGCGATGCCGCCGAACTGAGCGGCAAAGTGGCCCAGATCGAAGGGGTCATCCAAACCACCCTGTTGGGTGACGACCGCTTTGAATTTGAAACCGAACCCGCCCTCGACGTGCGCCCAGACGTGGCCCGCCTGATCGTCCAATCGGGCTATGACCTGCTGGAGTTCCGCCCCATCGCCATGAGCCTGGAAGAAATTTTCTTACAGCTCACCCGCGAAGAGGAAAGCGCCCAAGACGAGGCCGACACAGCGACCTTTTTAGAAGTAGAAGAAATGGCCCCCTCCACTGGCGCGGAGGCCGAAAAGCCCTCGTAACACTCCCGACACAACGGAAGGAAACGATCCATGCGCAATGTTTGGGTCATTGCCGAAAGAGAATATAAGCATTACTTCATCAGCCCGGTGGCCTATGCCGTGGCGTTTATGATCCTGCTGATTATTGGGATCATCTTTTACGCCAGCATTGCGTCGCTGATGGTCTCTGGGCAGGGGCAGGCGCCGGGGATTGACGTGGTATTAGCGCCGCTCACCACCCTGCTGTTGTTCACCACGCCGGGTATTACCATGCGGACGCTGTCGGAAGAACAGCGCAGCGGCACGCTCGAACTGCTGTTGACCGCCCCCGTGCGCGATTGGGAAGTGGTGGTCGGAAAATGGCTGGGCGCGATGCTCTTCATCCTCACCCTGCTGGCCGTCACCTGGTTTTACCCGATTGTCCTGCATCAGATCGTCCGGCCGGGTATTGATCAGGGTGTGCTGGTGAGCGGCTACCTGGGGATTGTGCTGTTTTCCTCGGCCACCGTCGCCATCGGCGTGATGACCTCGTCCTTTTTTAGCAATCAGATCGCCGCGTTCTTCGCCACCCTGGGCATTCTGCTGGCTTTGTGGATGATCAGCTACCCGGCTCAGATGATGGGCAACACCGGCGGCGAGGTACTGCGCTACCTGGACATGGCCGAACACTTTTACTCTACCTTCATGCGCGGGATCATTGACTTGAAAGACATTGTTTACTTCGTCAGCGTCACGGCGGTGGCCCTGTTTTTGGGTTCCGTCACCGTTGAGACCCGGAGGTGGCGCTAATGCTCAACCAGGATTTACGCCGTTTTGCTCCCTTCGGGTTGATTCTCGCCCTCGTTGCGCTCATCGCCGCGGCGGTTCTGTACATCATCCAGCAGAGCTTCGCTCTGCCGGTACAGATCAGCCTGGCGCTGGTGGTGCTGGGGCTGGCGCTGGCCGTGCTGTTGAACCCGCAGAAGGCCCGCGAGGTGCTTACCGGGCGGCAGGCCCGCTACGGCTCTAACGCGCTGGTGCTTACCCTGGCCTTTGTGGGCATCGTGGTGGTGATTAACTACATCATCTTCCACAACAGCAAACAGTGGGACCTGACGGAAGACCAGACCAACACCCTGGCGCCGGAATCGCTCCAGGTTTTAGCGAGCTTAAAGACCCCGGTGGTGGCCGAGGCGTATTACAGCCCCAACTATCCTATCGGAACCACCCGCGACCTGCTGGACAATTACAAGCGCAGCAGTCAGGGCAAGTTCGATTACGAAGTGATTGACCCCATTCAGAACCCGGTGCGTGCCAATGAAGCCAATGTCACGCGCGACGGCACGATTGTGCTGAAATCGGAAGGGCGGAGCGAGCAGGTCAGCTATGCCAGCGAGCAAGAGATCAGCGCGGCCCTGGTGCGCCTGGCGAACCCCGGCGAGCGCGTGGTGTACTTCCTCACCGGCCACGGCGAGTTCGATATTAATGGAACGGACCGGCAGTCGGCCTACAGCTTCGTGAAGAGGTCGCTGACGGCCAAAAATTACACCGTCAACACCCTCAACCTGCTGGCCGACCCGAAGGTTCCCGAAGATGCGCTGGCCGTCATTGCCGCCGGCCCGCAGAAGCCGCTGGGCGAAGCAGAAGTAACGGCCATCCAGACGTACCTGGATCAGGGCGGTTCGCTCGTCTACCTGGCCGACCCGCGCCCCATCACCCAGTTTGGCGACCAGCCCGACCCGATGGCCGCCTACCTCGAAAAGTCCTGGGGCATTCAACTCCACGAGGATATGATCGTGGACCTGAACAACGCCCAACAGCCCCTGGTGGCAATCGGCGCGCAGTTCGGTCAGCACCCCATCACGCAGAAAATGGTCACGTCGGCCATCTTCCTGCCCTACGCCCGCAGTCTGGCAGACGCAGGCGCGCCCGAAGGCGTAACCCTCACCGCCCTGGCGATGACCACCCAGCAGTCGTGGGGCGAGACGGACTACGCCAGCCTTAACCAACAGCAGGTTTCGCCGGACCAGAGCAAAGACTTGATGGGACCGCTGACCCTGGCCTTCGCCGGCGTCAACAACAACACCCAGGGCCGCGTCGTCGTCATCGGCAACGCCGGTTTTGCCAGCGATCAGAACTTCGCGGCTTACGGCAACGGCGATTTTCTGCTCAACAGCATTGATTGGGCCGCCGAGCAGGAAAATCTGATTAACCTGACCCCCAAGCAGACCACCCAACGGATGCTGGTCATCACCGACCGGCTGACCAGCGGGTTGATCTTGTTTGGCTCGATCTTCTTACTGCCCGGGCTGATTGTTCTCACCGGCATCAGCGTGTGGATTCAGCGGCGGCGGCGCGGTTAGTGGAACGCAAGGGGACGGGAAGCATGATCCGCAGAGAAACCTGGATCGTCGTAGGGATCTTCGTGCTGGTACTGGCGGTGGCCATGTACCTGAATCAGAACCCACTGCCCGGCGGGGCCAGCGCCACCCCCAGCGCCACCGAAACGCCCGCTCTGCTGGCGGGCTGGAGCGATGCCGACATCGTCTGGATGGAATACCGCGGCGCGCCTGGCACGCTCTCGCTGGCGCAGAACCCCGATGGCAGTTGGACGCTGGGGCCAGACGACCCCGCGCCCGCCTCGATTGGGCAGGTGGAATACCTGCGCTCGCAGTTAACGGCCCTGCGCGTCACCTCGGTGCTGAACACCACCGATCCGCTGGATGCGGTGGGCCTGACGGCCCCCGAAAAGGTGCTGGCCGTGCGCAACAGCGAAGGTCGGCAGGTAGAAATTCGGATTGGGAACGCGACCCCCACCGGTTCGGGCTATTACATTCAATTGGATAGCCAGACCCCCGTGGTGGTCAGTAAGTTTGCAGTGGATGGACTGCTCGAAGCACTGACGCGCGAGAAACTGTTGGCGCCCACCGCCACCCCCCCGGTGACGCTGACGCCCAACGGAACGCCCGCGCCTGAACCAACTCCAGGCCTGACGAATACACCCCAAAAGTGATATTAATCACACCTGGAAAGTATTGATTTTAACCTTAAAAAAGTGTATTCTCAAGAGACAAGTGTCTTAAACCTGTCTTACCAGAACAGGCTTCCTTTATTGTTGATCTGGTTAGAAGGCGATAAACCATCTCAGAATGAGGTGTTAGAAGAAGGCGAAATATGGAAGATGTACTGATTAATGTGGTAGATGAGGACGAAGAATATCCTGCCATTGCCCGGCTGATTGACCTGGGGCGGCAAAAGTCTTATGTGACGATTGACGACATCCTGCACTTTTTCCCGGAAGCGGAGCAGGATGTTGAGCAGTTGGAAGAGGCTTTTGCGGCACTGCTCAGCGCGGGTATCCCTTATATGGAAGACGAGACGGTCGAAGAACCGCCCGAAGATGAGCTGGACCTTACTGGTATCGGTATACGGCCGGCAGGGGCCGAAGAAGAGGATGAAGCGGAAGAAGCGGCCAAGGCCCTGTTTTTGGATGACCTGGCGAATATTGACACCGATGATACCATCGGTCTCTACCTTAAAGAAGTCTCTAGAGTGCCGCTGTTGACGGCTGAAGAGGAAGTAGATCTGGCACAGCGCATCGAGCGGGGCCGCATGGCGCGCGAAGAACTGGCGCGCGGCAACGTCAACACGCGCCGGCGGCAGGAACTGCGCCGCCTGATCGAAGACGGCTGGGCCGCGCGTGAACATCTGATCACGGCCAACTCGCGCCTGGTCATCAGCGTGGCGAAGAAGTACATGGGCCGGGGCGTCCCCTTCCTGGATCTGATCCAAGAGGGCAACATCGGCCTGATCCGCGCGACCAAGAAGTTCGACTACCGGCGCGGGCATAAATTCTCCACCTATGCTACCTGGTGGATTCGTCAGGCCGTCACCCGCGCAATTGCCGACCAGGGGCGCACGATCCGCGTGCCGGTGCATATGGGCGACCAGATTAATAAGTTACTGCGCGTTCAGCATCAGTTGACTCAGCGGCTGGGGCGCGAACCGAGCGTGGAAGAACTGGCCGAAGCTCTGGACGTGCCGCCCAAGAAGGTGGAAAACATGATCCAGGTGGCCCGCCGCCCGCTTTCTTTGGAGACGCCTACCGATGATGAAGAAGATTCGGTATTGGGGGACTTTATCGAAGACGATGAGGCCCCGCCGCCCGATGAGACGGCCACGTACAACTTACTGCGCGAACACCTGGAAGAAGTGCTCAACACCCTGCCGCCGCGCGAAGTGCGCATCTTGCAGTTGCGCTATGGGCTGCTGGATGGGCAGGCTTATACGCTGGAAGAAGTGGGGCGCAAGATGGGCGTCACCCGCGAGCGCGTCCGGCAGATCGAAGCGCAGGCCCTCAGCCGGCTGCGCCATCCTTCGATCCGGCGCAAACTGCGCGATTACCTGGGCGAATAAGCTCCAATCTGTTCCGTTAACCTCACCGTGGGACCGGCCTTACGCCGGTCCCGCTTTTTTTATGGCGCAGGGGGAGCTGTCAACGGATTAAGCCCATTCTGATGGGCCGCCCATTCTGATGGGCCGCCCATTCTGATGGGCCGGGAACGGATTGAGCGGATTACGGGCTGTAGGGGCGGGGTTTCCCCGCCCGCGCGGGTTGGGGGGAGCTGTCAACGGATTAAGTCCATTCCGATGGGCCGCCCATCAGAATGGGCCGGGAACGGATTGAGCGGATTACGGGCGTAGGGGTGGGGTTTGGGGCGAGCAGATACGGGGCTTTAGCCCCGCGTTATCGCCCGGCGGCGCGTGTGGGGGAAGAGCTGTCAACGGATTAAGCCCATTCCGATGGGCCGGGAACGGATTGAACGGATTTCTTGCAGGTCGGGTTTGGGGAGCGGCGGGGGTTGAACCCCCCGCCTCAGCACATGCAAACCCCTGACGGAGTTCTCATCCTCAGCCCCGCAGGGGCTTCCATGTTCTGAGCAGGGGCTTCAGCCCCGCGTTATCGCCCGGCGGCGCGTGTGGGGGAAGAGCTGTCAACGGATTAAGCCCATTCCGATGGGCCGGGAACGGATTGAACGGATTTCTTGCAGGTC
>Ga0073932_1006620_pt1 | contig 11745 bp, 7 predicted proteins | sample DewCreD2012metaG_FD_76967 | JGI IMG/M metagenome (GOLD analysis project Ga0073932, IMG submission 76967) | Hot spring sediment bacterial and archeal communities from British Columbia, Canada, to study Microbial Dark Matter (Phase II) - Dewar... ... | reverse complement strand
GAAGCCGCAGGCCGTGAAGAAGGGGACAGGCGCTTGCGTCCGGTTCGACCGGGTCGTGAAAGAGGCGTTGAATCGGCGGGTGGCGCCGGGGAAGACCCGGGCGGTCGAGAGCGCCTTCGGCCGGTACGCCCCGAGCGCGGCGTCGAGAGGGTCGGTATGGAAGCCGCGGGCCGGGAGGAAGGGGACAGGCGTTTGCGTCCGGTCCGACCGGGCCGGGAAAGATCCCAGGAATCCTCTCCCCCGCAGACCGATTCCATGCGCAGTGAGCGCTCGGCTCGCCCCCCCATTGAACGTGTCCCGGACATAGGCGGCGAACCCAGTGCGGGCAGTCCCGAGCAGTCCGGCAGGAGGCGCGTGACCAGAGAGCCTTCCCAGGGAGGTTCGGAGCAGCCTCGCGAGTCACTGGGGCGGCAGCGCAGCCTCGAACAGGATAGCGACCGCAGGCAGATGCTGCAACAGCAACGCCAGCAGCAGGTGGAGCAGCAGCGTCTCCACCAGCAACAGCAGCGCCGCCAGCAGATGGAGCAGCAGCGGGTTCAACAGCAGCAACAACAGCAGCAGGCCCAGGAGCAGCGCCGCCAGCAGCAGGAGCAACAGCGTCTCCAACAGCAACAGCAGCGCCAGCAGCAGATGGAGCAGCAGCGGGCTCAACAGCAGCAACAGCAGCAGCAGGCCCAGGAGCAGCGCCGCCAACAGCAGGAGCAGCAGCGTCTCCAACAGCAACAGCAGCGCCAGCAGCAGATGGAGCAGCAGCGGGCTCAACAGCAGCAACAGCAGCAGCAGCGTCAGAACCAGCGACAGCAGCGTCAGAGGCCGGGACAGGATCCAAACGATCCCACCCAGCAGCAGACTCAGTGAGCTCCGATCCCTTTGCATTTGGGCAGCGGGACCTTCATGGCGAGGTCAGGATCGATGATTCCCATCTTCCCTGACCAACCGACAATGAATCCCCTTCATGGCACTCATTTTATGAGTGGCTTGCAGTCCGGGTGGCACGGGCAAAGCTTGCCCGTGCTCATCGCGGATGCCGTGAGAACTCCCAAAACCGATTCATCGTTCCGCGACCTTGGAATGCGCCGTGAGAGCCGTGTGGAAGAGAATAGTCAAGCGCATCGCCGGACCACTCAATTCGGTGCCGATCTTGGTTCTGGTCTCGGTCCTGTTCCAATTCTTCCCTGGAAATGCACTTTCCGCGGAAACCTTGGGGGCGAAGTCCGGGCAAATTCCGGCTGAGGCATTCTTCAGAAAGCCTGGTCGGGACCATTTCCGTCTCTCCCCCAACGGTCTATCCGTGTCCTGCCTCGCATCCCTTCGCGGCAGAATGAACCTGCGGGTACAGCGGCTTTCCGGCGGAGCTCCTAGGTTCGTCACGACCTTTGATGATCGAGACCTCACGTATCACCTCTGGAAAACCGACGAAATCCTGCTTTTCGGAAAGGATGTCCGCGGAGACGAGTCGTTCCATCTCTTCAAGGTGAATGCGGACGGCAGCGGCCTCACGGACCTCACGCCCTTCGACGGGGGCAGGGCGACCTTGCTGGACGAGCTCCCCGAGGATCCCGACCATGTCCTCATCACCCTCAGCCTGGCCCACCAGGAATCAGGTGATGTCCATCGCCTGAATATCCGCTCCGGAAGCCTCGAAAAAGAGGCCGAGAACAACGGACGCATCATCGACTGGCTGGCCGACCATTCAGGCCGGGTTCGGATCGCTCTCGAGAAGCGGGGCGAAAAAACCGTTTTGCTTCACCGACCCCATAAGGATTCGGCATTTCAGCCGGTCATTGAGATGGACCTCGAGGTCACCATCAAACCGCTCCTTTTCACGTTCGACAACCGGAACCTTTACGCCGCGTCGAATCTGGGGAGAGATAAAATGGCCCTGGTGGTCTTTGACCTCCATCGGGGAGTGGAGCGGGAGATGCTCTTCGAGCATCCGGTTTACGATATTCATGCCTTGAGCTACTCCCGGAAGCGGAAGGTGCTCACCCATGTCTCCTTCGTGGGCTGGCGGACCGAACATCACTTCTTCGATGAACGGAGCCGGGATCTGTATAAAAAATGGGGCAGGAGGTTCGGCGGCGAGGAAATCGAGTTGGTGGATACCAGCGCCGACGAACGGGTGGCCCTGCTCAGGACATCGAGCGACGTCTCTCCCGGCCGTTACCACGTGGCCCGCGGAACCACGGACGCTCCCATGGAGCTTGCCGTGGTCGGTCCCGGACTGCCATCGGATCAGCTGCGCCCCATGACGCCCATGGTCGTGACCTCTCGCGACGGTCTCGCCCTTCACGGTTACCTCACTTTGCCGTCGGCAGATCACTCCGCTCCTTTTCCCGCCATCGTGAAGGTTCACGGAGGTCCATGGCAGAGGGACCGCTGGCGGTACGATGCCGAGGTCCAGTTCATGGCCAATCGAGGTTATGCGGTTCTGCAGCTCAACTTCAGAGGGTCCACGGGGTATGGCAGGCGGTTCTGGGAAGCTTCCTTCAAGGAGTGGGGGCGCAGGATGCAGGACGACCTGACGGATGGCGTGCGGTGGCTCATCGATCGGGGCATCGCGGATTCCGGCCGGATCGGCATCTACGGCTCGAGCTACGGCGGATACGCCGCGCTGGCGGGGCTTTCGCTCACTCCCGAGCTTTATGCCTGCGGCGTTGCCGTTTCACCTCCGACGGACCTGTGCCGGCTCCTGCGGAATGTCCCTGCACGCTGGAAGCCTCTCGGACCGGCGCTCCACCGGATGATCGGCGACCCTGTTCGCGACCGGGAAGCTCTCGAAGCGGTCTCTCCAGCGAAACGGATGGACGCCGTCAAGGCTCCACTGCTGATTGCCCATGGAAAGCTCGACCCTCGAGTTTCCCATGAAGACGCTCTTGCTCTCGTGAAGAACCTGAAAGAGAGGGGCATCCCGGTGCGCTCGCTGCTCTTCGAGGATGAGGGGCACTGGATCACTGGAGAGGCGAACCGCATCCGATTCTACCTCGCCCTGGAGGAGTTCCTGAACGCATGCCTGAAAACCAGGAAGCCCGGGAGAACTTGAGTACAACGTCCGTGTTGCCTCGAGGTGAGCCGACCGGCCCTCAGACCGGGGATTTGGCGCTTGACGCGCCGCTCAAATAGTCCATCCGATGTGCAAAAAAAGTGTTGCTTGTGATTCGTTTCACTGCTAGCTTAACTCTCCGATTTATCAGCATTTCACAACCTCATGCGGGGCGGCGCGGCACCGTGGAGCCTCATGAGTGGGCCTGGCATCACCGCTCCCAGAAGCACGCAGTCATCCCGCTTCCGTTGCCGCGAAATTCTTAGTGCGCAATTACGGATACCTTATTGGGCGGCGGTGCACTTAGCCCCATCGCCATGGGAAGGACGCGTTGGGGTTTGCCGCACCGAGAGGCAGGCCTATCCATCCCGGAGTATGGACCTTTGACGTACACCCCCGGAAGTGAGAGAAGGCTCAATGGTTAGATCGGGAAATCCACGGGGAGCCAGGCAATGGCAGATCCTGTTGTTCACCCTTTGCGTGGCGGCTGTCAGGGCCGAGGCAGCCGAGGTGGGAGAATGGCTCTGCAGGGCGGTTTCGGTCCAGGGAACGGTCCAGGTCAGGAAGGCCGGGACCATGGAGTGGTCATCGATCCATCTGGATGACGTACTCTACGCTGGCGATACCCTCAGGACCCTGCAGTGCTCCCGGGCCGCTCTTCTCCTGCGGAATGATTCCATCGCGCGCATCGATGAAAACACTACCATCACCTTGGTGGGGATCGAAGAGGAGAAAGCGTCCATCCTGGATCTCATCAGGGGGGGTGGCTTTTTTTTCAACCGGGCTCCATCCGAGCTCAGGGTTCTGACTCCCTATGTCAACGCCGGTGTTGAGGGTACGGAGTTTTTCCTGGGGGTGGACGACACCCGGTCCTTGCTGAGCGTTTTCGAGGGAAGCGTCGCCGCGGCAAACGACTCCGGGGCCATCAGGGTTCGAAGCGGTCAATCGGTGATGGCCCAGGCTGGTCAAGCACCTGTCTTCACGACGACGATTCGCCCCAAGGATGCCGTGCAGTGGACCCTCTTCTTTCCTCCCATCGTCCACCACCGGCTGGAGGACCTTTCCGGGGTTGAAGGAGGCTGGGAGCAGACATGGCGGGAGTCCGCCGAGCTTTACCGCAAGGGGGATCTGACGGGGGCTTTCGATGCCTTGGACGGCATTTCGGCCCCGATGGACGATCCCGAGTTCCTCGTTTATCGGGCGTCCATTTTGCTCTCAGTGGGGAGGGTGGACGAGGCGGCCTCGGACCTCGCCCGCGCCCTGGACCTCGATCCCGGAAACAGCAACGCCCACGCGCTCCGGTCCATCATCGCCGTGACGCGGAACGAGAAGGAGGATGGACTGAGGCTTGCATTTCGTGCGGTGGAGCTTGATACGGCCTCCTCCAGCGCCCTCATCGCCCTGTCTTATGCTCAGCAGGCCCATTTCGACCTGGCCGGTGCCCGGGAGAGCCTGCGGAAGGCCGTCCGTGTCCAGCCGGCGGACGCTTTAGCCTGGGCACGGCTGGCCGAGCTTGAACTTTCCCATGGCCGACTCGGCAGAGCGGTCGATGCCGCTCGGAAGTCCGTGAGTCTCGATCCCGACCTGGCCCACGGGCAGACGATCCTCGGTTTCGCCTTTCTCACGCAAGTGAAGGAATCGGACTCGAAACGGGCTTTTCAGACAGCCATCCGGCTTGCCCCGGCGGACCCAATGCCTAGACTGGGACTCGGGCTGGCCCTGATCCGTGAGGGAAACCTCGAGGAGGGACGACGGCAAATGGAGATTGCCGCCATTTTGGACCCGGAACGGTCCCTCATCCGGAGCTACCTCGGCAAGGCCTATTTTGAGGAGAAGCGGGACAGTCAGTCGGCTGAGCAGTTCTCATCGGCCAAGGAACTGGATCCCCTGGACCCGACCCCCTGGTACTATGACGCCATCCGAAAGCAGACCGTCAACCGCCCGGTGGAGGGATTGGAGGACCTGCAGAGGTCCATGGAGCTCAACGACAATCGAGCCGTATACCGTTCGCGACTCCTCCTCGATGAAGACAGTGCGGCCCGGAGCGCCAGCATGGCCCGCATTTACATTGATCTTGGCTTCCAGTGGCTGGCCCTTGCCGAAGGCTGGAAATCCCTTAATGCGGATCCGTCGAATCACTCGGCCCACCGGTTTCTCGCCGATTCCTATTTCAGCCTCCCTCGCCACGAGATCGCCAGGGTGAGCGAGCTGCTCCAGTCACAGCTGCTCCAACCTCTGAACATCCGGCCAGTCCAACCGCAGCTGGCCGAGAGCCGACTCGTATTCCCGGGAGGGGGAGGGCCGACGGGCCCATCCTTTAGCGAATACACCACCCTCTTTGAACGCAACCGGCTGTCCCTCCTGGTAGGGGGCGCCGCGGGTGAGCGTGGGACCTTCGCAAACGAGGTGGTCTTGTCCGGGGTCCAGGGAAGGCTTTCCTATAGCCTGGGCCAGCTTCATTCGGAGACGGACGGCTTCAGACAGAACAACAATCAGAGGTCGGATATTTACGACGTGTTTCTCCAGGCCAGCCTTACCCCCAACACCAGCGCCCAGGTGGAATACCGGCGCCTGGATTCCCATTTTGGCGACGTTCTGGTTCATTTTGATCCCGGATTTTTCGGGCGCGATACTCATGAAGAGCACTCCAGCGATACCTTCCGGCTCGGGTTCCACCATTCGTTCAGCCCGGGGTCCGATTTGATCGGGTCCTTCCTCTACAAGTCCAGTGAAGACAATTTCTTTCTGAGGCCGTTCACGACGCCGTTCCCGTTGGATACCCTTTTTGACTCCACCGGATACGGCATCGAACTGCAACACATCCTGCGCATGGAGCGCTTCAGCCTCATCGCCGGTGCAGGGCACTTCAACACCAGAAACAACGAGGAATTCGTGTTTTTCGGTGAGTCCTTTCCTTCCCGGAACACGACTCCCCATACCAACGGGTACATTTACTCACACGTCAGCTGCCCCCGCAACATGACATGGACCCTGGGGCTCAGCGTGGATGACTTCTCCGGGGGGAGCCTGGACCTGGACATCAACCAGGTGAATCCCAAATTCGGGCTGACCTGGGAGCCCTTTCCAGGCACTACCCTGCGGGGGGCGGCCTTTCGAACGCTCAAACGGACTCTGCTCACCAACCAGACGGTGGAGCCCACACAGGTTGCGGGTTTCAATCAGTTTTTTGACGACGGCGAGGGAACCGGCGCGTGGCGATACGGAATCGGACTGGATCAGAGATTCACGCCGCGAATCCACGGGGGCGCTGAATTTTCCTGGAGAAACCTGGACATTCCCGTGATTGACGCGGGACCCGACGGCGTCGCCATTGTCGACGTCGGAGTCAGGGAGGAGCTGGGGCGCGCCTATCTCTACTGGACGCCCCACCAGTGGTTCTCGATCGGCCCGGAATACCAGTTTGAGCAGTTTGACAATCCCGACGACTTCACCTTCAACGGCATACGGGAGGCCACCACCCACCGGGTGGCCCTGGGCATGGGATTTTTCCATCCCTCCGGCTTCATCGCCCGCCTGAGGCCCGCCTTTGTGGCTCAGCACGGAGTTTTTCTGAACAGAAACGAGATCAAGGAATATGGGGACAGCGAGTTCTTCGTGGTGGATGCGTCCATCGGAGTTCGACTGCCCAGGAGATTCGGGCTTATCGAGATCGAGGCCCGGAATCTTTTCGATGACGGTTTTCACTTTCAGGACACGGATCCCCAGAATCCCCGGATCACGCCGGGGCGCTTCATTGTGGGCAAGTGGACGTTCAGCTTTTGATCGTCATGGGGTTTCCAGCAGGACCAGCTGGAATGAGGATGCGAAGCCAGGGACGGTTTCAGAGTGGTGACAGAAAAGATTTGACCATGCGGGCCGTGCCCGCGGAGACAGAGGGAGCAGATTGCATGACGGAAGATAAGGGACATGTCATAACGCTGAAAGTCAATGCTGAGGGAATTCCACAGGAACTGGAGGTGGATGGCGGGCCTTTGCTGATTGCGCCGGATCAACTTGAGCAGGGGAATGACTTGCTCGATCTCCTGACCAAGGCGGCCGGCATGGTTTTCTCCTTACAGGGCCAGACCTCGGCCAAAGGGGGAAACTGCCGGCTCATCAACGGGAAGTGGGTCTGCACCTAGCTGTGCCTCACGTCTACTGCTGAGCGGGGAGTGGGGAGGCTTGGGCGCCGGGGTGGTGCTCCTTTCTGAGCTGAAGATGGTAGAAATGTGCGTACAGGCCGTTTAGGGCCAGAAGCGTCGCATGGTCTCCCTGCTCGACAATGCGCCCCTGATCGAAGACGTGGATGACGTCGGCATCCATGATGGTTGACAATCGGTGGGCGATGACGATGCTGGTGCGGCCCCGCACCAGTCTGGAGAGGGCCTTCTTCAGCTGGTGCTCGGTCTCGGCGTCCAGTGACGACGTGGCCTCGTCCAGGATGAGGACGCGTGGGTCCTTCAGGAATGCACGGGCGATGGCGATGCGCTGCCTTTCACCCCCTGAGAGCTGAAGCCCTCTTTCCCCCACCTCAGTCTCGAAGCCATTGGGCAGACCACGGATGAAGTCCAGGGCGTTGGCGTTGGCCGCCGCCGCCTCGATCTCTCCGAAGGTGGCGTCCGGCATGCCGTAGGCGATGTTGTCCCGGATGGTCCCGCTGAAGAGCATCGGATCCTGGGGGACATAGGCCATCCGACGTCGAAGCTCCTTGAGGTTGAGCTCTCCATAGCTCCTTCCATCCATCAGCAGAGTCCCCCTCTGGGGGTCGTAGAATCCCAGAATGAGATTCACCACCGTGGATTTGCCCGCCCCCGAAGGCCCCACGAGGGCGGCGCATTGTCCGGCCTCGACAGTAAAGGAGAGGTCTTCCAGGACGTGATGGCCGTTGTAGCCGAAGCTCACACTCCGGAACTCGATGCGTCCCCGAATGTCCTCGACCACCAGTCGGCCGCGGAACCGATCCTCCTCGTTCTCGCCCTCCAGGATCTCCAGGACGCGATCCCCTGCCGCGATGGAGCGCTGGATGGACGTGATGGTGTAGGAGAGGCTGGAAAGGGGCGCCGAGAGGCGATAGGCGAAGAGCATGAAGGTGACGAGCTCCCCCTGGGTGATGCTCCCTCGGCCGACCAGGTAGAAGCTGAAAAAGAGGAGCACGATCAGGACCATCCAGACCGCCACACGGTTCATAACCGAAAACGCCGCCAGGGTCCTGGCCAGTCTGACGCCGCATTGGCGGAGCTCCTCGGCCACCTTCAGGAAGTCCGCTGTTTCCCGCGCCTCCTGCCCGAAGGCCTTGATGACACGGATCTGGCTCACGGATTCCTGCACGCGGTTGGACATGCGCCCCACCAATTGGAGCATTCCCCGGGATTCGCTTCGGACCCGCCGGCGAAACGCAAGGACCAGGAAAGTGGATGCCGGCACCAGCACCAGGGAGAGCATTGAAAGCTGAGGGGAGATGAACAGCATGGCCCCCGCCGCCCCGAGGGTGTTGATGAAACTCAGCAGGACCCCATGCATCCCGTCGGTGAAAAATTCCTGGATTTCGGCGATGTCCCTGGAGATTCGGCTGGAGGCATCCCCCGGCCTGAGGGTGTCGAAGCAGGGGAGAGGTTTATCGATGAGGTGCCCGAAGACCCTCACCCGCAGGTCGCGCACGAATCCCTCGCCCAGGCGGGAAGAAGCGATGGTCTGAGTGTAGCTGGTGACGGCGTGAAGGATGAAGAGGCCCGTGATGAGAAGAGCTTGGAGGCGTTCGGTGGTGAACAGCCGGTCCAGGCCGTCAGGTTTCGCTAGAAGGTCGATGATGCGCCCCGCCACCAGGGGGGAGGTCAGGCCCGCCAGGATCTCGGCCAGGGTCAGGACAACCACGAGGGCCAGCAGACCCCAATATGGCCGTAAGTGTGGTGAAAACGAAGTGATGAATCTGATGGTGGAGCTTCTGGCCTTCATGGAGGACCGTTCCGGGGGTTACCGCCCCGTGAGGCGTGATTCAAGCCGCGGCGCCGCTGAATTCCGAAGCTGCCGAAACGACGCCTTCAGCCCTGGCAGCAGGAATGGGGAGGTCGGGATGCTATGGTCCCACGAACAGAGACCGCATTCCGACATGGGCGGCAGCGCGATGCCACCCACGCCGGATGCGTCGTCTCGTGAACGATTAGAGGTTTTCAGCCTCGCTGCCAATAAGGGCTGCTAGTTGGTTTCCTGCATGGCTTTCCGGCTGGCGGTCCCGCCGACACACTCATCGGCGCAGCCGAAGCTGATGTTGGCTTCCATCTTCTCGCCCTTGCCAGCATGAACAAACTGAATGTCTTCCTTTTTGATTTCCATCTGGTCTCACTCCTTTAACGTTTTGCTCACAGCACTCCATCGTTCCGTGATTGCCCTCCGTCATGGCGGGCATCCCGGGGGATGCCGTCATCCCCCTTCCCGGAACCACCTGCCTCTCAACTCATCCTTCGCTGCAGAGCCGAACTTGAATCCCCCACGCAGGCCCCATCATGCAGCGTCAGATCAGTAGTTCCCAGGATCGTGCGATCTCTCGGGCAGCCAGTCGAAACAATGATCGTTCCGCTCCCGAGCGGCACAGTACTGCACCAGGCAACTCTCGAGCTTTTGGAGCTTTTTCCCGCAGAATTCGCTCATGCGCTCTTCCGAAAGCTCGGGCCCTCTCGCCAGGTTCGCGAAGCATTTCTTGCACAGCCTCAAGGCCCAGCAGCTTCCGCAGGTTTTCTCCACGAGGCGGCCGTACTGTGTCAGGACCTCCTCGATACGCTCCGTATCGAATCCCTCCGAGAGTGTGCCTATGGGGAAATGGTGGGCCATGTGCTCGCACATGTGGAGGACGCCGTCGGGGTCCACGTGACATCTGACGCCGGGGACGCACTGGCCACCATGGGTTTCGAAGTGGTCGATCTCATGCATTTCCCGAAAGTGAATCCGCCTCATGGCCGCTTCCATGCATCCCCGGCTGAAACCGTCCGGAATCCGGCCGGCGATGCTGTCTTCAATGAAGCTCAGGGCTGCTGGACCGTAATCGACACTCCGCCGACCGGCCTCGATGCCCAAGTGATCGTAGATGCCCGGATCCTCCTCGCTCAATGGAGACACCTTCGGTATCTTCCCGTCGAATATGTGCTTGTTGGCCTGGATGAATGACTGGATCTGAGTCAGGGGATCCTCTGGAACGATGGTCATGGTGAAACCCACTGACTCGGCAAAGTATTTCGGATGGCGCTCTTTCAAACTGCAGATGTTTTTCCACACCCTGTCAAAGGTCTTTTGGCTCTTGGTGTCAACGCGATAGCGATCGTGGATTTCGGCTGGTCCGTCGATGCTGATGTGGGTTTCGAACTGTTGGTCGGCCAGGAAATCTGCGATGCGCTCGGTGAGCAGGGCACCGTTGGTGGTGAGGCCGAAGGTCACTCTCCCGCCATTGCCGAGCCCATTTCTAGCGTGCTCAACGGTTCGGGCCATGAGGTCAAAATGCAAGAGGGGCTCACCACCGTAGAAGCCAATGTGGTGATCTTCACGCTCAAAGGAACCGTACCAGTCCACCGCCTTCAATGCGAGATCCAGGGGCATGGACTTGCCGGAGTGGGAGCGGGAGTGCTCGTAACCCCCAGAGTACGTGCAATACGAGCATCGGAAGTTGCACTGTTCGGTGATGGTGAGAACCAGAACGCTGGGCCCCGACTTCTGCAGCTCCCGGATACCGCCCAGGATCCTCGATTGAGGGAAGACAGAGAGAGAGATGTCATGCTCGGGAAGGAGTCCCAGCCTCACAGCCGTCTTGCGCCACTCGGCATCAGGGCTTCCAGGGCCGGAGGCCATCGGTCCGGCCTGGGAGAAGAAATCGTGGACCTGCGGAGGGACCCTTGCGATTTCATTGTTCCACGCTGAGTATACATAGAAGCTTTCCGGAGTCTTGAATGATTTCAGCAGCATGAGGTCACCGGGTGTGCACGTTCAAGGTTCGCATCATCTTCTTGGATCACTGGTGTTGCGCTGGGGAGCGCGTGAAACGGCCCAAAGTCACTCAGGCCTTATTTCGGCTGGGGGAGGGAATCTCTTGAGCGAAACGAAGAAACGTCCAGTGCAGCTCAATACGATCGAGAGTGCAGCTCTCGAGTCGCCATTCCGGCAGTCTCCCGGCTTAGAGCCTGCCGGGACAAGCTTAAGCCGGAATCCACAAGAAAGCAGTGGATGCCGGCATGACAAATGACAAGATGGACGTCCTATTCCATGAAGTGGTACTTGGCCTGGTGAGGGGTTGGTGGCGCGTCAATGCCGAGCTTTGGTGAGGGGATTTTACTGTCAGGTCAGCGATGCGTCTCAAGATTGGAGGCATGCAGGCCAGAGGATTCCTGGACCCCTGGCCTGCAGATGGGGCCCCCTTGGGGGGGCCACGGTAAGCCCGGGATTTCCCTACTCCGCCCTCCTGGCCTGCTGAATGACGACGGGCTTTGTGGGAACGTTCTGGTGCATTCCCGAAGAGGTGGTGGCCACCCGCTTGATCTTGTCCACCACGTCCATTCCCGCGACCACCTTGCCAAAGACGGCGTAACCAAAGCCTCGAGCGGTTTCGTCCCTGTGGTTCAGGTTGGGGTTGTCCTGAACGTTAATGAAGAACTGGGCCGTGGCGCTGTCCACAACATTGGTTCGGGCCATGGCGATGGTGCCGCGCTCATTCTTGAGGTCGG
>Ga0073932_1006619_pt1 | contig 11747 bp, 8 predicted proteins | sample DewCreD2012metaG_FD_76967 | JGI IMG/M metagenome (GOLD analysis project Ga0073932, IMG submission 76967) | Hot spring sediment bacterial and archeal communities from British Columbia, Canada, to study Microbial Dark Matter (Phase II) - Dewar... ... | reverse complement strand
TTGGCGTCCGACACCTTCGGCGTGAACAGAAGATTGCTGTTAAGTTGCTGGCTGACGCGCTGGCCAGGAAGTACTTGCCGGGAGAAACGGTAGCTACCTCTGACGAGATCGCCCGCAATAAGGTCTTGGAAGAGGAAATACTCCGGTTGAGGGCCTCGAGCCAGGAGGTGTCGGCAGCCCTGGAAGAAGCGTTTTCAAACGCTATAAGGTTGGTCACGCCTCTGGCAAACGAAAAAAGGGTGGTTATTCGTTCGGTGTCGTTTCCTTCGCTTCCGCGGGTCATCTTTGACCCGGTGGCGCTTCGTCATGTGCTGGTGCTGTTGATTTCGGTCGCCATAAGTCGTGTCCCTGAGGGCCATTTGCACTTTGCGACCGAGATCAGTGGCAACACGGTGGTTCTGAGGGTATCCGGGGTCGCACGAGTGCGTCTATCTGACGATACGGAGGACAATGCGATACGGCTCAAAGCCGTTCGTACCATTCTCAACACCTATCACAGTACGGTGATGGTGGAAGAGATGACAGACAGATTTGAGGTGAGACTGACGCTCCCCATTGCTGATCAAGTCAGAATCTGTCTGCTGGACGATAATGAAGATATCGGCGCCCTCTTTGAGCGCTATCTCTCGGGCACGCGGTACAAGATCAGTTATCGCCGTAGTGCGGACGGCATGTTCGAATGGATTGCAGAAGTACAGCCGCACGTCATCGTGTTGGATGTGATGATGCCAGTTCAGGACGGTTGGGAGCTTCTGGGTCGCCTGAGACAACATCCAATGACCTTCTCTATCCCTATTATTGTCTGTTCCGTGCTACCTGAAGGTGATTTAGCAATGGCTCTCGGTGCGACAGCCTATCTACCCAAACCCGTGACGCGCACGGCGTTGCTGACGGCATTGGGCCAGCTCAGTCTCGGAGAGGCACCAATGCCTGGCCAATAGCAACTGCACAGCGGACTATCTCAGGTAATGACAGACCACCAGTGCGTGTGGCCTGCAAATAGGGCGCGACGGTCGGTTGGCCGCTGGGATCAGTGGCAGATAGTATCAGCACTGGAATGTCTTTCAGTTGGGGGTTCCGATTCTTCTCTGCCAGAACGGTCAGTCCATCCATTCCGGGCATCATTATATCAAGTAATAGCAGATCTGGCCGGCGCAGCTGCATCAGCTGTAATGCTTCGCGCCCATGGGTAGCTTGAAGAACCCGGTAGCGATGTGGTCGTGCGGTGAGGATCCTGGTGAATAGCTGCAAGGTATCGGGGTCGTCCTCTACCAACAAGATGGACCGAATCGGTTTGTCAACAGCCTGGATCGCCTGTAGCAGACGGCCGGGCGTAATTGGTTTCAGGAGGTAGTCCTCAATTCCCTGGTAACCATTGAGTCGCGGATCCGCCAGAGTGCACGCCACAAGTGGTACCTGCGAACGAATCTGATTGGCCGCTGTCAGCCAGGTATGGGTCTGTTCCGGCGATTCACCTCTAATCAGCACAACTTGCGCCGGATGCCGCTCAATTTCCGACTCCAGCTCTTCGATGGTTGATACTACCCTGATCTCCACCTCATCCAGATAACGGCTGAGACGGCTGTACAACAGGTCGCTGGGTTCGAGAACGATTATGCGCGGCAATACTTTGATGTCCGGCGTCAGACTGGAGCGACGCCGAGGATTCCAACCGGGCACAATCCAGCGAGCGGGGTTGCTCAACTGTGGCTCACCTATGTTGAGTGGCAGTGAGAACCAGACGGTGGTGCCGATACCTGGTCGGCTCCGGACGCCGATCTGTCCACCGTGCAACTCAACAAATCCCCGGCTGATGCTCAACCCAAGACCGCTTCCCCCCTGGCGGCGGCTGATGCTGCCGTCTAATTGCCTGAAGGGCTCAAATAACTTGGGTAAGTCGTCCTCTGCAATACCAACACCTGTGTCGGTGACGCTGACGGTGACGGCGGAACTGTCGTAGCTCACGTCCACCGTGATCCCGCCTGAATCGGTGAAACGATTCGCATTACCAAGCAGATTCAGAATCACCTGCCGAATGCGAGTTCGGTCGCAGTACACCGGTGGGACGTCAGAAGGGATGTGTGTCGTAAGATACAGACCGCGTGCCTCAACGGCTGGCTGGACTGCGAGGGTTGCTTCCTCTATGATCTCGCTGATAGACTCCCATTGTCTGTTCAGCGATAGGCGATTCGATTCGACCTGACTCAAATCAAGCACGTCGTTGATCAGCTGGCTGAGATGCTGGCTATTCCTATAAATGGCAGCCACATCTGCCAGCAAAGGGGGAGGCAAGGAAGTACCATAGGTGACCGGCGCATTGAGGATAGCTTCCGAGAAGCCGATGATAATGTTGAGCGGAGTCCGCAGCTCGTGACTGACATTGGCTGCAAACTCCGCTTTGGCTCTCTGGGCTTCTTCGGCTTGCCAACGCGCCGCGTCCAAGATCTGATTGAGCCGAACCATCTCCACGCTGGCAACCGCTAGGTCTTTGAGCGCCTGGTTCAATTCCCCCTGGTATGCCCTGGCTTCCTCGAGCCGCTCACATGCTTCAGCATAGTTCTGACGGTACCAACACGCGATGTCGCGAGCTGAGCGAGAGGAAACCCAGCACGCCAAGAACGTGCTGACCATCAGCAACCCTTGCAGGAGAAATTCGGGAGGTCGTATCAACCCGGGAGTCACGTGTGAAGCTATGCCCAGGACACCTAACGTTCCCCCTACTATTGCCAGTCCCGCCTGCCAGCCAACCAGAAATGTTGCCAACACTACAGGAAAGACGAGGATATAAGCAATCGGCAAATGAGGTAGCAGGAGCACAAACACCAACAGAACAAACGTCCAGGAAACCACAATGACGCACAGGCCGAGCCTGGGCCGCTGCGACAGGAGAACCGCGACCGAAATGGGCACCAGCGTCAGCACGAGACCGGTCAGAGCGCCCTGCCAGGGCACGGCGAAAGCCGCGCTGCCGAACAGTACCACGCCAATACCCGCAACGGAGGTGAAGATCGCCAGTGGGCCCAAAGCGTCGGCGGATAATTGATGGAGATAATCCCCCGCATACGACAAGGGCAGCCTGCTCGCTGCCCCTGACACGACCTCGTTCGAGTTGGTACTGTCCATCGCTCTGTCACCTACTCACGCGCTGATCCAGACACCGACCTATGCAAACGGTGCCACAACAAAAAGCCTGCCACAGTGAGACCAAGCATTCCACTGGAGATCAGCCCAATGGTCCCCGATACCGGTGCAAACGTCATTTGCACCACGTGCTCGCCCGGCGGCAGGTGGATGGCCCGGAAGGCGTAGTTGGCACGCAGCACCGGCGCCGGCGCGCCGTCAACCCACGCCTGCCAGCCGGGATACCACACCTCGCTCAGGACGAGATAGCTCTCGGCCGACGTGGCCACTCGTAACTGCAGCTCATTGGGCGTGTGTCGGTCGAACTGGATGGTGGCCGGAGCGGGCGGCGTCGTATCCAGGGTCACGCTCGCCTCGATCACTGCTTCGTGCTCCGGGTCGAAGCCGGGTGCCATCACCGCGTCCCAGGCCGCCTCGTGATCCGACACGCTCACCACGCGATGCACGACCAGGGCGCGGGGCAGCGCGGCGCGGTTGAGGTAGACGACCAGCGTCGGGTCGGCGTCGAAGACCGGCGCGAACTTTTCCCAGTCCAGGGTAACATCCCTGGCGGCGATCACATACTTGACGTTCAGAAAGTCATACAGCCGTGTCGTGCGATCGGGCAGGCTGTTGAGGAAGCGGTCGTAATCGGCCAGCACCAAGGGGTTGACCACGCCCGACACGTCGTAGAGTCCGTGCAGCAGGGGCGTGTCGGGTTGCCAGAGATGCCAGATGTTGGTGCGGGTGTCAATGCGGTAAAGTGACTGGTCGGATTTCAGGTAGTCCACGATGGCCGGGTGATCGAAGGTGCGGGTGGGGTCGTTCGAGCCCACATCCACGTTGCTGCCCAGGCTGGCGAGGTCGAAGAAGATGAGGCCGGCGGCCAGTGCGCCGATGGCCACGGGCCGCACCCATTGGCGTTGGGCGGCATACAGCAGGAACAGACCGGCGATCAGCAGGCCGACGAAAAAGACCAGTCCATTGGCTGCCGCCGAGGCGCGGGCGAAGATGGCCGCGTCCTTGTCCTGGCTGGTGAGGACCGCGTGGTAGGCGAGCGGCAGCGCGACGAGAGCGAGTGCGCCGACCACCCACGGCGCGGCACGCAGGATGAGGCTCAGCGCGCGCCGGGCCGGGTCGCGCGCCATGAGGGCCGTCAGCCCCGCCGCCGCCAGGCCGGCCAGTGCAAAGTCGAACACGAAAACGAAGCGAGCCGGCGCGCGCATCCCGCCGAGCCCTGGCACCAGCTGATACAGCCATCCGTGTAGCACGCTGTAGCCGCCCAGCGCTGCCAGCAGGCTGAAGGTCGCCAGAACCGCGAGGAGTCCCGTCGTGCGGTCACGCCGGGCCAGCAGCGCCAGCAATGCCAGGAGGAGCGTCAGTATGCCGGCGTAACCCACCTCGACACGATCCCACAGTCCCCAGTGCTGCGCCGGATCACGTCCGAAGAAGGACGGCACAAGAAGGCCGATCAGCTGGGCCGGCGGCAGGGAGTACTGGCTGGCGTGGGTGTAATCATAGGCAGCGCGCGGCGAGTGCGCTGCCAGCTCGATGGCCGGCAGCAACGCCACCGCCGCCAGCCCCACGCCGATGGCGAGGGTGAGGGCGAGAACGGCTGGCGGCAGCAGCCATCTGGTCGCGGCTTTCCCCCCCTCTCCACGTAGTGGAGAGGGGGCTGGGAGGTGAGGTGCCGACGGAGGAGTGGCCGGAGGGTACGGTGCAGACACCGAGGAAGCCGGGGCGTCCGATAGAGGCGTGGAGCGAGCCAGCGAGCGTGACCGCCACTCTGCCGCCAGCTGATAGACTGTGTGGAGCGCCAGCGCGAGGGCGATGAACAGCAGCGGCTGCATATGGCCGGCCGTGGCCGCAATGCCGAAGCACACCCCGGCGCCCAACGCCGGGGCGAGCCGCCGTCGCGTCAGCGCGCGGTGGAAGAACAGGAAGATCAGCGGGAACCAGGCTGCCTGAGCAATGAGGTTCAGATTCCCGAAGTGAATGATGAAGAAGTCGGAAAACATATAGGCCAGCGCGCCGGCCAGGGGCGGCAGGAGCCTTTGTAATGGGGAGGCCTCGCCCGCTTCAGATTGCAGCATGTCCCGCAGGCACAGGTAGGCGGCTGCTCCGGCCAGCCATACGTGAAAGATGGCCAGCCCCATCATGGCGTGGTAGGTGATCTGTGGAGCGATGAACCAGACGACGAGGTTGACCGGGTAGAACAGAGCGTTCTGAATGTCGGCGGCGAAGGGCATTCCGCCGTAGAGATAGGGGTTCCAGAATGGCAGCGTGCCGCTGTGGATGGCCCGGGCCGCAAAATGATAATTGGGGTAGAGGAATGATGCCAGGTCGCCGCCGCCAGCCGGCATCCAGTCACCGGCCAGCAGCACGCGCCAGAAGAAGCCGACCGTTGCCAGCGCCAGCACCATCAGCGCGAGCAGGTCATACTGCCACGGCCTGAGGCGCACGCTGTGAGCGGCGCCGCGCGGCCGGGTCAGGCGGGTCGGTTCAGCCGGCATCCCCCTGCAGCACTTCCGCGATCTGCGCGCGCAGTTGAGGGTCTATCTGGGCGCCCTTGCCCTGAGTGCGCAGCTGTTTCTTCAGATCCCTGGCGAGCACTACCGGCACGTCGTCACCCGGCGACTGATCCCCCAGTTCGAGCGTGACGTTCGGGTGGGTGAACACGACAACTGGCTCGATGGGCGGCAGGTCGCCCTGAATTGATTTGCTGAGCTGACTGCGCAGACGATCCACGTTGCTCAGGGCCTCGTTGGTGGGATTGCCCAGCATTTCCTCGTTGAAGAAGAGAAACAGCCGGCGCAGGTTGAAGTTGCGTTTCCAGCGGCCGCCATGGCGCCGGATCACGCCATCTTGTCCCTTGACCGTGATGGCGTACAGTCGTGAGGGGGTCAGCAGGACGTGTGGCACGGCTGCCGTGAAGTTAAACAGGTGATAGTTGTTGTCGAAGCCACGCAGTGCCTTCTCCAACGTCTGATCGGCACGCGGCTGGCGCACGTAGCGGTTGGCGTTGTGGGCGCTGATGTTGGCCAGCACGAAGCCGATCAGGAGCGACGGCAGCGACCAGAAGTAGTAGGCCTCGTTGAAAGATGCGATCAGACCGGCGCCCAGCACCATCAGGCCGGCCATACTGGTCCAGCGCACCAGCTTGCTGCGCTGTTGGATCAGTTTCTCGTTCGTCGTGACTTTCATGGCTCAGCTCGTTTCGTGAGTATGTATTTTGTCCAGGCCGTTCTTGATGGCGCCCACAACATCGCGTTCGACCGCCTGGACGGCGAGGCGGATCGCGTTGCGGACGGCGTAGGCATCCGAGCGCCCGTGCCCGATGACCACCACTCCATCCACGCCCAGCAGGGTGGCGCCGCCAAACTCCCGGTAATCCAACTTTCGCGATGCCGAGACCAACGCTGGTCTCATAAGCAGTGCGCCGAGTCTGGCAACGGGGTAGCGCTGCACCCCTTCCTTGATCGCACCGAGGAGCAGCCGGGCGGTGCCCTCGGCAGTCTTCAGGAAGACATTGCCGGAAAAGCCATCCGTAACGACCACGTCAGCGGCGCCGGCGGGTACGTCTTTGCCTTCGATGTTGCCGACGAAGTTGAACGGGCCGGAGCGCAGCAATGGCAGGCTGTCGAGCACCAACTTGCTGCCTTTGCCCTCTTCCTCGCCGTTGGAAAGGATCGCCACGCGCGGATTGGCGACGCCCAATACGTGTTCAGCATACAGGCTGCCCATCAACGCGAACTGGAAGAGGTATTCCGGCCGGCAGTCGGTGTTGGCGCCGACGTCGAGGATGTAGCAGAAGCCGGGTGTCGAGTGGGTGGGAAAGCGCGTGCCGACGGCAGGGCGCTTGATTCCCGGGATGCGACCGAGGTAGAGGAGCGCTGCGGCCAGACCACCACCGGTGTTGCCCATCGTCACGAAGGCGTCGGTCTCGCCGCGTCGGAGCATTTGCATGCCGATTGCCATCGAGGAGTGGGGCTTGGCACGGACGGCGTTGGCCGGCTGATCGTCCATCTCGATGACCTGGCTGGCCGCGATGATCGGCAGCGACAGACCGCGCACATCGTTCTGGCGCAGCTGAGCCTCAATCACATCCGGTTGTCCGGCCAGCTGCACCTCGACACCGAAATCGCGAGCGGCCCACACGGCACCCGCAACGGTAGCCTGCGGTGCGTGGTCGCCGCCCATCGCGTCCAGGACAATTCTCAAGTAGTCATCTCTCTTTGGAAATAGGTCAGTCAGCCGGGATTATACTATGCGAGCGCTCAATCTGACAATAAACCCGGTGCACTGCGGTCTGCTCCACGCTCTTTTGGGGTTGACGTTGATCGTGGTACAATTTCCGCGATTTTCAGTCTGTCGGTTGATGCCCTATCAAGGAGCTGTCGTTCATATGGGAGCCTATCTCGCGTTCAAGGAGCTGTGGCGCAATCGCGGCCGGTACCTGCTGGTCAGTCTGGTGGTGGCCCTGTTGACGGCGCTGGTGCTCTTTGTCGCCGGTCTGGGCGAAGGACTGGGGCTTGGGAACATCGAGTACCTGAAAAACCTGGATGCACAGCTCGTGGTGTATCAGGCCGACGCCCAGCTGCTGATTGCGGGTAGTCGGATCCCGCGTGCCACGGTGCGGGCGATTGAGCGGGTTGAGGGGGTGGTTGCGGCCGGACCGATCGAGTTCAGCCGCGTGTCCATTGTTTTGCCGGGAACGACCCCTCAGGGCACGCCCCGAAGACCGCTGGATGTCTCCCTGATCCAGGTCGAGCCGGGGCGGCCGGGTGAGCCACCGGTGCGCCTGGGTCGCCAGCTGCTCAATCGGCGGGGGCGAGAGGCGATCATTGATGCGCTCGTCGCGCGGCGGGCCGGTCTCTCGGTGGGTGATGAGTTCACCATTCAATCGCTGCAGGGCACCCGCCGTGAGTTCTACACGCTGCGCGTCGTGGGAATCAGTACCAGTCAGCAGTACTCGATTCAGCCATCTGTGATCGTGCCACTGTTGACCGGCGACCAGATCAAACCCAAGGCTAATGTTGAGGATCGGCCGGTCAGTGATCTTTCATCCAACGTGGTGGCAGTCAAACTCGATCTGCCGGCCGATCCCCGGGAGGCGCAGTCGGTCGTGACCGCTATGGGCGAGCGGCTCGAAGATCAGGTGAAGGGTATTGAGGCGGTTGACATTAAGACGGCATATGAGAACACCCCCGGCTACAGTGCTCAGCAGGGTACGCTGAATACCCAGCGCTATTTCGCGCTGGTCATCGGCGTATTAGTGTTGGGGGGGTTCTTCCAGATTCAGGCGCTGCAGAAAGTGCCGCAGATCGGTGTCCTGAAAGCGATTGGCGCCTCGAACCTCACTGTTGCCGCTGCATCGCTGATCCAGATCACGCTGGTGACACTGGTGGGCGTGTTCATCGGCAGCGTTGTGGTGTTGACGCTCGCGCTGACGTTGCCGGTGGGCATCCCGATTGTCTTCACGCCGCAGACGGTTGCCACCGCCCTGGTGTCCCTGATTATGATTGGTCCGGTTGGGGGGCTGGTTTCGATTCGTTACTCACTGCGGGTTGAGCCTTTGACGGCATTGGGGCTATCGTCGTAACCCCGTGCGAGTCCACTCAGGACAGTATCCTACGATGGCAACTGCACTCGAAGTTCAGAATGTGACCAAGGTCTACGGAAGCGGCGACACCGCGGTTACTGCCGTCAATGATGTTTCGTTCTCCGTCGCGGAGGGAGAGTTTGTGGCGCTGGTTGGACCCAGCGGTTCGGGTAAGACCACGATGTTGGCGATGCTCGCCGGGCTGTTATACCCGACCAGCGGGGCAATCTACATTGATGGACAGGACCTGAGCAAGATGCCGGACGCGCAACGGACGGTCTTTCGACGCCAGCGCATCGGCTTCACCTTTCAGGCTAACAATCTGTTGCCCTATCTCACGGCACGCGAGAACGTGGAGATTATGTTGCGCCTCAATGGCGGCTGCAAGCGCGAGTGCACCACCCAGGCGCGCGATCTTCTTACGCGGCTGGGACTGGGACACCGGTTGGGTAATTTGCCCCGTCAGCTGTCGGGTGGTGAGCAGCAGCGGGTGGCCATAGCGCGGGCGTTGATCCACAATCCGGCGCTGGTGTTGGCCGATGAGCCAACGGCCAGTCTGGACACCGAACGTGCCTATCAGGTGGTGGAGACGTTCGCCGATCTCATTCACGCCCAGAATCGTGCCGGGATCATGGTGACCCACGATCTGCGCATGTGTGTGTTCGTGGACCGGATCATACAGATGCAGGACGGGCGCATCAAACGCATCATCGCCGACCGATCCGAAATCGAGGCGTTCGCGGCCGCCACTCAGCGCAGTGGCAAATCGGGAGCGTAATTGCTCATCTTGGAGCGTGCGCTTCAGCTGGGTAATGGTTAGACGCGAGCGAGGATGCGATCTAAAGGGTCTCAAGGCGTGTCATTCTGAGCGAGCGAAGAAAATCTCCCGTCGTCAGAGCATCGAGACCCTTCGCTGCGCTCAGGGTGACAGTCTGAAAGGGTGACAACACGACACGGAAGCCAAGAAGAAATTCTACGTGCTCTTGCTTTCGTAACACGTGGTTCCCATCCTGGTATCAGTTGTGCCCGGGCAAGTGCCAACGAGACCGAGTCGGATTCCAGCGAGCACGGACGGATCAAACCAACCCAACGGCCGCTCAAACCACCGGCCTGCCTGTGCCACGTTGAATCGTTCGCGGGCGACTTCAAAGTCGAACGCACCGACCAGAAACGCACACGGTGATGCTCCAAAGCGCGCCAGTCGCTGTGCGAGCCAGCCGGATTCCGTCAGCGGCGCGGCCAGCGTCAGGGGAGTGCCGGGGAAACGGGTCAGTCGCGCGCCGAAGGCAGGATCATCCTGACGTTCCGGTCGAGGCCAGTCGTAAGCGCGTTGGAATAGCTGGACGGTCGCCTCGAGATCGGGCACTCCCACCACCACACCGGCGAGGCCGGTCAACAAGTCTGTCGCAACCGCTGTGTCTGTTGGCACTCGCCAACCGCGTGGGGTGTGATCCTGGATGAGAAATGGCAGCACACATCCCGGCTCGCCCTCACCCAGGTAAGCCAACTCCCACGCAATCTGCTTGCCGTCAGGCCGCACGCGCTGCATGGCGATCGGCCCACGCACGGCGACATCCAGACGGGCCAGGCGCGCGGCCTCGGCAGCCACGTCGTCGCAGCGGGCTGCCCACGCGCAAGGCCCGCCGTCACCGGCGATGTGGGCGTGCCACCACGGGGAGGTCTGACCGACATTGAGGGTGGAGATGAGCTCCAGGTAGGAGCCGTCAGCGAAACTGAGCAGCGCCATATGCGTGCCGCCGTTGGAGTGAATGCCACCGTAGGTGGACGGCAAGCCCAGCGCCGCAAAGGCCTGCTGCAATGGTTCCAGCTGTCGCGCGGCGATGGTGGCGTGGTCAACGATGAGTGCCATTGCGAGGGTCATCCTCCCACCCGCTTCACCTTGTACCCCAGCTTCGCCAGGTGGTCGGCGATCTTCTCGCGATGATCGCCCTGCACCTCGATGGTGCCGTCCTTGATGGTGCCGCCGGCGCCGCAGAGGGTTTTCAACGCTCGGGCCAGCGCCTCCAGGTCGGCCTGGCTCAGGACCAGGTTTGAGACGACAGTGACCACCTTGCCACGCCGATGGCTCCTGTCGAGCGCGAGGCGCGCTGTCTGTTGTGAGGGCGGTGGGGACTGAATGACCGGCGCGGGTGATACCGCTCGACGCAGGTCGCCGCTGCGGGTCGAATACACCAGACGGCCCTTCTGGTTCGGCATAGGTGAAGCATACACGGAAAGCAACCGGTTGTCCAGATGGATTGGCGCACCCTTCGCGGCGTGCTATAATGGCGGCCAGAGGGGTGCGGGCGAACGTCAGGGGTCGGCCAGCCGCAACCGGCCCGGGCAGGAGGTGAGTGATGCGTCGAATCCGGCAGTATTTCAAGCCTGACAGCGTCGAAGAGGCGCTGGCCCTGCTGCAGTCTTACGATGCCCGGCCACTGGCGGGTGGCCAACGGGTGCTGGTTGAAGAGCCTTCTGAGCCGGTGTCCGTGGTTGATTTGCAGGCGCTGGGGCTCGACGGACTCGTGCGGCAGGATGGTCGGCTTGGGATCGGGGCGATGGTTCGCCTGCAGACGCTGGTGGAGTCGGCACTTGTGCCACCGCTGTTGGGCGATGCTGCCCGGCGCGAAGGTCCGCTCACCTACCGGCACGCGGCAACGGTGGGGGGCACTGTGGCAACGGGGGATGCGCTATCGTGTGTCCTTGTGGCACTGCTGGCTCTGGATGCTGAGGTGCACATTCGTCACGCCGATAGCAGCCAGACCGTCTCGCTTGAGGATCTGCTGGCCGATCCGGCCGGGGTCTTGAGAGGCGGCCTGATTACGGGTGTTGAGGTGTTGACCGGGGCGGACGGCACGGCCTTTGCGATGGTCGCGCGCACTCCCCGCGACCAACCGATTGTCGCTGCGGTGGTGCGTGTCGTGCGCCGTGGTGACCGCTGCGCCGAGGCGAGGATTGCGCTGGGTGGTGTGGCCGCTCGCCCGCTGCGGTTGCGCGAGGTCGAGGCACTCCTGAGCGATGTGCC
>Ga0073932_1006617_pt1 | contig 11751 bp, 4 predicted proteins | sample DewCreD2012metaG_FD_76967 | JGI IMG/M metagenome (GOLD analysis project Ga0073932, IMG submission 76967) | Hot spring sediment bacterial and archeal communities from British Columbia, Canada, to study Microbial Dark Matter (Phase II) - Dewar... ... | reverse complement strand
TGAAACGCATCGTTCAGCGTCGGCGGCGGCGTGGTGACGAGGACGCGGTCAATGGAACAACCGAAGTCCACCTGCGCCAGCGGGTTCGCGGACGGATCGAAAATACCGTCAACGCCCAGCTTACGCGCCGCTTCGACCCGCGCCTTCTCCCGGCGGAATGCGCTGAGGAACACGCGCCGCGCGCCCATGCGCTTGACCAGGGCCAGCGCCATCAGGCCAATCGGGCCCGGCCCCATCAACAGCACATTGGACGTCGGCTGGATATCCGCCAGCCGGACCAGATCAATCGCCACTCCCAGCGGCTCGCTCAGGCACGCAATGTCGGGCGGAAGATCCGCGCACGGAATGGCGCAAATGGCCGGCGCGATGACCTCCTGGGCGAAACCGAAGGAACCAGTGAAGAAGAAGCTCTGGATGTTCGTGCAGAGTTCCTGCCGTGTGTTGCGGCAGGCATCGCAGCGACCGCAGGGGGTGGCGGACTCCAGCACGACCTTCTGCCCCACCTCCAGCCCGAGCGCCGCGCAACCGAGTTCCACGATGGCGCCGGCGATCTCATGGCCGAACATCTGCTCCTTGTCCGCCTCGACGGGGTTGTCATGCAGGTCCGTTCCGCAGATGCCGCAGGCGGCGACCCGCACCCGAATCTGGTCCGGTTCCAGCGGTCGAGAAGCGATGTCTTTGAGGTAAACCGCGCGTCCCTTCTTGAAAGCTGCTTTCATGATTCGCTGCTCTCGCGGCAGGCGCCCGCGCACCGCGTCCCCCGGTTTCAGGGTCCTGCCAGCGGCATCACATCCGCCGCGGTTTCTCCTACGCGCAACTCGTCGATCGCCATCGCCCGAGCCGCGCTGGGGCGCGTATTGAAGCCGGTGATGGCAAAGTTGCCGCCGGAGACGACAGCCATGGCGTTGCCAAGCTCCCCGCGCAGCGGCGGGTTCACCCACAACTCCACCTGGTCCGCGTTGGCCGCGCCGAACGTGTAACGCAGAACCAGAAGCACAGTTTCTCCGGGCTTGGCCGCCGCGCTCGTGGCGGCGCCATCACCCGTCGCGCCGCGCGTCATGCCCCAATGGTCTCCCGCGACGCCCGCCGTGTTGACGCCCACATAGATGTTTCCGTTCGCCTCTTCGGCGCCGATGGCCACCTGCGCCACCGTCCCCGGCGCCCAGCCCTCGTCCAGCTTTATCAGCAGGCTGACGTAAAGGACGGTCCCATCCTCGCCGAGCGAGCCGCCGGCGTCCTGTCCCGTGCGAAATCGCTGAAACGGATCCTGCCGCATGAAGCGATAGACATGAACGCCCTGTCCCCAACCGGCGTTCGTGATCGCTCCCGCGCCGCCGCTGGTCGCCAACACGTTGCTCCCCTGAACATACGCCAGACCCTCGCGCACCAGCACCGTCTCGCCCCACGCGCCCCGCAGCCCCGTGCCTGTGCCAGCCGGCTCGCCCCCCTCGTTCGTGGCGGGCAGGCCATTGCCTCCGTTCGTCCCGCCGTCCGGATCGGGACCGTTCGTCCCAATGGGGTAGTTGAAGCCCTCATACACGAGCAGCACAGCCCGGGACGCCCCACCGGACGCCAGCCAGAAGACCATCAGCAGAAGATACACCCTCCATCTCGTCTTCATCGCGCTTCTCCCTTCACTTTGAGTGAACACCCGGCCGTCCAGGCTTCCCCGCCGATCTCATAGGCGCCGATATCCGGAGCGCCGACAGCGGGATCGTTGAAGGCCGGCACCGCTACCCCGTCCCGCGTGTACGCCGGAATGACTGCACCGCCGTCCTGCGCCGCCGATCCCTCCCGCAAACGAAAATCGCCCTGTGCGGCGTTCAGAAATTTCGGATCCGTCTCCGATCCGGCGACGCCGTCCCAAAACAGGTTGTGGATTTTCTCGGCAGCGGCGAAGCTGTCGATCGGCCGGTAGTGCGTCGGATCCGTCGCGCAGGCGACAATGTTGTTCGCGATGACCGTGCCCACGTGCTTCGCCGGGCTGTTGCACACGAAACCGAACGGACCGTAAACCGGCAGCGGGTTGCTGAGTCCTTTGACCAGGACCGTATTGTTGCAGCAGAGAAAGTTGGCGGGGTTGTCCGGTTGTCCCCCCAGGACGTTCTGCAGGTGGACACCCCACTCCACGTTCCAAATCACATTGTGATCGACGATGAAGTCGCGCGCGAAATCAAGGTAGACGCCCCCGGCCGTGAAGTTGCCGACATTCGGCTCGTCGTCCACGTCGGGATGCGCGTCGTGCAGCCAGTTGTGATCGATGCGCGCAAACCGCCCGTCGTGCCCGGCCGTGTAGATCGCGCCCACGTCCCAGTCCTGCATACCGAACGCGCTGATGTCGTTGTGGTGGATACGGGCCCGCCACGTGTTCGACGCGTCCTCCGGAACGGCGCACTTCAGACTGCGCGGCGTGATGCCCGAGCGGCCGCAGCGGCGGACGGTGTTCGAAGCGATCTCGTGGTCCTCCGATGTCGCGGCGCCGCCCGTGTTGACCGCCGAGCAATCCACCGCGCTGTAGTCGACGTCGCCGATGAAGTTGTTGACCACCCGGTTGCGGCGGCCCAGGCAGGCGATGCCGTTTCCGGCGCTGTACTGCAGCACGCAGTCGCGAATGACGTGATCTTCGCCGCTGAGGACGATGCCCGAGCCCTGTCCCCATTGCAGGAAGAAGTGCCCCGACACGTCGGTGAAATGCGAGAGGTAGTTCGCCCGGAGCCCTTCGACGACCACGCCCCGGCTGCCGGCGACCGTGCGCGCCGGCCGCCAGGGATAGACGGCGGCGCCGTTGGTCTTGTAGCCGACGCCGTCCCCGCCCGCCTGCCGGTCGGTGGTAACGGAGCAGGCGAACAGCGCGAAGCCCCGGATCGTGATGTAGCTTCGCTCATCAAGATCGAAGGCGAATTCCCGTCGCTTCGCCTCCACGACGGTGGCGTTCAGGTCAACACCCGGCGGCGGCCGCAGGTACAGAACGCCATCGGCTTTGTCCCAGAACCACTCCCCGTCCGCGTCCAGCAACGCGCGCTTGTTGAACACGTAGTAGCGTGAACCCACCGGATAGACGTTCGCGTTGCCGTCCTTTCCGCAGTCGTTGCGCGAGCGAAACGTGACCTGCTTGCCCTTCTGCCCGGTGACCGTGCCCGAGAAGGCCCAACTCCACGCTCCCCGGTTCGGTTGCACGAAGATCTCGGCGCCCGTCAGCGTCCCGTCGGGCATCCCCTCCAGCGCGTCGTCCTCGAACACCCCCGTCGTCCAGTTCGTCGCCTTGTCGCGCGTCTTGCTCAGCACCCGCGTCATGCGCGACTTGGCGGGGAGCGACACGTCCGGCCCCGTGTTGGGCCAGCGCGCCAAGTGGACCATCCGCCCGTCCACGAACACCTGGTCGCTCTGGTTGTGGGCGGATCGGAACGTCCAGGGGACTTTCGCCCTGTAGACGCCGCTCTCGTCACGGCGCCATCCGTCAATCGGGTCGGTGCCGGCGATCGTGACGGATTCGCCCGCCAGCGGCTGAAACACGAGCGGCGCGTCCGGCAGGCCGGACGCGGCGGGGCGGACCGTTTCGCGGTAAACGCCAGCCCGCACGTGGCAGGTGTCATCGGCCTTCATCCCCTCGGCCGCCTTCTGGATCGTGCGGAACGGCGATTCCGCGCTCGTCCCGCTATTGGTGTCCGAACCGTTCGTGGCGACGTAGAAGTCCACTGCCGCCGCGCCTCGCGCCGCCACGAAAGCACAGAGAATCCCTGTCACAGCCGTTCTGAAAGACACAACACCTCCCATCCGGCGCCCGATCTTGCCCCCGCAGGGAAGAAGACGTTGGCGCGACTACCGCACGACCAGAACCATGCCATTCTCCAGCCGGATTCTCTCGGCTGGGACCACGTCCCTGAAGCTCTCGCCCACCCGCAGCTCGTCGACGGACATGCTCTTCCCGCAGCCGCCGAAGAAACCCCAGGACAGGTCCGCTCCGCTGATGCGGTTGGTGTAAGCGCCGTCCGGCTCCTCTTTGTTCAGCGACGGGTTGACCCACAGGCTGACCGCATCCGCATTCCCCGCCCCGAACTCGAACTTCAGCGTGGCCAGGCAGGTTTGCCCCGATACGATCGTCAGGCCCGAGTCGTAGAACGTGCCGCCTTCGTTCAGAGTCATCCCGAACTTGCCGTTCGCATTGAACGGCCGGCCCACGAACAGCGGTCCGATCCGGAACGCGGCGCGGTCGGCGGCCGGGTCGCCGTCGTGCCGGTACAGGAAACTCACCCAAAGCATCGTGCCGTCATTGCCAACGGTGTTGCCGCCCGACGAGTAGGGATAGAGCGGATGCGTGTTGTCGAACTGGCGTGCGATCCAGCGCTCCCCCCACCAGGCGTCGACTTTCGCGCGCTTCAGGTGGTTGCCGTTGGTCGCGAGCATGAACGCGCCGCTGCCGCCGTCGTAGGTCAGGCTGCCGGCTTGCGCCGTTGTGTTGGAGCTGTCCAACGTCCCCCAACTCGTGCGCAAGTTGACGCCGCCGGTCATGTTGCTGCCGACCGTGCCAGGCGGGTAATCGAAGCCCTCGTAGATCAGCAGCTCGGCGCGAAGATTTCCACCGCACAGCGCCGCCGCCCCCAGACACGCCATCCATCCGCATCTGCCTTTCATAGGCTTACCCCTTCCCGGAGGACCGTCACCGGAACTGCATGACCGTGCCAACAGGTCGCACGTAGACATCCACGTGCCCGTTGGCGCCCGTGACGACCCGCAGCACCGCCCGCCGGTTTGCCGACGAGAGCGTTCCCATGGCAATCCCGTTGTCGGTCAGCGTGCCGGTCGTGCTGATCACCGTGTACCAGGTGTTCTCGTCCATGCCATTGTCCATGATGTCGACGAACCCGTTGACGGCGACGTTCATCCCGAACGTCACCTTTTCGTCCGCCGTCGCCGCATCCTCCAGTTCGAAAACAAACCGCCCGGCGCTCGACAACGTCAGCGCCGTGAACGTGCCGGCGAAGTTGAGTTCGCCCTGTTCGACGCGGATGACGCCCTCGTTGACGAACGTGCCGGATGTCGCCCGGATCACCGCCTGATTGCTGCCCTGCTTGACGATCGTGCCGAAGTTGGTCAGAGACGAGCCGCTGTTGATGGTCAGCAGATCCTTCGACGCGCCGGAGCTGTTGGTCAGATAGAGATAGCCGGATGCCGCATTCCGCGCCGCAACCTGCAAGGCCGCTCCATCGCCCAAGGCGACCCCAAGTTCCTGGGCATGAATCTGGCCGTTGTTCACGAGTAAGTTGGGCGTTGCCGTTCCGTAGAACTTCAGCGGGCCGTTGCCGATCAAGGTCTTCAACACGCCGTTGTTGGTCACCGCGGCGCCGTTCATGCGCACCCCCGCCGTGCGGCTCGGTGTCACGTCCGCGACCAAGCCGTCTCCGGACACGTTCAACGTCAGCCCCGCGCTGTCCGCCCAGAGATCCTCCGCCGAATTGCCCGCGTTGTTCTTGAACGAGACGCCGGAACCGACGGCCGCCGCCGAGATCAGCGACCACTTGCCCGAGAAAGCGATCTTGCCGTTGCCCGTCGTCACCAGGCTGCCGCCGTCGATCACCCACGCCGGACCGTTCGTCTCGTTATCCAGATACAGGATGTCGGCATCGCTGCGCACGGTTCCTCCCACGTTGCGGAACACGCCGCCGCCCGCGGCGCCCAGCACAGACCAACTGTTGGCCGTGCCGCCCGTCTTGACGAGCAGGCCGGTATTCCTGAACTCCTCACCCGCGCTGTCCAAGTAGAACCGGGGAGTCCCGCCTCCGCCGCTTACCGGGTAGCGGTAGGTTCCGCCGTTGACGAATGTGAAACCCGCATCGCCGCCGTTCATCGAAACCGCTGCCGTGTGGTCCCACAGACCCGCGTTCTCGAACGTGCCGGCGCCGGCGAAGACGAAGGTCCCGCTGAAGCCGTTCGTCGAGCCGGCCAGATGCGTCAGCTTCCGGCCCGATCCGATGTGGAGCGTGCCGGCGCTGAACGCGCTCGCCGCCGCGCCCGTGCCGCCGAATTCCTGGTCGCTCGTCACGGCGATTGTCACGGCGGTGTCCTTCTTGACGGCGTCGCCGGCCTGCGGGTATCCGCTGTTGTTGGTCCAGGAACTCGGCGCGCTCCAGTCGCCGGCCGACGCGTCGTCATAGAGCTCGTTGGACGGCGGCAGCGTGGTGACGTCCAACTTCACGGTCGTTCCCTGCAGGTTCGTCGAGGCGTCCTCGGCCAGCAGGTACACGTCGTACGCCGTGGATGGGTTCAACCCGGACACGTTGGCTGTGCCTTCGATGTTGGCCGTCGGCAGGGAGATGCTGCCGGTCTTCAGCGCCGGATTGCCGCCGGCGTCCTGGCCGTTCTTCACCTGATTCGTGCCCGGCGCGGGAGCCTCGTTCGTCAGCACGACGTAGTACGCCGTCCCGGGCTCGTCGAGCTTGGCCCGCACCGTGAAGCCCCCGCTGTTGGTGGGCTGAAGGTACGGCCAGGGGGCGACCCAGCCGGGCGGCGTCGTGTCCGGCGGCAGGGTCGTCACGTCCAGCTTCGCCGGCGAGTCCTGCAGGTTCGGCGGGGACGCGATGTCCTGCGCCACCACGTACACGTCGTAGTCCGTGCTCGGCGACAGGCCGCTCACAACCGCCTGGCCCGTCACGTACGCGGCCAGGGCGAAGCTGCCTGACGTCAACGCGGGGCTGCCGACGCCGTCCGTCGCGTTCGTCACCTGGGCTGAACTCGGCGCCGGGGCGGCGTTGGTCAGCACGACGTAGAATGCCGCGCCCACCTCGTCGATCTGCCCCCGGATGGTAAACCCCGTGCTGTTGGTGGGATTCACGTCCGGGAAGGGGCTGACCCAGTTCGGATCCGTGAAGTCCGGCGCCCCGGTGATGGTGAGCACGATGTTGGTGCCTCCGCTGATGGCCAGCGTGGCATTGGTTCCGCTGTGCCCGAAGCCCGTGAAACTGGGCGTGTTCGTGACCCCGCCGGTGATGGGCGCCGCCGTGGCCAGCACATACGAGCCGTTGCCCAGCGCCGAGCCCAGAATCTCCACCGTCACCGGGTTGTTGCTGCTTGCGTTGAGGGCCAGCGTGCCGTCGAAACGCAGCGGCGTGTCCGCCGACCCTGTCGTTTTGTAGAACAGCGCCTTGGCTCCCGAACTGTACGTCGTGTTGCCTGCGATTCGTCCCGAACCGCCGAGAGTGGCCCCGGCGCTCACCGCCACCGCCCCGCTGCCGCTGTTCGTGCCGTTGACGATCAGCGTGCTCGTGCCGCCCACCGTCGTGGCGCCTCCGTAGGTGTTCGTGCCGGAGAGCGTGTGCGTGCCGGCGCCGGAGGTGGCGAGGGCAAGGTATGTGCTGCCAATGGAACCGCTGAACGCATAGGCGCCGCTGCCGCCCAGCGTCAGGGTCCGCGTCGAGCCGCTGGTCGTCTGCACCGTGCCGCCGGCGCCGCCAACGTCGTTCAGTCCCGCGATCGTGAAGCTGTTGTTGCCGAACGTGAACGCGGCGCCGGCACCCACGGCGATCGCGTTGCTCTGCAGACCCGTTGTGGCATTCGGCTCCAGGGTTCCACCCGTCACCTCGATCGGACTCGTGAACTGCCCGGGCGTGGTGTTTCCGTTGAGCCTCACCAGGCCGCCGGCGGCGGAACTGACCGTGACGGTGCTCGATCCGCTGAACGCGCCACTGAAAGTGACGCTATAGGACGTGCTGGCATCGCCGTCCGTCAGGGTCACGGGCCCGTTGAGAGTCACGGAGCCGCTGTAGGTGACGTTCTGATTGCCGCTTTGCCCGTTGGAGCCGATCGTGACCGTGCCGCCGCTCTGGGCGTTGACCTCCAGATTGTTAGTTGGATTCAACGCTCCGCCGCCGGTCCACAACGCGACACTCCCCGCTCCGCCGCCCAGAACAATGACACCCGTGCCCGCAGCCGTTGCGTTGTTCAGGTTGACCGTCCCCTGGTTGATCGCCAGGCCGCCGGCGCCGCTGCCCGCCGCCGACAAGGTGACCGTCCCGCTGCCGTCAATGCTCAACGCGTTGTCGAAGGCCACCGCGCCGGAAACGAGCTGCGTGTTCACCGAGTCGACGGTCCAGGTCTGCGCGGCGGCAACGGTGATGGGACTCGACACCGTCACCTTGCCCGCTCCGGCGGCCACCGTGATGCCGCCTCCGCCGATCCGCAGTTGCGGCGTCGATGCGCCGCTGATCGTCAGCGCGCCGCTACCGGCGCCCACCGCAATCCCGCGGACGCTTCGCGTGCCGGAGATCTGCGGCTGGTTGGCATACGTGGCGTACTTGAACTCGGCGATGCCGCCGGTCAGGTCGTCCGGCGGCGCGGCGTTGTTGGTCCAGTTCCCGGCTGTCGCCCAAGCTGTGCTGACCGTGCCCGTCCAGGCGTACAGCGCAACGGGGACCACGGTCACGTTCACCGTGCCCGTGGCCGAGCCGCCGTTGCCGTCGCCGATCATATAACTGAAGGTGTCCGCGCTGCCGCTGGCGTTGGAGTAGGTCACGGTCGTGCCCGTGAAGGTGACGCTGCCGTTGGCGCCCTGCGTGACGTTCGTGACGGTCAGCGTGTCGTTCTCGACGTCCGTGTCGTTCGTGAGCACGCTGATGACCACGGTTTCCAGAGCGTACACGTTCGCGCTGTCGTTCCCCGCCACGGGCGGATCATTGACGGCGTTGACCGTGATCGTGAACGGCTGCGGCGCCGAGTTGCTCACGCCGCCGTTCGCTGACCCGCCGTCGTCGGTCAGCGTCACCGTCACGGTGGCCGTCCCGTTCGAGTTCGCGGCGGGCGTGTAAGTCAAGTCGCCGCTGGCGGCGTCCACCGCCGGTTGAACGCTGAAGAGACCGTTGTTGTCGTTCGTAACCACGAACGCCAGCGTTTGGCTCGCCTCGGGATCGCCGTCGTCCATGCCCGTGGCCCAGCCGCTGACCGTTTGCGCCCCGCAGTCTTCGTTGGTGGTCTGGTTCGCTCCGCCCGTGAAGGACGGCGCGTCGTTGACCGCCGTCACGGTCATGGTCACCGTGCCGGTGGCCGAGCCGTAGGCGTTGGTGATGACGTACTGAAAGGTCTCCACGCCGTTGGAGTTGGCGGCGGGCGTGTAGATCACATTGGTGCCGCTGTCGATGCTTAGCGCCGAGCCCCACGCGCCCGTGACCACGCTGTCGATCGGCGGGTCGAAGCCGCTGTCGTTGAGGGTCACCTGGTTCGTGACCGGCGTGTCCTCCAGCGTGGCCCCCGTGTCGTTCCCGGCCAGGGGAGGGGCGCTGGCCGATGTCACGGTGACGTTCACGGTCCCGGTCGCCAGCCCGCCGTTGCCATCGCTGACCTCGTAGGTGAAGCTGTCGGCGCCCGCCGCGCTGTTGGAGTAGGTCACGTAGCTCGCCGTGTACGCGACGGTTCCGCCGTTTGTGCCCTGGGTGACGGCGGTAATCTGCAGCGTGTCGTTCTCCACGTCCGTGTCGTTGACCAGCACGTAGTTCGTGCCGAGCTCATCCTGCTGCACGTTCATGCTGTCGTCGTTCGCCACGGGCGGGTCGTTCACCGCCGACACCGTCACGCTCACGGTGCCCGTGGCCTTGCCGTAGGCATTGGAAAGGACGTACTGGAAGGTTTCCACGCCGTTGGAGTTGGCGGCGGGCGTGTAGATCACGTTGGTGCCGCTGTCGATGCTCAGCGCCGAGCCCCAGGCGCCCGTCACCACGCTGTCAATCGGGACGTCGAAGCCGGCATCGTTCGTCGTCACGTTGATCGTGATCGGGGTGTCCTCCGCGGTCGTGGCCACATCGTTCGTGGCCGCGGGGGCAGAGCCGCCGATCACGCCGGTGACGGTCATTTGAAGGGTGTTGCCGCCGACCACCGCCAGACTCGCCGATCCGCCGGTGCCGAGGCCCTGCCCCGTGATGGTGGGCGTCGAATTCGGCGAGTTCGGGATGCTCGTCGCCGTGGCGATCGTGTACGTCCCGTTCCCCAGCGGCGATCCCAGCACTTCCACCGTCACGACCGTGCTGTTGAACGTGAGCGTGCCGGTAACCGCCAGCGGCGTGTCCGCCGAGCCGGTAGTCTTGTAGAACTTCGCCAGTCCGCCGGAGTTGTAGGTCACGTTGCCGCCTGCGGCCCCCGTGCCGCCGAAGGTCGCCCCGCTGCCGACCGTCACCGCCGTCGCCGCCAGGCTGCCCGGGCTGTTCACCAGCAGCGTGCTCGTGCCGCCGACGCTCGTGTTGCCAGTGTACGTGCTCGCCCCTTTCAGCTCGTGCGTGCCGCTGCCCGAGGTGGTGAGCGCAATGCGCGACGGATTCGCCGCATCCGGTTGAATCTTCCCCGAGAACGAGTAGCTGCCGCTGCCCCCAAGCGTGAGCGTGCGGGCCGATGTGCTGGAATTGGTGATGATGCCGCCCGCGCCGCTGATATCGTTGAGCCCAGCCACCGTTGCATTTCCGCTGTTGATGTCGAACTTTCCGCCGGAGCCGACCGCCATCACGTTGTTCGCCGTGAACGGGCCGCTGCCGCTGTTCAGTTTGAGCGTTCCACCTGTGACGTCGAAGGCGCTGGAGAATGAGGACTGTCCGCCACCGATGGCAATGATGCCGGGACCGGCCACCGTGATCTTGCCGGCCCCCGTCCATGTACCGGCGCCGGTATCCCCCAGACCCAGCGTGAAGCTGGAGGTGCTGGTTTCAAAGGACACGTCTCCTTCAATCGTGTAGTTCATCGATGATGCCCTGATGTTGGCATTGACGCCATTGGCCACGACACGCTTCGTCTGGCTCGCGGAAGTCACGGTGATGGCGTTACCGTAGTTCTGCGCGGAACTCAGCAGCACGACGGCTGGATTGGCGTTGGCGGCTGTGTGCCCGACCGTGATGGTGCCGGACCCGTACGCGTTAGCATCGCCGGCCGTCGAACTGACCGTGCCGCCACGGATCGTCACGCCGCCGGTGAAGTTGTTACCCGTGCGCGCGAGGGTCAGCGTGCCGGTGAACGTGCCGGCAAGCACCAGAGAGCCGCCGGTGCCGGTGATGTTTCCCCCAGCGCTGGAGTGGGTGAAGTTGCCAGTGCCGTCAAACGTCAAGGCATAGCTGCCCAGCGTCAGCGTGCGGTTTATCGTGACCAGATTGGCAGAGTTGTTCACCCACGTCTGGTTGTCGCCAAGGGTGACGTTGCCGCTGCCCGACGCGTTTAGGGTCAGCGCCGCCGCACCGTTGGCAACGGTGACACCGCTGGCGCCGATGGTCAGCACGGTGCTGGAGATCGTAAGCGCCGCGCTGGAACCGCCCACCGAAATGCCCTTGATGCCGGTGGTCCCGGCATTCGGTTGCTGTGTGTAGCTCGCCTTGTTGAAGATCGCGATCTCGCCGGTTGCGGTGTAGTCGTTCGCCGGCGCCGTGCCCTCGTCCCAGTTGGAACCCGTCGCCCACGTGGTGTTGCCGGCTGCCTGCTTCCAGTTCTTATCCGCCCAAGCCGTCTGCCCCGCGGCCAGCAGCGCCACCGCCGCCGCGCCCAGGCCCAGCCGCCAGATTCCCGCCCCGCGCCTCGCGCTGCAAGGACACGTGGACCGTGGTTCGTTCGCTCGTGCGCTCTTCATGGCAGCACCTCCTGCGTTCCTCTGCTTGGTGTTGTTATCCGGCTTCGCCGCCATCCCCGGCCTTCAACTCGTCCTCGTCTGAGTCCGCTACGGCAGGCGTTGCGCGCCTGCCGCCCTGGGCGGGCGACATTCCACCTTCGCCAAGGCTTCGGCGGACGAGAGTGCCT
>Ga0073932_1006613_pt1 | contig 11756 bp, 6 predicted proteins | sample DewCreD2012metaG_FD_76967 | JGI IMG/M metagenome (GOLD analysis project Ga0073932, IMG submission 76967) | Hot spring sediment bacterial and archeal communities from British Columbia, Canada, to study Microbial Dark Matter (Phase II) - Dewar... ... | reverse complement strand
TCGTCCCGCGTGGCGAAGAGGTGACGCAGGGCTTGCGCCAAGGCGGCCTGTTCGGCCTCACGGCGTTCCGCCAACGCCTGACGTTTCGCTCCCCTTTCGGCAACGGCGCGTTGGGCCGCTTCGAATGATCCCATCTCGTGCGTGGCGGTTTTCCTTCTATGCGGTTCTGACCTGACGGGTTGGTTTGAGGTAACCCAATGCCCTTCTCAGGAAGATTCCCCCATCCCCCCTTTCCCACACCCACAGGGAAAGGAGGGAGCCGAAAGAAAAGAGTGTCACTTACTTTAACTTACTTTGTCTCACTTACTTTGTCTGCAAACGGACGATAGGACCTCACCGAGACTCCAGCCGAAGCCGATATTGGACGATTCCCCTATTCATGATTGAGACACCCGGTTCCAGCGCAACACGAAAAGGCCCACCCAGCGAACCCGAAACGGGCGGCTCCCCAAAGACCACCGCCTGTTCCGTTGCGCAAGGCGGTCAGGAGATCCATGGCTCCGAACGCTTCGTCGATCTGTTTCTGACCCACCTTGCCGACGAACGAAACTGCTCGCCGCATACCGTCAAAGCCTACGCCGAAGACCTGCGCTGTCTGCTCGCCTTCCTTGAGCGACGCAACCAACTGCCCCGCTTTCCCGCGCATCTCGACCGTCTGACGATGCGCGCCTTTCTGGCCGAGTTGAATGCGCAGGGTCTGGGCAAACGCTCGACGGCACGACGACTTTCGGGGTTGCGCAGCTTCTACAAATTCCTGGCGCGAAGGAAACTCGTCGAACGTTCGCCGCTGGACGGCCTCCGCAGCCCGAAACTCGGCCGGCCGCTCCCGAAATTCCTGAGCGAAAGCGACGTCGGCAAGCTGCTGGATTCCGTGAAGGGCCGTTCGTGGATGGACGTGCGCGACCGCGCGATCCTGGAACTGCTTTACGGCGCCGGCGTGCGCGTCTCGGAACTGGCGGGCTTGAACGACCAGGACGTGGACACCGATCGCGGCCTGGTCCGTGCACGCGGAAAAGGCAAGAAGGAACGCCTGCTGCCGATGGGACGCCAAGCCACCGACGCCGTGCGCGCCTGGATCTTGCACCGCACGCGCGTCTTTGTCGGCAAAGGCAAGTCCGCGCCGACGGGGCCGACACGCCCGGTCTTCGTGAACAAGTTCGGCACGCGACTGGATGTGCGCAGCGTACGGCGTCTGCTCGACAAACGCCTGACGCTGGCGGGCCTGCCGCTGGGCGCCACGCCGCACACGCTGCGGCACAGCTACGCCACGCACCTGCTTGACCGCGGCGCCGACCTGCGCTCCGTGCAGGAGTTGCTCGGCCACGCCAGCCTCACCACGACGCAGATCTACACGCACCTGACGCCGTCGCGGCTGAAGGAAATCTACGCGAAGGCGCACCCGAAGGCTTAGCCGAATCTCCCACTTTGCCGGCGGCGTAAGCCACTCGTCTGGCCTGGCGCCGGGTGTATGGAAGCCACCTCGTGCGTTCCGGGTATTCGCGCCAGGCATGGAGACCGGACTTTATGCCCTGCACACTGTCGCCGATCGTTCTGACCCTTTTGCTGGGTCATCTGGCTGTGGCCACGGGAATGGAACCCTTCGTCAACGAGTCCGCGCGGGAAATACCCGTTGCGCGCGAAACCGACGTGGTCGTGGTGGGCGGCGGCAGCGGCGCCGTTTCGGCGGCGGTATCGGCGGCGCGCAAAGGCGCCAATGTCTTCCTGCTCGCGCCGCGACCGTACCTCGGCGACGATCTGGCCGGCACGCTCGACCTGTCGCTCGAACTCGGCGAAAAACCCGCTGGACTCGCCGAACGGATCTTCTCCGGTTCCAGGAATCCGCTCTTCGCCAACGGCTTCGACTTCACGTATCAGGCCAGCCGGCCTTCCGCCGGCCAGCACCGGGACACCAACCCGCCGACCATGCTCCGCGACAAGGAATGGTCGAGCCCCGTCAGTCAGAGCGTGCAGTACGACGACGATGTGCAGATCGTCGCGGACCTGGGCCAGGAACGCGCCCTCCGGAACGTGAGCGCGCTGGTCTTCGAAGGACACGATTACGGCGTGGCGTCCGTCACGATCGAATTCAGCGGCGACGGGAAAGACTGGCGACACGCAGCCACGATAAAAAACGAATCGCGCGAACATTCCGAAGCGGCGTTCGCCCTCTCCGCGTCCATGGACGAAAAGGCACGCTACGTCCGCTGCACGCTGAAGAAGGGCGCCAAGGCCAAGCGCATTCTGGTGGGTGAAATCCACATCGATGACGGCACGACCGCGGTCCCCGCCGGCGAGGGCCTCACCGCCACGCCCATGCAGGTGAAACGCGAACTCGACCGCGCGCTGAGCGAAGCCGGCGTGGAGCTGCTTTACGGGTGCCTCGCCACCGACGTCCTGCGCGACGCGCAGGGCCAGTTGGCCGGCATCGTGATGGCGAACCGAGCGGGCCGCCAGGCGGTGCTCGCCAGGACCATCATCGACGCGACGCCGGACGCGCTGGTGGCCCGGCTGGCCGGCGCGAAATTCCATCCTTTTGTCGCGGGACCGCAAATCGTGAAGTGGGTGGTGCTTGCGAAAAAGCCGCAGGAAACCGCCCCCGATCTGACGGTACGCAAACTCGAACGCCCCGTCGGTCCGATCGCCGACCGGCACGGAGACGGCGGCGTGGTCCACGCGTCGAAAAACTTCGCCTGGTACGAATACGCACTCCGGCTGGATCTGCCGGACGCAGGCTGGCCGGCGCGCGCGGAACTGGAACAAAGACTCCGCGACCGGCTCTACACGCCGTCGCAGGTCTACGCCGCCGACGAGCCGATGCTCCTGTTGCCTCAGTCCATCCAGTCCGTTGCGACGGTGGCCGGCGAATGGCCCGGCGCGGGTAAACTGGATATGGGCGTCTTCCGCCCTGAAGGCGTCGCACGACTGTGGGTGCTCGGTCCGTGCGCGGGTCTGTCGCGCGAACACGCGGCCCGACTGGCGCGACCGCTGGCGTCCATGGAAGCGGGCGAGCGCGTCGGCGAGGCCGCCGCGGCGGAAGCGCACGGCGTGACGAAGCTCGAGTCCGTCACCGTGAATCGCTCGCAGCGACCGCCTTCCGCGCGGACCGGCGAGGTGAAGGAATCGCTGGAAGGCCTGCGCCCGTTTCCGAAACCGAGCACCGTGCCGCAACCGGCTGGCACGTTGCCGGTCCTCGGCGAATACGATGTGGTCGTGATCGGCGGAGGCACGTCGGGTGCGCCGGCCGGCATCGGCTCCGCTCGGCAGGGCGCGAAGACACTGGTGGTCGAATATCTCCATGCGCTCGGCGGCGTCGGAACGGCAGGACTAATCGGCAAGTACTGGTACGGCAACCGCGTGGGTTTCACCTCTGAGGTTCCGGCCGCACCGACGGAGGTCCGCATGGAGTGGTACCGAAGCGAGCTGCGGAAGGCGAAGGCGGACATCTGGTTCGGCGTACTCGGCTGCGGCGCGTACGTCGAGAACGGCAGGGTCAAAGGCGCCGTGGTGGCCACGCCATGCGGCCGCGGCGTCGTCCTGGCGGGGACCGTCATCGACGCCACGGGCAGCGCCGACACGGCCATCGCCGCCGGCGCCGAATACCTCTTCATCGAGGACGACTTCGCGCTCCAGGCGTCGCACCTGCCCAGCCGCAACCCCGGGCAGACCTATGTCAATGGCGACCGTCCTCCGATTGACGATGCCGACCCGCTGAATGTGCGGCTCGCGATCCGGGACAAGCTCTCGAAAAGCGCCGCCGATTTCGACCTTGCCCAACTGATCGACTCGCGCGAACGCCGCCGCATCGTCGGCGACTACCGGCTGGACTGGCTCGACATCGCCAGCAAGCGGACCTTCCCCGACAGCATCGTCTACGGCTGCAGCGACTACGACAGCCACGGTTACCAGATCCATCCGTTCTTCACGCTGGGGCAGGTGCCGCCCAAGACCAAATTCTGGTCCTACGTTCCCTACCGCTGTCTGCTGCCAAGGAATCTGGACGGCATGCTGGTGGTGGGCCTGGGGGTCAGCGCCGATCGCGACGCGATGCCGATCATCCGCATGCAGCCGGACCTGCACAACATGGGCTATGCGGCCGGCGTGGCCGGCGCGATGGCGGCACGTGCGAACGGGACCGTCCGCAAGATCGACATGAAAGCCCTTCAGCGGCACCTCGTCGAGGTCGGCAATCTGCCTTCGAGCGTTCTCGACGACCGTGACAGCTTCCCGCTATCCGAGGAGAAAATGCGCGCGGCGGTGGCCTCCGTGCTAAAAGACGGACGGGGTTTTGAGGTCCTGCTGACGCAGCCACGGACGGGCGTGGCGCTGCTGCGCGAAGCCTTCGAGCGATCCGCCGGAAAGGAACGGCTTCGCTGCGCGCATGCGCTGGCCGCGATGGGCGATGCGACAGGACTGCCCGAGTTGCTGGAAGCGGTGAGCGTACCCGAAGATCCGGCTGCGCAGCACAACCGCGGTTGGGGCGGACGCGCCGGAATGATCCGCGCCATGGCGAACACGAAAGACCGGCGCGCCATCCCCGTTCTGCTGGACGTGCTCCGGGAACCGAACACGGCAGGGAATTTCCAGCTCGTGCGCGCGCTGACGCTGTCCCTCGGTCGGACGGGCGATCCGGCCGCCGCCGCGCCGCTGGCCGAGCTGCTCGGGAAACCGCAGGTGCGTTCGCAGGGGCTGGCCCGGCTGATGACCGCCTCGGCACTCCTCCGCTGCGGCGACAAGGATGGTCTGGGGCGGCAAACGCTGGAGGAATTCCTGCGTCAGGACGAGGCGCCCTTCGCCCGCGCGGCGTGGCAGGTGCTCAAACCGTAGGCCCGGCTTTCAGCCTGACCCGCAGGCGCAGCGCACTGGGTCAGGAACTTCTGCGGCGCGGTACTAAGGCCGGACCGCCTCGAAGAGCGGCCGCGAATCGATCTCCTGCATACCCCGCGTTAGGCTCGCGCCGTAGGGTTCGGACGTGATCCGGTTGCCGTCGGCCGTATAAAGCCCGGATGCGTCGCCTCGAACGTAGCCGGACGCGCCGGCCAGATAGTCGTATTCGCCCATGATCATGCGCGTGGTCAGGTAGGACGTGTAATCCTGCACACGGCCGCGCTGCATGTGCAGTTCGTAGTTCTCCCGCCGCATCTGTTCCGAGTTCGCCGCGATCGTTGCGCTGAGGCGGGCAATGCCCTCCTGATAGCGGCGGATGCCGTCGGCCATGTATGAGCCGACCTTTTCGCCGTTCAGTTCGTACGAAAGGACGATGCGGCTCATCGTCGGGAATAGCGCGTCGAACTTCGCGGCGGGCGCCCAGATCGTCAGATGACCGAGTCCCCAGGTGGAGTCCAGGTAGTTGCCGATGGTGTAGCCGAGGCTCAATCCTCTATACGCTTGGCCCTTCTTGTCGAAGGTATAGGCAAAATCCTCCACGGCGCACGGACGCCCGCCGGTCAGCCCCGCGCGCAGCTGCGCCACCAGGTCTTTCCGCTCGGTGACCTGAAACGCGAAGTCTTTTCCATGCCCCTGCTGCACGCAGGCGAAGGCCAGCGCTTCATGCGGCGTCAGAAACTTCGAGACCATCACGCCGGGTACCCGGACCAGGTGGTACTGCGGCGTGACGAAATCGGCCGAAGCGACCACGAAAATGGCCTCTTCCGCCGGATCGCAGGCGATCACCTGCCCCCTTCCCAGATCGACCTGCTTCCAGTCGGCCGGCGCGGCATAGGTGCCCCAACCGCTCGCCAGTTTGCGCGTAACCAGTTCGACCGGCGGCGGCGCCGGCTGGTTGGCCTGCGCAGCTTGAACCGCTCGTCCGCCTTCGTCGAAACGGAAGACGTTCTTCGCCACACGCTGGTTCGCCAGGATCTGCAGCAGCACCGGCGCGATCCCTTCCAATTGTCCGGCCGGCGCTTCGATGCGCTGATTCAGCGTCAGACCCTCGCCGACCGAGACCAGCGTGCGAAACTGGCGCTTCCGAGCGGCGTGGTCCGCATAGGTGCCCTCGAAAAGATAGATCGTCTTCCTGCCGACGACCTTCGTGCGGATCGTCGGCGCCAGATCGAGGGCCTTCGTCTTTTTGCGGTACTCGGCCAGGATCCCGCGAAGCACCGCCTCGGCATCCTGCCCCGCCGGCGTGACGCCATGCATCTGGCTGACTTGGTAGAGCCCCTCGGGGTGCGTCACCGAGAAAGCCCACAGCGTAGGCTCGGCCTGAAAACCGTCCTCCACCACCCACCCCGCCGGCTTGCGGAGCGTGAACGTGAAGTGCTTCGAAATGTAGTCCTCCCACTGCACCTGCTCCACCGCGACAGGACGCTTGCCATCCGGAACGGGAGGCTTTTGGACCCGGTCCTCCGGCGGTCGCAGCCTGTCCGGCGTGGTGTCCGAATCGGGGGCGTTCGACACCGGTTCCGCCACGATCCGCAGACTGGCTTGGACTCGGCCGAAGAGGTGCCGGTATGCTTCCGCGTCGGCCTCGGTGCAGTTGCACACGATCATGAGCTGATGTTTTGCGCCCTGCACCAGCCCGATATCCATACGCATCCGGACGCCTTGGGTCTCGTTTCCCGCACGGACCAGAAGTCCCTCGCGACCGGCCAGCGGAATCGCCTGCCTGTCGCTCGCCTTGAAGCCCGGCATCTGTTTCTGGAGGTCTGCGACGATCGCGTCGGCCCACTGGCCGAGGGCGATCGGACGGCGCTCTTCGGCATAGACGACAAGGTTGGCGGTGCCGCTGGGGGGCGAAACCATGGTCATCGGGCCCCGCGCATCGACCCGCCAGTCCGCAGGAACGTCGATCCGCCAGATCATGCCGGCATCGCCGACAGGCTTGGTCTCCGCCGCCGAAACGGCGGCGGCAAGGAACAGCACGATCCAGTCGAGGCGGATGAGACGGCACATCTGGGGGCGACTCCTTGCCTGCCAGTGCCTCGATAGGGTAGTACGGCTTCTTTCGAATGCATGTTCAAAATCATCGTCACCGGCGGCAGGGAAGCCGATCGGGCAGGGTGCGTGCGCTGCTATGAACGAGTTTTCTCCGACCGTACGGCAGCGGCGGCCTCATTTCGCCGCCCTGCGCTCGATCCGCAGGCGGCTGGTCACCGGCAGCGGCAGGTCGCCCTCGATCGAAAGCCTGATCGTCGGCGCGGGTTCCAGCTTGCCGTACGTCTCCGAAAACCATCCGCGCAGCGGAGTCTTTTCGCCCTGGTGGACCGTCAGCTCCGGCTTGCGCGGCGCCTCGAAGGCGAGTTCGAGCTGCGCGCGCGGCATCGCGATCGTCGCGGAAGACTCGCCGGTCGTCACCTTCGCCTTGGGCGGGCACTGCCAGTGCAGGTCGATGCGGTGCTTGCCCGCGCCTTCGAAGGTGTCTGCGATCTCGAACGCATCGCGTTTCTTGTCGTAGGTCACCCGGCGGCGGTGCGTGACCTTGATCCCGCCCCCCTTGCCGAAGCCGTACGCGTACGCACCCGAAACCGAACAGGCCTCCCCCGTGTCGCTCCACGCGTACTCGCCGGGCTTCTCGTTCGGCCCCATCCGCACCCCGGGCGCACACGACAACTGGCCCTCGCCGTCCACCAGCGCGACATTGTGCGCCGCGGAAGTCTTCAGGTATGCCGACATCCTCCCGTCCTCGCCGGCCGAAGAGTAGCTGAAATAGCCCGGGTCGGTCAGCAGCCATTCGCCGTTGGCGATCAACTGCACGTTCAGTTGCGCCTGGTCGTGATGCCCGCTGCCGCGCGGCCCCGGCTCGAAGAAGAGCCAGGTCGCCTGCGCATCCCAGCCCGAACGCAGGACGGCATGGCCGGCCCAGGGGAAGAGTTGGCAGAGCGTCGCGGGCGGCCTGGATTCCCTGCCCTCGGACGCATACCACGCCGCATCGGGATCGCCGAAGATCGCGTTGATCTGACGAACCTGGCCGCGCGCCGGCTCCCTGCCTTTGGCGATGCGCGGCAGGCGACCGGCCGGATCGGAGAGCAGCACGAAATAGCGCATGCCCAGCCGTACGCGCTCCTTCAACCCCTCGGGGATCGCGCGGCCGCGCGCCTGCCCTTCGACCAGCAGATCGAAGAGCCGCATCAGGCTGCCCACCGCGTAGTTCGGGGAACACTCGGCCATCGACCCGTCCGGATAGACCTGGGCCGTCGCGAAACGCATCGCGCGTTCCCAGCCGACCTTTTCGGCCTGCGCGACGTCCTTGAAGTCGGGATACCAGAAACTCAACCGGATCAGCGACGCGGCGATGGCGATGAACTGGTTCGCCGTGCCCCAGCGATCGTGATTGAGCATCATCGCGCGATGGTCGCCGACGAGGCTCTCGAGCAGCACCGCCGCGTTGGCGTTGGTCATTTGCGGCGCGTCCCACACGAGCTGGAGCAGCTCGCTCCAGTAGTCGACCCGCGCATGCGCGGAAAGCGACGTCCAGGGCCCGTCGCAGTAGCCCTTGAAATAGCCTTCCGCCGTCGCCGGGAGACCCTCGCCCGCTGACTTCTTCGCGCCCCACTGCAGGTCCTTCGCCCCCAGCGGTGTCCTGCGCGTCCAGTCCAGCAGGACCTCGATGACCGCGCCGCTGTACTTCGGGTCCCGGGTGGCGCGCCAGGCGCACGCCAGCGGCTTGAGCCAGTAGTGTCGGGAAAGATGCGTCGGCCATTGCAGGTCGCCCGAAGGCGCCCGGAACCAGTCGATCGGCTTCCCGAGGTCCTGCTCCGGATAGCCGCCGAGTAGCGAGACGCGGTGCTTCAGCAGCGCCTCCAGCCTGTCCTTGCTGGCGGCCCACTTCTTCGCTTCGCCTTCGACCTGCTCGGGTTTCAGCGGCCCGCGGCCTTCCGCCAATGGGCGCAGGATCTTCTCGGCCAGCTCGCGCCCATCGGGTTTGAGCGCGTCGGGCGAGACGCCCAGCGCCTTCAGGCCTTCCGGCGTCAAACGATCGAGCAGCACGGCAAGTCCCCCCGCGGTTCGGTCCACCTCCTCGGCAGCCGGAATGGCGCCCACCGAAAGCAGCAGCAGGACGGTCTTCGGCACGGCGTGACGAAACGAAAGCACATCCGGTTCCTCCTGCCCGTATGTAGTATGCATTACACCGGGAACGTTACGCAAAAAGGCGGAGGTTTCCCCGTGACGTCCTGCTCGATGCGCTGAAACACATCGAGCACATCAGGACCGAGCGGAGGCAGCCACTTGATACGACAACGACTTCTCCCCCAGCGGGCACCGAGGATCGTGCGGAATGCGGGAATCCTCCTCGGTGCTCTCGGTGGACCCTGTGGCAGCGTTAACCGTCGACGGGTCTGGCCGGCGTGTCGAGGATCAGCTGATAGAGATCCAGGTCCAGCCATCGGCCGAACTTGAAGCCTGCCTGTCGCACCGTCCCGGCATGCTCGAAGCCCATCCGCTTGTGAAGCGCGATGCTGGCCGCATTGGCCGAATCGATGGCCCCCACCAGCACGTGGTACTCCTGCGCCCGGGCATGCGCGATGAGTTCCTGCATCAACCGTCCGCCGATCCCTCTCCCGCAATGCTTCGCATCGACGTAGACCGAGTGCTCGACCGTGTACTTGTACGCTGGAAAGTGGCGGAACGGGCCGTAGCTGGCGAAACCGAGCAGCTCGTTGCAGTCCGAAACGGCACCGAGGACCGGGTAGTTCCCTGCCCGCTTGGCCTCGAACCACGACGCCATCGTCTCCGGCGCACGCGGTTTGTAATCGTAAAGCGCCGTGGTGTTGACGATCGCCTCGTTGAGAATCTCGAGGATGCGGTCCGCATGGCGTTCGTCGCAGGAAACGATCTTCATGCGCGCCGGCGTATCCGCATCCGGATTGAAGTCAAGGCAGCTCACCGACGCTGGCCCAACGTCACCACCGCGTTCCGCTCCTCAAGCCGGCCGATCGGCAGCAAGGTGCCATCGATGGCTCTCCCGTTCAGCTCGACCCGGCGAACGCCTTTCTGAACGCCATCGGGGTTCTCGATGCGGATCTCCAGGATCTTGCCGCGGAAGCGCCGCCTGACATCGAATCCCTTCCATGCGCCGGGAATGCATGGATCGATGCGCAAGCCGGCCACTTCCGGACGGATGCCGAGGATGTACTGGGTCGCTGCGATGTAGCTCCAGGACGCCGTGCCGCTCAGCCATGGGATCCGGCTGGCGCCGAACTTTTTGCTGAAGCGGCTGTGCGTGCTCTGGCAGTGAACGAACGGCTCGATCTCGCGCACCTCGGCCCGGTCGTTCTGGGCGGCGGGCATGTAGGCGCGGTAGTGACGGTAGGCGCGTTCTCCGTTTCCGAGAAGGCAGTCCGCCATCACCGCCCAGCCCTGCGTGTGACTGAAGATCCCCGCGTTCTCCTTGGTGCCCGGGTTCATCAACACGGCGCGCGTGACGCGATGATCGGCTTTCTCGTAGGGCGGCGCGCAGAGCATCAGGCCGTATTCGGTCTCCAGGTGCTGCTCCACGGCGTCCATCGCTCGCACGGCCTGCTCGGCCATCGCCGCACCGCTCAACACGGCCCAACTCTGCGTGTTCAGGAAGATCTTCCCCTCTTCGCAGCGCTTCGACCCCAGCGGCACGCCGTCTTCGCGCCAAGCACGGAGGAACCAGTCGCCGTCCCAGCCGTGCGCCTGGAGCCTTGGATCGAATGCCGCCAGTTGCTCGCGCGCCCACTGCGATTCGGCGGCTTCGCCCAGCAGATCCGCGATCTCCGCGTATACCCGCAGTCCGTGGCGCACCTGGAAAGCGACGAAGAGGCTTTCGCCGTGAAAGCCGAGTTTGAGGCAGTCGTTCCAGTCGGCCAGGAGTCCGCAGGGCAGACCGTGCGCTCCGGTGCGTTCCAGGTTGAATTCCAGCGCGCGCCGCAGGTGCCCCAGCACCGTGGCCTCGCCCCGGTCGGCGTACGGCAGTACCGTGCGGTAGAAACCGGTGTCGCCGGTCTCGGCCACGTAGGCAGGCACGGCGTCGAAGAGCCACAATGCGTCGTCGCTTCGATACTCGTGCGCCGGCGTCGGCAGCATTTGGCCGGGCCTGTGCTGCCACGGCCGGATCTGCGGCTGCGCCCCTCCCGTGGAATCCTGGCCGGTAAGCATCATTTCGAGCCGCCTGCGCACCTCCTCCGGAATCAGCCCGGTCACGCCGACCGTGTCCTGCACGGTGTCGCGGTAACCGAACGCGTCGCGGCCTTCGCCGGTATAGACCAGGCTGCACGCGCGGCTCCAGACGAACGTCATCAGCGCGTTGTAGGCATTCCAGACGTTGACCATGTGGTTGAAGTCTTCGTCGGGTGTCTCGACGCCGAAACTTTCCAGCAATCCGTGCAGGCGGCCTTTGAGCGCGTCGAGTTCGCCCTGCGCCCGCGCCGGCGTGCCGTACCCTTCGCGGATACGTTCGCCGACATCGGCCCTGCCGACGCCCATCAACACGAGAATGTCGGCACTCGCGCCGGGCTGCAGTTCCAGATCGCTCTGGATCGCTCCGCACGGATCGTCGCCATAGGCCTCCGAATTTTCCAACTGCCCGCGCTCGACAGCCTCGGGGTTGCGATAGCTGCGGTAGCGGCCGATGAATCGTTCGCGATCGCATTCGTGCCCCGCGATCCGGCCGCCGGTCTGTGCCATCCACCACCAGCGGCTCTGGTCGCGGTTGACGAAGTGTTCGGGATCACTCGTGTCCAAAACAGGTAACTGGAATGGCGCAGTTGATGGGGTAATTTGAAGTTGTCAAAGGCCTACAAATTACTTCTCAACAGGAGGCCATTCCATCATGAGTGTAGCGCATGCAC
>Ga0073932_1006612_pt1 | contig 11757 bp, 7 predicted proteins | sample DewCreD2012metaG_FD_76967 | JGI IMG/M metagenome (GOLD analysis project Ga0073932, IMG submission 76967) | Hot spring sediment bacterial and archeal communities from British Columbia, Canada, to study Microbial Dark Matter (Phase II) - Dewar... ... | reverse complement strand
CTAACCTGCATTATTCATCCCCTGTGAAAGGCCGGTGGCTCCGTCCCGCAACTCGCCTGAGTTGCGCCACCGTTCCCCTATGACAGGCCGCGAGACGGGACCGCACGCCATGAATAATGCAGGCTAAGGCGTAGTGATGCACATGTGCAGTCGCATCGACCGGCGCTGTCGGTCAACGAGTTTAGGACTCTGTTAGGATCGGCGGATCCGTATCCTCCGGAATAACCTGCTTAAAGAAAATAAAAAAGGCAGCAAACGAATTCGGTCCCCAGTCCGTTACGGAGTACCCTGGAGAGGAAGCGACAGGTATGAGTTCCGGTACGACGACGCTATCGCCGCGCGCCCGCCTGAAAGAGATTGGCGGGTTCGAGCTGCTTTCACGGATCGGCGAAGGGGCGATGGGCACGGTCTTCAAGGCGCGGCAGAAGTCGCTGGACCGCATCGTGGCGGTGAAAATCCTTCCGCCATCGACGGCGGCCAACCGCGAGTTCATTGCGCGTTTTCAGCGGGAGGCGCGCGCGACGGGCAAGCTGAGCCATCCCAACATCGTCGGCGCCATCGATGTCGGCCAGGACGCGCCGTCGGGGATGTGGTATTTCGCGATGGAGTACATCGACGGCCCTTCGCTCAAGCAGGTGCTGGACGAGCAGGAGGTTTTCGAGGAGCGGCGGGCGCTGGAGATCGTGTTGTGCGTGGCGCGCGCGCTCGGCTGCATCGAGCGGGAAGGGCTGGTGCATCGCGACGTCAAGCCGCACAACATCCTCTTGACCTCCAAGGGCGTGCCCAAGCTGGCCGATCTGGGGCTGGCGCACGAGATCGACGGCGGGGGGTTGAGCGAGACGGGTCGCGCACTGGGAACGCCCTGTTACATGTCGCCCGAGCAGGTTCGGGGCGAGATCGACCGGCTGGACATCCGCACCGACCTGTACTCGCTGGGCGCGACGCTTTTCCATCTGGTCACCGGCCGTCCGCCGTTCGTGGGAAAGAACGGCGCGGAGATCATGACGAAGCAGTTGTACGAGCCCGTTCCCCAAGCCAGCCGCTACAATCGCAAGGTCTCGCTCGAATGCAGCCGCATCATCCATTCGCTGATGCAGAAGGAGAAGGAGCGGCGGATGCGGTCGCCGGCGGTGCTGATCGAGGCGCTCGAGCGCATCCTGAGTCGCACGCGTGCGCCGGGGAGCGCGGTGACGAAGGCCGCCTCCTCCAGCGTCCACCGTCGCGTTGCGGTGGCGGACGGCACGACCACGGCGCGTCCGGTACGCGCCAAGGCGGAGGAGCGCCGTCGTCCGAGGAGCGCGCGCACCAACCACGCCGGCTTGCTGCTGGCGCTGGCGGTGCTGGGCGGCGGCAGCTTCGTCTGGTGGTCCTCGCAGCAGCCGCCGACCGTTCGGCCGCCGGTACGCGCAGCGGGTTCCGGCGCAAGCGCCGCTCCAACTTCGCCCAGGACCGCAACCGAAACCCAGACACTCCCGGTCGATCCGCTGGCCGCGCAGTGGAAGAAGGCCCAGCTTTACGCGCAGAAGTATCCGGACGATCATGCCGAGATCGTGCGCCGCTACGCCCTGGTCCTGAAAGCGGCGCAGGGAACCTTGCTGGAAAAAGAGGTCTCCATCGCATGCAAGGGTGCCGAGGCCCGGATGCAAGCGGCCCTCGATGCGGTTTGGCCGGCGATCGAAGAGCGGGTGACCGCGGCGGCGAACGAAGGCGATTTCGACAGGGCGCTCGAGGTGCTCGACAGCCTGACCGACGAACGCCGCCGGTTGCTGCGCGAACGCATCGATAAACGTGCAGAAGCGCTTTGTCGCGAAGCGGAGCAGCGGATCAACTCGACTTTGGCGAAGGTCGAGGAAGCGCTGATGCTGGGCGATGCGGCCCTGGCGCGGAGCGAGTCGGAAAAACTGGCGCAGGTCCGTTTCGCCCCCCTCAAGGCGTCGCTGGATCGGATCCGCGAGCGGGTGGAAAAGGAAGGCGTGCGACTCGAGGCCGAAGCCTTGGCGCGCCGGTTCGGCGCGCGACTGGCCCTCTTCGACCAGGCGCTTCTGGAAACGGAGGACGGCGAGGCCGCGGCCAAGGTCGCGACGGAGGCCCAGGGCACGGCCGAGTTCGAGCGCTTTGGCGCCCAGGTCGCCGCCATGTCCGAGCTGGTTGCCGCCTGGAAGCAGGTCTTCCGGCGCGAAAGCCTGGCGTTGGAAAAACTCCGCGGCGGAGCGCTGAAGGTCGGATCGGAGCAGGGCACGATCGAAAAGGTGGAAGACCGCGTGGTCCATGTCCGCGTCGGCTTGGAAGGCGGACGGATCCTGGTGATGCGCAAAGTGCCCGTAGCGCAGCTTCCGGACGATATCCGCCTGCAGGTGCTCAAAACGGTACCGTTCCGGACGCCGGCGGAGAAAGTGGCCGGCGCGTTGCGGCTCCTGGTCAGAGGACGCGAGCATTTCGAGAGCGCCAGGGCCCTGCTGGAAGAAGCCACCCAGTTCCCCTTGACGCCGCACTATCTGGACCTGATCCGTTCGCGCCAGTCCGGAAATAACGGCACGCTGGCCAAGCCGATGCGGTAGCCAGCGGCCCCGCCGGGGCCGGGCGACGCGCTCGCACGCTCCGGAGCACTTACTCCTCTTCGTTATAGGTCGCTTCCATCGCCTGCTTGAAATTCGCGCTCTGCGCCAGGAACCGATACGGGTTGTGCCAGACGGCCTGCTTGACCTGTCTGCGCGTGAAGCCCGTCTGGAGCATCAGGTGCGCGCACTTCGGAACGGCCAGCGGATCGGACCACTCCCAGTCGCCCGAGCTGTTCAGCAGCAGGCGTTCGAGGCCGAAGCGCTCGGCCATGTCGCGCGCGCGCTGCGGCGTGCATTTGGTGCGCGGGTACATGGTAATGCCGGCCCAGCAGCCGGCGTCGAGCGAGTGGGCCATCGTCTCTTCCGTGTTGTGGTCGATGTCGACCAGCTCGGGGTTCAGGCCCACCTCTTTGACCATCGCGATGATGCGCAGCGTTCCTTCGAGCTTGTTGTTGTGCGGCGTGTGGATCAGGACGGGGATGCTGGCCTCCTTGGCCAGGGCCAGTTGTTCGCGCAGGACCGTTTCCTCGTTGGCCGTGATGTTGTTCAAGCCGATTTCCCCGATGCCGACGACGGTAGGCCGCGCGAGGTACGGCTTCAAGCCGGCGAGGACTTCCCTGGACAACGACAGGTTGTCGGCTTCCTTCGGGTTCACGCCGATGGTGCAGAAATGCCGGATGCCGCGTTTGGGCGCGCGGTTCTGCGGTTCCCAGCCGCTGATGTGGTCGAAGTAGTCGAAGAAGGTCCCGGCATATTTGCGGTCGCTGCCGAGCCAGAACGATGGCTCGACCACGGCTTCGATGCCGCAGATAGCCATCGATTCGTAATCGTCGGTGGTGCGGCTGTACATGTGAATGTGCGGATCGATGATGCGCATGGCCGTCTCCTCCGTCCGAAACCCGGCGGACCTCGTGGCAAGTGCAAAGCCAATGGAAACCGTTTTCGCGAAAGATCACTCTCCACAACCGTCAGCGATTGTGCAAGTTGGGATTCCACTAAAAGGGCGGAACATCGGACATGCAGGATGCTGTCGTCCGGAGCGACAGGGCCTGTGCAGACCGTATACGTTCCGAATCGGGTCTGACGGGGAGGGCTAGAGCCGGTCCGGGTCCAGCGGCATCCGCCCTGCGAGCTCCAGTCGCTCCTGGCGTCTCCGGTGTTCGGGCTCTCGCCGACGCACCTCTTCGGGCAAGGCTTCCCACGGGCAGGCGAAAAGCGCCAGGGCCTCCCGGGCATGCGCTTCGTCGTCGAGTCCGAGCGTTCGGGATTCGTCGGCCATGGCGGCATGGCAGGTGGCCCGCTGCGCCAGCGTCAGGAGCGGCGAAGCCAGGGTCTCCTTGAGCGCGCGTTGCCGCGAGCCCAGCGGCTTGGCCAGTGCGGCGCGCACCAGCGCCTCGCCGGCGGCATCGTCCGGCGGCGCCAACGTCTCCACGGCGCCTTGTACGCGCACCCCGCTCACAACGACCTCGCCCTGTCCGCTCAACCGCAGGTTATACTCACCCTGGAGTTCGGTCATGTACGAGCCCAAGGCACGGTCGTCGATACCCCAGCGAAGCCGGTCGCCGAGCGTTTCCAGCCAAAGCCGCACGCGGTCGCCCTGCGCGGGAACGTGCGTCGCCGTCCACGGCGTAGCTGCGGCGTCGGCGCTTTCCAGGGACAGCGAAGCGAGTCCCTCTTCCTTCGCGAGGCGCAGCGCCCACGAACGGCTTCCGGAGGCGAGGACCAGCGAGAAGGCGCCGCGGCCCTGGGCCGGCAGGCTCGTCTCCCATTCGATCCGCGCGGGTCCCAGCAGGAGCCAGACAGGATGGCTCTCGGCGGCTCCGGCATCGAAAGTGATCCCGTTTGCGATCGGGCGCGGCGCGGCCAGTTTCCAGGGCCACGCCGCCAGTTCGGCCGCCGTCGAGTCCACCTGCACGACCGGCGGGAGCGGCCCCGACGCATTGCCGCGCAGCCGTCGCGACCGCGTTTCGGCGGCGGCCGCCCGCTCCAGCAGATCCATCGTCCGCCGGGCCAGCGCCAGATCGGGCGTGGCGTCCCTGGCGTTCGTTTCGGTGCCCAGCGCTTCGCGTGCAAAGGCGAGCCGGCGCAGCGCATTCACGAACTGGCCCTTCACGTAGAGCTGTTCGGCCTCGTCGACCAGACGCGCGGCGAGCCGGCGGCGTTCGTGGCGTTCCGCGAGCAGCACCCGATCCAGCCAGATGCGATCGGTTGCGTCGACCGGTAGGCCGGACGACAGGATTTGATGGAGACGCGAACGCGCGTCGGTATCGGCTTCGTCCAGCTCGTACGCCAGCCGGCCGACCGGATCGTCGGGTTTGCCGAGTTGGCGTTTGACGAAGACCAGTTCGATCAGGGCGCTCATGTCGCGGCGCGGAATGCCGTTGAGCGGCAGTCGGGCCTCGCTGGATCTCCCCGCGTTCGGAACCTCCACGACCAGGTGGCGCTCGTCCATGCCGATGACCTGTCCGGAGGTCGCCTCGGTGGGCCGGAAGTCCCGCTCTTCGATCACGCGCCGGTTCCGGGAGAGCGTTTCGGCCAGTCGCCGGAAAAGCCGTTGCACGCGCGTGAGCCGCTCGTACTCGGCCTTCAGGACCGCCGTCTCGTATTCGCCGTCCGCCGTACGCAGGGCTTGTTCGCAGAGGGCGATCGCCGTGGGCAGTTCGTGGCGGCCCGAGGCCGTGCGGATTTCGGCCCGTTTCCGCTGAAGCCGCTCGCCGGCCTCCGACTCCCTCCGATCCTGTTCCTGACGCCAGGCGGACGCTTGGCGCAGGGCTTCCTGGGCCGCAGTCAGCGCGGCGTGCCGCGGATCGACCGGGGACGCTTCGTCGCGCCTCAACCGATCGCTCCAGGCTTTCAACAGCGCGTCCGCCGCGCGCAGGTGTCCCCTTTCCAGCAGCGTTTCGAACTGCGCGCGCGATCGTTCGGTCCATTGCGCCGCATCGCGAGCGACGCGCTGGGCCGCCTCCGCCTGTCGGCCCCGCAGCGTCTCCGCGAGGTGCGGAGGAACGTCCTCCAGCATGCGTCGTGCGTTGGCATGAAAGCTGGCCCGGGCAAAGGCCAGCGCCGCAGGCTCGCGCTGTGCCCAGTCGGCCTCGGCTTCCGCCGCGCACGCCGCGGCCAGTCGTGAACGCAAGGCGTCGATGCGGGGATGCGCCTGCCGCGAGAGGCCGTCGAAGGACCCGAGCCAGCGTTCGAAATCCGCCCGCAGGCGCGGCCAGTCCGACGGGCGCCGAGCGAGCCGTTCCTCGAACGCCTGCAGTTCGCCTTCCAACAGGTCGGCCGCGTTCGAGGCGGCCTGCGTCGGGGCCTGCGCGGTCGATCCGTCAGTCATGGTCTCGGCGGCCGCCGGGGAAACGTCGCTGGGCGCGGGCAGAACCCAGTTCGGCGCTTCGACCGGCGGGACCTGCGGTTTTTCCGGGAACGCCTTCAAGGCCGCGCAGCAGGCCAGGAAGAACGCCGCGCCGCACAGACCGGCGAGACGATGGCGTTCCGGTCGGGTGCGGACGCCTTCGCCGGCTGGCGCGGGCCGCAGGCGGTCTTCGTAGGCGAAGATGCGGCCGGACGCCAGGTCGCGGCAGAGCGCCTCGAGTTCGCGCTGCACCGTCGCGGCGTCGCTGGGGCGCGCGCGGGGATCGCGCGCCATCAGCCGGCGGATGAGGTCGCAGACCGGCGGCGGGAGCAGCGGCTCCAGACGTTCGGGCGGCTCCGGGTCTTGCGTGCTGACTTTCAGCATCACTTCCAACGAGGATTGTCCTTCGAACGGCACGCGTCCGGTGACCATGTGGTAGATCGTCGCACCCAGCGAGAAGAGGTCGGAGCGCTCGTCCAACGGCTGGCCCTGCGCCTGCTCGGGACTCATGTAATGCGGGGTGCCCAGCGTCGAACCTTCCTGCGTATCCGTGTCCTGCAGCGGGCCGTCCAATGCCTTGGCCAGCCCCAGATCGCACAGCTTGGCCACGCCGCGCGACGTGATCATGATGTTGTCGGGCTTGATGTCGCGGTGGACGATCTTGTGGCGGTGCGCGCAGGCCAGCGCCGCAGCAACCTGTGCGGCGATCTTCAGGCTGTCCGGCAGCGTCAGGCGGCCTTCCCGGCGCAGCAGTTGCCGGACGGTGCGGCCCTCCACGTACTCCATGGACATGAACCAGCCCCCCGAACCCGCCTCGCCCACGTCGTAGACGCGGACGAGGTTGGGGTGGTCCAGTTGCCCGGCGGCGCGCGCCTCGCGGATAAAACGGCGGATATAGCGCGCATTGGCCGCCAGGTCCGAACGCAGGACTTTGAGCGCCACCTCGCGGTCCATGTGCAACTGGCGCGCGCGGAAGACGGTGCCCATGCCGCCGCGACCGATGAGCCCGAGGATCCGATACGCCTCGCCCAGGTCCGGCAGGTGTCCGATTTCGCCGGGAATCGCCGTCGTTCCGTGTCTTCCGAAAATCGCGCCGGGGCGTTCCTCCCGGTCCGCCGCTTCGCGCCGCCGCACGATCTGCTCCCGTGCCTGCGTGTCGGCCGCCTGCGCGATCAGGTCCCACAGACTCTGGCACTCCGCATCGGTCAGGTAGCCTTCTTCCTGAAACACCTGCTCGATGGTCGCCGGCTGGCCGCGCGTCAGCCGGCGCTGTAGGCTCTCTTCGGCCTGCTTGACCTGCGCGGGGGTGAGGAGCTGCTGGACCAGGGCCAGTTTGATGAAGCGGGCGTCGAGCGGGTGTAGTGCGGGCGCGGGCATGCAGTCTCGCTTCGTCGTCCGGCGCAGCTTCCTGCAAACGCCCTCCGGGTTCCGTTCGCTCAACTCGGAGACGGGCGCTGCGCGGAGCGCTTTCAAGTTCTCACGACTTCAAGTTACCACCTGAGAACGGGCGGGGCAAGGTTGGTAATCGTCGCCGCTCGGGGTGCGATTTCCCGCCCCCCTCCGTCCGCGCATTCGGCGACAGGCTTCCGAGCGTCGGGGTATAGACAAGAGTACTTTGCGCAGCCGTGGGTTGGAGGATAGGGTTGGGTGTCGGGGCCCAAGCTGAAAACCGAGGAGACCGAAGATGCATCTTTATGCCAGACTCGCGTGGTCGTGTGCCTTTGCGCTGGCGCTTTGCGGCCAGGCGCTCGCCGCGGAGGCCCAGCCGCCGGTGCAGGTGGCCCTCGTCGGCTGCGCGCACATCCACACCCCCAGTTTCATCGCGCTGCTGAAGAGCCGTGCCGATGTGAAGATCAAATGCGTCTGGGACCACGAGACGGCCCGCGCCCGGAAGTATGCCGGCGAAACCGGCGCGGCCGTGGTCGACGACGTCGGGAAGGTCTGGGGCGATCCGGACATCCAAACCGTCCTGATCCTCTCGGAGACGGACGGCCACGAGGAGCTGGTGCTCGCCGCCGCGAAGGCCAGAAAGCACCTGTTCGTGGAGAAACCGCTGGGTCTCGGCGCGAAGGATGCCTACGCGATGATGCAGGCCGTCGAGGCGGCGGGCGTGATTTTTCAGATGGGTTACACGCAGCGCGGGGAAGGCCGTTTTCTCTTCCTGAAGGAACAGCTCGCGGCCGGGACGTTGGGCAGGATCACCCGCGTTCGTGCCGTCACGGCGCATGCGGGCGCGCTCGAAGGGATGTTCGACAAGGACTTCAAGTGGGTCACGGACTTCAACCAATCCGGCGTCGGCGGAATGGGCGATATCGGAACGCACTCGCTCGATCTCCTGCTTCTGCTGATGGGCGAGGTCGAACAGGTGACGGCGGCCGTGACGCCGGGGACGGCACGGTACGGCTGCGACGAAGCCGGCGAAGGCCTGATCCGGTTCAAGAACGGGGTGGTCGGAACCTTCGCCGGTTCGTGGGTGGCCGCTTCCAATCCGATCACGCTCCAGGTGTGCGGAACGGAAGGAAGCGTGGTCTTCATGCACGATTACGTCTACTTCCAGAGCAACAAGGTGGAGGGGGCCACCGGCAAACGGCCTCATGCGAAGCTGCCGAAGAGCCTGCCGAATGTGTTGGAACTCTTCATCGACGCCGTGCAGGGCAAGCCCGATGTGCCGCTGGTCAAGATTCGCGAAGCCGCGTACTGCAGCGCGGTGATGGAAGCGCTGTACCAGAGCGTCAAGGAGAACAAATGGGTTGCTCCGCCACTGCCTCCGGACAAGTAGGCTCATTCGCCACGGCTCATGAGGACATCGCCCTGTAAAGATCCGCATCGATCGACGAGGTCCTGCGGGAATAGACGCCGTTTTCCCGACATGGAGCACACGAGGTTGCCTAGCGGGGTCAACCGTTCGAGCAAGGGTTTTAACGAGGAGGAAGGAACATGAAGAGCATGGCTTTTCTGGCGCTGACCCTGGTTGCCCTTGGGTCGGCCGGCGCATCCGAGGACAAAGGGTACCCGGACATTTCGCAGGCGGACCTCAAAGCCGCCATTGCATCCAACTCGGTAACCCTGCTGGACTGCAACGGTTCGGCGAGTTACGCCAAGGGCCACATTCCCGGAGCGTTGGACTTCAGCACGGTCAAGGACAACCTGGCCGAGAAACTGCCGAAGGACAAGAACGCGCTGATTGTGGCATACTGCGGCGGACCGAAGTGCGGCGCGTACAAGGCCGGTGCGGCGGCCGCCACGGCCTTGGGCTATACCAACGTCAAGCATTTTTCGGCCGGCATTTCCGGCTGGAAAGAGTCCGGCGAGCAGCTCGCAGTGCCGGCGGCAAAGGAAACCGGCGTAAAAGCCGGCGGTTGCGGCGGATGTGGCGGCTAGCGTAGTGCCTGATGGCCGGCCTGGAACGCAGGGCTGTTGGAAGGTCCTAACACAACAGCCCTGCGTTTTTATCGTTACGGCCCATCGTTGGTCTTTTCCTTCACCTTTTCCCGTATCATCTCTTCCAATCGCGGGGTGCGTGATAACCTGCGCGGGCATCTCATAGAGAAAAGCCGTGTATTCCTTTGCGGCACAGGTGGTTCTGATTTCATAGCCAAGCGCCTAAAGTGTCACGCACCCCCAATCGCGGACCCTGCGGATTGACGATTGCGCATTCCGGGCTTCTCGGCTAATTTCAGCTGCGTTCCCGAAACAACCCACAGGATAAAGAAGGAGACCCCCTCGATGGCTCGCATTTACAACTTTGGCGCTGGTCCCGCGGCCTTGCCGTTGCCGGTCCTCGAACAGGCCCGCGAAGAGCTGCTCGACTACGCCGGTTCCGGCATGTCGATTATGGAGATGTCGCATCGCTCGAAGACCTTCGATGCCGTCATCAAAGGCGCCGAAGCCAACGTCCGCAGGATTTTCGGGGTTCCCGACACCCATGCGGTGCTCTTTCTCCAGGGCGGCGCGAGCCTGCAGTTCGGCATGGTGCCGGCCAATCTTCTCCGGGCCGACCAGACCGCCGACATCGTCCACACCGGTTCCTGGGCTTCGAAGGCGATCAAGGAGGCCAAGCTCTACGGCAAGGTCAACCTGGCCTGGGACGGAAAGAACGAGAAGTACATGCGCATCCCCGACGAGCAGGAATTGAAGCTCACCCCCGGTGCCGCCTACGTTCACGTCACCTCGAACGAAACGATCGAAGGCATCCAGTTCAAGACCTTCCCGAAGACCGAAGCGCCGCTGGTGGCCGACATGTCCAGCGACATCATGAGCCGTCCGATCGACGTCTCCCGGTTCGGCCTGATCTACGCCGGTGCGCAGAAGAACCTGGGCCCCTCCGGCATGGCGCTGGTGATCGTCCGCAAGGATCTGGCCGCGCGCGTTCCCGACAACACGACGACCATGATGAAGTACTCGACGCACATCGAGAACCAGAGCCTCTACAACACGCCCAACACCTGGGCGATCTACATCCTCAAGCTGGTCACCGAGTGGGTCGAGAAGCAGGGCGGCATGGCCGGCGTTCAGAAGCTCAACGAACAGAAGGCCAAGATTCTTTACGACGAACTGGACCGCACCGCCTACTGGAAACCCTGCGCGCAGAAGAGCTCCCGTTCGCTCATGAACGTCACGTGGCGCATGGGCAGCGAGGCGCTGGAAGAGAAGTTCGCGAAGGAAGCGACCAAGGCCGGTTTCGACGGTCTGAAGGGCCATCGCTCGGTCGGCGGCCTGCGCGCCAGCATCTACAATGCAATGACCCTCGAAGGCGTCCAGGCGCTGGTCGGCTTTATGAAGGACTTCGAGAAGAAGAACGGATAGGAATCGCACGGTCCTTCCAGGGAACACGCGGAGGCACGGAGCGGGGCGACCCCGATCCGTGCCTCTTCCATTCCGCGGCAATAAACCCTTTCCTGGGCACCGCTCAGACGATCGCCGCGGGGCCGCCGGCCTGGCTCTGCGGATTGGCGCTGAGGTAGTCGAGAATGCTGGTGGGGCCATGGGCCGCCACGCCCTGCATTCGTCCCTGCAGGTCCTGGAACGCGGCCCGCAGTTCCGCTTGCGAGATCTTCCCGTCTCCGTCTTGGTCGGTGTTGTTGAAGATCCGCGTCCAGAGATCGGTGGCCGACAGGCGCAGGACTTGTTCGGCCATGAGCTCCTTGGCGGCCTTGAGTTCGTCGAGGGTCACTTCCCCGTTGGCATCCGTGTCGACGCGGTCGAACGTCTGGGCAAGCCATGCGGCAGGGCTGCTGGGTTTGGACGCCGAGGCCAGGATGGACTGAAAATCGGCAAGTTCCGACTTGGAGAGTCCTCCGCTTCCGTCCTTGTCCGCCTTGGAAAAGAAAGCGCTGACCCTGTCTTCGCGCGGCGCGTTCGCGCGAAGAGCGCTGACCACCTTGCCAAGGACCGACAATCCCAGACCGATATTCATGGGCAGCTCCTTCCGTGCGGGCATTGGCCCGCCAAGCCAGAACGAAGCAAAGCGCATTCCGTTTTGAGCAGACAGGCGACTAATCCGTTCGGGACCCATGGCGAGGTATCGGTCGACAAGCGTGGCGGAACAGCGCTGAGTACCGCGCCGCAGAAGTTCCAGACCATGGCGCAGCGCCTGCGGGCCCGGCTCTTCGTTGCTCGCTCGTCACAGATCTCCTCCGGATAGGCTCCACGCTCGCGCCTCGATCCGGGCCCGCATCCGCGGCGCACGGGGTCAGGAACTTCTGCGGCACGGTACTGAGCGAAAAGAAAAAACAATGATCCGCGAAAAAGCTAAAGTTCGGTTTCGGAAATGACGATACCGGTAACCACAGGAGGGTTACCGCGATGTCCCATCACTGGCCGAAAGATGCGCAGTTCCGAGATCTGGTG
>Ga0073932_1006603_pt1 | contig 11772 bp, 9 predicted proteins | sample DewCreD2012metaG_FD_76967 | JGI IMG/M metagenome (GOLD analysis project Ga0073932, IMG submission 76967) | Hot spring sediment bacterial and archeal communities from British Columbia, Canada, to study Microbial Dark Matter (Phase II) - Dewar... ... | reverse complement strand
GTGGGGGGGGGGGGGGTGCGGGGGGCGAGCCGGGGGGGGCGCGGGAACCCGGCGCCACCGACCACGGGGGGACAAAAAAGAAAAAAAAGGGTCCGGGAAAACCGGGGGGGGGGGGGGGGGGGGGGGGGGGGGGGGGGGGGGGGGGGGTAGGAAACAGCACTTTTGCCCCTTGGAAAAGACTGGCTCCGCCGGTGGCGCGCAACTCGCCCAAGGTGAAATCATCAAACCAAACGCGGCCCGAGTGGCCGCGAAAGAGGCCATAGACACTGAGGCGTTTGACTGGTTTCTCCGGCAGGATGACCACCTCGCGAATCTCCCAGTCGTGAGTGCCGCAGCGGAAGGGAGCGACCTGGCCCCAGAGCGGCGTGCCGTCCTGGTAAACGAGGTCCACGTAAAGTGAGTAATCGCTGTCGGGACTGCCGCTGACGTTTTCCGCTTTGCTGAAGCCACGGACGAGGATGGGCAACGGCTCAGTCTGGTTCAGGGTGACCGCTTGCACTGCGCCACGTTTGTCGCTGGATTTGAGATTTTGGCAGACGATGGCCGTTGAATTGCTGCGGCCTTGGCCGGGCGCGGTTTCATAGCCGGCCTCGTAGCCCGACCAAGAGGCGGCGCGGTTGCCCAACAGCCTCTCGAATCCGCCATTGAATAGCAGGTTGGATACTTCCTGCGAATTTCTGAGGACTTGGAACACGGGCTGCGCCGCCGGCAAGACGCCGGCGCAAAAAACGGCCATGAACAGCAAAAACAGCCAGATGATTCGCTCAACTGGTCCGTTCAGAGATGAAAGTGGAAGCATCATTATTTCGCGTGGCAACGATGATGCGGAAGGCCTTCCCATTTGTCAGCAGGAAACGAGTTGCTGGGTATGGCGTTGGGCCTGGGATTTTCGCCGGCGTTTTTGCCGCTCTCCCACCGTGAGGCAAAGCCAGCCAAAATTGCTTGGCAAACATAATGCAAGCCCCGCGTTTGTTAATGGTTGGAATTGATTTTTGGAGCGGGTGAAGGGAATCGAACCCTCGTCTCAGGCTTGGGAAGCCCACGTTCTACCATTGAACCACACCCGCCACCGACAGGCAGAGATTGGCCGATTTTTTCCGGGTTGGCAAGTCTTTACCGATGATTATTTGGAAGGCGCGGGAGCGTCGCCGGACGGCGTGGCCGGCGCCATGGTCAGCAGCGTTTTGAGATTGTATTTGGTGTAGCGAGTGTGGCTGGCGACGTTGACCGAATCGGCGTTGGCGACCCAGAAATCGAGGCTGCCAGGCTCGAACAGCACCGATTGGATGTTCGAGCCCATGCAAACTGGCTTGGTCATCAGGTCCCGGGCCGAATCGGCGGTGAATTGGCCGTAATTTTTTCGCACCCGCTCGACCAGGGTTTCATAGCGTTGGCCGGCGGACATCAACACGGCGTCGGCGAAGGGATGGGGCAATTGGGGGTGGCTCTGGCCGGGGCGCACAGTCTCAAATTTTTCCGGCGTGGCGGCGAGGCCGATGGCGTCCATCGCCTTGGCGTCGGAAATAACGTAATAATACTCGCAGGTGCGCGGGCCGCGGCGCATGATTTCCACCGCCTGGTCGAGCGTGTTTGCGCGTTCCATGACCTCGCGCATGAGCTGGGCCATTGGCTTGCCGTCCCAATGGCCTTCGCCGCGCCCGCCCATCTCGCCGATGGCCAGGTGCTTTTCGTTCATCGCGGTGACGCTGCCGACAAAGCCCGCGTAGCTGAGGTTGACCCAGGCGTTGCCTTGGTCGGGCTGAACCACCATCACCACGGCGTTTTGTTCGAGCCCGACGCCTTTGAGGTAATCCAGAATCCGCCCGTGATAGAGCTTGCCGTCGCGGGTGGCGCGGCCAAACAAGGCAAAGCCGCTGCAATGAAACAGCTCGGGAAAGAAATTGGCCAGGCGGATTTCCTCGCGGGCGAGCCCGGCGACGTCCGCCAGCGCGTCCATTTCGCGCAGGTAACGCGGGTCCATGTGCGGCAGCAGGCGGGCTTGGGCTTCCTCGATTTCACCGAAGAACCAGCGGCCTTTGGCCAGGGAACTGCCCACTCCCACCCCATAAAGAATGCGGTCCACCACCTGGCGGATTTCCTTTTTCAGCAAGACGCCTTGCTGCCGGCCCATTTCCTCCGGGGTGCCCTTGAGGAACAGGACGCGCGTGCCGTCAATCATTTCGAGGCGGCCTTCGCCGGCCCGGCCCAGCAATTGCCGCGTGCCCAGGGTTTCCGGCGTCAGGGTGGGTATCTTGTTGTTCAGCGCCTGGAGTCCAACCTCCATGAACCGCCGCAAATGGGACAGCGCCGTTTTTTCGATTCGGTCCCCCGCTTGGGCCGGCATCCGCCAATGTTCATCCGGCTGAATCGGCAGAAAATCGGCTTTCTCCAACTGGACAACCACCTCGAGGTGGTTGGATTGCGACCAGCCGATGCGGAGCGGCAGAAAGTCCTTTTCCCGAACGGCCAGGGTCAGGCGGCCTGGCGGGAGAGAAAAGACCTTGGCGGCCTGGGGCAGCGGGATGGCCTGCAATACCAGACAGCGTTCGCCGGCCATTGTTTCGGCGGGCAGCAATTCGTATTGAAAAAGCAACGGCGCCAGCGCCAATTGCTCTTTGGGCAACGGTATCCGGAACGGCGGCAGTTTCGTGGAATCGAGGCTCGCGGGATCGGTGCTGAAGCGCGGCAAGCCTGGCTGGCCAAGCAGGCCAAACGGTTTGGCGGTGGTATGCAGCCAGATTTCCTGACCGCGCCGGCCGACGGTGTAGCGCGCTTGGTCAACCGTCACCGCCAGCCGCAAATGGTCGGGCGCCTGGTAGGATAATTCGGCGGTTTGCCCCTCGAATCCTTTGGGCAGGCCCGCGGCCTTGACCAGGCGGAGGGAAGCGCTGAAGGTGGTCGGCGCGTCCGCTGGTCCGGGCTCAATCAGGCTGGTCACCTTGGCCAGGGCCGCGCCAAAGATCGCGGCCGGAGAATTGGTGACGGCTGGCTGGGCCGCGAGGCCGGCGCCGGCCAGGCAAAACACCAGCCAGAGTCCCCAGCGGCGGAAATGGGTAGAGCGATGTTTCATGTTTGGGCGCAAATCTACTCTCAAATTTCCCGCTTGGCTACCGGGAAGATGAACAAATCAAGGTTGCGGCGGGTGGGCCGGCGAAAAGGCCGGCCTCCGCTCGAAGGCCTAAGGCAGCAGGACCACCAAGGAACGCCTGAAAGGTGGCAGTTTAAGGAGGCCGGGTTGGCTGAGGACCACGTTGTGCCAGCGGTTTTCCCAGGGATCATAAAACCGGACTTTCGAACCGGCGGCGGGTTTCCACGGCAGGTTAATCGTGGCGGCGGCAATGGTCTCCGGCGGTTTGCCATCCGCCAATTCCGTCTGCCAGGTGTTATGGCTGTCCCGGCACCAAAGCATGGTGGTGCGGGCGCCTTTAAGCGCGTAAACGCGCAGGCGCTCGTGGGGCAGCATCTCCGGCGCGAACCGCTCCGCCGGGGCATCGAGCCCTTCGACGACTTGGGCGAAGCGGCGGAAATGCCACCAGAGGTTGTTTTTGGCGACATAGGCATCCCAATGCCAGATATGGCCGGGACCGGCGGCGCCGACGAAGAACGGGGCAAAGAGCACATCATGCAGAATCATGCCGTTGGTATCTTGCGCGTAGAGTTTGAAAGGGCCGGTGTGGCGAGGCTCCACTGCGCCGCTTTCGGCCAGGATCACTGGTTTTTGGGGATTGGCCCTGAGCAATTCCCGCACGGCGTCCGCAGCCAACAGGTCCACGGGCCCTTTGCAGACATCGAGGCTGGCGCCCAAATCCAGGTAGCGATGCACTTGGGCCACATCGTTCCCGGGCATGACCGCCAGGCGCAGGTAATTGGAGCGAACCCGGTCGGTGTCGAAACTTCCCAGGCTTTGCAGGCAGAGGTTGCTTGGGAATAGCCGGTGCAATTTCGGCAACATAAAAGCGGTCCAAGCCATGTAATCGCCACCGGAAACGGCGTTGATCTCATTCCACAGTTCCCAGCCAAAAACCTGGGATTCGTGGCGGTAGCGGGCGCCAAACCAATCCAGCTTGCGTTGGAATTGCTCCCGGCTGCCTGCGCCGTTGAAAAAATCCGCGATGTCCTTGGCCGGCCCGCCGTTTTCCAGCTTGTGCATCGGCTTGGCGGCCCAGGGCTGCCGGCCTTCGCCCAAGTGCCGAAAATGCTCCAGGCACATCTTCACCCGAATGCCATTCTTCCGCGCGGCATCGAGCATCTGGTCAATCCGCCGGGCTTTTTCGGGGTCGTATGCGCCGCTCTTGGCGTGTTCAACCTCGAAGTAGGGATTGCTGAGCCAGACCCGGATGAAGTTGCCGCCGTGGTTGGACAATTGGCTCATCCAGGATTCCATGACCGGCCACCCTTCCTTGCCAGGCGGGGCAATCATGTTCAAACCGATCGGAATATAGGGCTGGCCGTCAGACAGCTCGAAATAAGCGGGATTACGCGGGCTGACGCGGACAAACGCCGGCGACCCGACTGAATCGGCGACCGCAAAGCAATACCCGAGGACGACCAGCCCCAACGAAAGAATGGTTTGAAATAGCTTCATCGGCTGGGACTAAGTTTGCCGCGCCCGTGGGGCGCGTCAATCCCGGCGTTTGGAGAAAATCTTTTCCGCGTTGCTGGTTTGGTCTAGGGTCTGGGCAAAAGATGAAAGCAGGCATACTGCGCGGTTTCCGGGATGCCATACACAATTTGTCACTGTGCGCGACGTTTTCCCTCTCCCCCCTTGGGGGGAGAGGGCAGGGTGAGGGGGCGCGTGTCGTTTATCCCAAGCACTCATCAGTAACCTCCGAAATTTCCCGGTTGCGCTGGCTGAAAGCCCGCCTTTCGGGTGGAAAATTCGCCAACCGCTCTTCATTGCCATGCTTGAGGCAGGAAGTGAAATAAGCCGGCAATTTTTCATGCTTCAAGCCCAGGCGCACCGCACATGCCACCAGTCCGTCATCACGATATCAGTAATGGCTTGACGCGGCCGCGCGAGGGAATAGGTTGATTGGGTATGATTTTTCATGTTGCACTTGAGAAAGCGGAGGATGGCTGGATTGTCGCCGAGTGTCCGGCATTGCCCGGCTGCATTTCCCAAGGCAAAGACGAAAAGGAAGCTTTGGAAAACATCAAAGAAGCGATCACCGCGTGGCTTTGGGCTGAGGACCAGAAGGCCATCGCCTCGATAAAGAAGAGGAAATCCAACCAATATCCAGTTGCGGTTGCCGTATAAGCGCATGGGCCGCCTGGCAAATATCTCCGGTAAAGAGGCCGTCAAAGCTTTTCAAAAAGCCGGGTGGCAGCCCGTTGGTCAGGTCGGAAGCCACTTGGTGATGATCAAGCCGGATGTGCGCGCCAATCTTTCGATCCTCCAACACCGTGAATTGTCCGTTGGAACCCTGCGCAAACTGATTCGAGTGTCAGGTTTGACCATTGAGGAGTTTTTAGATTTCCTGTAATCGGGCAAAGGCGATTTTCGATGTTTGTGCCTTGGCGAGCCCAGGTAGGGCAAAGGGGGCAGGATCAACAGGGTGCCAACAACCAGCAGGGGAATATGGCTCTCGTCCCCCCCAATCCCTGGAAAGACGGCGATGAGCCACCCCGAGACTTGCATAAACCAGAGCGCTGATCCCCTCAAATGGCGCTTGTTGTTTTGTCCGCTCATGATGACATTTTACCGGCAGCAGTCATCGCCGTCTTTCGGAACCAACGGCCTATTATGCCGCTAATGGGGACGATGCATTCCAATCCAGCACAATGGAATCCCTTCGCATTCTGCAACAGATCATCAATAGTATCACTGATGGGTGGGGTTCCATTTGGGATAGGGATTTGATCCTTTATTTCCTTGAGAATTCCTGCACGGCATCGGCGGCCAGCAGGTCCACCTGGCCTTTGCGGTCGGCAATCCCGGCGTTTGGAGAAAATCTTTTCCGCGTTGCTGGTTTGGTCTAGGGTCTGGGCAAAAGATGAAAGCAGGCATACTGATGAGTGCTTGGGATAGACGACACGCGCCCCCTCACCCTGCCCTCTCCCCCCAAGGGGGGAGAGGGAGAACGTCGTCCACGGTGACCAATTTTGTATTGCATCCCGGAGACCATACAGTAAGGGCAATGGTTGCGGGTGCGGCGCTTTGGGCTTTAACCGCCATCGGCGCGGAGAACCTGCTGCGCAACGGCTCCTTTGAAGGCGGATTGCTGTATTGGCACGGCATCAATCCGGCCCAGCAGCGGCTGGTCAAGGAGGGCAGGGCGGGGGAATACGCTCTTCGAATGGAAAAGGGCTACGCGATGAGCGCCCCATTTGTGGCGCGGCGCGGCGAGTCCTACACCGTCAGTTTCTTCGTCAAAGGCGACAAGGAGGGCGAGGTGCATGTCCAGATGCCACCGAGCGCGCGGGAGGATGGACAAAAAGCCAAGCGGCTGTGGGCCCGCGAGGCCACCAAGATCGCCAAGGTCGGCCCGGAATGGAAACGGGTGTCGTTCACCTGGCCGGCGGATGTGCCGCCCAGCGGTTTCTGGCCGAACCCGCATTACATGGTGCTGATCGGAACGCATGGCTCGATCCCCTTGACGGTGGATGGCGTGACGGTAACCGCCGGCGAGGCAGGGACGCCGGAGTATCTTGCGCGGCGGCCAATCGAGGTGGTGGCGGATTGCCCGGACCTGCCCGGTTACGAGGGCGCCAAGGCGAACCTCTTCGAGCGGGGTGCGTCGCCCCGCGTGGCCGCGCATGTTTCAAATCCTAACGCCCAAACCAAAGAGGTCATCATCCGTTGGCAGTTGATGGATTACGAGGGGGTGCGGCCCATCGGCCAGCCGGTGGAAAAGAAGCTTTCGCTGCCGGCCGGGAAGACGATCAGCGAAACCGTTCCGCTTAAATTGGCGGAAACTGGTTGCGTGATTGCCCGGGTGAGCGCGCATGATTCCACGGGCGCGGAGTTGGATCGTTCCGATTTCCCGCTGACTTCCCTGCCGTATCCCAAGGCGGCGACCAGGCCCGATTGGCGGGAGCGGTTCGGCGGCTCGTTTGCCGGGGGCGTGGGCTGCGTGGACAAGTTCCAGAAGATCGGCTTTGGCTGGATTCGCTGGCGGCCGCACATGAACGGCGAGGATCATTTGCCCAATGCCCCCAAGGAGGGCGAAGCCTGGTCCTGGCGCTGGTTCGACAAGGAACTGGACGAGCAGGAAAGCCGCGGCTGCTCGACCCATTGCGTGCTTTATCCCCCGCCCAAGTGGATCATGGAAAAGGGTCATCCGCTGCCCAAGGACATGCGCTGGAAAGCGAACGATCCCCGCTGGGCCGACTTGAGCGTGGAAACCACTTGGGACAAATTCGTCAAGGGCGCGGTGACCCACTACCGGGGGCGCTCGCTCGTCTATGAAATTGAAAATGAACCGGAGTTCGATCACTGGGACAATCTCAAGGATGAATACGCCCAATTCACCATTCGCACTGCGCGGCTAATCAAGCAGACCGATCCCAAGGCGCGGGTGATGGTGGATAATGTCTATGGCATCCCCAGCAGCGTCAACACGGCCTTTTTCAAGGCGGGCGGTCTGGCGCACATTGACGTGATGTCCTGGCACGATTACCACGAAGGCTGGCTGGCCGAAGCCAGCGCCATTCGCCGCATGCGCCTGAACATGGACGAGGCCGGCGGGCGGCACGTCGAAATCTGGTTCAACGAAGGCTGGGCCTTTTCCAACACGCTGGTGGACGAGCCGCCGGCCTGCACCCGCCTGACCAGCGCCCAAAGCGCCAACGCCATTATGGCCTCCGTTGCCGAATTGACCGCCAACGGCCAGGACAAAACCATCCTCTTCCATACCGCCTACGAAAACCACGGCATGAGCTTTTGGGACTACAGCGGTCCCGGCACGATGCTGTGGGACTGGTATAATTACCCGTTGCCGCTGGTGGCTGCCTGGAACGTCATGGCCCATCATATCGGCGTCAGCGACACCGTCGGCTTTGTCCGCCCGCCGGGCGCGAATTTCTGCGTTTTCCAAGACCAGCGCAACGGCCGCGGGGTGATGGTGGCTTACGCGGATCGCGACAGCCGCGAGGATGTCAAGGTGGACCTGCCCGACTTCGGCGCGCCGCTGACCGCCGAGGATCCAATGGGCAACAGCGCGCCCGCCTCAAAGAGCGTAGTTCTCTCCAAAACCGGACGCCTTGTTTATCTCTATTCTGGGGCAAAAACCTCCGGCAAAACTTTCCTGGACAAATTGCTGCCGCTGGATCGCAAGCATGCCAGCTTTGTCACCACCGGCTCCGGGGGCGCCATCTCGTGGAGCCTACCGCCCGCTTGGGAAGGCAAGGAGAAGGGGAGTTCCGAAGGCAGCGTGGCGATGGCCGATGGCAAGCCGGTTTGGAAGCTGGAGCAAATCTGGCCGCCTGATCCCAAAAAAGCGGAGAACTACCGCCCGCTGACTTGGACCGGCACTGAATGGAACGTCAAGGAAGGCGGCTTTGGCGGGCAGCCTTCCGCCGCGCTCAATGGCCGCACGTTGCGCCTGGCCACGCGCGCCCCGCACGGAACCCCGCCCCAATGGCGCGTGGCCAGCGTGGCCTTTGTTGCGCCGCAGGCGGGGTCCTACCAGTTGAGTGGCACCGCCGAATGCCGCATCTGGGACGGCAAGAACAAGACTACGCTTCGCCTTTATCACCGTTCGCCCGGCGGGATCAAGGAAGCCGGCAGCCTGGTGATACCCCACGGCGGGAAAGCCGCTTTAGACAGCTTGAGCGTCACCTTGGCCGCGGGTGAGGAACTGGTGCTGGCGCCGCAGATTGACGGCATGTTCGCCGGGGGCGATTGCAAGCTGAATGACCTGCGCGTTACCTTGGGCGGAGCTGCGGCGGCAACGGGCGGCGCGGTCTTCAAGCTCCCCGCCTCTTGGGAGGGGGTTAAGAAAGGCTCCACCGAGGGCAACCCGATCGCCGCCAACGGCAGGCCGGTCTGGCGCATTGACCGCGTCTATCCGGACAAGCACATCATGGCCGAGAACTACGTGACTGTCCCTTGGGACGGCACCCAATGGCATCCCGAGGAGCACCAGCAGGGCGGCCAGCCCGCCGTGCGCGTCGAAAACGGCAACGCCCTGTTGAGCGTCTCCGGCCCATGGAAGAATTTTGAATACCAAAAAATCGCCGGCCTGGTCTTTATCGCGCCGCAATCCGGCCTTTACCGCGTCCGGGCCACGGCCAGCAGCAAACCGTGGAGCGGCGGCGCCAAAACCTTCCGGCTGGTGGCGCTCAAGAAAGACACCCAGCGCGCCGCTGAAATCAAAACCTTCGACTTGCCACGGGACGGCGCCCCGGTCGCGCTCGATTTCACCGCCGAGTTGACCGCCGGCCACGAGCTGGTCCTGCTGCCGCTGATGCCGGACTGGAACAACGCGACCACCACGCGGATCGAGGGCCTCGCCATCGCGCTGGAGAGGTGAGGCCGCGCGAGGCGCCTCCGGCTCGACCCTCCGGCACGGCGGGCAAGCCATGCTTTTCTTCAACCTGGCCCAGGGGCAGCGGCCAACTCTGTGCGCCGGGATTTGCCGCGGCCCTTTTTGTTGCTGTCAGGGCCGGTCCGATCTGGCATCGTTCGCGGCCGTGGGCATCACGATGCAACAACTGGCCGCGCTGCAAAGCCGGCTGGAGCGGGCCAAGCGCAAGCCGGCTGCCGGGCCGGCGCTTGAGCCGCTCGAAAGGTCGGCTCGAAAACGCCAGGTCATCCTTGGCATTGACCCCTCGTTGCGCGGCACTGGTTACGGCATCGTTCGCGAACTCAAATCCGGGCCGCAAGCGGTCGCGCATGGCACAGTGCGCTGCCCGAAAATTTGGCCGCGCTCGCGCTGCCTGGCCCGCATCGCCACCACCATCCGGGAGGTCATCCGGCGTTATCAGCCCGAGGTCTGTGTGGTGGAGGGACTGTTCTACGCGCAGAACCTGCAAACGGCGATGGTGATGGGGGAAGCGCGGGGGGCCAGCCTGGCAATGGCCGCCGAAGCGGGACTGGACATTTTCGAGCTGGCGCCACGCAAAGTGAAGCAGGCCATTGTGGGCTACGGCGCCGCGCAAAAAGACGCGGTCGCCCGCATGGTTCAGCGTCTGCTCGGGCTGGCCGAAACGCCGGAGCCCGACGCCGCCGACGCCTTGGCGCTGGCGCTGGCCTACGCCCAGGAGACCGCCCGCTATTCGCACCAACAACCGAAAAAGGTTTGAAAAACCAGACGGCCCTGCCAAACACTTCCCCGGCTCATGATTACATTTTTGCGCGGCAAACTGGTGGAAGCCCTGCCCACGCAGGCGATTGTGGACGTTAATGGGGTTGGCTACGAAGTGCTCATCCCGCTCTCTTCGTTCGACAAATTGCCGGCGCCTGGCCAAGAAGTGCGGCTCCTGACCCACCTGGCCATCCGGGAGGATGCCCATGTGCTTTACGGTTTCATCAGCGCCGGGGAACGCGACCTCTTTCGCCTGCTCATCAACACCGTTACCGGCATCGGACCCAAGATCGCTTTGAACGTTCTCAGCGGCATGAGCGTCGCCGCCTTTCGCGGCGCGGTGGCCAACAGCGATGTTCGCGCCTTGTCCCAGATTTCCGGTGTCGGACGCAAAACCGCCGAGCGCATTGTCGTGGAACTCAAGGACAAGGTGGGCGCCGCCGGCGCCTGGGAAGCCAGCAGCGAAAAACACGGTCTTTCGCCCTCCGACCAGAAGGTCAACGACGCGGTCCTGGCGCTGGTGGCCCTGCAATTTAAGCCGGCGGAAGCCCACGAAAGCGTGCGCGCGGCCCAGGCCTTGCTGGGCCCCGCGGCCAGCGTGGAGGACTTGGTGCGCGCGTGCTTGAAAAAGGGGGGCTGAACCTTTTATGGCCACCTTTCCCCAGCGCCCGCGTCAATCAGGCGTGGTGGTGCCGGAGCAGCCCCGCTGGCCTGGCCGCCTGGCGGCGCGCCTGGTTTGGGTGCTGGTTCATGGCCTCAGCGCAACTCTTCGTTATCGCCTGGATGACCAGGCGGGGATAACGGTTTTGCCGGACGCCAGATCGGAGCCGATGATTTTCTGCATTTGGCATAACCGCCTGGCGCTCTGCCTGCGGCTCTACCAGAAATACTTCCTAAATCGCCAGCCGAACCGACGGCTGGCGGCGATGGTCAGCGCCAGCCGCGATGGCGGCCTCCTCGCCCGGATACTGGAGCTTTTTGACGTGCAACCGGTTCGCGGTTCCAGCAGCCGGCGCGGGCCGCAAGCCCTGCGGGAATTGGTGACCTGGTCCGAGAAAGGCTACGACCTGGCCATTACTCCCGACGGCCCGCGCGGCCCGCGCTACGTGGTGCAGGACGGTGTCATCGCGCTGGCCCAGTTGACCGGACGGCCCATCGTGCCGGCCAGCATCAATCTGAGTTGGAAACTCCAGGCGGGCAGTTGGGACCGTTTTCAAATCCCCCTGCCTTTCGCCCGCTGCCTTCTGGCCATCGGCGAACCCTTGCGCGTCCCGGCGGACCTCACTGACGATGGCCGCGAGGCCGCCCGGCTGTCCCTGCAATCCCGGATGATGAATCTGACACGCGACGATTAAGGCGCGCGGTCCGTGAATGCCCCGCCCGGCCATCCTCCCCATGCCCTCCCTTGGTTGTAGGAGCCGACGTAAGGAGGCTCAAATTGGACCCCGGGCGTGATCACCATGAAGTCAGAGCCTCCTTACGTCGGCTCCTACGCGGTTCAGGGGTGGCAAGGCGCGAAACCAGT
>Ga0073932_1006601_pt1 | contig 11779 bp, 8 predicted proteins | sample DewCreD2012metaG_FD_76967 | JGI IMG/M metagenome (GOLD analysis project Ga0073932, IMG submission 76967) | Hot spring sediment bacterial and archeal communities from British Columbia, Canada, to study Microbial Dark Matter (Phase II) - Dewar... ... | reverse complement strand
TTCGGCCGGGCGCGGGAACCGGTCAACTCCTGGATCCCTTGGTCGATGCCGGCACCCATGTTGGTGGCGCGGTCGTAGTGGGCCGCCTGCCGCTGTTTCAGAAGTTCGGCTACCGAGGCGAAGTCCTTGGTCAGGTTCTTCTCGTGCCGGGCCGCCGAGGCGTAGATCTCCAGCGACACCTGGTCGTCGGATTCGGCTTCCGTCAGCAACTGCATGCAGTAGTCCACCGCATCCTTCACCGCCTGCATCGGCTGCTCCGGCGTCTTGTATAGGTCCGGTGTGTAGACGTACTGCGGCCGCTCCTCCAGCAGGTAGTTCACGAACGTCTTCAGGCCGAAGCGGTACAGGAACCGCGAATCCGTCTTGGCCATCTCGCTGGACGAGTCCTGCATGTAGCCATCAATCCACGCCATCCAGTAGTCGACGTCCGGATCCTGCTTGTTCGTCTTGTACGGAAACTCCTGCAGCCAGGCCAGCTCGTTGCTGCTGATCTTGTTGTCGCCGTTGCCCTTGGTCTTCTTCGTTTTGCCCGATGGCAGCGTCGACCACAGACCCCCGCTCTTGCCGCTGTCCCAGCGGGCCAGGCCCAGCGCAACCGCCACACGGTACTTCCAGTAGCCCTGGTTGTCGTAGGTGCTGCTGACCAACGCGCTGATTTCCTCGTCGGAGTAGCCCACCAACTTGTACCAGTCCTTCAAGGCCGTGTTGTTGGACCAGCTCTGCCCCTTCGGCAGGTACCGCAGACCGCTGTCGATCGTCGGGTTGTAGTTCGAGTCGACGATCAGCGTACCCCAGTCGGCCATGTTGCCCCAGATCGGGCCCGTCAGGCCGCGCGCCGCCGGATCGTGCGGATCGGCCCCGCCGCGGTTGCCGGGGTCGCCCGGACCGGTGCCCCAGCCGTCGTTGATCGGCGGGTTGCCCGGCGGCTGCGGGTCGATGCCGTTGCCCACGCCATTGTTGCCCTTCTCGATCGGCAGGCAGATCCACACGTTCCACAAGTTGATCTCGGTCTGCTTGTAGTGCCGCAGCTCCGAATCGTCCGTGTGCGAGGCCGACAGGTCCGCCACCACCGCGATGTCCCGCGGCACAATCATCGCCGCCGCCTGCGCCCACATCTCCTTCTCGCTCTGGCCGAAAATGTTCGCGAACATCAACTGCATCGGCCCGTTCACCGAATCGTTCGTCATCCGGACCCTCACCCGCACCGCCGTGGGAACCGTGCCCCCCGATGCGAATGTGTAACGCTTCCGGCCCTCGTCCCAGACCGCGTGCCCGAACAGAACGTCCTTCGCCGGATCGATCGTGATCTTCTTGGCCTGGACCGGGTTCGCTTCGACAATCCGCGCCGCCTCGTCCCGGGCCGCCGCTTCGCTGGCGCCGGCCTGGTACTTGTTGAGCCTGCCAACGGCCGCCAGCGCGGCCGCATCGGCGCTGCGCTGCAGTTCCGTCCGCACGATGTACATGTTGCCGACGTCGATGGTAAGCGCGCCCATGCCGACGATCACCGTGCCGGCGATGGCCACCATCACCACCACGGCTCCACGCCGATCCTCACCCCACCGTCTTCGGATTCTCTCTCGCATCTCTTCTTCCTCCCGTTCAGCCGACTGCACGGTGCGGCCAGGCACCGCCAAACCCCAAGACCTCACACGGCCCCGGAACATCTCCATCCTCTTCGTAAGATACAGATGCGTCCCAGGCCAGCCGATGTCGTGAAAATGTGAGGTTCGCAACGGATAGGCAGACAAAGGCCCCATAAGAGCACGACGAGGAACGCTTCGACCCGCGATGACCCAATGCACCGATAGCTCCTGGGCCCGAAAACAACGACGGACCGGCTGCGCGATACAACCGGTCCGTCGTCCGGCGGCGTCTGCTTTCGGGGCCATTACTCGATCAACCGCACGGGACGCTTGCTGCCCAGTTCGAGAAAGATCCTGCGGAGCTGGCTCGAGTACTCTTCGATGCTGCCGGCGGCGTAGAACTCCTCGCCATGGCCCATCTGCGCAATCTGCTGCATGAGCTGGCGGTCGGCATCGGTTCCCACACTTATGCAATAGATCTGCGCGGGCAGCCCTGCGGCCTCGGCCGCCTTCTTCAGCGCCCAGGCCCGGCCGCCGATCGTGTCGGGAGCCTGGCCGGCCTCGTTGACGTTCGGCTGCCCGTCCGTCAGCAGGAAGATCACCTTCGCGGCGCCCTTGCGAGCCCGACTGCCGGTCAGCTCCGCGATTGCCTCGCCGATGCCGCCTCCCATGTTGGTCCAACCATCGTAGTGCCCGGCCTGCAGCGAATAGATCCGATTGGTGATCCGATAGTATTCCTTGGTCAGATCCACCTCGTGCACGGCGGTTTCGGCATAGATCTCCAGCGACACCTGGTCTTCCACCTGCATGTCCGTAAGCAGGTCCATGCAGAAGGCGACGGCCTGCTTGACGGCCTCCAGCGGCTGTTCCGGCGTACGCCAGAGTGTTTCCGTTTCGTAGAAGCTCTTGCGAACCTCCAGATGGTAGTTGATGAACGTCTTCAGGCCGAAGCGGTACCGGAAATTGGGATTGGCCCGGTACATGGCCGTCGCGGTGCTCCTCATGTAATTGTCGATGTACTCGACCCAGGAGCCTTCCTGGAACGGATACGGCACCAGCCAGGCGACTTCGTTGCCGGTGATGGCCGCGTCACCGTTGCCCCGCGTTGCCTTCGTACGCGCCGGCGGCAGCTTGCTCCACAGCCCGTTCGCAAGCCCGCTGTCCCAGCGGGCCAGGCCCAGCGCGACGCCAACGCGGTACTTCCACGAGCCCGCCGCATCAAACGTGCCGCTGGTCAGGCAGTCGATCTCCGCGGGTGTGTAGCCGACAGATGCCAGCCAGCCAACGACATCCGCGTCGCTCGCCCAACTCTCGCCGTAGGGCAGGTACTTCAGGCCCGCATCGCCCGTCGGCTCGTATGTGTCGGTAATTTCCGTCGTGCCCCAATCGTTCATCCGTCCCCACGTCGGACCGGCCGGCGGCAACTCGCGCGTATGGTCGCCGCCCTGGTTGCCCGGATCGCCCGGCCCGGTCCCCGGACCGTCGTTGATCGGTGGATTGCCCTTGGGCTGCGGATCGATGCCGTTGCCCACGCCGTTATTGCCGTATTCAATAGGAATCGCCCGCCAGATCGCGTTGATGTTGATCAGCGTCTCCTTGTAGTGCTGCAGTTCCGAGTCGTCGTTCATGGATCCGGAAAGATCGGCCACCACCGAGATGTCCCGCGGTACCAACATCGCGGCCGCCTTGGCCCACATATCCTTCTCGGCTATGCCGAAGATCCGGGCGAACAGCAGATTCAGCGGGCCGTTGACGCTGTCCTTGGTCATACGGACCTGCACACGCACGGCGGTGGGCACCCCCGTGACAGTCTGGAAAGTGTACCGACTGGTCGTCGCGTCCCAGACCGCCTTTCCAAACGTGACGTCCTTGCCCGACTCGATGACCATCTGCTCCCCGTGAACAGAATTGGCGCGGACGATCCGCTGGGCCTCCTCGATGGCGTTGGCTTCGCTGATCCCCGGCTGGTACTTCGCCAACCTGCCCGCCGCCGCCAGCGCCGCGGCATCGGCCGTGCGCTGCAGCTCGCCCCGGACGATGTACATGCTGCCCAGGTCGATCGTCAACGCCGCCATCCCCACGATGACAGTCCCCGCCACGGCCACCATCACCACGACGGCCCCGCGGCGCTCACGTGCACGACAGGATAGTGTGCGCCTGATTCTCATCCTTCTAGCCCTCCATTTGTGGCCGCTCCGCCAGCCGAGCGCGTTCGAGGCGGTCCGGCGCGAACCGTCACGGACCCATCCGGCCTGCTTGCACGTCGCTCTTTCCCTATCTTCTCATCTACGATATGGGCGCAGACATGCAAACTTTATGGGAAGCCTGCAGGCCTGCCGGCCGCGCCAAGGGGTGATAATATCAGGAACCGTCCGCCTGAGATTTCAGCAAGAGTGCTGCGTCCGGCCCATGCTCCGCTAACTCCCCCGCCTGCTGCCATGCCTCCCGGTGTCAGACCCTCCTGGCCTCCGGGTCCAGACCCGTTGGATCGGTCGAGGGTCTGGTCGTCTGATCCCTTCGTCTTGGCCTGCCACACAAACGCCGCAGCCCCGGGAGGTCTTCCCGGGGCTCCGGTATTACATCAATATAGCAGGATGCTCTTCTTACTGCGCCTCGTCGTATTCCGCCGGACCCCACGGACCGTACAGCCCCGAGGCCGTCGGCTCCGGCACCGGCTGGGCTGCCGGGGCCGCGACCGGCCCGACCTTCGGATCGCCTTCCAGCATCGACAGCCCGTACAACTGCCAGTCGTTCGGATCCGTCATGTGCTGACCCGGAACGGGCGGCACCTCCTGCGGATTCAGCGGGGCCACCAGCTCCGCCGTGACCAGGATCATCAGCTCCGTCTGGTTCTTGCGATACTCCACCGACCGGAACAGCGCACCCAGCACCGGCACGTCGCCCAGCCCCGGAATCCGCCGCGCCACCGCGCGGGCGCTGTCGTTCAGCAAACCGGCGATCGCAAACGTCTGGCCGTTGCCCACCTCGATCACCGTCTCCGCCGTGCGCTTCGTCAGCCCCGGAATCACGAAACCCGCGAACTGCACCGCCGTGCTGAAGTCCAGTTCCGAAACCTCCGGCGCCACCTTCAGCCGGATCCGCTCCCCCGGCAGCACCGCCGGCGTAAACCCCAACTGCACGCCGAACTGCTTCCACTCGATTGTCACCGTGTTCTGGTCCTGCGGGACCGGAACCGGAAACTCGCCGCCCGCCAGGAAACTCGCGCTCTGGCCGCTGATGGCGACCAGGTTCGGCTCGGCCAGCACGCGCAACAGACCGTTCTCCGACAGTGCCTGGACGAACACCTGCGTCTGTGCCCGCGGCAGGCCGAAGTAGATCGTCGACTGCGGGAAGGCGTGCGCATCGGCCGTGAAGAAGAACCGCTGCGGCTCCAGAACCGGCGGACTGCCGATCGGGATCTGCGGCCGCTCGATGTTCACCCCCCGCAGCGAGCCGATGCTCACCGGGTTGATCTGGTTGATCTGGTTGACGGCGAAAAAGTCCTCGCCGTACCCGTAGCCGTTGACCCCCAGCTGCCGGATCGCGCTGCGGCTGACTTCCGCCACCGTGCAGCGCAGCAGCACCTGCTGCGTGCCGGCCACGCGCAGGTGACTCTGCACCTTCGGCGAGAAGACCTGCGCGATCTGTGCCAGATGCTGCGCCGTCTCCGCATCCGGCACCACCCCGCTCAACACGATCGTGTCCATCAGCGAACTGACTCGCACGTTCGCCCGCGGGGCCGCCTGCTGGATCGCTGACTCCAGCCGCGAGGTGTCCATCTCCACCACCACCGTGTAGGCGCGCTTGCGCCCGTCGGCCCCCACCAGCACCACCTGCGTCGACCCGAAACTCTTGCCGCGCACCATCGTCATCCGCGGCGAGATCGGCGACACCTCCACAACTTCCGGATTGACCACCGAGGCGACCTCCACCGCCTCGTCCGACTCCACGATGGCCGACTTGCCGACCGACAACGTGACGTACTCGGCCTGGTTGTCCACCACGCGAACCGTGGTCCTCAGCGGCTTGGAAGCCGCTGCTTCCACCGCCTGGCCCGCCGCCAGCGAACCACTTGCCAGCACGAGCAACGCCGCAACCCCGATCCTGCCCAAAGACCCGCGCCCTTGACTGCGTATCATGATTTTTGCCCTCTTGCGCCTCTGACGGCGCCAAGAACCTGATTCGTTCCGGTACCCACTGCCGTTTCCTGTGACACCCGCACCCAGCTACTCCCCTTCCGGCGCTCGCCATGTGCGGTCGTTTTCCGCCTCGGCCTCCGCCCCCGGATCCGGCGCGGCCGCCGCACCCGGCACCTGTCCGCCGACCGCCACCAGGGGCAGCCGGCCATCCACCCGGCGGGCACTCGTCGCGTTCTCGAACGTCACGCTCTGCGCGCTGTCGCCCGAAAGGATGGTCATCGTGAACGCAGGCTTTACCTCGGCAGGCCGGGCCTTCTCCTCGGCCTTCAGCGCCCACGCCGGCTTCGGCGCCCCAGCCTCCTGCGGCCGCCCGAGCAGCTTGGCCAGCCCCGACAGCAGTCCGGTTGTCTCGGTCTTCTGCTTCATTTCGTCGGGCGCCAGCTCGTTCTCCGTGGCAAACGCGGTCGACGCGCTGCCGTCCTCGTAGTGCCGCAACGCCAGGCGGATCTGTCCCTGCGTGGCCGCCAGGTGCAAGACCGGAACCTCGTCCGGCTTGACCAGCAGCGTCACGCTGCGCGAGATGTTGGCCGCCGTGCTGTCGCCTTCGCCCGTGAGGTTCTGGCCCACCGCGCCCACCATCACGTCCTGCAGGATCACACGACTGATCGTCTGCGGACCGGCACCGGGCGACTTGACGCTCATGACGGCGGCCACGTCCACGCGGCAGCCGGGCTTGAGGAACCCGCCGACGCTGCTGTACTCGTCCACCCGGACGGCGACCGCGCGGTAGCCGGCCGGCACCAGGCTCGCCATGCCCGCCGGCGTCCCCGGCGCCGCCAGCATCTCCTCGATGACCGGCACGCCCTTGGGAATCTGCGTGCGGACCACCCGGCCCTCGAGCTTCTTCACGTCATCGAAGCACCCCTGCGGCGCCAACGCCCGGCTCGCTTTCGACAACGTCAGCATGCTCGACTTGATCTCCACCCCCATGGGGATCATCTGCTGGGCGACGACGACCCGAACGGTGTCCTCGCTGGACGCCGCTCGCGCCTTCTTCACCACGTCCACGCTGTACTTGACGGCGATCAAGCCGACAGCCAGCCCGATAGCCAGCGGAATCAGTGCACGGTTCTTCATACCTTGTGCTCCATACCAAACGGCCCCGGAAAAACAGCAAAAGCCGGCTCCGCGTTCGGCGCGCTACCGGCTTTGCCTGCAGGTGTACGTCGAGAGGCGTTCACTTCGCCGCGCCGAGGGCTAACTTGAGCCCTCTTTTCTCATCGTACAGGTCGAGCCAATAGTCCAGTCGTTTCCCTTACAAAAAAAGCCGCCCAGCAAAGAGACTTGCTTATACGGAACCTCGATCTTGACCTGCTCCGTCGGGTCCGTGCTGGTCGACCGCGTCAGCGTGATCGTGTAGTCCGCCGACTTCAGCCCTGTGGCATCCAGGTAGGACGTGATCGCCGCCTTCACTTCCGCGTCCGTCGAACTTTCCAGCGTTGCCACGCGACACCCTTCACGCGCCGCGTTGGTCAGCGACTGCTTGATCGTGAACACCCACCCGTACTCGATGATCCCGAACAACATCGTCAGCAGTAGCGGCGCAACCACCGCCATCTCGACGACGGCTGCCGCGCGCCGCCCGCGACGGCCCAACATGATGCGTGGCTTCATGGCTTCTTTCCCCATAATCTGCCTGTTTGCAGCACTGCCCGGCGAACCCCTCTTGCCCGCCGGCGCGTGCCGGACAACCCGCTAACCGACCGGCCAGCCCCACGCCACCTGCGCTGCCAGTATCGCCAGCGAGCCGATCGTCAGCGGCACGCCGTACGGCAGCAACTGGCTGGTCTGACCGAATCCCTTCGCCGAGGCGAAGTCCGTGAACAACAGCTCCTTGTGCGTCAGCTTGTAGCCAATGGTCGATAAATTCGCCATCGCCAACTGTGTCTTGCCCGCCAGCAGGATCATCACCACCGCGATTGCCCCGCCCAGCACCGCCCCCAGCCCGAAGGCGACCAGCGTCATCCACGGCCCGAACCAGGCGCCGATGCCCGCCATCAACTTCACGTCCCCGGCACCCATCCCGTGCATCGCCCACGGCACGATCAACACCCCGAACCCCAGCACCAGGCCGCCCAGGCCCGACCCCAGCCCGACCCACCCGTTGAACATACATTGCACAATCAGCCCTGACAAAGCGATTGTCGCGGTCAGCCAGTTCGGTACCCTGTGCTGCCGCCAGTCGATCCACGCCGCCAGCAATACCGCCGGCGTCATCAGTGCCGCTGTTACATGCCAGTATTCCATGCCTGCCGTCATGTCGACCTGCTCCCGTCTGCTTGCCCTTGCGTCCCCCGCCCGATCATGCCCGAAGGTGGGCCGGACGCCCAGCGCCCGGCCCACCTCGGTATGCATCGTCTCGGTCCATCCGCCCTTACGAGCCGGTCGGCAGGGCGGCCTCCACGTTCGTGAAAATGCCCTGGACCTTGCCGCCCAGCAGCGTAATGGCCGAAAGCGCTACGATGATGATCAGCGCCAGCATCACGGCATACTCGGTCGCCGTCGGGCCATCCTCGCTCCGGACAAACTCGCGAATCCTGTTGACCAAACCCTTCATCTCGCTACTCCTTCTTGCTGTGCCCGGGCTCTGCCGGGCGCCTCACTTTGCGCCGCAGCCTTCCTGGCTGCGCCGGCGCGAACTCTATCTGTGACCGGCCGCCAACGCGGCGACCGCACCTGGTTTCCGACGGCTTCCCTACCGCCGCACGTCCCTGTTGTCCTTGGGGAATGTTGATACTGCCGATATGTCTCCGGCCGGCCTCGACGGGCCGACCGCTTAACCGGGCAGCGCCTCCGCCAGCCGCACGAAGATCGCCTTCTCCCAGTCCTCGCCGATGGCCCGCAGAACGCCCACCGACACCAGCACGATCAGTCCGAGCAGCACCGCGTATTCCACGGCCGTCGCGCCGCCGCAGTCGCTGGGTACTCCCATCAGCCTTCTCATCACGGCCCAGGTTATTCTTCGCATGGCTTTGTCCCATTAACTGGAGCGGGCGATTCGTAACACCTACCGAACCATAAGAAATCCTGCGAAGGCGGGCAAACGCTACCCCGTTTTTTCCTTCCCCATTTCCCCTGAACTTCCAGGTCGCCATCAGGATTTCCCCATCTCTCCCTTACACCGCTCTTGCTATCGACGCGCCGCCCAGAGCGGTTGCGTAACCACTTGAGGAAAAATGCGGCCGGCTGGTGCGGCCCTGCCCCCGGACACGAACCCTTCTTCACACGCGGCCTTGGCGGCTGACGCCAATCCGATAAAATCAACGCCAATCCGCCCGGCAGTGCACCACGGGCGGCCGGCGCGGTCTAACCGAAAGGACACGGCAGTCATGGCGGACAAGTACGGTTACTTCGACAGTGCGGCGCGGGAGTACGTCATTATCAGACCCGATACCCCCGCTCCGTGGTACAACTATATCTACAACGGCCTCTACGGCGGGCTGATCAGCCACACCGCCGGCGGGCCCAGCTTCTACCGCGATCCGCGCCACAGACGCCTGCTTCGCTACCGGTATAACAACCTGCCTTTGGATCGCCCCGGCCGCTACATCTACCTTCGCGACGACGCCACCGGAAAATACTGGTCCGCCACGTGGGCCCCCACCTGCCCCGACCTCAAACGGTTCCAATACCGCTGCCACGTCGGCCTGGGTTACCAGCGCATCGTCAGCAGCTATAACCACATCGAAACCGACGTCACCTACTTCGTCCCGCCGCAAGACCCTTGCGAGATCTGGCTGCTGAAGGTGCGGAACACGTCGAACCAGCCCCGAACCATCAGCCTTCTGAGCTACGCCGAGCTCTGCATGTGGGGTACCCTGCGCGATATGATCAACCAGGATGCGCCGCGCCACACGACCCGCATCGGCATGCAGAACGATGGGGTCATCGTCCACTCTTCCTATACCGACATTGGCTCGGGCCTGGCGGAGATGCAGTTCGTCCAGTTCTATGGCTTTGCCGCGGTCAACCGCGACTATTACGATTATGATATCAACCGGGAGGATTTTATCGGCGCCAACCGCAGCGAGGCCAATCCCCTCGTCGTCGAAACGGGCAAACACCGCTCCGGCAAAACCCCCACCGGCAACCCGTTGGCTTCATTCCACAACACCCTCAAACTCAAGCCGCACGGCCAGGAGGAGATCGTCTACATTCTTGGCGTGACCGAGAAACCCAACGACTACAAGCCTCTCGTCCGCAAGTACACCCGGCCCGGCGCCGCGGCCAGGGCCCTCGACCAGGTCAACCATACCTGGCAGTCCCGCTTGGCGGTCCTCCAGGCACGTACGCCCGATAAAGGCTTCAACGACATCGTCAACACCTGGAACCCTTACCAGTGCTACATGACCCTCTTCCTGTCGCGGTCCATCGCGCCCATGTACATCGGCATCAGCCGTGGCATCGGCTACCGCGATACCAGCCAGGATGGCCTGGCCGGAACCACGCTCCTGCCCGAGATGACCGCCCAGCGGCTCGAAACCCTCCTGGCCAACCAGTTCGCCGACGGCACGGCCAGCCATGGCTTTTTCCCCGACACCGGCGAAGGCGACGGCGCGAACTTCTACGACGATCACCTCTGGCCCGTCCTGACCGTCGCTATGTACTGCAAGGAAACCGGCGATTTCGGTTACCTCGATCGCCAGGTCAAATTCCGCGACAAGGGAAAGGGCACCATCCTCGAGCACATCAGCCGAGCCCTCGACGCCTCCTGGCGCCTGGTCGGCAAACGCGGCCTTTGCCTGACCGGCGTGGCCGACTGGAACGATTCGGTCAACCCACCCAAGGGCAGCGAGAGCGTCTTTACCAGCATGCTCTTCTGCAAGGCCCTCCAGGACGCGATCGAATTGGCCGAGCACGTCGGCCAGAACACACTCGCCCAGCAGTGGCGCAAGCGCCACGACACGATGAAGCGCCGGATCAACCAGGAGGGCTGGGACGGCCAGTGGTACAAGCGCCACATCCTGCCCGACGGCTCGGCTCTGGGCACGAAAAACGAAACCGAAGGGAAGATCTTCCTGGAGCCCCAGCCCTGGAGCATCATCGCCGACGTCGCCACCCCCAAACGCGCCGAGACCCTCACCAAATCGATCAAGCGGCTCCTGCTCACCCCGCACGGCGTCAAACTCTGCCACCCGCCCTACAGCCAGTACAACTGGCGGACCGGCTCGGTCGGCATCTTCCGCCCGGGCCTTAAGGAGAACGCCTCGGTCTTCAACCACACCAACCCGTGGGTGATCGTCGCGCTCTGCCTGCTCGGCAAGGGCGACGAAGCCTTCGACGTCTACAGGCGCATCAGCCCCTTCGAGCGCAACAAGATCATCGACACCCACATCAACGACCCCTACGTGTTCAACCAGTTCCACACCGCCCCGCCCCACCCGAACGCCGGCCGGGCCTGGAACGCCTGGCTCACCGGAACCGCCTCATGGTCCTACATCGCCCTCTCGCAGTACATCCTGGGCGTCCAACCCGATTACGACGGCCTGCGGATCGACCCGTGCATCCCGCGCGCCTGGAAAACGGTGACGCTGCGCCGAACCTTCCGCGGCGCTACCTACGACATCACGATCAAGAACCCCAGGCGCAAAAGCAAAGGCGTGGTGGAAATGCGGGTCGACGGTAAGCCCACCCGCGGCAACATAGCCCCCATCTTCAATGACGGCCAGATCCACAAGGTCCAGGTGACGATGGGATAGACGCCTATCTCACCCGCCGCTCAAACAGATAGGCCCCACGATTGGCATCCACGCTCGTCGGCCGCCACGTGCGGTTCGTCTCCTGCGGGCCGATCACCCGGATCGCCGGTGGCACGTGCAGCGTGTACATCTCCAGCCCTTCCCGCCGCGAATACGACACGCGCAGCCGGCCCTGCGGCAGGGGCAACTGCAAACTCACCGACGAGAGCAATCGCGGCATCTGCGGCTCGAGACGGATGGTCCGCCAACCCGCCTCGGCGTGGCGCACCCCCAGGAAATGCTCCACCAGCAGCGGGAT
>Ga0073932_1006600_pt1 | contig 11779 bp, 11 predicted proteins | sample DewCreD2012metaG_FD_76967 | JGI IMG/M metagenome (GOLD analysis project Ga0073932, IMG submission 76967) | Hot spring sediment bacterial and archeal communities from British Columbia, Canada, to study Microbial Dark Matter (Phase II) - Dewar... ... | reverse complement strand
ATAGCCTGTCCGTTCGTTGTGCAGACGGGCCACGACCGGGAAGTACCACCAGTCTTCTGGCACTTTGCCGCGCGCCAGGTTGGGAACTTTGCCAAAGCCGGCCCTGGGCGAGGATGCAAAGGTTTTGACGGTCACGGGGTCATACGGCACACGCACGGCATCGGCGTTGAAGGTGTAGTTTTCGCTTTTGGTATAAACCAGCAGCGTGTCGTGTTTGCGGTTGAAGGCCGAGCGGATGGGGGAAGGGCCGTGATAGGCCCAAATGATTTCGTTGAGCAAGCGGTCTGGGCCGAAGATTTCATCGAGCAGCAGGCGGGCGTAGGCATTAGCGTGCCAGTCGAGGTGCAGGTAGAGCGTGCCGGTTGGTGAGAGCAATCGGTGCATCAGCGCCAGACGCTGGTAGAGGAATTGGATGTATTCATCCAGGTCTTTCCAATGGTCAGCATAACCTTCGGCCAGCTGCCATTCGGCGGGTTTGCGCGAGTCTTCGCCGCGCCCGATGCGGGCCGGGAATTTGCGATTGGTGAAGAAGGGCGGGTCGGCGTAGATTAAGTCAATACGGCCCTCGTAGTGGGGCAGGAGGGCCGCCATAATGGCGAGGTTGTCGCCGCGATAAAGGTGGTTGGAGATGGAATTCGTCGGATAGCCTGCACCGCTTGGATAGATGACCGAGTCGAGGACCAGCGAGGCAGGGTGTGGTGGGGTGAGGTCTTTTCCGTTCCAGTGGAGAATCGGCATAATGGCAGGAAAATGCGGGGAATTGGCAAATGCCCTTTGGTTAGGACATCCACAAAGAAACCTACTGCGTGAGCGTGACCGGCGTGCCGTAGCCTTTTTTATCGAGGGTGAGGGGGTGGATTCCTTCGGCGGGAGCGGCGGGCAGACACCAGCGGAAGAGCCATTTGGCTTCGTCAGTGCGCATGTTGATGCAGCCACTGCTCATGGGTACGCCGAAGTTGTCGTGCCAGTAGGTGCCGTGGAAGGCGTGTCCCTGGAAGGGCAGGTGGTCGAACTTAAAGAAGGTTGCCCAGGCTACGCCAGGTAGTTCGTAGGCTTCGATGTCGGCTGCCAGATTTCCATTGCCCATGTGCTTAGAGGGCATTTTGACATTGATGCGCGCTTTGCCTGCCGGGGTGCGGGTGGGAATGCCGTTGGGCCCGGGTTGGCTGCTGAGGCGGCCTGAGGAAATAAGCGTGGTGAAGACCGGTTGTTCGTTTTCGAAGCAGGTGAGGGTTTGGGTGTTGAGATTGACTTCGATTCGTTTTTGCTCAAAAGGGATTTCGGGTGAGATGGGCGTTAGTTCTTCGTCGGGAATCAGGCGCAGGTGGGCAGCGGGGGCGTGGTAGGTAATGTCGAGCAGTTCATCAAGCAGGCGGTACCAGGGTTGGCCGTCAGGGCCTTCTTCGAGGCCGACAACCCAGTGGACGGAGGTGTAGTAGAGCCGGTAGAGCGGAATCCAGCGCGCGCCGGTTTTGCGCATGACCTGAGTATAGGGAACAGTAATCTCGGCCAGTTGGCCGCTTTCGCGCACGGGCAGCGCCGGTTGGTTATAGATGTATTGCACTTTTTGCATGCGCGCGCGGTGGACGTAGCCGCCCCAAACCCGATACCAGACGGGGTTGTAGCCGGGCGTGCCTGAGTTGATTTCTTCGTAGATGTTCAATATCTGGTCACGGTAAACCTGCCCAACGATGGCGCTGCCGTCATCGGGGCGTTTGTGGATGCTGACCTGGGTGGTGGCGACGCGTGCCAGGGGGCCATCGAGAAATTCATTATGGGGGGGAAGGTAAGGCGAAAAGGCCAACCCTGCCAGGGAGGCGCCGGAAAGTTTGAGAAAGTCGCGGCGGGAGAGTTTGCGGGTCATGGCGGGTATTGTACTCGAAAATGAGGGAACGGATGGGGAACGGATGAAACGGAGGAAGCGGAGAAGCAGAACATGATAGAAAAAATTCAGCCCGCAACTTATGTTGCAGGCTGAAAGAAACTGCGGATTGAATGGTTTATTATGCCTGTTGCGGTGCAGGCAACATGTCTTTGAGCAAGTGTTCGAGCGCCATGGTGTGGGCGCAGCGCTGGTTGGCAATGAAGAATTCGCAATCACAGGTAAATTTTCCGTTGTCGAAGGTGACATGATGGTCATTGTTATCGCCGCGGAAGGTAACTTCGAACTTGTGGAAGGTAAAGCGGCTGCGGTCTTCGGCATAACGTTTGGCTTTTTCGATTTTTCCAATCATACTGTAGTTCATGTTTTACTCTCCTTTGTCAAGGGAAATGAAAAAGGCACGCAGGAAGAGCGTGCCTTTCAATATTCTAGCAGTTGGATGTCCGTCAGCACAGGCATAAGCGTTGTCACCTTGCAGAGAGTATATGACGAATTGGGCGCAGAGTCAACAGATTAACGGCGGTTTAACGGGTTCGTATGACAAATGTAGGATAAATGACAGGTTTCTGTAATGTGAACATTGCCCGTGGCGAATCCGCCTACCCGACACGCCTCGCTGGTTTACCATATAAAAAAGACGGGCGGCCCTGCAAGGTCGCCCGCCTTTAGAAGGTTTTCTAATATACCAGCGATTTTTTATCCGTTGTGACGCGCTTGCGGAACATCCAGTAGGTCCAGCCCTGGTAGGCCAGCACAATCGGGACGAAGATGAGCGCGACGATGGACATGACCGTCAGCGTGTATTGCGAGGATGAGGCGTTGTAGATGGTCAGCGACCAGGCCGGGTTGGTGCTGGAAATCATTACGTTGGGGAAGGTCATCGAGAAGAAGGAGACTTGGGTCAGCACAATGTTGAGCGCAATTGTAATGAAGGACCAGCCATCGCGCCGTTGGTTGATGAAGTAACCCGCCACAAGCAGGGCAGCCAGCGCGCCAATCGGCACGATACCGGGGTTGACCATGCCGCGCTGCCAGTAACCGGCGATGTAGGTGAAGACGGCCAGCAGGATGTACAGGACGGTGGCGGCAATCCAAAGTTTCTTGGCCCAGGCGTCGGCGCGGTCTTTCAGTTCGCCTTCTAGTTTCAGGCCGAGGAAGTTCGCGCCGTGCAGCAGGAAGATGGCAACGGTGGTCACGCCTCCCAGCAATCCGTAGGGGTTGAGCAGGGTGAACAGGTTGCCGGTGAACATCATGTTTTGGTCAATCGGCACGCCGCGCGCCAGGTTGGCAAAGGCCGCGCCCAGCAACAGGGCCGCCAGGAAGGAGCCGACCGCAATCATCCAGTCGAAGGTGTTGCGCCATTTCGGGTTGGCGTCTTTGGAGCGATATTCGAAGGATATGCCGCGAATAATCAGGCCGACCAGCAGCAGGAAGAGCGCCAGGTAAAAGCCGCTGAACATGGTGGCGTACCAGTGCGGGAAGGCCGCGAAGGTCGCGCCGCCCGCCGTCAGCAGCCAGACTTCGTTGCCGTCCCAGGTTGGGCCAATCGCGTTGATGACGGCCCGCCGTTCGACGTCTTTCTTGCCGATGAAAGGCAGCAACATTCCCACCCCGAAGTCGAACCCTTCGAGGAAGAAGAAACCAATCCACAAGACGGCGATGAGGATGAACCAAAGGATTTGCAGGAATTCGTAGGACATGATTTTTTCTCCTATGTCGTTGCGAGCGAAGGTCGAGTAGCCCGGTTTTTGGGCGTATCGAGACCGGAGCGCGGCGCTCGCGGTGACAGTCTTGTTTAGTCTTGCGCGCCAACCAGACCGGGCGCAACATCCACCGATTCGTGCATGGCGGCATCCGGCCCGGCGATGGCGAATTTCTTCATCAGGTAGACCATCGCGCCGGCCAGCGCGCCGTAGACGGCTACATAGCCAATCAGCGAGATGAGCAGGTCAACGGTGGTCAGGTTCGGTGAAACGGCGTCCTCCACCTTGAGCAGGCCTTGCACAATCCAGGGCTGGCGGCCCATTTCGGTCAACACCCAGCCGCTCATGTTGGCGATGTAGGGCAGGGCAATCACCCAGGGAACGTATTTCATCCACTTGGCGTTTTCGTAATTCGCCTTGCGGGTTGTCCACAAGAAGAAAGCCGCCAGCACAATCATCAGGAAGCCAATTGTCATCATAAAGCGGAAGGTCCAGTATGTGACGACCATCAGCGGGATGTAATCGCCAGGGCCGTACAGGGCCTCGTATTCGGCCTGTAAGTCATACACGCCCTTCACTTCGCACTCGAAGTTGTTGCAGGCCAGGAAAGAAAGCACGCCGGGGATGCCAATCTGACTGGTGCGGAATGACCACACTTCGGCTTTGCCGGTCAGGTCGCCAATGGTGAGGATGGAGAAATCCGCCGGGGCTGAGGTTTCCCAGTGCGCTTCGATAGCAGCGAATTTCATCGGTTGTTCACGGAACATGAACTGTCCCTGTTCATGACCGCCCAAGAAAACCAGCACACTGGCAATCACGCCGACCAGCGCTGCCATCTGGAAGGAGGGTTTGAAGATTTCGAGGTGCTGTTTGCGCAGGATGTGATAGGCGCTGACGCCGAGCATCAGGAAAGCGGCGGTCGCCAGTCCGGCGGAAATGGTGTGCCAGAAGAACACCCAGCCTTTGGGGTTAGTAATGAGGGCGAAGAAATCAACCAGTTCGGCGCGGCCAGTGGCCTCGTTGATGACGTAGCCGACCGGGTGCTGCATCCAGCCGTTGGCCAGCAAAATCCAGAGCGCCGAAAGGTTCGAGCCAATCGCCGCCAGCCAAATCGAGGCCAGGTGGACTTTTTCCGGCACTTTATTCTCCCCGAAAATCCACACGCCTAGGAAGGTGCTTTCCATGAAAAAGGCCAGCAGGGCTTCTACCGCCAGCGGCGCGCCGAAAATGTCGCCCACATAGCGGCTGTACTCGCTCCAGTTCATGCCGAACTGGAACTCCTGCACGATGCCGGTCACGACGCCGATGGCAAAGTTAATCAGGAACAGTTTGCCCCAGAACTTGCTCATCTTGCGGTAGTTCTCATCGCGGGTCTGGTAGTAGCGCGTCTGCATGTACGCCACGAACCAGCCCAGCCCGAGCGTGAGCGGGACGAACAGGAAGTGGTAAACGGTCGTCAGGCCGAATTGCCACCTTGAAAGAGTGATTGGGTCCATAACGATTTTCTCCTCGTGAAACTAGGGTTGAAGAATGAACAGGGATGAGACCGGAAGACCCTGGCGGGCTTCCTCGGCCAATTCTGAAAAGTGAATGGAGGCCATCTCACGCGCCATGGCCGCCTGGACGCGCCCCCAGCGGGAACTGACCGGGCAGCGCCCGGTGAAGGGGCAATCGTCCTCGCCTTTGGCCTCCAAACAATCCGAGAGCAGCAGCCGCCCCTCGAAGGCTTCCACAACCTGGAGCAGGGTAATCTGCTCCGGCGGGCGGGGCAGGCTGAGGCCGCCATCGCGCCCGGGGAAGGTGTTCACCAGCCCGGCCTGGGCCAACTGCGCCACAATCCGGGCCATGAAGGCCTTCGGGATTTGCATTTCGCGCTGGATGACCGCCGACGAAAGACGCGCCGCCCCGCCCTGTTTGGCCAGGGCAAGCACGACGCGCACGGCATAATCGGTCTGGCGGTTGATTTTGAGCATGGTTTCCTATCCGCGAAATGCTTACGATTTAACTCAACCTTTACCGATATTGTAAGCATTATGCGGGTTTAGGAAATGTGAAGGATGTAATTATCTGTATGTGACAAATGTAACATATACCCCTGACTAAATGACAATTTGTGCGATTAAATGTTTCTCCCTGATGTTCTACCGGACACTGTTCTCATAGCGCAGCCGCTTCGCGGGCCGCAGCCAAAGGCTGCTGTGATTTGCGCTTATCGCGCAAGTCCTGCGCCATAATACTATAGAACCCAGACGAGCGCCGATTAAGGCGGAAATAGTTTGAAGGAATCTGCGTATTCATATTGCTCCGCATTTATTTCTTCAATGTCCGGTAGAGAACTCCCTGAAAAAACGTAGTTTTCCAATGCCGTCAAAACATGGACATGGAATACACGGAATTGACGGAAACACATGGAAAGAGATTTTGAATACTGACTTGTCTATGTTCGTCCGTGTTTTCCGCGTGTTCCGTGTACGAAAAATCCGTATCACGGAAAATCTCAGAGAGCCAGAACATCCGTAAGAACCTATCCGAAAATTCCCGCAATCCTGGCTCCGCCCGGAGATAAATCTCCGGGCTGCTCGTACAAAGTCCACTTAAGTGGACGAGATAGCCGGGTTTAGCCGTCTTCAGACGGCTTTAGATGGATAGCCCGGACATTCATGTCCGGGCAGGATGGCGCAAAAACATTTTTCGGATCGGCTCTAAAGTTTTGAAACCTTCGGGACGTTTGCCATTAATCTTGCGCGCCGACCAGGTTGGGAAGCAGGGCGGGCGGGGTTTCGGCCTCGTCCACCGACTTTTTCAGGGCGGCTTCTGTTCCTTGCATTGCAAAACGGCGCATGAGCATGACCATGATGGCCGTCAGAATGCTGTAGATGACGGTGAACCCGACCAGGCTGATACTCACATCCAGCACCGTCAGGTTGGGCGAGATGGCCTGGGCGGTGGTCAGGAGTCCCTGCACGACCCAGGGCTGGCGCCCCATCTCGGTCGTCACCCAACCGGCCACGCCCGCCGCAAAGGGCAGGGGGATGGTGTAGGGCATCCACTTCAGCCAGCGGGTGAGTTTTTCAGGGTAGCCGCGCATCACTACCAACAGGGCAAAAGCCGCCGCGCCGAGCAGGAGAAAACCAATCCCGACCATGATGCGGAACGACCAGTACGTGGCGACCATCAGCGGGATGTAGTCGCCGGGGCCGTACAGGGCTTCGTATTCGGCTTGCAGGTCGTTCACGCCGCGCACTTCGCAGTCGAAGTTGTTGCAGGCCAGGAAGCTCATCAGGTACGGCACGCGGATGGACCAGATTTCCTGCTTGCCGGTCAGGTCGCCGATGGTCAGGAGCGAGAACGAGGCGGGTTGTTCGGTCTCCCAGATGGCTTCCACGGCGGCCAGTTTCATCGGCTGGTACAGGCGCATTTCCTGTCCCTGCTCGTGGCCGGTCATCAAGAGCGCGAAGGCAGCCAGCAAGCCAACAATCGCCCCGGCGGTGAAGGAGGGCTTGAACACGTCCAGCTCGCGCTTGCGCAGGATATACCAGGCGCTGACTCCCAGCAGCAGGAAGGCGGCGGTCGCCATCCCGGCCGAGATGGCGTGCCAGAACAAGAGCCAGCCCTTGGGGTTGGTGACCAGGGCGAGGATATCGACCAGTTGGGCGGTGCCGGTTTCGGGGTGGATGACGTGCCCGACCGGGTGCTGCATCCAGCCGTTGGCGAGCAGAATCCAAATCGAGGAGAACAGACTGCCGATGGCGGCCATCCAAATCGAGAAGAGATGCACCTGCTTCGAGACGCGGCCCTCGCCGAAAATCCAGATTCCGATGAAGACCGATTCGAGGAAGAAAGCCACCAGGGCTTCGATGGCCAGCAGCGCTCCGAATACATCGCCGACGAAGCGGCTGTACTCGCTCCAGTTCATGCCGAACTGGAATTCTTGTACGATGCCGGTCACGACGCCCATGCCGAAGTTGACCAGGAAGAGTTTGCCCCAGAACTTGGCCATGCGCCGGTAGCGCTCTTCGCCAGTGCGGTAATATTGGGTTTGGAAGAAAGCCACAAACCAGACCAGCCCGAGCGTGAGCGGGACGAAGAGAAAGTGGAAGGCGGTGGTAACGCCAAACTGAATACGGGAAAGGGTGATGACGTCCATGGGTTTACCTGTAATGGGGAACGGATGGTTGGAGCGGATAAACGGAGCAGCGGATATAGAGCGGCTAAACGGAGTAGCGGATAGGTTGGAGCGGATAAACGGAGCAGTGGATAGTAGAGCGGATGAGCGGCTAAACGAGCGGCGGATAGATAGAGCGGATAAACGGAGCAGTGGATAGTAGAGCGGATGAGCGGCTAAACGAGCGGCGGATAGATAGAGCGGATAAACGGAGCAGCGGATAGGTAGAGCGGATGAACGGAGCAGCGGATAGGTTGAAGCGGATAAACGGAGTAGTGGATAGGAGAGCGGATGAGCGGCTAAACGAGCGGCGGATAGATAGAGCGGATAAACGGAGCAGCGGATAGGTAGAGCGGATGAACGGAGCAGCGGATAGGTAGAGCGGATGAGCGGGTAAACGGATATTTAAGTTTAGAGCGGATAGGGTTTGCGTAATGCTTCACAAGATTGTGCTTATTTTAACAAAATCGGACAATTTTGGTATTAATTTCGCGTTAGAGTTTTCGCAGAACTGCTTTCTGAACTTCATCATTTTCGGGGCCACGACTGCCATGCAGTAGTGAACTACATAAAACTGTAGAGTTCTACAGTCACAGGCGGGGGAACAGCTGGTAAGATGTCGGCTGCGCGCAAAAGCAGACAAAGGAGTGAAAAACATGCAAAGACGAATTCTCTATGTTGGTTTGTTTCTAATAAGTCTTGGTTTTGGCCTGGGGCTGGCAACCTATTTCAGATCAGTCAATCGGGCCGTAGAACCAAAACCGGTAACGGCTTTGCAGGCCGCCGAACCGACCGCAACCCTTGCTCACACCATCGAATTGCTGCCCCCAACGCCAGAATCTCTGCTGGCTTCGCTGACAGCCAGCGAAGAGAAGCCTTTGACAGACCCCGAAGAAATCAAGAAGATACTTACGGAACTTTCTCAAAAAAACCGTGCTTATCTGACGGCGCAGGATGGGTGGCTTTGCACGCGGGTTTATGAATACCAAATTCCAGGAAATGACCCGGCGCAGTTTCCTGACGTGCCGCCAGCGCAAATGAATAGATTTCTGTACACTCCTGATGGCATTCGCACGATGGAGGAATGTTACCGCATCGAAAAAGGCGCCCTTTATGAGGGGTTTACCATGATGAAAGATTCCGCCGGGCGCGAAATGCAATCCACCGTTGCCCGCCCCGATGGGATTGGGATTAACTTTGCCCTGTGGGAGGCAGGCGACCCTGAAACCAGGGAGTTAGCCTTGCGCGACAGCAAAACGATAGAATACGCTCCCACCCCGCTGGAGAAAACCCAGGCCGATTGGGCAAGGGAAGATGTAGATATGTATTCCATCTATGCTGTTGCCAGGCATGGTTGGCTGCAAACCATTCAATTGAAACATTTCCAAGACGAACCGTATAATGTTTTTGTTTTCTACCTGGAAACAGATTCGCCCCAGCCGATGCAGCTACCTGGAATTCAATCTTTGGTTACAGTCTCTTCGATAAAAAGGTTTTTTGACGTGCGAACCGGTGAACAGGTTGCCCTAGAGGCTCGAGTTCGGGCAGAAGATAACATTTGGATCATTACCGAATATAGCGAGATGAGACAGATGATTTACTCTACCTTGCCCGATGCGCAACAAAAAATGCTCGATACCTTACTGCAAAAACTAAAAGAAATTCGAGGGGAAAAATGAAAGCGAAACGTTTGATTTCTATGTTGATTGCTGGAATGTTGACGATTGGCATGTTCGCTGTTGCTTATGCAGCGGCTACTGGAAGATATCCAAATACCCGGCTTTCTACTATTTGATAGGAGATGTGGAAATATGACTACAATGACTAAAGTTTCAGCTGCTCTGACCATCATCTTGGTTATGCTGGTTGTCAGCAGCTTTCCAGTGTTTGCAAATGTCTTAACCGCGACATGTAACCAATCAACATGTAATGGTCAATTCCCAAATTCGACGGGATGCGATGCCTCTGTGATAACATCCAGTTTTGTTTATCCAGCAAGTTCAGAAGTTTTGTTACGCCGGTCTCTTGTATCAGAATGTGGAACGTTTTGGGCGAGAACAAAAAATACTGACAGTCAGGGCAGGTCATTTTATGCAAATGCTACCTTATGGTTTCCTCTACCGAATGGCGCAGTTTCGTATTACAACATTCCATCCGGCGGAAAAATATCGGTTGGCCAAACTGTTTTTACCCAGCAGCGTTACTTTAGCGTGCGCCCATACAATCTGACTGCTTGTGGGTATGTGAGTGGCAATAGCATCCCAGGTCCCGTAGGTTCTCCGTGTACGCCATAATTAAACCAATTCGAGATGGGTTCTTTAATGCCCTGAAGGTGTGCCTGAGATTGCGTACAAACAAGACTTGAGGGAAATTATTCTTAACTGACGTTGAAAACATTAAAATCAGGAGACAAAAACATGAAACAAAAAATCCAAATCGTATTGAGATTGACCGGTGTTACCCTCGCAACAAGTATGTTGATATTTTTTGCCACAATTTACCTTACACCAAAACATGTTCTGGCTGATAATCATGCGCAAGACAATCTGCCGCAAGTATCTTCTCCGGTAGTAGAGACTGTCCCTGCTTTGACACATGTTCCATCTGATGTAATAACCTTTCCGATTTCTCAAAAGGCTAATGAAATTACAATCGAGCTCCTTTCTGTCACCAAAGGTGAAGAATTTCTTACTGCTGATATTTGTTTTGAATTTCCTACTAACAACCCTGAGTGGATGCTTGGAGATGGGCCGTCGTACCTGGTTCTAAGTAATGGGGTACAAGAAGTTGGGGTCTATTCGGGCACGTTGTTAGACCTGAAAACAAATGCGAAGAATGAATACGTTGGAAGATGTGACCGGGTTAATTTTCCTCGTTTGAAAACACAGACTTCAGATAATTTGCAAATTATTGTGAAACGATTGAGCACGGTGATTCCCGAAAAACCCGATTGCGCAAAAGCGCAGTCCAAATTAGATGCTGCCAAAACCGGAATTGTTGTTGCCTGCCCAAATGAGCCGGGTTTAGGCGGGTTTATCGTGCAATCGGCGCCGGAGAACATCACAATTGCGCAAGCGCACTTTATAGCCGAGCAAGCGTTCAAAGAAGTTGTAGAAGGTCCCTGGATATTCAATATCACCCCATAGCGAAGCCGCTTCGCAAGCCGCATCTGATTTGCGCTCATTGCGCAAATTCTGCGCCATAATACTATAGGGCATATCAGCCTTTGCAAAAGGCCTTCTGGAAAAAAGAGGGCCTTTTCGTTGTATAATCCTCAACACCATCATCATGGAGCAAACCGAATGAAAAAAATCACCATCCTGGCCGTTGATGACCATCCGGTAGCGCTGGCTGGCGTGGAAAAAATCCTTGAGCAGGTGGAGGATATAGAGATTATCGGTCAGGCAGCCAATGGTGAAGAAGCGCTGGACAAAATTGCGGAGCTGCGCCCGCAGGTGTTACTGCTCGACCTGAAAATGCCTGGCATGCCAGCGCGTGAAGTGGAAAAGTGGACGCGCGAACATTACCCAGAGATTGTCACGATTATCCTGACCGCCCACGACCGGGATTACTACCTGGCCGAAATGATGGAGGCCGGGGCTGCGGCTTATCTGGATAAAAATTCGCGCGGCGAACAGTTGATTGCATCCATTCGCCGCGCTGCCGGTGGGGAAAAATTGTTCACCGAAGAGCAAATCAGGCGCGTCGAAACCTGGCGGACAGAAATCGGCTCGAAATGGGAGGGACTGAGCGACACGGAGCGCGATGTGTTGCGTTTGATGGTGAAGGGGTTGACCAACTTGCAAATCGCGGAACTGCGAGGCGTTGCGGAAAGAACGGTCGTTTTCCACGTCAGCAATGTCTTGCGAAAATTGGGTGTAGAGACACGCCAGCAGGCGGCAGCCTGGGCGGTGGAACACATTCCCGATATGGAGTAACCCTACCGCTTCAACCGCTCTACGAACTGCTTTCTGAACTTCGCCACTTTGGGGGCCACGACTGCCATGCAGTAGGGCTGAAAAGGCATCT
>Ga0073932_1006597_pt1 | contig 11782 bp, 8 predicted proteins | sample DewCreD2012metaG_FD_76967 | JGI IMG/M metagenome (GOLD analysis project Ga0073932, IMG submission 76967) | Hot spring sediment bacterial and archeal communities from British Columbia, Canada, to study Microbial Dark Matter (Phase II) - Dewar... ... | reverse complement strand
TGGGATAGGGACGGATGGCGAGCCTTTCCGAGGCCGAGATCCGGGATCGGGCCACCCTGACCCGGGCTCCCGCCGCCACCGGGCTCGATCCGCTCATGAGAAGGGGGTTGATCTCGAGCTCGACGATCTCCGCGATGTCGCAGACCATCTGGGACACCTTCACCAGGACCAGGGCGATTTCCTTGAGCCTGGGCGCAGGCTCCCGGTCCTTCCCCCTGAGGAGCCCGCAGATGCGGGTCCGGCCCATGACCTCCCGGGCCAGATGCAGGTTGAGGGGTGGGAGGGCCACGGCCAGGTCCTGAATCTCCTCCGCATGGGGACCGCCATGTCCGAACCGGATTACGGGTCCGAACTGAGGGTCTTCGGTGACCTGGATCATGAGCTCATGGCTGCCGGGCGGGGAGGCCGCAACCAGCCAGGGGAGGCCGGCCGAGGGGTAAACCGGCATCCCGCCGGAGGACTCACCGCGCAGGTCCTCTTCTGCAGGTGAAGCGGTCTCAATGCCGTAGGCGGTCAACAGGGAGCGGACCTCGGGATCGGTGAGCCAATGGCGCCCGGAGGCCAGGGCCCCTTCCACCACCCCGAGGGCGGTCCGCACGTCGGGGGAGAAGGACTCGGGGATGCTGGGAGGAGTCTCCATCAGCATCTCCTGGTTTCTCTGGTAGCGCACCATGTGCATGAAAGCTCGAACTGCGTCGTAGGGGGTTTTGTAGGTGGGGATGCGATGCTCGGAGAAGATTCGACGGGCCTCGGCCGCCGTCTGTTCTCCCAGCCAGCTGGTGAGCAGGAGAGGAGTCCTGGGCCCCCTCGACCGCTTCTCGTAGGTCCGAGCCACGGCGGCCGCGGTCTCGGAGCCTGAAACCACGGCGACGGGGCAGCTCAGAGCCAGGATGGCATCCACCCGCCTGTCGTCGAGAAGGATTTCGAGGGCTTGGGCGAACCGCTCCGCCGGTGCATCGCTCATGATGTCCACCGGATTGCCCCGGGACCAGGTGGACGGGAGCACGCGATCGAGTTGCTGGATGGTTTCCGGGGATAGATCGGCCATTCGACCGTCCCGGTCCATGAGAGCATCGGTGGCCATGACCCCGACACCGCCCCCGTTGGTCAGGATGGCCATCCGGTCCCCGGTGATCCGGTGCGGCATCATGGCCAGGGTCTCGACGGCATCGAAGAGGGCCTGCATCTCGAGGACGCGCAGCATGCCGGCCCTGCGAAAAGCCGCGTCGTAGACGGCATCGTCTCCCGGCAGGGCTCCGGTGTGGCGGGCGGCCGCCAGGGCTCCCTCGGGACTCCGGCCGGCCTTGACCACGATGACGGGCTTGACCCTTGCGGCAGCCCGCGCCGCGGACATGAATCCGCGGCATCGCGTCACCGTCTCCATGTAAAGGAGAATGGCCCGGGTGCGGAAATCGGCGGCCAGGAGATCGAGCATGTCCGCGAAGTCCACGTCGGACATGTCTCCCAGCGATATGAAGCAGGAAAAGCCGATGCCGCGGGCGACGGCCCAGTCCAGAACGGAGGTTTGGACGGCGCCGGACTGGGCTACCAGGGCGATGGAGCCCGCCGGCGGGCGCACGATGTGCGCCATGCTTGCGTTCAGGTTGGATCCGGGCACCATGATTCCCAGGCAATTGGGGCCGATGATTCTCAGGTGATGGGGCCGGGCGGCATCGGTCATGGCGTCGCGGAGCCTGAGGCCCTCCCTGTCCCCTCCCTCTCCGAAACCGGCGGTGATGACGACAGCCCCCCGGGCGCCCTTCTCCCCGAGGTCGGCAACAATGCCCGGCACACTGTCCCTTGGGACGGCGATGACCGCCAGATCGGGAATCCCCGGAAGGCTCGCCACGCCGGGATAGCACTTCACGCCGCCGATGAAGCTGTAATTGCGGTTGACAAGGTAGATCGGACCTGAAAAACCCGAGTTCAGAAGATTTCTGGTGATCACCTCCCCGACGGAGCCCGGCTTTTCACTGGCTCCGATGAGGGCGACACTCGACGGGTGCATGAAGCAGGACAGGTTCCTGAGACTCATGGGAGCACCTCCCCCTGGGTTCACCGATAGAAATCCAGAATAGGGCGAGAGCGTGAGATTCCGCAATCCCTTTCTCGCCTGACCCCCAAGCGGCAAGCCGGGCGAGCGGCTTCCGGATCAGCCCGGCGGCGCGTGTCCGCGAGTTCCCGCCACGGCCATGGCCGCAAGCCCATAGAAGGCGATCGCAAGCAGGACGACGATCCTGAACCCGAAGTGAATGGCGACGATGGAGGCCAGCACGGTGGCGAGGACCGAGGCGCAGCCGTTGATGCCCCAGGCCCACGGCACATGGGCCGGTCTCGAGGCCCCAACAATGGCGAGCCCCAGGGGAAACGGCATTCCCATCAGGAAGGCCAGGGGAGCGACGAGGACTATGGAAACGGCGACTCTCCCCGCATCCCCGAGGTGCGCCAGCCAGGTGAAAAGCTGGGGAATGAGAAACACATAAAGGATCGAGAGAGTGGCAATGCCTGCCGCAGCGGCCAGGATGGAAGCGGGTCGAGGCTCAGCCGGCCGAAATGGGCTCATGGCGTTGCTCAGAGCCGTCGAGCAGCGGCTTCCGATGCCCGCGAAGACCAGGAAGCCCGCTATGACCACCGATACGGCGGTGATGGGGTTCCCGAGAAAAAGGATGAGCTTCTGGATGAAGGCGATCTCCATGAAAAGGAAGGCGAACCCGACGGCCGAAAAATAAAGGATGATACGCCCGCCCCCCATGCCCCCTCCTCCACCTCCTCCTCTATCGAGGAAGAGGAGAGGGACCACGATCAGGACCAGGCTCAGGACCAGGGCCTGGGCCAGGGTCATCACCAGCACGGGATAGCCCCATTCCATGAGCGGGAGTCCTCCTCTGCCCCGGGAGGCAAGGATTTCAGGAAGCGTCCGCCACTTGAAGAAATGGAAGAAGTAGGGTCGGTCGTCGGTGGCCGGTTCGATGGCGAACTTGTATCGGTCCATGAACGCGCGGCGCTCCCTGCCCAGCAGCGCCCTGGCGCCGTCCGAAAGGTAGGGCTCGTCGAGGACGTTGAACCGGTTGCCTTCGCCGCTGCCGCCGCCGGGAAGATGGTCGATATCGAAAGCCCGTTCGCCACAGAATGCACGGATTCCTTCCAGGTCCGCCGCCGTCAGGTCCCCGTTCTTGATGAGGAGGGTGGTCGTGCTCCAGCTCCGGATGAGGGTCAGCCGGTTTCCAGGGTTTGAAACGCCCGCCCCCTCGAGGGCCTGGACCGCCGTGGCGAAGAGCTTCAAGCTGTCCCGTGGCGGAATCTTGAGCCATCGGGTGATGGAAAGGATGCCTCCGGGAGCGAGGCGGCCATAGGCGTCCCTGAGGGCTTCCACCGTGTACAGATAGGATTCGCTCAGGGCATGCCCCCCCGTGGCCGAGGCCGTGAAGGAATCCAGGAGCGATATCTGGATCACATCGTAAGACGCCGTGCTTCTCGCCATGAAGCTTCTCGCCTCGGCGGCATGGACCTTGACGTTTTCGGCGCTGTACAGGTGGCCGGCATATTCCCCGAATGTGTCCTTCACCAGCGAGATCATCCGGGGATCCATCTCCACCGCGTCGATGGCTCGAGCCCCGTGAAGTTTCGCCAGGAGAACATCCATGCCGCCTCCCGCCCCCAGCACGAGAGCCCGCGGGTTTTGCACCAGGCGAAACGGCAGCGCCATCGTGAGGCAGTCGAGGAAGGTCAGGGGCTCGAGCCTCCCGTCGATTTTCGTGATCGGGCTCATGGAATCTCCGTCGACGAAGACGCCAAGCTGGGGAGGAGGCTCCGATGCGCAAAGGAGGCTCATCCCCGGTGCGTGGCGGAAAGGGATGGAAGGGCTCTCGACCACGGCGAGCCAGCCGAGGGGGCTGGTGGCCTGCGCCACCACTGTGGCACCGGGCGCCAGCAATGCCGTGCTCAACCCCTTGTACTGAGAGATCCCTGGCGGCGCCTTCCCCTGCTGCCAGAGCCACGGGAAGCCCGACCCGAGCAGGACCAGTGCCAGGCCGGCCCACCGGGACCGTCGGCGAGGCAAATCCAGCCGGACCAGACCGGCGGCGGCGATCCCGGGCGCCGAAAGGATCTCCAGACACTCCCAGGGCGGGAAGACAAAGAGCAGGGCAACGATGCCCAAGGCCCCGAATCCGGCTCCCAGGAGATCGAAAAAGTAGATGCGATGGACCTCTTCCTTGAAGCGGGCGATGGCCAGGGTCAGGCAGTTCCCCGCGAAGAAAAACGGCAGAAACAGAACGAGATAGGTCTGGAGCAGATGCAGCCACTGGCGGGGATCCCAGAGAATCTCCAGGGGATTGAGGGGGATGTGCTGGGCGACTGAAAAGGATAATGGAATGGCGAGACCGAAGAGAACGGCATTGACGCCGAACACGCCATGAAATCGCGGCAGCAGCCACTTCTGGAACAGGGTATTGAAGGTCCCGGCGGCTCCAAGCCCCAGGAGGGCGAGGCTGATGATCATGCTGGCGAAGTGATGCCATTGGACGATGCTGAGAAGGCGCATGAGCAGGATTTCATGGCCGAGAAGGGCCATGGCGATACAGAAGACGGCCAGTCCGACGGCCATGTCAGTGCCCGCCCGTCAGGGGAACGAAGGCCACGGGCAAAACCTGCCTGGTCTGGAGCTCCCCGCTCTCCGTCTTTTGGACCAGCATCAACTGTTGGACGAAAAACGGGCCGCCGACGGGTATGACCATCCGGGCCCCCGGCTTCAGCTGTTCGATGAGTGGCGGGGGGATGTGGCCGGCCGCGGCGGTGACGACGATCCCGTCAAAGGGTGCGTGCTCTTTCCAGCCGTAATAGCCGTCGCCGGTCCTGACCTGAACGTTGCCGTAGCCGAGTTTCTTGAGGCGTTCGGCCGCGGTTTCGGCCAGCTCGCCGATGATTTCGATGGAATAGACTTCTCGGACGAATTCGGCCAGGATGGCCGCCTGGTAACCCGACCCCGTTCCCACCTCGAGCACCTTGCTTTCGGGCCCGACCTTGAGGAGGTCCGTCATGAGCGCCACGATGTAAGGCTGAGAGATGGTTTGCCCGTAGCCGATGGGCAGGGGGCGGTTGTCGTACGCCTGGGACCTTTGACCTTGGGGAACGAATTCATGACGGGGGACCCGTGCCATCACTTCGATTACAAGGGGATCCAGGGCGGCCTTGCCGATGCGCTCGCTGGTGCGCCGCACGTCCCCCTCGATCTCCCGGACCATCCGGTCGCGGGCCGGCTTGAAGGGATCGTCCGCGGCGCGGAGCAGGACAGAGGCTGCCAGAGACAGGGCGACGGCAACCCAAAATACACCGATGGAGGTTCGGACCATGGGGCTCCTCCCTCATTGAAAGCAGGGGCATCAACGTTTATTTTTATACTATAAGGGTTTTCCGGCGTGGAAGAAATGAACAAGCACCGCCACCAGTTCCATATCGAGTGTCGCCCGCCCCCTCACTCCATTACCGATAAAGGTTCGAGGCGGCACGGCCAAGCCTCCTTCAGCACAGCTCCACGGAATAATCTGTCCATCGTCGTCACTCGTCATGCCGGCATTTTTTCAGCCGCCATCCACTTCTTTCCGTGGATTCCGGCTTAGAACCTTTTTGGGAATGGCAGGCCGGCACGGAGGAGCCGGATCAGACGGGGACGCAACCCTTCATCGGCCGGGACGCAACCCGGCCCTACCAGCAAAGTTCCACTGCGCACGGCTTGAATCCGGCTTCTGGTCATCCCGAACGCATGTGAGGGATCGCTTTGGGTTTCTCCCTTCGGTCGAAATGACGGAAAGGCCGGTTTTAAGCCGTCTGCCGTATATTTAATGGCAGGGCCGGGTTGCGTCCCGGCCGTCTTTGGCTGCGGGAATGACCTCTCGAGTGGTGGACAATCCAAAGGGTCGAATTGTGCTCGGTTCATGCCGTCGTTTCAGGTTCGGGTCAGAGTGCTCGAGTCGGAAGATCTGGCCTTCGAGCCCCCCCTTTGACGGGAGGTGAAGGAACCAGCACCCTATCCGATCGTTGTCCAGAGGCTTTTTCGCCGCGACATCGGCGAGAGGATCTGGCCTGACGGGCGATCGGAGTTATAATGGATTTCATCGGTTTGGAGGGATTGGTCGGAAGGAAGGATGAATGGGAGTTCGTTTTCAGCTATTGTCCCGAGCCCGGGATCTGGCCCGGGAGGACTGGAATCGTCTGGCGGCGGACGCCAGTCCCATGATGGAGTGGGAATACTATGATGCCCTCGAGCAGTCGGGTGCGGTGAGCCCGGATCGAGGCTACCGCCCCATGCACCTTCTGGCCTATGCGGGCGATTCAGCCCGGCCCGTCGCTTTGGCTCCCCTTTACGAGCGGGACAGGGCCTGGGTGGAATTCGGCGACGGCGGTCTCATCGAGTTTTTGACGGAGCTCACCGGCATACCTTTCAATCATGGCCTTGTGGGAGGCCTTCCCTTCACACCGGTTCCGGCCTACCGGTTCCTGTTCGCCCCCGAAGTGGATCGGTCCGAGCTGACCCAATCCATCCTGTCATATATCGATTACTATTGCGAAACACACGGCCTGGCGACCTCCCGCCTCTATTTCATCGACGCCGAGGCGCCGGACCTCCACACACGACTGGCGCTGCAGGGCTACGTGGGGCTCCGGACCGAGTATTGCCTCTGGTTCAACCGCGGCTACCGAACCTTCGACGACTACCTGGAAAGCTTCAGATCAAGCCGACGGACCAAGATCAGGCGGGAGCTCAGGAGCATCGAGGGCATGGGCGTCGAGATCCGCATGGTGGACGGCCGGGATGCTCCCCTGGCCTACTTCGACGACCTGTACAGGCTTTATGAGCGCACCTGGATCAAGCACATGGGCCCCCAGATCCGACCGTTCCTGAACGAGGCGTTCTTCAGGCTCCTTTATGTCAACTTCAGGCAACGCTGCAGCTTCTCCGTCGCAAGCCTCGATGGGGAGAGGATCGGCATGGCCCTCTTTTACGGCAAGGAGGACCACCTTTACGGGCGGTACTGGGGATGCTCCCGGGAGACGCCGTTCCTGCACTTCGCCACTTGCTACTACAGGCCAATCCTGCACGCGATTCAGCAGGGCATTCGGGTGATGGACCCGGGGTTTGGAGGAGAACACAAGCTGATCCGGGGCTACGAGGTCGTTCCCGTTCACCATTACATCAAGTTTTACGGAGAGTCCCAGCGGCAGATCGCCATGTCGGTCCTGAAGCAGATGGGGCTCTCGCGCCTGACGCCTTCGAAGCCGTGACGCCGTGCGCGAGTGTTTCACCGCAAAGGCGCAAGGGGCGCAAAGAGACCCCAAGAATAGAGAGCCGGGCCGAAGAAACGGTCCGGCTCTCTTTTTGTATGGCTTCTGCCCTGATAAAATGATGGGAGCGGGCAGGGGCTACTTCTTGTCGGCCTTGTAGCTTTCCTGAAAAACCTGGGGGTTGATGTTCTTAGATTCTGGACCGCCGCACTCGGGGATATAGCAGGAGACATCGACGAATTCGCATTTTTCCTTGCAGGATGGACAGGTCTCCGGCGGCGCCGTCAGATCCACGGTGTTTCCGCAGTTGTTGCATTTCCAGATTGCCATCTCCTCAACTCCTTTCCATACAGGTATGATGAAGGTGCTTTTCTCGTGCCGCGAACAATGCCATTTAATAATTATAATGTCGATTTCACCATAGCGCAGGGAACGGGAAAAATCAACCGGACCAAGCAAGGAGCGACGGAAATCGCTCCCTGGGCTGTGCCCAGCCGGGTCCTTTGTCTTGTGTCGAGGAAGCGCCGGAAGTCTGCCACTCCTTCGGATCGGGCCGTAGTCCCATGAACTTGTTCAGCGTTTCGTTCATTGTGCTGTATCTGCTCCAGTTTACCTTTTTTGCCGGCCTCGAAGTCCTGAACCTGCGGCATCTTCGACGGATGGGGTCCCGATGCCCGGCGGTCTTCCTCCAGTTCATTGACGAACCGCTCTACCGCGCGACCATGGATTACACGAGGGACAAGACCGTCCTCGGCATGGCGCGCGATGCGGTCACCGAGGTGCTGCTCCTGGCGATGGTCGTCTCGGGGATTCTGGCGATGTTGGATGCGAGACTTTCCGAGGTCCTGCAATCGCCCGCCGCAAGAGGCCTTTTCTTCTTCCTGGTTCCAGGGCTCATCCTGCATGTCGCGGGGCTGCCGTTCGAGTACCGACGCACTTTTGTCATCGAGGATCGCTACGGTTTCAACCGGACCACCCGGGGCCGGTGGGTCATGGACCAGGTCAAGGGCGGACTGCTCTCGCTGGTCATCTTCGCCCCACTGCTCCTGCTGGTGCTCTGGCTGATTCGTGCATATCCGGAGACGTGGTGGCTCTGGGCGTTCGGAGCGGTCTCGGCGGTTCAGTTCCTCGTGGCTGTCCTCTATCCGCGCTGCATCGCCCCGATTTTCAACCGGTTCCGGCCCCTGGACGACCGCCTGCTGGCGGAGAAGGTCCGGGGGCTCATGGACCGCAACGGCATCCGGGTGAACCGAATCCTCGAGATGGACGCCGGGGTTCGGAGCCGTCACAGCAACGCCTATTTCACGGGGCTGGGGAGGACCAAGCAGATCGTGCTTTTCGATACGCTCCTCGAGTCTCACCCCCATGACGAAATTCTGGCGGTGCTGGCCCACGAGGCGGGGCATTTCAAAGGGAGGCATATCCTCAAGCAGCTGGCCGTGTCCGAGCTCGCCCTGCTGGTGGGTCTTTACGGGACCGCGCGCTTGCTGGAATGGCCTCTCCTCACCTCGGCCTTCGGTTTCGAGCAGGCCCCCCACCATGCGGCCCTGTTCATCCTGATGGTCCTCTGGCAAAAGGCAGGGGCTTTTCTCCTTCCGTTCTTCATGGCTCAGTCCAGGCGGTTCGAGCGGGAGGCCGACGCGTTCTCGGCTCGGATGCTGGGGACGGCGGAACCGCTCATCACCGCATTCAAGAGGATGGCCGCCCACAACCTGGCCAACCTCGTGCCGCACCCTTTCTACGTGGCCTTCCATTATTCACATCCTCCACTTGCGGAAAGGATCAGTCTGTTGGAGAATGCCTTCAACACTCCCCTTCGAGGGGATGCCGGGTGACCGCGGGAAGTGCGGTCGCATCCTGCCGCGCCGGGGCGGCGGTCGGAAACCCTAAACATCAGCCCGAGACCTGAGACAAATCAAAGATTCGAGCTTTGCATGATTGGAACTTATGTCAATGTGGGGGCCATTCTCGGGGGCGGCCTCGTGGGGGTGATCATCGGAGCGAGGCTGCCCGAGAAAATGAGGAGCACCGTGATGCACGGGCTGGGGCTCGTGTGCCTGCTCATCGGCCTGCAGATGGCCATGAAGACCAACAACATCCTCATCGTCCTCGGGGCCCTGATGTTGGGCCCCATGCTGGGCGAGGCATTGCGCATCGACGATGCCTTCCGGCGCACGGGGCTTTTCCTCCAGGGTCTACTGGCCAGGGGAGGGACCGGCCTTTTTGCCGAGGGCTTCGTGACGGCGAGCCTGGTCTTCTGCGTGGGCCCCATGGCCATCCTCGGTGCCATTCAGGACGGCCTGAGCGGGGATTTTCGCCTGCTGGCCATCAAATCCATGCTGGACGGCTTCGCATCCGTCGCCTTCGCGGCCAGCCTGGGCTGGGGGGTGCTCTTTTCCGCGGTCCCGATCCTCATCTACCAGGGGACCATCACCTTGTTCGCCCATCTGCTGGCTTCGGTCCTGACTGACCCGCTCGTCGTCGAAATGACGGCCACGGGAGGCCTCATCATTGTGGGCATCAGCCTCCGACTTCTCGACATCAAGGAGCTCCGTCTCGCCAACTATCTTCCCGCTCTGGCGCTTGCGCCCCTCATCGTGGTGCTTATACCAGTAATTAAAGGGCTTCTTGAGAAGTGAGGAGGATGGGTGAAGGTTGTTCCGGTGCTTCTGGCATTGCTGGTCGGCTGGGAGCTCGCCTGGTGGGCGGCAGGGGTCCGGCCCATGCTTCCCGGAAAGCTCAAGGCACTCCAGGAGGAGGGGAGCGGCGTCCGTCTCATCGACGTCCGGACCCCGCGGGAATATGAGTGGTTTCACATTGCGGGCGCCGAAAGTCATCCGGATCTTCTCTTTCATCCCGAGGCGCTGTCGGCCGAATCTCGGGATACCCACCTGGTTTTGATCTGTCTGTCGGGTCATCGGGCTCCGGTCGCGGCATTCCGCATCAAACGACTTGGATTTGAAAAGGTCTCCTATCTCTCTTGGGGCATGCTCGCCTGGATGGCCTCCGGAGGCAGGACGGTGGCAGGCAAGGGCGAGCGGGTGTTCAAACGGGAACTTCCTCATTCAAGGAGGACAGACGCATGAGACTGCTACAACCTCAAGCCGTTCAAGAGCTTGCAGAGAGGGCATCCCGAGATGGGTCACCCGTGCTGAGCGTTTACCTGAACCTCGACCCCACGAACCCCGTCAACCGGCGTGGAGGCTATAAGCTGGCCCTGGACGGGATGCTGAAGGAGCTCGAATCCCAGATCAAGGACGAGAGCCGGCTCAAACATTTTCAGGAGGATGCTGACTGGGTGCGCCAGAAGGTGGAGTACCTGATTCCCAGGGGAAGGAGCCTGGTGCTGTTCTGCGATGTCTCCGATGCGTTCTATTTCGAGGAGGATCTTCCCGTCCGCCTCGCGAACCAGGTGTGGTACGGGAGCACACCCTATGTGCGGCTGCTGCGGGAAGCCATGGACGAATTCGAGCGCTACGGGCTGGTCCTCGTGGATCGCGAGAAGGCCCGTTTCTTCGTCATCACCATGGGACAGATCGAGGAGGTTTCCGACGTCTTCCAGGACCCGCCGTTCAAGCACCGGTCCACCAGTGGAAGCGACCAGATGCGCTCCCAGATGGTCAACCAGAGGCGGGCCGCCCAGTGGAGTGAATGGTTCCTGAAGGACGCGTCGGCCATCCTTCACGACATCATGACGAAGTACGGCGTCGACCGTATCATGCTGGCCGGTCCCGAGGAAGTCACGGCCGAAATGTCTCGACTCCTGCCCAGGGCAGTGGCGTCACGGCTGGTGGACCGGGTACGGATGGCGGTCACGGCCAGGGCCGGGGAGGTTCTGCAGACGGCCATGCCGGTCATCGAACGGATTGCGCGGGAACAGGAACGGGACCTGGTCAACGACCTGGTGACCATCGCTCGGAAGAGCAAGCCGACGTTTGAAAAGGCCGTTCTGAGTATCGACGCCGTTCTGGACGCCGTGAACCAGGGGCGGGTGCATCGGCTCATCTACGCTTCCGGCCTGGGTCTGAGCGGACATCATTGCGCCGGCTGCGGAGTCCTGCTGGATCACTGTCCTCCCGACTGCAGGTGTCCGTACTGTTCCAATCCCCTGGAGGAAACCGAGGATTTGCTCTGGTATGCATCGGAGAAGGTGTTGACCATGGGGGGAAGGACCGAAGAGGTCCGCGACGCCGATGCCGGTGCGGCGCTCGCATCACACGGCGGCATCGGTGCGTTCCTCAGGTAGATCGGATCCTCAAGACGAATTCACCGCAAAGGCGCAAAGGGCGCAAAGAAATAGCATGCTGGTATTCCTCTTTTTCATTCATGTTTTTTGAGGCGTCTGCTCTGCGTCCTCAGCGCCTTTGCGGTGGATATGCTTGGATCATCGTGGATTAGCGTGAGGGTGACTTCCTCTCCACCCTTCGGGGGGAGAGGGTCGGGGTGAGGGGGGCTTACAGAATCAAGATCTCCCCTCACCCTAGCCCTCTCCCTGAGGGAG
>Ga0073932_1006593_pt1 | contig 11789 bp, 11 predicted proteins | sample DewCreD2012metaG_FD_76967 | JGI IMG/M metagenome (GOLD analysis project Ga0073932, IMG submission 76967) | Hot spring sediment bacterial and archeal communities from British Columbia, Canada, to study Microbial Dark Matter (Phase II) - Dewar... ... | reverse complement strand
GCGCCGGTTCACATTGCCGCGCCCAGCGTGCCGATCCCGGTCTCGAAACGATTGGAGGCGTTGTGCGTTCCCACGGTGGAGCAGATCGCGGTGGCCATCGGACGGGCCGCCCGGCGGAAAGTTTGAACCGGGCATGGACGGCAGCCTGCCGGGCGGCGACACGACGCTTGAAGAAGGCATGGTCTGCACGATCGAACCGGGCGTGTATGGCCCGCAGTGGGGCGGCATTCGCATCGAAGACAACATTCTGGTCACGGCGACGGGCGCGGAAGCGCTCGGCCCGGCTCCGAAACGGCTGAACCGATGATCACGCATCTTGAACATGTGGGACTTGGCGTGGCGGACCTGGAGCGGTCGGTTGCGTTTTACCGCGACGTGATCGGGTTCAGCGTGCGAAGGATTCTCGAACCGCGCGATGATTCTCGCCTGGGTGTCATCACAGGAATGCCGGGCGCGCGGGCGCGGATTGCGCATCTGGTGATGGGACAAAACATGCTGGAGTTGTTTCAATACATCGAGCCTGCGGCAAAATCATTCGCTCACGATCGGTCGCAGGCTGACAAAGGTTACATCCACATGGGCCTGCACTCGGGCGACGTGCGATCCGATTACGACCGTCTGCGGGCGGCCGGGGTGGAGTTCCTCAGCGCGCCGGTGGAGTTCCGGCCCGGCGTGTGGGTGGCGTATTTCCGCGGCCCGGATGGCGAAGTCATCGAGCTGCGGCAAGGAGACTGACGGATGATCGCCTGGCGGAGAACGACAGCCAGATGCTGACCCCCACACAGGCGGAACAACAGTTGGCGGCGCAGTTGCCGGCGGCGGTGGGCGACGCGCGGCGGATTCTGTTGATCGTGCCGGATGCGACGCGGACGGCGCCGGTGGCGATGCTGGCGCCTCGAATCGTGAACCTTCTGCGCGGGGCGGGCCGGCAGGTCAATGTGATCGTGGCCCTCGGCACCCATCAGCCGATGCCGCGCCCGGCGTTGCTGGCGCACCTCGGACTCACAGAGGCGGCCGCGGCCGGTTCGCAGCTGTGGAATCATCAATGGGATGATCCGGCGCAGCTGGCGACCGTCGGAGAGATTCCGGCCTCGCGGATTGCGGAGCTGACGGGCGGCTTGATGTCCGAAACGATTCCGCTGACGATCAACCGCCACGTCCTGGACCATGACCGACTGTTGATCCTGGGGCCGGTCTTCCCGCACGAGGTGGCGGGGTTTTCCGGGGGGGCGAAGTATTTGTTTCCGGGGATTTCCGGGCCGGAGATCGTGGACTTTACGCACTGGCTGGCGGCGGTGATTACGAATATGAAGATCATCGGCCGCGCCGACAATCCGGTCCGGGCGATATTGGATGAAGGCGTGGCGCAGATTCCGACGCCCGTCAGCGCCGTGTCGCTGGTGATGGATCACGGCGAATTGGCGCACATGGCGATTGGGCCGCTGGCCGAATCGTGGCGGTCGGCGGTGGCCGAGTCGGCGCGCCGGAATGTGCGGCGCACGGGGCGCGCGTATCAGCGGGTGTTGTCGTGCGCGCCGGCGATGTATGAGGACTTGTGGACGGGCGGCAAGTGCATGTATAAGCTGGAATCCATCGTGGCCGACGGCGGCGAATTGATTATCTACGCGCCGCATGTGACGGACACGTCCGTGACGCATGGCCGGGTGATTGAACGGATCGGGTATCACGTGCGGGATTACTTCTTGCGGCATTGGGACCAATTCGATGGCGTGCCGCGAACGGTGATGGCCTACTGCGCGCTGGTCAAAGGCGCAGGCGCGTATGACAACGGCGTCGAAACGCCGCGCATCCGGGTGGCATTTGCCAGCGGGATCAGCCGCGCGGCCTGTGAACGGTTGAATATCGGATACGTGGACCCGGCCACGATCCGTGTTGAGGAATGGGAAAACCGACAAAACGAGGGCGTGTTCTGCGTCCGCAAATCCGGGGAGGTCTTATACCTGCCATGAAAGCGATCCGTTATTACGGACCCAAAGACTGCCGGTATGAAACCGTGCCGGATCCGCAACCGGGACCGGCCTGCTCAATCGCGACGGCGGATTTGCCGAGTTGATCGTCATGCCCCGGTTCAACACCTGCAAGTGCAACGGCATGACCTACGAAGCCGCCGCGACCATCGAGCCGACCGGCATCGCGTTGTGTCCCACCAAAATCGCAGGCGTTTGCGGCGAAGACATCGTGGCGGTGCTCGGCGACGGGCCGATTGGATTGTATATGACGCAAACGGCGAAAGCCTACGGCGCCCGGCAGGTGATTCTGATCGGCAGCCGCGACGAACGCCTCGCCGTGGGCCGCCAACTCGGCGCGGATCAAACCGTCCGTTACCGCGACGCCAATGTCGTGCAGCAAATCCGCGACGCGACCGGCGGGCATGGCGTGGACGTGGCGCTCGAAGCCGTGGGCAAACCGAGCGTGTGGCCCATCATTGCCGGCATCATCGCCCCGCGAGGCCGGGTGATGATGACCGGGCTGTTTGCTGGCAAAACGTGCGACGTGCTGTTTGATCCTCTCGTGGTCAACAACGTGACCATCCACGGCACGGTCGGCGCCCCGAACTGCTGGGCGGAGTGCATCAGTTTGCACGAGCGCGGCCGGATCAATGCGGCGCCGATTGTGACCCACCGCCTGCCCTTGGCGGATTTTGAGAAAGGGATCGAAATGTCCTGCAATGGCACGGACGGGACGATCAAGGTGATGTTGCTCCCATGAACCAGTGGCCGATGTTCCCGGATTTGTCCGGCAAGGTGGCGGTGGTGACCGGCGGCGGCGGCGCAATTGGCGGCATGATCGCGCGCGGTCTGGCGGCCAACGGCGCGCGCGTGGCGATTTGGGATTTGTCGGAGGACGCCGCGCGCCGGCAGGCCGCGGCCATTGGCGAAAGCGTGTTGCCGGTGCGGTGCGATGTGTTGGATCGCGGCGCGATCGCCGGCGCGCTGGAAGAGACCCTCGCGGCGGCCGGCGCGATTGACATTCTCATCAATGGCGCCGGCGGCAGCCGCAAGGAAGCGACGACCGCGCCCGACCTGCCGTTCTTCGACCTTCAACCGGAACACTTGCGGCGGACGCTGGCGTTAAACTACGAAAGCGCCGTGTTGACGGCGCAAGCCGTGGGCCGGTTGTTTGCCGAAAAAAAGCGGGGAGTGATTCTCAACATCGCCTCGATTGCCGGGCTGCGGCCCTTGACCCGCGCGCTCAGCTACTCGAACGGCAAGGCGGCATTGGTGAGTTTCACGCAATGGCTGGCCGTGCACTTCGCCCGCGAGTATTCGCCGAACATCCGCGTCAACGCCCTCGCGCCGGGTTTCGTGTTGACCGAGCAGAACCGGTTTCTGCTGCTGGACGAAAAGACCGGGGAGCCGACCGCGCGCGGCCGGCAAATCATGGCCACCGTGCCGCAAGGCCGGTATGGCGAAGCCGGCGAAATGGTCGGCGCGGCGTTGTGGCTGGTATCCGACAGCGCCTCATTTGTCACCGGCGCGGTGATTCCCATCGATGGCGGCCTGACGGCGTTTGCTGGCGTCTGAGTTGAAGACCACTCCACGGATGGCGCGCTTGGTGTTCGAACGCTGACCCTCAATGGGCCAAAGCGTCCCGCGTTGTAAAACCGGCGGCTGCGGTTTCATAATAAAAAGCGCGATTGCGCCCTAACCTTGAAATGCAAACGCCCGAGGAGAACTGTGCCACGGGTCGTTGGGCTTAACGCCGGGGGAAGCCCTGATCTGATAGCCAGAAACCGCTTGAATTGCTTGGCTTCTGTTGGTAGGCGTAGCAGGAATCGAACCTGCGACCAACGGCTTAAAAGGCCGCTGCTCTACCGGCTGAGCTATACGCCCACTCAGGCGCGCCCGCTGAGCGCGCGAAACGGACTCCGGTCCCCGTCCAAGCAGATCGCACAGGGAACGCTTCGCCTCAATTGATAAAGCGATGCGAATGCTAGCCGCCGCGCGGGACCGGGTCAACCCTTTAACCCAATGCTGTTCACTTTGACGTGTCCGCAGGTCCCGGCCGCCGGACGGGACTCAAAATCACAGGCTGTTTTGCTGGAGTCCCGTCCGGCCGGCGCATTTCATCGCGGCGCCGGCAACAGCGCCGCCTCCGGGGCGTCCGTTCCGGCGGTTCCCGGCGCCGCGCTTTCGGGCGGTTCCTTGACTTGGACGGCGCAGCGGCCCTTGCTCTTGACCTGCGGCATCTCCCAATCGTCCGGCGGCACGGCAAACTGGAAGGTGAAGCGGTAGTTGCCGACGGTGTCATAGGCGGTGTTGAAGTAGAACGTCATGATCTGGTCTTCGCCGACGTTCAGGTTGTAGGTTCCCGAGACGTAGTCCGCGACGTCGGGGCCTTTCTCGGTCACCTTGATATAGACCGGGAACGGCTGGGTCGGATAGGTCCCGAGCAGGTCATAGGTGATATCAATCTGCGAGTAGCCACCGCTGAAGATGGGGGATTCGGCGGTGATGTCGGTGATGTTGACGTAAGGCACGATGGCCGAATACTTATAGGCGCGCGCCGTGGCGTCCTCGCCCGCATACGTGCAATCGGTGACGATGAAGCCGACGGTCTTGGCCGACTGTCCGAACTTGGCGACGGCGCCGCGTCCGGCGTCATTGAACTTGATTGGGGTCTGGCTCTTGTTTTTCAGCAGGAAGCCTTCAGGCTTGGAAGCCGTTGTCTCGAGGATGCCGATGAAGGTGCCGGGCTTCTCGCCCGGTTCCATCTTGTAGTAGTTGGCGCCGGTGAGGACGACGGTGGCGTTGGTCGGATCGACGCCGTAGGCGTTGTGCGTGCCGGCCAGCGTGACGTCGGGCATGTATTTCTGGATGCGGCTGATTTTCTTCAGATACATGCAGGCCAGCCAGTTCTTGAACTCCTCCTCGAAAGTCGAGCCATTGGCATCGATAGTGGTCTTGAGGATTTTGATGGCGTCGTCCTCGGTCTCGGAGTTTTCATAATAGCTCTTGAAGAACTTCCATCCCTTGTATTTGGCCGAAAGGAAGAAGGCAAGGGCGCTGGTGGTGTATTTGCGGTAGGTGTTTTTCCAGATCACGTCATTGGGAACCTTAAAGACCGAATCGGCGGCCCCATAGACCTCGTTGAGGTCAATCCAGTCGCCTCCATAGTAACATTGGGCCCAGACGCTGGTGGCCTCCAGGAACCACAGCTTGCTCCAGGCGTTGTAGGCGGACTGGATGCCATGAAAATACTCATGATAGCAGGTGCCCTTGGCTTTGACCTGCCACGTGTCGCTGCCGTCGTCCATCGCATTGCTGATAAGGATGTAGCCGGCCATCTTTTTGCCGCTGGCGTCCACGGCCGTAATATCTTTCCATTCGCCATAAACGCCCGGCGAATTGACGATATACACGTGCAGCTTGCCTTTAAAGTCGGCCTCGCCTTCATGGTAGGCTCTGCGAAAGTGTTTTTTGGTCATGGCCTTGATGCCCATGTCCATGTATTTGCGAATGAGCTGGGCATAGACTTCGTTGGGAACCGAATGCGTGCCGCTGGTGGTGTAATGGACGATGCACAGCTTGCCCTCTTCCTCTTTTTCGAAGTTGTAGTTGGGCAATGCGTTGGGTCCCGGTCCTGCCGCGCCCTTAACCTGCTGGTCCTTGCGGGCCAACAGGAAGGCGACGCCGGGATCGAGCGATGACAGCCATGCCTTTTCGACGTCGCTCAGTTCGGGATAAACGCGATGCAGGTCTTTGGTGAAGCCGGTCGCGCACGGCTCAAAGACGGCCGGCCTCTCCGCAGTGGGGGCGAAGGCCTCGTTGGCGCCAATGGTCTGAGGCGCATACAGCAGCCGGGCGCGCAGAATGACCGAGTCTTTCAGCGAGATTTCGCCTTGGTCCGCAGCCTTGCAGACATCGTTATAGGCGTTGGGGACAAAGCCGCGCGAGCCCCGGTCGGACGCCGCACTCCAGCCTGCGGGCGCGGCAAACAGCAGGAACGCGAAGATCAGGCTGGAACTGACCATTCCGCCCGTTAACAGACGGATGACACGTTGTGTGACACTCATGGCGACACTTCCTTTTGGTTGGATTGCGCCGCCCGAACATCACGGCGGCGCCCGGTCCGAGGCAAGCCTGCTAGCGGGCCGGCGGTTTGGTTTGCCTTTCCTTTTGCTCAATGAACACTTTAAGATCCGGACTAAGCGAATGCAACCACTGTTTTTCGCTCTCATTGAACTCCGGATACGCGCGGTGCAATTCCTTGTTAAAGCCGGTCAGGCAGTCCTCGCGAACGGCCGGCTCGCCGGGCCGCGGTCGGAATTCGCTGTCGGCCGGTATTGTCTGCGGCGCATGGATCAGACGGCTCTTGAGCAGGACGCCTTCTTTGAGAGACAGGCGTCCCCGGTCCATGGCGTCCTGGACGCGTTCGTAGGCGGAGCGATGCATCGTGACGGAGGTCTCCATGGCCGAAGTAACGGCCGCCGAGGTCGCGCGGTCCGAATGCGGGCGAAGACTCTGGCGGCGGCTGGATTCAGAGCGCCCGGGCTGGACCAGCGCCGCGCCAGATTGAGCCGGAGTGCGGGTCAGGCTGGCTTGGGCGAAAGCGTTCGACGCGATGGACATGGCCAGCCCCATCATCATCCACGCCATTAGTCTGAAGGAAAAGCCCATCTTGCTCGTTTCCCTGGGATGTGATTGCGCCGCGGTCGTATCAAACGGCTTGCCCCGCGCGTTTGGCGCGCGCGCATACTCTTATCTGACCACAACTCGATATGGCCTACCACGCAGCAAACGACATGATTTCTCATCGGCATCCGGCACGCGAGGTTTAGACCCTCTATCAGAGACTTTCTATGCGGCTTGCGCAGATTTTTTTCGTCATCACCTCTGCCTGGTTGCGGCCTTGGATGTCCTCAATAATATAGCTAAAATGGCGCGTTTTCAATCCGTCAGCCTGCAAGGGCTGTGTTCTGTTTATAGCACTTCCTCCAGGACGTCCGATCGTAGCGCGCCCTTCAGAGCGTTCGATATTCACCCGTTGCCAGCGGTTTGGACGCCTTGAAGGGCGCATGACAAACGATTCCCGCCGTGCGGCGAACCGGACTGACGGATGGGGGAGGGGCAGAGAACAGCGGCGTCGCCGCTGCGCTTTGCCGCCGCACTCCACAGGACGGTCATTGAGGTCGATAAGGCCGGGGAGGTCGGCGCGATCCGTGCATAGTCCTGCGGGGACGGTTCGAGTCCAGCAGGTCAACCCACGGGGATCGGGATGGGAATCCACAGAATCTGGAAGTAGGGCTGGTCGTCCTTGGCGCCGGCGGCCAGCGCGCCCCAGCCGATTGAAATGGACTCGACCTGATCGTAGGGCTGGTCGTCGATCGCCTGGGTGGTCAGGAGGCTGTCATAGGCGTCGGCGCGGAAGCTGCGCCCCGACGGTTTGGTGGTGTGATGGACAAACAGCAGGCGATACAGGATCGAAAGGCTGCCGTTTTTCGAGACGGCCTTGCCGGTTTCGTATTCGTAGAGGGCGCCCTTGGAGACGACGAACACCGGCGCCAGGAAACCATACTCGCGGCTGTCGAACAGCAGCGTCGGCGCCGTCGGCTCGACGAACGGGACCACCGTCGGCTCGAACAGCGTGCGCTGGCGATACGCGCCGGCCAGCATGGGCCAGTAAAAATTGAAATCGTCGTAGCCGACAAACTGTTTGCCCGCCTCGTGGGGACCCGGCGACACCGGCGCCTTGGCGGGATACTGGGCGCTGATCTCGCCCCGAATCTTCTGGAGCGTGTCCCGGCCGGCCGTCGGCAGGCCGTCTTCAAAGCCACGGCGGACATAGCCATCGCCCTTGAGATAGTAAAACGAGCAGCCGCTGACGGCCGTCAGCAGCGCCGCCAGGGCCATCATCTTCGTCATTGCGCTTCGAATCGCGGTCATAGGGCCTGATCCTCCCCGGATCGTATGGGCGAATCGTGGCCCTTCCGGCCCGTCGCGATCAAGGGGAAAGAGACTCGGCGGCGTCTCATCGCGTGTACATGCGCATCAGGGCGTCGCGAGAGATGAACGACGGCGAGCCGCGATACTGGACGGTGGTATTGAGGCAGACCAGCTCGGAAACGATGTCCTGGACCGGCGCAATGTCGCGCGTGATGAGCAATGCCGTCAAATCGAGTTCTTCCTTCATCCGGGCGACGCGCTTGAGGAGCGACAGCCGTTCATGGGCCATCAGCCCGGCGCCCAGATCGTCGAGAATCACAAAGCGCGGCCGGTTGACCAGCGCGCGGGCCAGCCGGACGCGCCAGAACCGCACGGCGTCCAACCCCCCGATTGGCCGGTCCGCCAGACGGGGAATCTCGGCCCATTCCAGCGCGGCGGCGGCCCGTTCCAGCAGATCGGGGGGCCGCCGGCGCACGTCGCCCGGCGGCAGGGCGCCTTCGATGACAAAATCCAGCGCCGGCGTCTGGGGCGGATAGTCCCGAAAGGGCCGTTGCGGCGCATAGCCGATCCAAGCCCGCCGCTCGCCCAGGCGCTCGGGCGGCGCGCCGAACACAAGTATTCGACCCGCGGTGGGTTTCAAACGCCCCAGGCACAAATGCAGAAGCGTGGTCTTGCCGCCGTGGCGCGGCCCGACCAGCCCGAGCATCTGTCCCTGCGCCACCTCCAGATTCACGTCGCTGACAATGCGGACGCCATCGACCTCAAAACTCAGGCCGCTGGCCGACAGAACCACATCCCTGGAAGCCGCGTCGTTCATGAGACCTGGATGGCGGCGACGGCCCGCGCCCCCGGCGCCGCGCCTCTAATAGGCGACGCTGATCAGGACCGGATCGGCGGGCCGGATGCCCAGCGATTCGGCCGCGTTGCCCAGATTGACGGCGATCTCGAGGTAACCGGCGCTGCCCCAATAAGCCAGCGGTTCGCCCGGGGCGACGTCGGCATACGTAGGATGGATGCCGCGCAGCCGCCCATTGACCAGCTCGATCCGCGTGCGGGCCGCCTTGACCGGATGGCTGGCGTCGTTGAACGGCGGCCATTGACGATGAAAACTGGTGATGGCGTTTCCGAAGCGATCCACATGCAGCACCCGGCCGCGCCAGCTGTTCAGGCCCGTCGGTTCCGGAATCTCCTCGGGCAGCAGGATCGCATGCTCGACGGGGGGGCCGCACAGGGCCAGATCGGGAATGCGGGTCAACCAGGCGCTGACCGGGGCGAACACGTCGCGGCCATGAAAAGTCGCGCTGACGTCGGCCCGCCGCCACTGTGGATTGGACGCCTCGTGACAGCGCCAGTTCGCGCCGGCGGCGCGGGCGACGCCGCTGAGGACGCCATTATCGGGCGCGACAAAGAAACGTTCGCCGTCGTGGCAGGCCAGCGGGCGGCGCGCCGTCCCGACGCCCGGATCGACAACCACACAGAAGACCGTTCCAGCGGGAAAATACGGCGCCGCCTGGGCCAGGACAAATCCGGCCTGGTCGATATTGCCGGGCGCGATTTCGTGGGTCAGGTCAATCAGGCCGGCGCGGGGGGCGATCGAACGGATGACGCCCTTCATCGTGGCGGCATACCAGTCGGCCGTGCCGAAGTCGGTCAGAAGGACGACGTCGGCAGCCGCGGGCTGGGAGGGATGCGCGGATTCGGTTCGCGCCAAAGCCGGAGGTCCTTTGTGCGCCCCCAGGGGACGCATGAAGCGAGGCGCGGGAGAAAGGGCTCCTGATGCGCGTGGCCGAATCTCTTATGGCTGCTGCCTTTCGGCCCTGACCCGTTCGAGCCGCGCCACCGCCAGGAGCCCTATCACCCGCGCCCGTGATGCGCGCCGCAAAAGAGCGAAGGAGAGGATAGGGGCCGGCGGCGGAGGCTGTCAACCGCCAAACGCCTGTGGTCAAAAAAGCGGTCAACGCGGCCTTGACTGCCGGGGCGTCCGGGCGCACGATGACCGCTGAAACGCGCGAACTCCCAAAGACCCGATTTCGCGCCCCGCCGCGGGGCGCAAAGGAGCGTAGCATCATGTTCCGTCCCTGTATCGACCTCCACGAGGGCAAGGTCAAGCAGATCGTGGGCTCGACGCTGACCGGCGTGGCCGGCGACGCCGAGCTGGTGACCCATTTCGTCGCCAACCAGCCGGCCACGTGGTATGCCGAACTCTACAAACACTACAACCTGCGCGGCGGCCACGTCATCATGCTCGGGCCGGGCAACGAGCAGCAGGCCCGCGAGGCGCTGGCGGTCTGGCCCGGCGGCATGCAGATCGGCGGAGGCATCTCGCTGGACAACGCCCGGGAATGGCTGGACGCCGGCGCCAGCCATGTCATTGTCAACAGCCTCGCCTTCAAGGGCGAGCACTTTGACGAGGAGAATCTGTCACAGCTGGTGCGCCTGGTGGGACAGGACAAGATTGTCCTCGACCTGTCGTGCCGCATTCGCAACGGCCAGTATTACATTGTCACCGAGCGGTGGCAGAAGTTCACCCATCTGCCGCTGAATGAGATGAACCTGAACAACCTGTCCACCTATTGCGACGAGTTCCTGATCCACGCCGTCGATGTGGAGGGCAAGGCCATGGGCATTGACTGCAAGCTGGTCGCCCTGCTGGCCGACAATTCGCCCATCCCCGCGACCTACGCCGGCGGCGCCAAATCGATCGACGACCTCGATCGCATCGAGGAAGTGGGCCATGGCCGCGTGGACCTGACCATCGGCACGGCGCTGGACATCTTCGGGGGCACGATCAAATTCAATGACGTGATCCTGTGGAACCGCAAGCATCAGGGCGCCGAAACCGCCGCGTGATGTTCCCGAAGACACCGCGCCGTGTGAGAGCCTTCCACGGCCAGGATGCCCGCTGACGGGCCGGCATAGACGATGCGCCCTCCCGCGCCGCCGCCTTCGGGCCCCAGTTCGAGAAGATAATCCGTCCGCGCCAGGAAGTCGAGATTGTGTTCGATGACGATCAGGCTGTTGCCGGCGTCAATCAATCGGGCCATCGCCACCAGCAGCGTGTCGATGTCCGAAGGGTGCAGGCCCGTCGTCGGCTCGTCAAACAGCAGCAGGGCGCCTTTGGCGAAGGAGCGCGCCGCCAGCGCGCCGGCCAGCTTCAGCCGCTGGGCCTCGCCGCCGCTGAGGGTTGATGTGCGCTGCCCCAGCCGCAAATAGCCCAGCCCGACCTCGCGCAACGGCGCCAGCGCGCGGGCGATGCGCGGATCGGCGCGAAAGAACTCGGTCGCCTGATCCACGGTCATTTCGAGGACGTCCACAATGGAGCGCCCGGCGTAATTGGCCTCGATCACCTTGGGAAGAAATCGCCGCCCTTCACACGCCTCGCACGTCATCTCAATATCGGCCAGAAAGTGCATGTCGATGGCGACCGTGCCCGTCCCTTTGCAGACCGGGCAGCGGCCCTTGTCGGCGTTAAAAGAGAAATGGCTGGGCGTCAGGCGCTTGCCCTGCGCCGCGGCCGAATCGGCGAACAGCCGCCGGATGGGGTCCCAGGCCTTGACATAAGTGACGGGATTGGACCGCGCGGAACGGCCCAGCGGCGACTGGTCAATCAGGATCACGTCGCTGACCTGATCGTATCCCTCGACGCGGTCATGCGCGCCGACGTCCACCGTGGCGACGCCGTTCTTGCGGGCATGGGCGGCATAGACGATGTCGCGCAGCAGCGAGGTCTTGCCCGAGCCGGAGACGCCGGCCAGGCCGCACAGAACTCCCAACGGGAAGGCGGCGTCGATATTTTTGAGGTTGTTATGCCGCGCGCCAAAGACCCTCAGCCAGCCCGAAGGCGCGCGCGTTCCAAACCTGAGGCGCGACGCGGGTATTATG
>Ga0073932_1006586_pt1 | contig 11798 bp, 16 predicted proteins | sample DewCreD2012metaG_FD_76967 | JGI IMG/M metagenome (GOLD analysis project Ga0073932, IMG submission 76967) | Hot spring sediment bacterial and archeal communities from British Columbia, Canada, to study Microbial Dark Matter (Phase II) - Dewar... ... | reverse complement strand
CTCCCCTCTCATCTTATAAAAGCTACTCTCGCTATCGAAGATAAAAACTTCTTCACTCATCACGGACTAGATTTTGTAGGGATTATCCGCGCTACCTACAAAAACCTAGTTAACTGTCGTTTCTTCACTCAAACCTGTTCCCCCGAAGGAGGCAGTACTCTCACTCAACAACTCGTCAAAAACACTCTCCTTTCTTCACAAAAATCCCTAGATCGCAAACTCAAAGAGGCAATCTTGGCACTTCAAATTGAAAACACCTACACCAAAGAACAAATCCTTGAGTTTTATCTCAATGAAGTAAGCTATGGCGGAACAGCCCACGGCATCGAATCAGCTAGCCAAACCTATTTTGGCAAATCAGCCAAGAACCTTACTCTTGCCGAAAGCGCTCTTCTTGCCGGTATGACAATTGCCCCCACCACTCTTTCTCCCCTAGGTAGTCATCCTTATCTTGCCAAAAAAAGACAGCAATACGTTCTTTCGCAAATGGTTGAAAACGGTTTTATTACGCAAGAGGAAAAGACAAAAGCTGCCTCCGAACCATTAGTTTTCAAACCCAAAAACATTGCTCTCGCCGCACCTCATTTTGTTATGTGGGTTAAGGAGTTATTGGTCAAAACTTACGGCGAAGAACTAGTCACAAAAGGCGGTCTAACAGTCACCACCACTCTCGATCTTAATCTTCAACAAATCTTAGAAAAGAGTATTTCACAAGAACTTTCTAAGCTTCAAAAGCTCAAGGTAAGTAATGGTGCTGGACTCATTACTAATCCCAAGACTGGCGAGATTCTCGCGATGGCTGGCAGTCACAACTACTACGACGCTGGTAACGACGGCCAAGTTAACATTACAACCGCCAAAAGACAACCAGGTAGTAGCATCAAGCCTCTAACCTATGCTCTTGCTCTTATGTCAGGGTTAACTCCCAACACCATCATCGAAGACTCTCCAACCTGTTTTAATCAAGTTGGCGCTACTCCATACTGTCCCAAAAACTACGACAACAAGTTCCATGGTCCAGTGACCTTAAGATCTGCTTTGGCAAACTCCTACAACATTCCAGCTACCAAAATTCTTAATAGTCTTGGCGTTAATAAATTAATTAAATTCGGTCAATCGCTAGGCATAACTACTTGGGACGATCCTTCTCGTTATGGACTTGCGCTCACGCTTGGTGGTGGCGAGATTAGAATGATTGATCTAGCCGCAGTCTATGGAACTTTTGCCAACAAAGGCAACTATCATGCTCTTAACAGTCTTATCTCAGTTGTTGACCACCAAGGCAACACACTCAAACTTCCCCATGTTGAAACTAAAAAAGAGGTTATCCCCGAGTCAATCGCTTTTCAAATCAATAGCATCCTCGCCGACAATCAAGCTCGCTCAGCAGCTTTTGGCGCCAACTCAACTCTCAACATCAAAAATCATCAAGTAGCCGTAAAAACTGGAACTACCAACAACCTAAGAGACAACTGGACTTTTGGCTATACTTCCGATTATCTCGTCGCTACTTGGGTCGGGAACAACGACAACACCCCTATGAGCCATGTTGTCTCAGGTGTGACCGGTGCCTCTCCAATCTGGAACTCAGTAATGACTCAACTTCTCAAGGATTCCCCACCTCATACCTTCGCTATACCGCAAACTACGCGCAAAATCGCGCTCTGCAAAGAAACCATGGAGATCTACTGCGCCAACACTTGTTCTAGTCCCCCGATCTACGAATACTTTATCAAAGGAACCGAACCCAAAGGAAGTTGTCAGGACTCAATAGGAGCTATCCTTCCCCAAAGTGCAACCACTACCAATTAACCCGTGCTACTCAACAATAATCCAATCAACAAAACTAGCCCCAAAAAAATAAGTCCGCTCCACCTTTCAATCGCATCTTTCTTTCTCGCTCTTTTTCTCTTTTCAATACTCTCCACCCTCTTTTTTATACCAACCTTATCGACAACCCCTTCTTCCACTTCCTCAATTATATCTTCTTGTTTTTTTTTACTCATTTCCTAAGTTCTCCTACTTTCGCTACGACAGCATCTGCCACCTCATCTATAGTCATACCAGTTGTATCTAAGATCCACGCCCCAGGAGCTTTTTTCAAAGGCGCAATCTCTCGATGACTATCTCGATAGTCACGCTCTTCAAGTTCGCGCAAAACTTCTTCATAAGACACATCTTCTCCTTTGCTCAACAGCTCTCTATGTCTTCTTTGTGCCCGTTCGCTAGCCTTAGCGTCCATATAAATAAGCATATCTGCTTTTGGCAGAACTACAGTCGTAATATCCCTACCCTCCATTACCACGCTTTGCTTTTCTCCAATCATTCTAGCAAGCGGAGTAATATAGTTCCTAACCGCAGCATACTGTGTAATAATCGACACTCCCCGACTTATATCTTCTGTCCTTATCGCCCAACTGACATCCTCACCGTTTAACTTCACTGTACAAAGTCTCCCATCTTTCTCTTCTTCAGTTGGAATGCTCAAACTTACTTGTGGTTTTTCCACCTCAAGTAACCTCGTAATCCGCTCTTCGTCCTCAAAATCTACTCCACTATTCTTTACAAACAAAGTAAGACCTCGATACATCGCTCCCGTATCTACATAAAGAAACCCCAACCTCTGCGCTACAATCTTCGCTGTCGTCCCCTTACCAGCCGCCACCGGCCCATCAATCGCTATCTGAAATACCGCCTTCTTCATACGCAAATTATGGTATCACATGATTAACGTATTATGCGAGCAATTAATAAGTAAACAACCACAAACTATGCTAGACTATCTATTAATGCTCAAACAAGAATCTTTCAAAGTCGCTATTGTCGGCCTCGGTAAGGTCGGTACAACCACTGCCTACGCTCTCCTCCTATCTGGCAACATCACAGACTTAGTTCTTTTTAGTCGTGAAAAAGAAAAAGCCGAAAGTGAGCGTCTTGATCTTGAACATGGAAGTCCTTTCTATAATCGTGTTACGATTACAGCTACCGACAATTATCAAGATTTCAAAGAAGTCGATCTCACAATTATCACCGCTGGCTGTGCTCAAAAAAAGGGAGACACTAGACTCGACTTAGCTCGGATCAACTGCAACATCATAGCTGAGATTATTCCTCGAATTGTCCAACATGCCCCACAAAGCCTTGTTATGCTCGTAAGTAACCCTGTTGACATACTCACCTATCGCGCCGTTAAGCTTGCCAACCTTCCCCAAGGTCGAGTTTTTGGTAGTGGTACTCTTTTAGATACCGCCCGCTTCCGTGTTCACTTATCCAAGTCGCTTAATGTCAATCCCACCAGTATTCACGCCTATATCCTCGGCGAACACGGCGACACCAGTTTCCCGGCAATAAGTTCAGCAAGCATTGGCGGCCTCCCTCTCTCACTTTATCCAGGTTTTAGTCAAAAAGAAGTTGAAGACTCTTACCAAAAAACCAAAAACGCTGCCTACACCATTATCAGTGGTAAAGGCGCCACCTACTACGGCATCGCAACTGCTATCACCCACATCGTCAAGACCATCGCCAGAGACGAGAAAAAAATCATCCCTCTCAGTATCCCACTCACCAACTACTATGGTATCACTGATGTCAGTCTTAGCGTCCCCTGCATCGTCGGTCGCAACGGAGTTGAAGAGATCATCAAAACCCCTCTCAACGAAGAAGAACAACAAAAACTCATGCTCTCCGCCAACTCACTTAAAAAACACCTTTAAACTACTTATTTATCTCTGCCAGCGTCAATAGTTTATTCTTCGCCCCCACATACTTAAGCACCGACTCCGCGTTCTTAAGTCCCCACTCAATAGCATCTTCATAGCTCTTGCCATACAACACTCCCGCCACCACTCCCGAGGCAAAAGCATCTCCCACTCCTGTGGTATCAACGATTTTCTTTGGTGTTCTTGGTTTATAAGTAAAACTTTTCCCCCTGCTCCACACTCTCCCACCCCTATTTCCATCGGTTACTACTGTCACCATAGAGTTCGAAGGAAGGGCAACTGTTGCTGCTACTTTTTCATTTCTCATTCCCACTCCAAAAAGCTCTTCCGCTTCTTCTTTATTGACAAATAACATCTCCACCATTTCAGTTAAGGCAAGCGCCAGTTTACTCTGCTCTACCTCTTTTTTACCAGGGTTCCACGATACTCTGACTTTTTTCTTTTTAGCCCACTCAAAAAGTCTCTTCGTCAACTTCATATTTCCACCCAAACTAGTTACATTAAGCCATCTTGTCTCAAGCTCATCCCACGGGATATCACGCTCCGTAATCATAGCGCTTGCCCCTCGATATACCATAATTGAGCGTTGTCCATCTTTTGGTACCAAAATAGCCGAAACTGCCGTCGTTTCATCTTGCTCTTGCACAAGGAATCTCGTCTCCACTCCTGCTTTGTGTAAGTCATCATAAATAACTAGAGCCGCCGGATCATTCCCCATCTCACAGATACAGGCAGTTTTTAACTCCTTCTTCGCAAAAGAGACTGCCGTATTCGTCCCTCCCCCGCCCGAGGTAATAGTCACATCCTCAACCTCAGTTTTTCTACCATATATCTGGCAAAGTGCCACCCCTCCGGGTATCTCCTCATTATGAACTACCTGAAACTTGTCGCTTCGCATCACGATATCAAGAGTTGCCGCACCAACTGTTACCACATCAAAACTCGCCATACACATTAAGTCTATCATACCTTCCTTAACACCTCTCTCTAAAAACATTCACACTAAAAAAATAACGATTTAATTCCCTTATACAAACTTTCCCTATCAAGCCCAACCTCTTTGTAAATGCTCTCCCAGTCTGCGCTTATCCCAAATCGATCTCTCACTCCTATCCGCTTTAATGGTACAGGTAAATGCTCCAAGAGAGTCTCCGCAACCACACCTCCCAAGCCCCCGCTTACTTGATGATCCTCAATCGTCACTACTCTCCCCGTCTTTTTAGCGCTATTTATCAAAGTCTCAATATCAAAGGGTTTAATTGAACATGCATTCAAAATCTCACACTCAATACCTTCTTTGGCGAGTTGCTCCGCAACCATGAGAGCATCCCATACCTGTATTCCACAAGCGACAACTGTTAAATCTCTTCCTTCGCGATATCTGTACAACTTCCCAATTTCAAAAAAACCTGGCTTGGTAAAATCTGCGGTTTTGGGTCTTGTTATCCTTATATAAACTGGTCCCTTATGTTTATATGCCGCCTCAATCGCCGCCGCAGTTTGGCTAGCGTCAGCTGGAGCCAAAACCACCATATTCGCAAGTACTCGCATAATCGCAATATCCTCAAGCGCTTGATGACTTGGCCCATTCTCTCCAACCGACACCCCCGCATGCCCGCCAATAAGCTTGACATTAGCATTAGACAAAGCAACCGACACTCGCACTTGATCCCAACTTCTCCCAGGGGAGAATACCGCATAAGAACTAACAAATGGGATTAGTCCTTCGTGTGCCATCCCCGCTGCTACTCCAACCAAGTTCTGCTCCGCCACTCCTACATCCCAGAATCTCTGTGGATAGTTCTTACCAAACTCAAGAACCCTTGTGGTCTCAGCCAAATCTGCCGTCAATACTACCACACGCTCATCCGAAGCAATCTTCAATAATCCTTGCCCAACCCCCTCTCTCCCTGCCAAAAGTGGCGGAGTCCTCCATTCTGGGATGAGGTATTGATCGCTATACATATACCCTTAATAGCCCTTTCATCGCTTTTTCAAATTGCTCATCACTCAATCTTCCATCATGCCACTTCGGATTATTCTCCATAAAACTTACCCCCTTCCCTCCCACTGTTTTCAAGATAATTGCCGTCGGCGCCCCCTTCACACCTTTTGCCAAAACAATAGCCTTCTCTATTTTCGCAGTGTCATGCCCATCAATCTCCAGAGTGTGACACCCAAAAGCCTCAAACTTGCCAACAAGTGGCATCTTCCCCGAAAGCTCGGTTACATAATGCTCAATCTGCACATTATTGTTATCTATCAGCCACACCAAATTATCCAATCCTTCGCGCACAGACAAAGAAACTGCCTCCCACGCTTGTCCCTCTTGCATCTCTCCATCAGAACATACGCAATAAATCTTCCCTGAGTTTTTACTTCTTTTCATTGCCATCGCTCTCCCCACAGCCACACTCATCCCTTGTGCCAAAGGTCCTGTGCTTGCCTCAACTCCCGGCACATTTTGCGCGCCAATTACTAACTCGGGATGAACCGCCAACCCTCCCATCTTACCAAAACTATCAAACTTCTCTTTTGTAATAATTCCCAATCGCAAAAAACATGCATACAAAATTGGCGCATAATGCCCACAAGAGAGCACAACCCTATCCCTTTTCGCGCTATCAAAATCATGATTAAGTAACCCTGCAAAGTACAAAACAGCCAAACACTCCGCAGATGATAAAGGACCAGCCAAATGAACTCCAAAATCACATCTTCCTGCAAGAGACAAAACATCAACTCGCAATTGATTGGCAATACTCTGCAAATCTGAATGCTGCATACCTCTCAGTCTATCAGATATCAAAAAGTTAATTCATAAAAGCGCTTTCCTCGCAGTGCTTACAATGATCATGAGGGATTCTACTCAGCGCAACTTCCATCTCTTTCATAGTTGGATATATCTCTTCCACCGTGTCAACAATACGAAAAACATCCATCTCCCGCGCATCAATTAACAAGTTTTTCTCAATTACCTCCATTACCGGTCTCCAAAAAGCTCCAACCAAAATAAAAGGCTTGTGATGCCCATAATATAGTTTTGCCAAGACCCATGCTGTCCCAAACTCCGACACCGTACCCGTCCCTCCTTGAAAAATCAAAAAGAAGTCTGACTCCTCCATAAGTTTAAACATTCTCTCAATATAGTTCTTCGTTTTTATCTCAACATCTGTATTATTGGAAAGATATCTGCCCTCAAATCCCGTTGCATGTTCAGGATAAAAAGTAACCGATACCGTCTTGCCGCCTACCGACTCTGCTCCGTTAGTTGCCGCCACCATCACTCCAGGCCCCCCGCCATTAACAATTGTGTATCCATGCTTTGCAAGAATTCTTGCCGCTTCAAACGCATCTTTGTAGGGCTTACTATCTTCAACTACTGCTGCATCACCAAAAAAAGCCACCTTATTTATAAGTTTATATTTTAGTGTTTTGCTCATTTATCTTCCTCCAATAATAACTATTTATAGCAACTTCATCTGCTCCCACCTTCTCAACCTGCTTCATAGTCTCTCCGTTAATCCCCCCATCTATCATAATATTGCCCTTGTAAATCTTTCTCAACTGACATATTTTCTCAATTACTCTATCATCAAATTTACTTCCACTCGTCCCCGCTGGTACCGCCAACAAAAGAACTACGCTAGCTTTTTTTAACGCCTCCTTCTCAATACTTGCAATCGGTGTGTCAATCATCAAAGCAAGTCCAGTCTCAACATCTTTTTGATAACTCCTAATCGTCTCAATAAACATGGTTTGCGATCCCATTCGCTCAATCTGTGCAATTACTCGTTTTGGTAACAAAGCCACACACTCCTCTATCCACTCAACCGGATCATCTACCATTAAGTGTATATCTACTTCCAAACCCCCTACATCCAACTCCATCAAATCACTTGGAGAAACTCCCAACCAATCCGAAAACAACCCATCCCCAATATCAAACTGAACTCGCCGCACCCCACGTCTTCGCAATACTTCAATCTTTCGCTTCACCACCTCTACTTCACTCTCCATTATTATTGGGGTTATTATCATATCTATCCTCTATCACTAATCTGCATACTTGCCATCTTCGTAATTCTTCGCATATGGCGTTGGTCTCCACTAAACTCTGTCTCCAAAAATAATCTCACCCGCTCTATCGCTTCATCTTCTTTTATCCAATCCGCAGCCAGCACCAAAACATTCGCATCTTCATGTTGCCTACCCTGCACAACGACTTCATCGTTAAATCCCAATATCGCTCGCACCCTCGGGAATTTATTAGCTATCATCTCCATCCCGTGTCCACTCCCACACAAAAGTATCCCATAGCTATAGTTCCCATTCCCCTCTATCGACTCCGCCACTTTCAAACCATAATCCACATAATCATCATCTGGATCAAAAACATAGTTTCCTACATCCTCAACATCCAAACCTTGCGACACAAGGTGCGTCTTCACAATCTCTTTCAACTCATAACCCCTATGATCCGCGCCCAGATATATCATATCTTGATGATATCATAGTCTACATCATCTCCAACTTTAGCCTTGCTTCCTCCGCCATCATCTCCTTAGTCCAAGGAGGGTCCCACACAAGCTCAACTACCACCTCAATATCTCCAAGTGGAGATAGAGCTTCTTTGATCATACTGTCAATTATCGGAGCTAGTGGACAACCAGGAGTCGTCAAAGTCATCACAACCCTAACACTATCTCTTTTAACTACTACTTCATAAATAAGTCCCAAAGCTACAATATCAATATGAAGCTCAGGATCAATCACTGTCGCTAATTGGTACAAAACATCTTCTCGAGTTATCATCTTACTCATTGTACAATAACTACTACAACTACTTGGCAGTCTAACGACCAAATAACCAAAACAAATATCTAAGACAAGTCTATGACTCAAATAAATCCTTACTTCAGTATTATCATCCCTACCCTCAATGAAGAAAAATACATAGCTGGTCTCCTTTCTGATCTTACTTCTCAATCCTATCGTGATTTTGAGGTAATTGTTGTCGACGGCAAAAGCTCTGATCAAACTGTGTCTATCGTGCAAAAATACACAAAACTTCTCCCACACTCAAAAATTCTCACTTCCCCAAAACGCCACGTCTGCGTTCAAAGAAATCTTGGAGCCAAAAAAGCCAAGGGAGAGTATCTCGTCTTTATGGATGCCGACAACCGAATCCCTAGTTATTTTTTGTTAGGGATCAAATATCAATTAGAGCTAGAGCCCACCGATCTTCTCACAACCTGGATCAGACCAGACATCATGAATCCTTCCAACAATGCCCTTGCCACATCTCTAAACTTGTTTTTTGAACTCAACTTCAAACTCAAACCAAACTTTCTCCTCGAAAGTATGATTATCATTAAAAAAACTGCCTTCCATACACTTGGGGGTTTTAACGAAAACACTATGGTCGAAGAAGGTCGCGACCTCATTAACCAAATCTACAACAACAACTACACTTATCGTATAGTAAATACTCCCACTTATCAGTATTCTTTTCGTCGAATTCGCAAATACGGGGCGATTAATATGGCTGGTCGTGTCGCCCAAACAGAGCTTTTACAAATCCTCAATATGAAAAATTCCTCGATTATCAAGAGTTTATATCCAATGCAGGGAGGTAAGCAGTTTGATCAAAAACAAAACAATCTTCTCATACAAATTGCAAACACCAACTCCAAAAACAGATCCAAATTCAACAAAAAAATAAGGAGTTTGATCACAATCTTAAACACCAAAATCGATATCAAGTCGTTACCTCTAATCAAGCGCCGAATCAAAAAGCTTCTTTCATAAAAAACCAGCCCTCTTGACAATCAAAAGAGCTGGTTTTACATTTTCCGTTCAATTATGCTTTGCGAAGAACTGGCATGCCGGTACGAGTAGTCTCAACGACTGTGTAGTTAGCTGGAACTGAGTCCAAAGCATCGGCGCGCACATCGCGAGCAAAGTAATAAATCTGCTGTTGACGACCGTTTTTCAGGGTTACTTTTTTACCGTGTAGATAATAAGTATCACCTTTGCTGTTTGTATATGAATAAGCCATTATTGTTTCACCTCCTTCCCTCTGGAATTTTTTATCTACCTCTGGTTATACGCACTTTACCAGAGGTTGTCAATATCCTCTAATCTGGAAACAATAATACCTTCTATATCACTTTATCAACTCTTCAATTTTTCCTTCAATCTGCGCAAACGAAGTTGCAACTCCATTCACAAAAAAACTTGGAGTAGCATTCAGTCTATTTTTCGTTGCATCAACCAGATCTTTATTAACAATCCTTTTTACTTCATCCGACTCAAGATCCATCACAAACTTCACTTCATCAAGCCCTATCTCCTTGGCATACTCAATAAATAGCTGTCTCGGCTCAGCCTTGCTCCAATCAGCTTGTCTCTTATACAACAAGTCATGCATATCCCAAAACTTACCTTGTTTTCCTGCAGCTTCTGCTGCCTGCGCACTCACCATCGCGTAAGGATGAATAGAAGTTAGCGGGAAATGACGATAAACAATCTTTACCTTTTTCTCATACTTATCAAGAATTTTCTTAAGTGGCTCCTGCACTCCTGCGCAAGCTGGACACTGAAAATCCGAAAACTCAACAATCACAATATCCCCTTCCCCTTTGACGTTGCGCGCATCTGCAGCAATATCTAAAACTGGTTTCGCTTGATTATTACCAAATTGCCAAAGCAACAAAACCGACACACTCATCACCCCCACTATCCCCACAACAAACCATAAAATTGATTTCCAGCTCATAAACTCTCCCTCAATTAATCTAAGTTAATAACTATTATTATCACATAATCGGCCAAACCTTCTTCCCCTGTCCTGAGAGATCCGAAGGATCAATCTCCCATATCTCAATCGCTCCAGTTGGGCAGGACTGTGCTGCCAGTAAGATATTATCTTCCTCATCTACTCCACCTTCAATAATCTCGGCAATATTCTCTTCATTCAACTTAAAGACAGTCGGTGAAACCGCAACGCACGAGGCAGCAGCAATACACTTACTTGGTATCACCTTTACAAGATATCTACCAATTTTCCTTACATACTTACTATCATCTGTCATAAACCTCCTTATATTCCCTGAGCTACTAGATTAGACTCATATTTCTCTCTCGCTTTGTCTTTTAGTCTCGCTTCTATTATGCCACGACAAATAGGACAATACTTTGGCTCTATTAATCCACGTTTGGCGTATAGCTCTTGCTCCTCTACACTCCACACAAAAACATTACTACACTGCTCGCATTTAATCTTCTTATATGTGTTCATGTGTACTTTTCCTGCCTTATCTTATCTTTTGTTAATCCAAGCTCCATTAGAGTCTCTATTACATCTTCTACCATCTGTGGGTTTCCGCACACATAAGCCATCCAATTCTCCCTCAAAACACCCTGATTTAGGTCTCTTCGCATACAATCCTGTACATATCCCCGACAAAGCCCCCACTCCAAGCTTGGTTTTGACAAAACAACGTCAAACACAAAGTTAGGGTGTTCCTCCGCCAGTCTCCCCAAGTTATCAAACCAAAACAAATCCTCTTCACGCCTCATCCCCCAATGCAATCGTATTTGTCGAGAGTTCTGCTGGTTAATTAACAAGTCGCAAATAATAGAGTAAATTGGCACAATCCCACTCCCCGTAGCCACCAACAAAAGGTTGTTATTCCCACTCTCAATCACAAACTGTCCCAGCGGCGCCAAGATCTCAACCTCATCCCCTATCTCAACTTTACTCAAAAACTCACTTCCTTTTCCCCCCGGCACAACCTCAACTACCAAGCTCACTGCATGATCAACATCAGGAGTACTTGCAATCGAATAACTTCTCCGCTCCCCAAGTTCATTGATTTTTACAGAGACATACTGCCCAGCTACAAAATTAATTGTGTTGTTTTCTTCCAACAACTCCAACTTAACTAACAAATACTTCTCATTTTCAGTCAAATAGTATTTTTCTATTACTTTCGTTATATATTTTTGTGGCGCAAGTTGCATATCGCCATTCTACCACGTCAACATCTTCAAACTAAAACTCCACAAACTCAT
>Ga0073932_1006583_pt1 | contig 11800 bp, 7 predicted proteins | sample DewCreD2012metaG_FD_76967 | JGI IMG/M metagenome (GOLD analysis project Ga0073932, IMG submission 76967) | Hot spring sediment bacterial and archeal communities from British Columbia, Canada, to study Microbial Dark Matter (Phase II) - Dewar... ... | reverse complement strand
GGCACCCAAGCGACTGGAGGCAGCCTTCCGCCTGCCCCAGATTGGCCGGCGCCGGCAGGCCTTTGAGGTAGCACGTCGAGTGCACACTCGTTCCAAAGTATGCAGTCGGCCGCCCGAACGTGTCGCGCGGGGGGAGCGCATCGTTGGTGATGAGGTATGCGATTGTGCCGACGATCCAGTCAGGATGCGGCGGACAGCCCGCAACGTTGATGACATCTTTGCCCATCAGACGCGTGCCCAGGCCTCGCGCGCCTGTCGGGTTGGGCGCGGCGGCGCACACCCCGCCGAAACAGGCGCACGTACCGACGGCCATGATGTACTTCGCCCGCGACGCATAGCGCTTCACGGCCTGCATGATCGTCATGCCGTGCCAGACGCTGCACGCCGCCCCCCCGCTTTTCGTCGGGATCGCACCTTCGACCACCAGCACATAATTGCCGGCGACATAGGCCTCTTCCGCCAGCGATACCGCCACGTCGCCCGCCGGAGCCATCAATGTGGGGTGATAGTCCACGTCCAGCGTGTTGAGCAGCAGGTCGTCGAGCGTGTAGAAATAGATGCTGTTGGCCAGCGAGACCGAGCAGCCGGTGCAGGTCTGCCCCTGGAGCCACACGACCCTCAGACCCCCTTGGGCCGCCTCGAGGCCTAGGGCCTTCTGCATTTTCACCAGGCCTGTGGTTTGCAGGCCCAGAGCGGCTGCAACGGCCGAGGAAGCCCTCAGGAAATCTCTGCGATTCAGGTCCATATCCTGCCTCCCTTGGGATGCCCTTGTGGCTGCGTCGCAAGGCAGCGTTCGCAAGCCGGTTGGACGCACTGTATAGTGCTTTGCGGGCAGACGCCTCCGCCAGCCGAGGCAAACGCACGTACGGCTGCAACCTAGTCAAACCGTACAGGATCGTCAAGACAATTTACAGACCAGTGTCTCAACCGGGGGAAGAGTCGGCTTTGCAAGACACGTGCAGAGCATATCGCACTATTTGGCTGCGGTTTCGCACGCCTCGAGAGCAACGACGAGTGAATGTGCGGCGCCGAGTTGCAGGATCGTGACAATCCGCAGATGCTTGCGCGAAACTGTTTCCAACAGTACTTCGACCCCCTATCATGCTTGCAGATTCAGCGCTCGGAAGGTTCAGGGTGCAGCGGTCCTTCCGCTGGGAGGGTTCACAATTTGAGTCGTAAGCACTTGGTCCGCGGGATGCATGCGGGGGTATGCCTGATCGCGCTGCTGGCGAGGGCGGTGGCCGGGACCAGCGCATTTGCGCGTGAACCTCTGGATGGTGTTGCTGAGGATCCAACCCGCTGGCTGCGTGTGCCGCGCTCAAGTCCGGCGGCTACCGGGCCCGAGGTGCCAGACGTTGCTATCGCCGGGCTTGAGGGTGCTTCTGCCCCCGGGCAGGGCCGTTTCGATTCCCCGGCGGTCTCACAGGACAACCCCTCACGGGCAGCCTCTATCTTCGGTACCGATGATCGCCGGCGCGTTACGAATACGTCCACGTTCCCTTGGTCCGCTGTTGGACTCGTGCGACTGAACTACGGGCCGCAGGCCTACACCGGCACGGGTGTTATGATCGGCCGGCGGTTGGCGCTGACCTGTGCCCACGTTGCCCATGACCCCGCGCCCGGCAGGCCGGACAGCATTGATTTCATCCCGGGCCGCAATGGCGCCTCGGAACCGTTCGGCCGCGTAAGGGTAGTGCAGGTGCTGCCCGCTCCGCAGTGGGTGGAGTGGCGGGACGATGGCTACGACATCGCCATTCTCGTGCTTGCCGAGCCGGTCGGCGACAGCACGGGCTACTTCCGCATCGCCGTGCAGCCCGATTCGTTCTTCGAGGAGCGAGCGCTCGAGGCGGCGGGTTATCCCACCGACCTGGGAGGTACGGTTCAGTACACGGTCTCTGCAACCAGCATCGGCATGCAAGGCAACGTGATCCTGCACTACCTTGACACCGAGCCGGGCCAGAGTGGCTCCCCGGTGTGGTATGGCGACGCTTCCAAGGGCCAGGAACGGCTCGTGGGCCTGATGGAAGGCAGCTACCTTTCGAACACACCCTTCGGCGTGGTGGAGCGGGGCATTGCGGCCCGCATCGACCAGTCTGTCGCCAACTGGATCGACGAGCAACTTGTTGCCCACGATGACACCCCTCAAGGCATCTCCGGCCCGGTCGACGCGAACGCGGACCGGCCCTTCAGTGCGCGCCTGTGCGGCCTGGGCATCGCCCCATTCCTCGTGCTCAGCTTCCTGGGCTGGACCGCATGTTTCATCAGCCGGCGGACAAGACGCTGAAGGCTCAGGACTCAGGACCGTTCCGGCCTGCCTGACCGGCCGGCGAATGCACCCCCGCCGGCGAATGCCGCGCCAAATCGACGATCACGTTATACGCATTGGGTCGTTCCCTAACAGCAACATCGGACGCCTCTGGTAGAGTGCACCGCTTGCCGGTACGGCCCTGCGACCGAACCCGCTTGGACATCCGCTCGCCGAACTTTACAACGAGCAAGCCCCTACGTAAATTGCAGGCATACATGGACACGTGTTGTCAGGCTTGGCCGAACGAATGGGTGAACCGGCTGATGTGCCGGCTGGTTCGAGAGAGGGATTATTCACCGTGGCAATCAAGGTCGCTGTGATCGGTGCTGGCAGCATTGGCTTCACGCGGAAACTATTCCGGGACATCCTGGCGGTCCCCGAACTCCAGGACACGCACTTCGCCTTTCACGACATCAACAAGCGCAACCTCGACATGGTCATGAAGCTGTGCGAGAAGGACCTTCGAAACAACAATCTTCCCGCGAAGATTACCTCGCATCTCGAGCGCCGCAAGGCCCTCGATAGCGCCGACTACGTCATCAACTGCACGCGCATCGGCGGGCTGGAAGCCTTCCAGCTCGACATCGACATCCCTCTGAAGTACGGCGTCGACCAGTGCGTCGGCGACACGCTCTGCATCGGCGGGATCATGTACGGCCAGCGGAACATCCCCTGCATTCTTGATTTCTGCAAGGATATCCGAGCGGCGGCCAAGGATGACGTACTGTTTCTGAACTACGCCAATCCAAACGCGATGAACACCTGGGCGGCGATCGAGTACGGCCGGGTCAACACGGTCGGCCTGTGCCACGGCGTGCAGGGCGGCCACTACCAGATCGCCCAAGTGCTCGGCGCCAAGAGCCAGAAGGAAGTCGACATCATCTGTGCCGGCATCAATCACCAGACCTGGTACATCCAGATCCTCTACAAGGGTCGCAAGATCTCCAGCAGCGAATTGCTGGCAGCCTTCGAGCGCCACCCGGTCTATAGAAAAACCGAGAAGGTGCGAATCGACGTCCTGCGGCGGTTCGGCTACTACAGCACCGAATCCAACGGCCACCTGAGCGAGTACCTGCCGTGGTACCGCAAGCGGCCGGACGAGATCAGAAAGTGGATCGACCTGTCCAGCTGGATTAACGGTGAGACGGGCGGATACCTGCGCGTCTGCACCGAAGGGCGCAACTGGTTCAAGACCGACTTCCCGCAGCTGATGAAGGCTCAGGACAAGCCGATCAGCCCCGAGAATCGCTCGAACGAGCACGGCAGTTGGATCATCGAAGGCCTGGAGACGGGCCGGGTCTACCGTGGTCACTTCAACGTCCGGAACAACGGCTGCATCACGAACCTGCCGCCCGACTGCATCGTCGAAGTGCCAGGTTACGTCGACCGGAACGGCATGAACATCCCGCGCGTGGGCGACCTGCCGCTGGCGTGCGCCGCGACGCTCTCGGCCAGCATCAACGTCCAGCGCATGGCAGTCAAGGCGGCCGTGACCGGCGACGTGACGTTGCTCAAGCAGGCGGTCATGCACGATCCGCTGACTGGCGCGGTGTGCAATCCGGACGAAATCTGGCAGATGGTCGACGAGATGCTGGTCGCCCAGGCGAAGTGGCTGCCGCAGTATGCCAGGCAGATCCCTGCCGCCAAGAAGCGGCTGGCCAGCGGCAAGCGGCTCGGCCGGAATAGGTGGAAGGGCGCGGCGCGGCTGAAGGTCCGGACCCCTGCCGAACTGAGTCGCAACGTCAAGCCCAAGGCCGCAGGTTGATGGCCGCGCCGGGCGCCACGGTCCACCGAGGCTCCGGCTGGGGGCCAGGCTCCTGCGAGTAGTTGCCTGCTGCCAAGGCAGCACGTCCGTGCTTTGTACGGGCGTGCGTTACGAAATAGCATAACAGGACACGGCTCGGCCATGCCGAGATCAGACTGAACGCACAGGAGACGCTGATATGGCTAAGCTCGCTCGCTCAAAGGCAATCGCTGCTCCCGCCACAAATGGTCAGGCCAAAACGATGATTCCCAACTCGCCGCAGGTGAAGGTAGCCATCGTCGGCGTCAGCCGGGGGTGCTTCTCGAAGGAACTCACCGCCACACGCATGAAGAAACTCGTCGCGGGCTGCAAGAAGGCCGGTTTCGATGTCGTGCCGTGCAAGACGATCATCGAGAACGAGGGCGATGCGATGAAGGCGCTGGCGGAGGCCTACGACGCCGACTGCAACGCCGCGGTCATCTACCTCGGCAACTTCGGCCCGGAGGGTCCGCTGTCGATCTTTGCCGCGCAGTTCGACGGGCCGGTCATGGCGATCGGCGCGGCTGAGGAGAGCAAGGGCGATCTGTTTGACGGTCGCGGCGACGCCTACTGCGGCATGCTGAATGCGTCGGTGAACTTCGGGCTGCGTCACGTGCCCGTGTACATCCCGCAGATGCCGATCGGCCTGCCCGAGGAACTGGTGCCGAAGATCGAGCACTTCATCACGGTGGCGCGGGTGGTGCTTGGCGTGGCGGACCTGAAGATCTTCACGTTCGGCCCCCGGCCGGAAGACTTCTACGCCTGCAACGCCCCGATCCAGCCGCTGTACGACCTGGGCGTCGAGGTGATGGAGAACAGCGAACTGGACTTGTTCCTGCTTTTCCAGCAGGTCGATGAGAAGGACCCCGAGGTCCAGGCCACCGCCAAGGACATGGCTCGCGAACTCGGCGCGGGCAACACCTACCCGAAGCTGCTGCCGAACCTGGCCCGGCTCGAAGTGGCCCTGATGCGTTTTGCCGAGGCGAACCTCGGCTCGCGGCAGTACGGCGTGTTCGCAGACAAGTGCTGGCCGGCGTTCGAGAAGGCCTTCGGCTTCACGCCGTGCTACGTGAATAGCCGGCTGGCGACGCGCGGCATGCCGGTAGCCTGCGAGGTCGACATCTACGGCGCGTTCAGCGAGTATCTCTGCCAGTTGGCCAGCAACGCGCCTGCCACGCTGCTCGACGTGAACAATACCGTGCCGCGCGACCTGGTGACGCCCGCGGACAACCTCATGGGCGCATCCTTCGAAGACCTCTTCATGGGCTTTCACTGCGGCAACACGCCGAGTTGCTGCATGAAGAACTGCTCGATGAAGTACCAGCTAATCATGCACCGCGTGATGGAAGACCCGAACAAGGAACCGAATATCAGCCGGGGTACGCTGGAAGGGCAGATCCGCCCCGGGCCGGCCACGTTCTTCCGTGTACAGGGCGGCACCGACGGCGTCCTGCGGTCCTATGCGGCCGAAGGCAATGTGCTGGACATCGACCCGCACAGTTTCGGTGGCATCGGTGTCTTCGCGATCCCCAACTTCGCCCGGTTCTACCGCCACGTGCTGATCGCCAAACGCTTCCCGCATCACGGCGCTGTCGCCTTCAGCAAGTGCGGCAAGGCGCTGTTCGACGCGGTGCAGTTGCTCGGCGTCGACGACATCAGCGTGCCGCTGCCCAGGACGATGCTCTATCCGGGTGAGAATCCGTTTGAGGTGCTGTGACGGCAGTGGCCGGTTGCCAGTCGCCAGTTGCCGGTTGTAACGGCAACGACGGAATGCCTGCGAGGAAAACGGCACATGGGCAAGTATGCAGTCGGTCTGGATTACGGGACGAATTCGGTTAGGGCGCTGATTGTTAACATCGCCAACGGCGCCGAGGCGGGCACGGCTGTATGGAACTATGCGCACGGCGAGAAGGGCGTGATTCTTTCGAGCGATCCCAACCTGGCTCGCCAGCACCCGGCGGACTACGTCAAGGGTGCGGAGATCACAATCAAGAGGGCCCTTGCCCAGGCAGCCAGGAACGTCCGCGGGTTCAAGCCGTGCGATGTCGTCGGTATCGGCGTGGACACCACCGGCAGCACGCCGATGCCCGTGGACCGGCAGGGCCGGCCACTCGCGTTCGACAAGCGCTTCGCCAACGATCCGGAGGCGATGGCCTGGTTGTGGAAGGACCATACCGGCGTGGCCGAGGCCGCCGAGATCACCGCCCTGGCGAAGAAGATGCGGCCGCAGTACCTCGCCAAGTGCGGCGGGACCTACTCCAGCGAGTGGTTCTTCAGCAAGATCCTGCACTGCTTGCGGGCCAGCCCGAAGGTCTTCAGGGCCGCCTACACGTGGGTCGAGATCGCCGACTGGATCCCCGCAATGCTCACCGGCACGGAGGCACCCGAGACCCTGAAGATCGGCGTGTGTGCGGCCGGCCACAAGGCGATGTTCAACGACGCGTGGGGGGGCTACCCGGATGAACAGTTCCTCGCCAAACTCGACCCCAAAATGGGCGAACTCCGAGGCCGGCTGCAGCCCAAGGCCTATACGATCGACCAGGCAGTAGGCGGTCTGACCCGCGAATGGGCGAACAAGACCGGCTTGCCAGAGGGCACGCCCGTCGCGGTCGGGGCGTTCGATGCGCACCTGGGCGGCGTCGGCTCAGGCATCGCTCCGGGCAGTCTCGTTAAGATCATCGGCACCAGCACATGCGACATGATGGTCGTGCCGTTCGGCCGGAAACTCGCGGACGTGCCCGGCCTGTGCGGCATCGTGCCGGGAAGCATCCTGCCGGGCTACTATGGCCTGGAGGCGGGGCAATCGGCCGTCGGCGACATCTTCAACTGGTTTGTCAGCTACGTTCAACCAATGGGCAAGGCCGGGTCGCACGAGGTCCTGACCCAGGAGGCCGCCAAGCTCAAACCCGGTGCGTCGGGCCTGCTCGCCCTCGACTGGAACAACGGCAATCGCACCATTTTGGTCGATCAGCGCCTCACGGGTCTGCTTCTGGGCCAGACGCTGTATACAACGCCCGCCGAGATCTACCGTGCCTTGATCGAGGCGACCGCCTTCGGCGCGCTGACGATCATCAACCGCTTCGAGGAGTACGACGTCTGTGTCAAGCAGGTGATCAACTGCGGCGGCATCGCCGAGAAGAACCCGGTGGTGATGCAGATCTACGCGGACGTGATCGGCCGGCCGATGAAGGTCAGCCGATCCAGCCAGACCTGCGCCCTGGGCGCTGCAATCGCCGGCGCGGTGGCAGCAGGCCAGTACGGATCGGTCGAGCAGGCCCAGAAGGCGATGACGGGCCTGAAGAAGAAGATCTTCACGCCGAACCCCAGGGCTCACGCGGTCTACAAGCGGCTCTACAAGCTCTACCGCCAGCTGCACGACGCGCTGGGCACGAAGGAGTGGCGAGGCAGTCTCTACAACGTGATGAAGGACCTGCTGGAGATCCGTGCGGCGGCTAGAAACTAGATCGGCAGCAGTGCAGGGTGGGTACTGCCCACCAGATCCGAATCATGGGATGGCAGTATGCTGGAAGCACTCAAGGACCAAGTCTGTCAGGCAAACCTTCAGTTGCTGAAGGAAGGCCTCGTCATCCAGACCTGGGGGAATGTCAGCGGCATTGACCGGACCAGCGGGCTTATCGTAATCAAGCCCTCCGGTGTGGCGTACGACGGCATGCAGCCGTGCCACATGGTCGTTGTCTCGCTGGAGACGGGCAAGGTCGTCGAAGGCAATCTTAAGCCCAGTTCGGACACGCCGACCCACCTGGAACTCTACCGGGCGTTCCCGACGATCGGTGGAATTGTCCACACGCACAGCCTTCATGCCACGGCCTGGGCGCAGGCCCGACGCGAGATTCCGCCGCTGGGCACCACGCATGCCGACTACTTCTGCGGGCCGGTGCCATGCACACGGCGTATGACGCCCGAGGAGATTCGCGGCGATTACGAGACCAACACCGGCAAGGTGATCGTGGAGCGTTTCGCGCATCTGAACCCGCTCGAGGCCCCTGCGGTGCTTGTGGCCGAGCACGGCCCCTTCGCCTGGGGCAAGACGCCGGCCGATGCGGTGCACAACGCCGTCGTGCTCGAGTTCCTGGCATGCCTGGCCGGCCAGACGATCCGCATTACCGGGTGCCCCGAGAACATGCAGCCGGAACTCCTGCACAAACACTTCTATCGCAAGCACGGCACTGGGGCGTACTACGGGCAGGGGCAGCCATAGCCACTGTCGTATACCACCGAGAACACGAAGAACAGCCGCCGCATCAGGGATGGACAGGATCAAGAGCATGGGCGGGAGCCAACACAGTGCCGGGCCGGCTGTGTTCCATCCTGTCTGTCCTGTGTATCCCTATGAATGGCCTTGCCTGTCCGTTCCTCTTCGTGTACTTCGTCGTTCAGATTATGTCGTTGCTGCCTGCTGCCCCTGCGCCAGCGGCATGAAGCCGTACTTGTCGTAGATGCGCTGGGCCTCGCTGCTGCGGAGGAAGACCAGGAAGTCGCGAGCGGCTTGGGTGTGCGGCGCGTCGCGGAATTTTGCGGCCACCGACGTGGAGATCCCGCTGATTTCTTCGGGCAATTCCACCATCTCGATCGGGTTGCCGATCGAGGCCTGCAGTTTCACCTCGGTGTACCACGCCGGGCCGCCGTCCGACTCGCCCCGCAAGATCCGCATGGGCAGTTGTCGGTGGTGTACGTCGCTGAGGAAGACTGTGCCGGCTGCCATCTTGTCGCGCATGATTTTCCTGACGAGTCCCTCGCCGCCCAATTTCTGAAGGATGCCCAGGATCTCGTCCCCGACGCCCTCAAGGATCGGGTTGGGCATGCAGACCCTCACATCATCGCGCGCGAGATCCTCCCACGAACGGATCTGCTTGGGGTTGCCCTGGCGGACCATGATCACCAGGCGGTTCCGCACGTACGGCGCCAGTTCGTCGAACCAATCCTCCGACTCGTGCAACCGATGCATCCTCTGCTCGCCGCAGGTCAGCACGTCGGGCTGGATCTGTACGCGCAGATTCCCTGTGACCAGGCTGCCTGTACGGACCTGCTGTTCGAGGATGCCAGGCGGCAGCGTCTCGAAGTAGAACCGCTGGTAGCGCGGGAAGACGCCCTGGAACGACCGTATGAGTTCCGGTACCATCATGAACTGGTTGCCGCTGAAGAAGACCACCAGGTCCGGGTCAACGACGTCGCCATGCAGATCCAGCACCATCTCCACACCATGCACGGTGAAGTGCGCGCTGTCTGGCGGGGATTCGCCTCCGGTGGTCGGATAGGTGCTGCCGGGAGACTCCCGGAGCAGTCGCAGCGCCAGCAGGGGCAGGAACAACAGCACTGGCCAGGCCGGGATTGCTGATACGTCCATACGGCTCTCCTACTCCAATCGTCCTTGCTCTATTGTTGGCCTGCCGAGATAGAAAAGCGCCATGGTCTGCCGGCTGTTCGTGCGTCGTGTCACGTAAGAGATCACACCTGTACTTGGCAGGCACAAGGCCCTGTGCCCTATGCAGGATCGGAGCCGATAGAAATCCGGCCAGTCGCGCGGCCCCAGTGTCCCTCTGCCGGTCCCCCTCAGTCCTCGTTCCTCGTCCCCACTTCCTCCTGCCGCGCAACCAACTGGCCGTTGCCGCTCTCGCCCTCCAGTTCCATCTTGATCGCCAGAAAGCGCATCAGGTCGCCCATCGTCACGATCCCAAGCAGCCGATCCCCCGCGGCCACCATCACCCGCCTGACGCCCGTGCGATTCATCTGGCTGAGTACCTTCATCGCGTCCGTGTCCGGCGAGACGGTGTTGCTCCGGGCGCACGTGCTGACGATGTTGCTCACCGTCGCCACGTTCCACTGGTCCCGCGGCACTGTCTTGATCTGCTGCATCGACACGCAGCCGACCAGACGGCCGGCCCCGTCGATCACCGGGAATACCCTGTAATGGTGCGTATACAGGTAATCTTCGACCAGCCGGTCGATGGTCGTCTCTGGCGTCACTGCCACGACATTGGGGTTCATGAACCGGCTGACAGGCAGGCCTTCGAGCGACTGGCGCACCAGCAACTGCTGGTACGACGCGCTGGCGGCACTGCGTAGAAACATCCCGATCAGCACCCACCAGATCCCACTGATCAGGTAGCCGGTCAACAGGCTGAAGACGCCCAGCCCGATCAGCACCAGGCCGAAGCCCGAGCCGATCCGCGAGGCGATACGCGTCGCCCCGCGCAGGTCGTTCTTCCAGTACCACAGCCCGGCCCGCAGCAGCCGGCCGCCGTCGAGCGGAAAGCCCGGGATCAGGTTGAACACCACCAGCAGCCCGTTGACCAGGGCCAGGTACCAGAAGATGCCCAGGACCGGCAGTGGCCAGAGCCGCTGGTCGGCCACCAGGAACAGTCCATAGGAGACCAACGCGATGAGGATGCTCATCGCCGGGCCGGCCGCCGCCATCAGGAACTCGGCCTGGGGGCTTCGCGGCTCATCCCGCATCTCGGCCACACCGCCGAAGATGAACAGTGTAATCCCCTTGATCGCGATGCCGTGCCGTCGTGCCACCAGCGCATGCGACAACTCGTGCAGGATCACTGACGCGAACAACCCGGCCGCGCCCGCCGCACCCATCGACCAGTAGACGATGGGGCTGAGCCCCCCGAACTGCCGCGGAAACAGGCCGACCGCCAGCGACCACGTGACCAGGACGGCGATGATCAGCCAGCTCAGGTCAATCCGGATGGAAATGTCGGATACCGAGAACAGATTGTAGCGTCTGCCGAACATGGCCTTGCGCTCCCCGGCGTTGGTGGCGGGCCCGGACTGCATGCCCGCGTCGCATATTCACACGGCAAAAAACACCGCCTCAGTGGATTGTAGGCCCCGCTGCCCCAACAGACTATGCAGGCAAATCCGCGTACGCCCCTTGGCGATACGTGGTTTTCGTCCTATTCTTAGCGAAACGATTGAGGAGCCCGTGCCGTGTCACCAAGCCGCGACAAGCAATCGCCGCCTGATCTCCAGACGGATTGGCAGCAGGCCTTGCGGAGCCATCCGCGGGCCTGGCAGAGCAACCGGTACGTCTACCCGGTCCTCAGCCGGCGCGCCCGCGGCGTCAGCATCGGCATCAACCTCTGCCCTGACCAGGTCTGCAACTTCCAGTGCGTCTACTGCCAGGTGGACCGTTCGCAGCCGGCGCGCCGGCGCGTTGTGGAGCTTACTATCCTGCGGAACGAACTGGATCACATGCTGACGCAGGTGGCTTCGGGCGAGCTCTTCCGGGCCGAGCCCTTCGCCGGTGCACCCGAACACATGCGATGCCTATCAGACATCGCCTTTAGTGGCGACGGCGAGCCGACGGCGTCGGAGGCCTTTGCCGATGCCGCACGCATCGCTGTGGAAGCAAGGCAGTCGCACCGGCTGCCCGCTGACATGAAGATCGTCGTGCTGACCAACGCCACGCTGCTCGATCGCCCCGCCGTCCAGGCTGCTCTGGAGATGCTTCATGGCCATGCAGGGCAAGTCTGGGCCAAGCTCGATGCCGGTACGGAAGAACACTACCGCCGCGTAAATCGCTGCCCGATCCCTCTGCAGCATATCGTGGACAATATCACGCTGGCTGCCAGACGCTGGCGCGTGCTCATCCAGTCGATGTGGCTGCGCTTCGGTGGCCGGGATCCCGATCCGGTTGAAGTGGATGCGTTCGCGGACCGCCTGCGCAACATCTTGGATGC
>Ga0073932_1006581_pt1 | contig 11801 bp, 13 predicted proteins | sample DewCreD2012metaG_FD_76967 | JGI IMG/M metagenome (GOLD analysis project Ga0073932, IMG submission 76967) | Hot spring sediment bacterial and archeal communities from British Columbia, Canada, to study Microbial Dark Matter (Phase II) - Dewar... ... | reverse complement strand
TCGCCAAGTTGTTGGCGATCACGTCAATCGTCATTTTGTGGGCAGACATTCCGCACGCTGCCGACCACAGTCCTCTCAACATGTGTGTTTCCTCCTTTGTTCAACGCTGACCGGCCCTTCGTTTGATCGGGCACAGGGGCCTTCTTCAGTAGTCGCGCTCCGCGCTCAGTGTTCAGGAAGGAAAGGAAACTGAACCGTTCTTTCCTGAACACTGAACACCGAACACTGAACACTTTTATTAGAAAAGCCCCGGGTCGTTGATCAGCTTCCCGGTCATCTCGTCGATGCTCTGAATCCCTTTCTGCATGGCCTCGAAGGCCCTAAAGGCCTCCACCATTCGGATCATTTCCTCGGTCAAATCCACATTGGACTCCTCCAGGTATGCCTGATGCAGAGAGGTCCTTTCCGGCCGGGGCACTTCCTCCGCTTGGCCGGGGTTCACATAGTAGTTCGCTCCCTCCTTGAGAAGAAGCCGCGGGTCTTTGAAATCCACCACGATGATACGGTCCACAGAAACACCGTCCACCTGGATCTGTCCGTCTTTGCCCACAGACACCTCTGTGCCCTCAATGCGGATAGGGCCATTGTCTCCCAGGATCGCATGGCCATTGCGGTTCACCAAGGTGTTCTCTTTGTCCAGGCCCAGGGCTCCGTCCCTGGTGTATCTGAGTCCCTTTGGGGTCTGGACCTTGAAAAACCCCTGGCCGTCCAGGGCGAGGTCAAAAGGGTTACCCGTGTGCTGCACCGGGCCTTGGGAGAAATCAGGGGCAGAGTGCATTTTTTGGGTCAGCACTTCATCAAAAGACAGGACATCCCGTTTAAATCCCTTGGTGCTGAGATTGGCGAGGTTGTTGGAGATGGTGTCGCATCTGACCTGCTGAATCAGGGTGCCGTCCACCAACCCGCTCACTCCTGAGATGATCCCTTTCATGCTCTGCTCTCCATGCAAAAGATTTCAGAACTCGATCATAGCAATAATGGTGCCAAAGCAGGTTTCGCATTCTCCCCATATCCCCTTGGTATTCCGTGAGAAAACAAATCTCCTTTGGAGCCGCTCCCTTTGAGGGAGGAAAAAATTTCCTAGGAGAGCGCTTTATTCCCATTCACGGAGTAGAGGAAGGCAAGAATTTCCGCCACGACGATGTAAAGGCTCTCGGGGATCTCCTCGTTGAGGTCCATCAGGGACAGGGTTTCCACAAGGTCAGGGTCTTCGTGAATGGCTAGATGATGTTTTCTGGCCAACTCGATGATTTTCTCCGCCACCCTGCCTCTGCCCTTGGCCGTGACCTTGGGCGCCCTGTCCAGACCGGGTTTATAAGCGAGCGCCACGGCTTTGCGAAATTTGTCCGCCTTTTTCATAAGTTATGGTTTTCGTAACAGTTTAGCTCTTTGAAATAATCGGAGAAAAGGGCCATGGGAGACCCCCGTGGCCCAAGCCATCTATTTCAAAGAGCTAAACCGTTACTAGTTTCCAGTGTTCAGTTGTCGCGCTCCGCGCTCAGTTTTCAGTTTTCAGTGTTCAGGAAAGAAAGGAGACTGAACACTTCTTTTCCTTATACCAATACACTGAACGAGGGAGCCCCCACCTCCGCGAGTTCCTGGGCCATGCTGTGCTTCAACAGGTCCGGGTCTAACGTGTCGCACCGCGCGTCGCTGACCTCGAAGCCCCGTTCCTTGACACGGCCGATCAACACAGGCAACTGATCCTTCAGCCGATGGGTGGAATCGGCACGGCCTGACAGAAACCGCAGAGAGACCTCTTTGTCTTCCAGCGTCACCTCGGCCCTCACCCACCCCAGATTCGAAAACTCCGCCACAAAGACCATCCGGCAAGCCTTGGCTTTTTTGCCGCCCTTGGAGCGGCTCGCCTCCTCTGTGTGAATCAACAGCTGAGCCACGGTCCAGAAACCGTCCGAGTCCTGGCATGGGATCAGCAGGAAGAGCTTGCCGGCCTGGTCCAGGCTGCCGTGATTGAACCACTGAAGGGTTTCTATGAGAGTGAAGAGACGCTCCACCCCCGCAGACGCTCCATCTTCTTGGTGCAGCATTCCCGCCAGCAGGCCTTTGAGATCCCCTGATACGAGGCGGCTTACCTCACCGGCGGTCTGCCGTCCCTGCAAGGCCAGGCCGCGCAGCTTGCTCTCCAGGCACAGCCCGCTTCTTTCAATCCACTCTCGCAACAGGTCACGGTCCCCGGGCTTCGAAAGGAGGATGGAGAAGTCCTTGAGAAAGTCCCTAAGCAGGCCCTGCTCCCGGGAGAGGATCCAGGACCTTCCAAAGCTTTCCAGGACCCGGCGCCAGGGATTCGCCTCCACGGCATGCATGAGAGAGGCCGCTCCCGGGGCCCGACCTCCGGTTCCCAGAAGTCGGAGCAGAGGCGTGGGGCCGGTCTGCTCCACCCTCAGGACAAGGATCTGGTCCTTTTCCAGGGGCACATGGCTCCTGGCGACCACGGTTCGATCCTTGATCGCGATCACGGCGTCGCGTTCCGCCAGGACATGGATCACCTTTCCCTCAACAATCTCGTTTTTCAGAAGGGCAGGGAGACGGTTGGAAGACTCGCGGGAACCGGCGGATCGGCCGGCCTGCGGAGTGGAAAAAGGGCGGATCTCGATCAAGAGGGCCTCTTCTCAGTGCTCAGGCGGGAGAGCTTCTTCTCCAATCCGAGCACCAAGTCCACTTCTCCCCTGGGGAGGGCAAGCTGAGCGGCGATTTCCTCGGTTCTGCGTCCTTTCCTGGCCAGGGAGATGATTTTCGTCTCCCGGCCGGTGAGGGGGCCGGTCTCCGGACTGGACCGCATCCCCTGTTGCGAGGACCGGGCCAGAGCTTCCGCCCTGCTGCAGAGCAGCTTGAGGCTCACGATCTTTTCATCCAGTTCTTCGCTCATCTGCCTCAGCAGAAGCTGTTTTTGTTCCACCTGTTCCCTCCACTGTTCTGCGACTTTCTTCGAGTCGCTCACCAGGGTCTCCAACAGGTCGGCGGTTTGTTTGACGTTCTCTTCGCGGCTCGAGGTCTTCGCGTTTTTCATGAAGAACACCACGGCCCCAAACACAGCCAGGTCCATGGTCACGAGCAGGAGGAGCAGAGCAAAACCATGATCGAGGGTGGACATATGTTCTACACCTTGATGTCAATGAGGTTTCCGGATGGGGAGAGGCGTTCCTTTTTGTCCGACTCCGAGGGCTTGCCCTGGTCTTCCTTTTTCCCGCGCTTCACCCCCGCCCGCCTTTCCTCATCCGATCGAATTTCGACCTTGTCTCCGGATTGGGATTCCTGCACTTTCGACTTGAGTTCCTTTTTCTGTTCCTCGGACTTCTGAACCATGGCCTGCTGTCCCTGTTCCAAGACCTGCTTGCGGATGTTGTGGACCTCCCTCACCGCGTCTCCCTGAGCCAAGATCACATTGATGTCTGTGGTCCCTGCCATAGCCTTTCTCTTTTCTCAGGCCCCCCAGCAGGAATGTCCCGCCTCAGAGGGCCAGAAACTCTCTGATGTAGATTTCTTTGACCTGCAGGCCGGGAAGTTTCAGACGAATCACCCGGTCTATCCCGTCCTTCACCGACTGGAATAAAGGAATGCCTTCCGCCTTTTGAAAATCCTCCTTCAGCCGGTCATAGAGAAATCCTCTGAGTTCGCTCATCTTTTCTTTCAGTTCCTTCTCTGACTGTCCGTTCGGCAATTCCAGCGAGAAACTTAAGGAGATAAAGGCATACCTGGATTTCTCCGCCAGAGGGATCAGGAAAGGGTCGAAATCGACAACAGGATTTGCTTGTACAGGGGCTCGAACCAAGGGAGGCGGCGAATCCGGGCGGCCCGGCTTTTCAGAAGAGAAGATCTTGGCCCAGAGGAGCGCAGAAACCCCCAAAAGGAGCAAGAGAAGGAGAAGCGCGATCTTCCTGAACGGTTTCTCCCGCCCCTGGGGGGAAGTTTCCGGCTGGTCCTGTGTCACTTCTTCTTCAGGTTTCATAGAAGACCCGGAGTTTTGTCCTCAATCGCATGATGGCCTTGCTGTGAATCTGGCAAATCCTGGATTCTGTGAGGCGGAAGACCTCGGCGATTTCCTTCAGGGTCAATTCATCGTAGTAATAGAGGGAGATCACCTTTTGCTCCATGTCCGAAAGCCCCCTCAGCGCGCGAGCGACGACCTCTTTCACCTCCTTGACCTTGAGCTCGTCGAGAGGGGAAGCCGCTTCAAGCCCCTCCCCGTTGAGCTTGGCGCCCCCACCGTCCGCCACCAAGTCCTCCAGGTTCAGAAGACCGGCGCCGGCGCCCCGATGGACCATCCTGAAGTACTCCTCGATATCCACCCCCAGCTCCTGCGCGATCTCCTCATCCTCAGGCTCTCTGCCCAGCCTGGATTGGAGAGAGAGCACCGCGTCTTCCACCTTCTGCATGGTTTTTCTCACCGATCTGGGGAACCAATCCATCTTCCGCAGTTCGTCCAGCATGGCCCCCCGAATCCGGTGTTCCGCGTACGTCTTGAACTGGGTGCCCAGGCCCGCGTCGAATTTCTCCAGGGCGTCCAGCAGACCCACGATACCCGCGCTCACCAGCTCATCCTTGGAAACCGAGGGTGGAAGCCTCATGGCCAGCCGGTTGGCGATGAAATGGATGAGGGGAGCGTAGCGGAGAACAGCGTCGTCTCTTTCCTTGGAGCCCGGGCGGTCTTGTTCCCTGGGCAGATTCTCATGGTACTTATTGAGCTCTGGTCTCATCCTTGGCCACGTCCATAAGCCTTTTCAGAAAAAACTTGATGTTGCCGTCCTGCGGCTTCTGGTCCCCGTTTTTCATGAGGACGCCTGCCAGAGCCATGAAACTCCGGCTGGAGGGGCTCTCAGGGTAACAGCAGATGACGGGTTCTCTTCGACTCACGCCTTTCTGCAAAAGCCCGTCCCACGGAATGCACCCCGCATAGTCGACCGAGGCCCCCCGCATGAACTTGGCCGCCACGCGGCTCAGATGTTCATAAACCTTTCTGCCCTGTTTCTCGTCCTGGACCATGTTGGAGAGCAGCAGGAAGTCCTTGATCCCATGATTGAAGAAAAGGACTTTCATCAGGGCGTAGGCGTCCGTGATCGAAGTCGGCTCCGGGGTGATCACGATGATGCGTTCCTCCGCCGCCAAATTGAAAAAGATCACATTGGAGGAGATGCCGGCCCCTGTGTCGATGAGCAGCAAATCGAAGCTCCTGTTGAGGCCGTCAAATTCGCTCAGAAGGTTGACCTTCTGCCCCTCGGTGAGGTGGGCCAGTTCCTGGACTCCCGACGATGCGGGGATCACGGCCACCCCCTCCGGGCCCTCGGCGATGACCGAGGAGAGGTCCCTTTCGCCGCGGATGGTCTCCCCGATGTTGTGCCGAGGATTGATGCCGAAGATGATGTCCAGGTTGGCAAGGCCCAGGTCCGCGTCCAGCACCAGGACCTTTTTGCCCATGCGCCGGCAAGCGATCGCCAGGTTTCCCACCACATTGGTTTTCCCCACGCCCCCTTTCCCGCTCGTCACGGCAAAGACCCTTGGGGGGCAGCCGCTGTCCACATCGCCCGTCGGCCCACGGGGCCGCCGCCTGCGCCTCTGTTCCCCTTCGAGGGACACCAGTCTTCTTAATTCCGTCGCCTGATCCATAGGTTCCTTTCCTCAGTGGCTTTGTTTTCCGTTCAGAATGAGATTCAGGAGCTTCCCCTTGTCCGCCCGCTCAATGTCTTCAGGCACATTCTGCCCCGTCGTCACATAGGACACGGGCAGAGGAAACCTGAGGAGTTGATTGAGGATGGAGCCGCGCCTCTGACATTCGTCCAGCTTGGTGAAAATGTAGCTCTTCAGGCCGAAGGCCTTGAAGCGTCGCGCCGCCTCATCCATCTCCCTGTCCGAGGTCCCCACCGGAAGAAGGAGGTGGCAGTCTACCGGCGCCTCTGCAGGGATCAACTCGCGCAGGGCCTCGATCCGCTCTCTGTCGTAGTGGCTCTGACCGGCCGTGTCGATGAGAACCACGTCCCGGCTGGACAGCTTGCGCAGCGCATAGAGCAGGTCTCTTTGACAGAAGGCGGGAAAACAGGGAATACCCAGGATGTTGGCATAGATTCTCAGCTGTTCCATGGCTCCGATGCGGTACCCGTCAATCGATACGAGTCCCACCCTTTTCTTCTCCTTGAGCATGAGCCGGGCGGCGAGTTTGGCGACGGTCGTGGTCTTGCCGACCCCGGTGGTCCCCAAAAAGGCCGCAAGGACAGGGCTTCCCCGTGAGGTTTCAAAAGGATCCCTCACCTCCAGGGTCTGGGCAATCTCTCGCAGCACCCTCCTTTTCACGGCCGGTCCGCTGCCGCCGGAGCCGTCGCCAAGGCTGTCCCCTTTCTCCAGCAACGTTCGGGCCGCATCCGCATTCACGCCGTTGCGGATCAGCGCGGCGTAAAGGGAAAGAAGCCCGGGATGGGTCAGCAGGCGCTCCAGAAGGCCTCCGGAATGATTCAGCAGCAGGATCATTTCCCTGAGGCTCATGAGCTCCGATTTCAGCTCTCTGAGCGGCTCCCGGCTGGAGGCTGGCTCCTCCTGAACGCAGGGCATGGCGGTGATTTCAAAAAGCCCTTCCCGTGTCGGATGTTTTCGTGTGGACAGGATCATGGCCTCGGGCCCGAGTTCTCCCCGCACCTTTTCCATGACGTGTGCAATGCTCTTTCCCCGAAAGCGTCTAGGCTCTGCCATTGAGTTTCACCTCGCCCATGGACTTGAATTTCATGTCGCTCAGGAGCTCGGTCTGGGACAGCACCATGAGGGACGGAACAAAGTGCTCAACCATTTTCTTGAGATGCCTTCGCAGCTGAGGAGAGGTGACCAGAATGGGCTGGAGGTTTTTCACCATGGCCGTCTCGGCCGCATTCTTGATGGACCTCACCAGCGCGTCGGCCGTGCCGGGATCGACCGACAGGTAGGTGCCGTGATCGCTCTTGTGGATTCCCCTCACGAGGGTGTCTTCCAGCTCCTGGTTCAGAGTGAACAGATTCAGGACCCCGTTCTCGTCCAGATGGGGGCTGATAAAAGATCGCGCAAGCCGGTGACGGACATACTCCGTGAGCAGGTCCGGATCTTTGGTCATGGCGGCATAATCCGCAAGGGTCTCCACGATGGTCAGCATGTCCCGTATGGACACTTGCTCTCGAAGCAGGTTCTGAAGGACCTTCTGGACGATCCCCAGCGGCAGCAGGTTGGGAACCAGTTCTTCCACCGCCTTGGGGGAGGACTTGCTCAAGTGGTCGAGAAGGTTCTGCACCTCCTGTCGTCCCAGGAGGTCTGCCCCGTGTTTCTTGAGCACCTCGCTCAGGTGGGTGGACATGACCGTCACATTGTCGACCACCGTGTACCCGGCCAGCCGGGCTTCGTCCCGTTTTCTTTCCGGAATCCACACCGCCGGAAGGTGGAATGCGGGCTCCTCGGTTTCAATCCCCTCGATCCGGGTTTTGACATCCCCGGGGTCCATGGCCAGGAAGTGGTTCGCCATGAGTTCCCCTTCGGCGATTTTCACCCCCTTCAGAAGGATCCGGTATGTGGACGCCTTGAGTTGCAGGTTGTCCCTGATGTGGATAGGAGGAACAATCATGCCCATGGTCATCGCAAAGTGACGCCGGATGGACCGGACCCGGTCGAGGAACTCGCCGCCTTGTTCCTTATCGACCAGGGAGAGCAGCCCGTACCCCACTTCCACTTCGAGGGGGTCCACCGCGAGGAGATGCTCCACCGGCTCCGGCCCTGGCCCGGGCTCCTGTTTTTTCCCCTTGTCGTCTTCCTTGCCTTTCTCGGCCGCTTGCTCGCGGGTCGCAAGGTAGGCGCAACCGGCAAGGACCATGGCCAAAGCCATGAAGGGAATGTGGGGCAGCCCGGGGATCAGGCCGAAGACAAAGATGGTGAGGCTGGCCAGGTACACGGCTTTGGGGTATCTGGAGAACTGCCGGCCCAGCTCCTTGCCCATCGTATCCTCTGAAGCGGTTCGGCTCACCACGATGCCTGCGGCCGTAGAAATGGTGAGGGCCGGGATCTGCGTGACCAGGCCGTCGCCGACGGTGAGCAGGGTGTAGTTCTGGGCGGCTTCCAGAAGGGCCATGTGTTTCTGGAGAACGCCGATGATGAAGCCCCCGAAAATATTGACCAGCACGATGAGGATCCCTGCGATGGCATCTCCCCGGACGAATTTGGCCGCCCCGTCCATGGCCCCGTAGAAATCAGCCTCTCTGGAGATCCTGGCCCTTCGCCGCTTGGCTTCCGCCTCGTCGATGAGGCCGGCGTTGAGGTCCGCGTCAATGCTCATCTGTTTGCCGGGCATGGCATCCAGGGTGAACCGGGCCGCCACTTCGGCGATGCGCGTGGCGCCCTTGGTGATGACCACGAAATTGACGAGGATCAGGATGACGAACACGATGGTGCCCACGACGTAGTTGCCGCCCACCACGAAACTCCCGAAGGACTGGATCACCTTTCCGGCGGCGGAAACGCCCTCGTTGCCGTGCAGAAGGATCAGGCGCGTGGAGGCCACGTTGAGGGAAAGGCGGAACAGGGTGGTGATCAGGAGCAGGGATGGGAAAATGGAGAAATCCAGGGGCTTCAAGGTGTACATGGACATCAGGAGAATGATGACCGCCACCGTGATGTTGAGCGCCAGGAGAAAATCGAGGAGCAGCGCCGGGAGGGGGATGATCATGACCGCGAGCACGGTCATGACACCGGCCACGGCAAGCCCCTCGCTGATCTGGAAGGTCCCCGACCTCCATCCCAAGGTTTCCTCTTTTATGGTCGATGCCACTCCGATCTTCTCCTTCTACCCTTTCTTTTTCTCCACGAGCCGTTCCCTTGCAAAGCCCTCCAGAGGCGGCAAGCCTTGGGGAGCATGCCGCTGCGACCCCTTCTTCCTGATCACGGCCTACTCCTTGCGGTGATCCAGACCGCCCTTCAACCGATACACATAGGCCAGCACCTCGGCCACGGCCTGATAAAGGGTGCCCGGGATCTCCTGGCCCAAGTCCACCAGGGTGTAGAGGCTTCGAGCGAGGGGTTTATTCTCCACCATGGGGACGCCGTGTTTCCTCGCCACCTCCCGGATCTTCTCCGCCATCTTTTCCGCGCCCTTGGCCACCAGCTGCGGAGCCTTCATCTCCGAACTCCGATAGGACAGGGCCACGGCCACATGGGTCGGGTTGGTGATCACCACGTCTGCCTTGGCCACGGCCTGCATCATCCTCCGCCGCGCCATCTCCCTCTGAATGCTCCTGACCCTGGCCTTGATCAGAGGATCTCCCTCGCTTTTCTTCAATTCCTCCTTGACCTCCTGCCGGGTCATGCGGATGCGCTTTTCGAACTCCCACCTCTGGAAGGCGTAATCCAGGGCCACCAGGACCATCATGGCCAGGCCGCACTTGAGAAAGATGGCAAAAAGGCTCCAGAGGCTGTGGAGAGCCACAGAGGCCGGGTCCATATCCCCCAGGTCGGCCAGGCCCTCCACCTCGCCTCGAACACTGCCGTAGGCCACGATCCCGATGATGAAGAGTTTGAGCACGGACTTGAAGAGTTCCATGAGAGACTGTTTTGAGAAAAGCCGCACCAGCCCCTTGACCGGATTCACTTTCGAAAACTTCGGCTTCACCGCTTCCAGCGACAGGACCGCCCCCACCTGAGCCACATTGGAGAGGACGGCCGTCACAAAGACCACCGCGAAAACAGGGCTCAGGGCCAGAAGCAGGGTGCCCACGCAATCCTCCAACACCAGGATCAGGTCCCCCAACCCGTCTCCCCGGACAGCAGAAAAGGACAAGAGCCGCCTCGTGATCCCCGACACCTCCCGGTAGGTGAACGAGCCCAGGGCGGCCAGGGCAAGAGCCCCGGAGAGCAGGACCGCCATGGCCGGCAGTTCCCGGGTCTTCGCCACCTCGCCTTTCTGCCGCACCTCTTCCCGCTTCCGCGGGGTCGCCTTCTCGGTCCTTTCTTCAAAACTCTCGTCCGCCACGGCCTATCCTTTCATCCACGCCAAGGTATTCATGAGAAGCGGGCCCAGAGTCGCGAGGTACCTTTCCGTGAGCATCTGGACCACCTTGAGGCTGATGCCGAAAAAGAAAAGCCCCAGAACGATTTGCAGGGGAAACGCCACGATCATCACGTTCATCTGCGGAATGGCCTTGGAGACAAGCCCCAGCGCCGCCTGCAGAAAAAGGAGCCCCACGATGACCGGCGCGCCCATCTTGATGGACAGGACAAAGATCTCTCCTGCGCGGTTCATCAGGTCCAGGAGGGGTTCTTCCTTGAGGACCAGGCCTCCCACGGGCACGATCTCGTAGCTCTCCTGGATCGCCCGCAGGAAGAAGTGGTGCCCGTCGAGGGCCAGAAAAAGCGCAAGGGCCACCAGGGAGGCCATATTGGACAGCACGGAGACCTGAACCCCGTTTTGAGGATCCATGATGTTGGTGATGGAGAAGCCGGTCTGGAAGCCCGCCACCTGTCCCATCATGCTCACGGCCTCGAAGAAGATCTGAACCAGGAACCCGAGCACCATTCCCACGGCAAGTTCCGAAAGGATCAGCCGGAGAAGGCCGGCTGCCGAAGACGGCAGTCGCGCGTCGCCCAGGGCCGCCACCGGGAAGAAAAGGGCCGTGAGAAGCAGGCAGAGTCCTGCCTTGCACTGGAGCGGAATCAGGCGGGAGCTGAAAAAAGGAAAAAGGAACAGCACCATTCCCACTCTCACCAGAATGAGCAGAAAAATCTCCACGTCACGCCATGGCCAGGGAAAGAGCTCCATCCTCGTCTCCTCAGCGGATGAACAGGGGAATCTGTTCCAGGGCGGTCCCTGTGAAGTGAATCAGATGCTCCAGCATCCACCCGGCAAAAAACAGGAGCGCCACCAGCACAACCAACACCTTGGGCACAAAGGTGAGCGTCATTTCGTGAATCTGAGTGACGGCCTGAAAAACGCTCACTGCAAGCCCCACCACCAGACCCAGCCCGAGAAGGGGCATGGACACGAGGAGGGTGGTTTTGATGGCCTCCTGGGCAAAACCGATCACGAACTCCGGCGTCATGGGCCTCCTCCAAAGCTCCTCACCATGGACCCCACCACGAGGTGCCACCCATCGACCAGAACAAAGAGCATGAGTTTGAAAGGCAAAGAAATCAAAATGGGGGGCAGCATCATCATGCCCATGCTCAAGAGTACGCTCGACACCACCATGTCGATGATCAGGAAGGGAACGTAGAGAATAAATCCGATGAAAAACGCCGTTTTCAGTTCGCTGATCACGAAGGAGGGGATGAGAATCGACAGGGGCACGTCCTTCGGCGTTTTGGGTCTTTCCATTTTCGACATGCCCACAAACAGGGCCAGGTCCTTTTCCCTCGTCTGGTGCATCATGAACGCGTGCACCGGTGCTACGGCTTTTTTCAGGGCCGCCTGCTGGGAGATCTCGTCACGGAGATAAGGCTGCAGGGCCTGTTCGTTGATCTCGGTCCACACGGGCATCATGATGAAAAACGTCAGAAAAAGGGCGAGACCTGCGATCACCTGGTTGGAGGGCGTCTGCTGGGTTCCCAGGGCATGGCGCAGGAAGGAAAGGACCACGGCCACCCGCGTGAAAGACGTCATGAGGATCAGAATGGCAGGCGCCACGGTGAGGACGGTGAGGAGCAAGAGGATCTGCAGCACCAGGGAGATCTCCCCCGGGCTCTCCGCCTTGTCGATCCCGATCTTGAGGGAAGGGAGAGCGAAATCCTCGGCTTGCGCGCCTGCCGCGTTCGCTGCGAGCAAGGCCGCGCCGAGGAGAAGCGCCAAGAGGAGC
>Ga0073932_1006580_pt1 | contig 11803 bp, 5 predicted proteins | sample DewCreD2012metaG_FD_76967 | JGI IMG/M metagenome (GOLD analysis project Ga0073932, IMG submission 76967) | Hot spring sediment bacterial and archeal communities from British Columbia, Canada, to study Microbial Dark Matter (Phase II) - Dewar... ... | reverse complement strand
CGGGGGCACATCCGCCCCGGCCTCCTTCGTCGTCTTCAATCCCGGCACCTTTGCCGCGCGCCAGCTCACGCCCTCCAGCCGCCGGACCGGCTTCATCATTTCCGAGATCATGTACCACCCGGCGCCGCGCGCGGACGGACGGAACCTGGAATTCGTCGAGCTGTTCAATACGGAGCCGATCGACCGCGATATTGGCGGCTTTCGGCTCTCCGGCGCCGCGGACTACGTCTTTCCAACCGGCTGCGTGCTCCGCGCGCGCCGGTTCCTCGTTGTGGCGCGCGACCCTTCGGCCGTCGCGGCCGTCCACGGCATCGCCAACGTCGTCGGCCCCTTGAGCAACAGCCTGCCCCGCGACGCCGGCGTGGTGCGCCTCCATGACGCGGACGGCGCCCTACTGCTCGAGGCGCCATACGCCGACAGCGCGCCCTGGCCAGTCGCCGGCGACGGCGCCGGCCACTCCCTCGTCCTGGCCAGGCCGGACTACGGCGAAGCCTCCCCCCTCGCCTGGCGAGCCAGCGACAGCCTCGGCGGCTCGCCCGGCCGCCTCGACCCCCTCCAAACGCGCCCGCAAGACGGCGTCGTAATCAACGAATTTCTGGCCCACACCGACCCGCCCCAGGAGGACTTCATCGAGTTGTTCAACGCCGGCACGGAAGCCGCGGACCTCTCCGGCGGCTCGCTCAGCGACCATCCCGACGCCGCCAAGTTTGTCATTCCCCAGGGCGTTGTCCTCCCGCCCGGCGGCTTCTACCTCTGCACCCTGACCAACAGCGGCTTCATGCTCTCCGCGGCCGGCGAACGCATCTTCCTGCGCGCCGCGGACGGCCGCGTCATCGACGCCGTCCGCTTCGGCGCCCAGGCCAATGGCGTCGCTTGCGGCCGCTACCGCGACGGCGCGCCCGACTTCCACGAGCTCCAGACCCCCACCCCCGGCGCGCCCAACGCCCCCCTCCTCGCCCGCGAGGTGGTCATCAACGAAATCATGTATCACCCCCTCAGCGGCGACGACGACGATGAGTACGTGGAGTTGCATAACCGGGGCGCCACCCCCGCCGACCTGAGCTACTGGCGCTTCACCGACGGCATCGAGTTCATGTTCGCGCCCGGCGCCGTTATCCCGCCCGGCGGCTACCTCGTCGTAGCCCGCAACCGGGACCGCCTGCTGAGCAACTACCCCTCCCTGTCTCCCGCCGCCGTCGTCGGCAACTTCGACGGCCGTCTCGGCGACCGCGGCGAACGCCTCGTCCTCGCCAAACCCGACGACCCCGCCCGGCCGTACCAGGACTTCGTCGCCGTGGACGAAGTCGCCTACAGCGACGGCTGGGGCGTCTGGTCCGACGGCGGCGGCAGCAGTCTCGAGTTGACCGATCCGCGCGCCGACAACCGGCGGGCGGCCAACTGGGCCGACAGCGACGAAACGCGCAAAGCGCCCTGGACCGCCATCGCCTATACCGGCGTCGTGGACTGCGGAACCGGCACGCTGGAGCAGGTCCGGCTGTTCCTCGGCCAGGCTGGCGAGTGCCTGGTTGACGACATCGAGTACGCCACCGTGGGCGGCGCGACCCGCTTCGCCAGCGACCTGGAAGGCTCCAACCCCTTCCAGTTCCTGGGCAACCACGTCAGATCCTGCGTGGAAACCAACGAGGGGTACCAAAGCGCCCGCAGTCTGCGTCTGCGCGCCAGCGGTCGCGGCGATAACGGCAGCGACCCGCAGTGGCCATTCGAACCGTTCGGCAACCGGGTCGCGGCGCCGCTCGGCTCCCTTCCCGACATCGGCACCCGCATGAGCATCCGCGCCAAAGCGCGCTGGCTGGCCGGCTGGCCGCACCTGATCCTCACGCTGAAGGGCTTCTGGATCGAAGCGGCCCCCCGCCTCGAGGTGCCGACGAACCTGGGCACGCCCGGCGAACCCAACAGCCGCCGGGTGGCGAATGCCCCTCCGGCCGTATGGGACGTCCGCACGTCGCCCGCCGTGCCGGCGGCGGGCCAGCCCGTGCTGGTCACCTGTCGCGCCCACGACCCCGACGGCATCGGTTCCGTCACCCTTCGTTACCGTCTCGATCCCGGCACGAACCTCACGACCCTGCCCATGCAGGACAACGGCGCCGATGGCGACCGGCTGGCGGGCGATGGGCTCTACAGCGCCGTCATCCCCGGTCAGGCGACCGGCGCGCTCGTGGCCTACGAGGTGCTCGCCGCCGACCTTGCCGCCGCGCCTGCGGCCGCCCGCTATCCTCCTCCGCCGCCGCCCGGCGCCCCGCCCAGGGAATATCTGCTGCGCTTCGGCGAGCCCGCGGCGACCGGCATCTTCGGCGTGTACCGCATCTGGATGACGCAGGCCAACGTCGAACGCTGGAAAACCATCTGCGGCCCGATCGACATCAGCAAATTGAGCAACGAACCCATCGACATGACCTTCGCCTGCGACGACGACCGCGTCATTCACGGCGGCGGCGCCCGCTGGCGCGGCCTGTGGCGCGGTTTCGCCGAACCGGCGCTCCATGGTTCCTACTCCGTGCAGCTTCCCAAGACGGATCGCTTCATGGGCGCGGACGAACTCAAGCTTGACCGGCAGGGACAATCGAGCAACGACACGACGTTTCAGAGAGAGAAACTCTGCTTCTGGATCGCCAGGCACGTGGACGTCGCCGCCTCCCACGTGCGCTACGCGCGGGTGCTGTTCAACGGCAACGACCGCTTGCTGATGAACGACTTGCAGACGCCCAACCTCGATTTCGCGGAAAGCTGGTTCGCCAGCGACGAGCCCGAAGTCTTCAAAAACGAGGGCTGGACTGGAGAACCCTTCTTCAATTGGCTCGATGCCGATGGCCACAAGAAGCAGTCCCGTTACCGCTGGAGCTGGGAAAAGAAGCGGCCGCCCGTCCCCAACGACGACTTCTCCGCCATCTACACCCACGCCGACGCCTTCGCCGTCACGAACGACGCCGTCTATACCGCCCGCGTCAAAGCCCTGGCCGACATCCGCGGCTGGGCCAGTTACTTTGCCATCAACGCCGTGGTGGGCAACTGGGACGCCTACGGCTTCAGCCACGCGCACAACCTCTTCGCCTATATCCCGCGCAACGACCGCTCGCGGCTGTCGCTCTACGACCAGGATTACGCGTTCAACGGCGCCACTACCCAGGGATTGTTTCCCACCAGCGCGGCCTGGCCGGTGCCGCTGCGCCTGTGGAACGTCCCCGCCTTCCGCCGCGTTTACTGGGCCGTGTTGCAAGACCTGGCCGACGGCCCGCTGCGGCCCGAAAACTTCAACGCCGAGTTGAACGCCTGGTACGCCGCCTTTCTCGCCAACGGCCACCCCGCCGCCGACCCCGCGGCGATCAAGACCTGGCTCAACGAGCGCCAAGCGTTTCTCCGCTCCCAGCTTGCCGCGGTGCAGGCCGTCCTGGCCATCGAAACCAACGGCGGAAACGACTTCACCTCCGGCAGCCGCATCGTCACGCTCGCGGGCAGCGCGCCGGTCACCGCCGACACGCTGCGGCTCAACGGCCGCGAGGCTCTGCTGACGTGGACCAGCATCACCAACTGGTCCGTCCCCATCGGACTGCGGCCGGGCGCCAACCCCGTGCTCGTCGAGGCCTTTGACCGTCAGGGGCGCCTCCTTGGCGCCGACGCCCTCTCCATCGCGTACACGGGCGCCAACGTTCCGCCGGAGGGACAAATCGTCATCAGCGAGATCATGTATCATTCGCCGCGCACCGCAGGCGACTTCGTGGAAATCTTCAACCGCTCCGACGCCGCGTTCGACCTGGCGGGCTGGCGCCTCGACGGCGTGGACTTCACCTTCCCCGCCGGCGCCATTATCGCCCCCCGCTCCTGGCTGGTCGTGGCGGAGAACGAAGCGGCTTATGCGCACCTGTACACGAACGCCGAGGCGGTGGTCGGCGCCTACGCCGGCGACCTGGACAACGGCGGCGAAACGCTGCGCCTCCTCATGCCCGCCGACGGCGGCGGCTGGACGGTCGGCGACGAAGTCACATACGACGACGATCCGCCCTGGCCGCCGCAGGCCGACGGCGGCGGCATGTCCCTGCAACTCATCGATCCCGATCAGGACAACAACCGCCCGGGCAACTGGGCCGCCGTTGACCCCGACCAGAATCGCACCTGGACTCAAGTGTCCGTGTCGGGCGTCTCCTACGAAGACAAGCGCTTCATTGACCGGGCAACGCTGCGCTTCATGCTCGACGGCGTGGGCACGGCCGCCGTGGACAACGTCAGCCTCGTGACCGGCCTGGTCGCGGAAGCGGGCGTCAATCGCTGCGCCAACGGCGGCTTCGAAGGCTCGCTGGCCCCCTGGAGCGCGCTCGGAACGCATGCCGGCAGCGGCCTTGCCGCCGAGCCGAGATTCGACGGCCAAACCGCGCTGCGCATCGTGGCCAGCGGTCCGGGCAGCTATCCCAGCAACGCCGTAAGCCAGGGCTCCCTCGGGCTGGTCGTCAAGACACCCTATACGCTAAGCTTCTGGTACTACCCGACCTATGCGTCGGGTTCCTTGACGGTGGACCTGCGGCCCCAGGTCGATCTCTATTGTACACTGCCGCTGGCGCCCCGCCCGCCCGCGGGCCTCTGCTCCCCCGGCACGACGAACGCTCTCGCGGCTACGCTCCCTCCGTTTCCGCCCCTGATCCTTGCCGAGGCCATGCCGATCAACGCCAGCTTCATCCCGGACAACTTCGGCGAGTACGATCCCTGGATCGAGCTGTATAACGCCGGCAGCAACGCCCTGGATTTGTCCGACTATGCGCTCAGCGACACCCTGAGCAACCTGCTCTTGTGGAGGTTTCCCACTAACATCGCGCTGGCGGCCGGCGAGCGCCTGCTCGTCTGGGCCGACGGCCAGCCCGCGCAGTCCGTCTCCAATGCCTGGCACGCCTCGTTCCGGCTCAACGCCTCCAACGGCTGTGCGGTCCTGTCGCGGGCCTGGAACGGCCGCGCGATTCTCATTGACTATGTGAACTGGACCGGCCTGACGGCGAACCATTCCTACGGCACCTGCCCCGACGCCGATCCCTTCTGCCGACAGGTTTTCCACTATCCGACCCCGGGCCAGCCCAACAACCCATCGTCCGAACCCGTCCAGTTGCGCATCAACGAATGGCTGGCCGACAACGAGGAGACGCTGGCCGACCCGGCCGATGGCGACTTCGACGACTGGTTCGAAATCCACAACGCGGGCAGCCAGGAGGTCAACCTCGGCGGCTACGCCCTCAAGAACAGCCCCACCGCCACCAATGCCACGTTGCTGCCGGGCGGCACGCTGATCGCGCCGGACGGTTTTCTGCTGGTCTGGGCCGACGGCGAAACCGGCCAGAACGCGCCGGGACGCGACCCGCACGTCCACTTCAAGCTCAAAGCCGGCGGCGAGCAAATCGCGTTGCTGGCGCCGGACGGTACCGTCCTCGACGCGGTCACGTTCGGCCCGCAGTCGGCGGACGTGAGCGAAGGCCGCTGGCCGAACGGCGATTCCGACATCTATCGCATGCTGCGCCCCACGCCGGCCGCCTCCAACGTGGTGTTCCGGGCAACGGACCTGTCCCGCGCTGCCTCTGGCGCGGCGTCGCTGAGCTGGAATTCCACCCCCCTGCGCGTCTATCGCGTGGAGAAACTGGCCGATCTGCGAGGCACGAACTGGCAACCCCTCGGCCTGGTGACCGCGTCCGGGACTTCAACGTCCATGCAGGACACCAACGCGGCCAACGTCTCCCAGCGATTCTACCGCTTGCGCGAGGTTCAACCCTGACCGGAATGGCACCTACTTCAGCTCTCGGCGGTCGAGGCCGACCGCCCTCCATGACACGGAAATGCAGTGATCTCTGGTGGAGGGCGGCTGGCCTCAGCCGCCGTCCGGCGTCGATAAGCGAGCTTAAGTAGGCGCCATTCAACCCTGACCGAACCCCCGACCTGGCCCGACCGCCTCGCGCCAAGACGGAGCGCTCGCCCGCGCGTGCCGGGCGCTCCGGCAGAGTGTGGCGCGGGTTACTCAACGTACCGCGCGTTTTGCCTTTGCGCGCCGCTTTTTGGCTTCACGGCCGCCGCGGTCTGAGATACCGTATCCCCAGGTTCGGTGCCGGCAGACGGAACGAAAAAGGATCGCCGCCATGGGCTTTAAAAGCATGCGGGGCGTCAGGGGGCTGGTTTACCGGCCGACCGCTTCCGCTGGCCGGCGAAAGAAACATCGCTGTGCCGACTGCTACGCCTGCGGGCAGTGCTCGGACGACCGCTGCGCCGTCTGCCGCCGTCGAGTCCCATGCCCGCGCCAGAGAAAGGAAGGCCGTTTGCCATGATCAAGAAACAGTTCACCCTCTATCTCCGCAACAAGCCCGGCGAGCTGGCGCGCGTCACACGCCTCTTGGCGAAGGCCCGACTGAACATCGAAGGCGTCTCGGCCTCGGGCAGCGCCGACATTGGCTTGATGCAGATCGTGGTCAGCAATGCCTCGGCTGCCCGCAAGGTTCTGACAAAAGCCGCCATTCCTTTTGTGGCGCAGGACGTGCTGCTGGTGCCGTTGCGGAACGAACCCGGCGCTCTGGCCCGGGTGGCGGAAAACATCGCCCGCCGCGGCATCAACATCAACTATGTCTATGCCACGGCCTGCGGCTGCGGCCGGGACTGCCGCTGCTACGCCATCATCAGCGCACCCGACCTGAAACAAGCCGCGGCGGCTTGCGCGGAGTAGGAGCGCCTCAGCGCCCGCCGGCCGCCGCCCCGGAGCGGCGTCTGCCAAATGGCGACGGCGTGTCGCTTTCCAGCGCGGATCGAGTCTTACCTGACCAAGAGCACCGGTCCGGGGGCAAGATATTCGATGTCCAGATGGAACACCCAATCCCTGCCGGCATTGGGTATGGCGAGCGCCAAATCGACGGCGGACCAGTCGTTCTTGTTCCCGTCCGTCCACTGCGAACAGGTATAATACGCGCCATCCGCATAGACGTTGCTCCCATAGGTCACCGTCGGAATGCCGGTTTGCCAACCCGAGGTCGAGGCCGTCATCCGCACATCGAAACCGTACGCCGCGTTTGCGGACAACTCCACTGGCGAACCGAACTCGAAGGTCAGATAGTCCCCCGCCCGCGAGGCCGCGGAATGAACAAAGATTTCGTCCGCGAGCGCGGTGATCGTCGTTCCCGAGAGCGTGACAACTCGAACCCCGTATGTTTTCACCGGATCGAACTCTGTGGCCTGGTTGCCCGGATCGTACGTCCCGTGATACCTGATCGTCACCGCTTTCAGCAGATACTTGCCATACCCGCTTCCGGTTGCGAACGTCTGACCGGCGGCAAACCCCTCCCCGGACCAGAATTTTCCTTGACCGGCAGAACCCGTCAGTTCGAGCGCGGCAATGTCCGAGCCGTTAACCGCGGGCGCTTCCGTGCTCGTTGTCACCGTATTCGCCTGCGCGCCCCTGATCGCCAAGCCCAGAACGCCAAGTGCCAACAGCAACTTCTTCATCGCTGACTCCCCCTGTTTGGAGCGCTTCGCCAAAACGAATTCCATTTTGCCCAGGCAGCCGACAAACCATCCACGCTCAGCATACTCCTGACGCAAACGAAAACTTAAGCTCATTCGTAATCCAAATCGAACAACCAACATCGCACGTCCGTACTTCGACGTTGGACGTTCCTTGTTCGATGTTCGATGTCACTGGGGCGGACCAGGAGGCGGAAGGGTGGAGACGGGCAGTTTGCTCCGCGACGGAACGGCCGGTCCGGCGGCGCCCTGGATCGGACGGCCCCCGCTCTTCACGCCGCCCAACCAGCGCAACGCGGCCTCCTGAAGCTCTACCGGCCCCCACTCCTGCCCCCCGGGGTGGGTAAAAAGCCGCACCGGCCGCCCCTTGGCCTGGGCGTCCGGCACCGCGCGGTGCACGACTTCTCCGCCGGCAAACAGATCGTTTTCGCCGACGATGAACGCGGTTGCCTGGTTGAGGGGCGGCAGGCGGTAGGTCCCGGCGGAGGTGAAGTTGAAGGCCGAAGCGATGCAGAGCAGACCGGCGCAGGCGTCGGGAAAAAGCACCCCGCGGTCGGCGGCGCGCCGGCCGCCGCCGGCCAGTCCGGCGAAGTAAAAGCGCGCGGGGTCAATGCGAAAACGCCGCCGCAAATCGAAGACGACCGCGGCGGTGATGCGAGCGTCGGCGGCCGGAGGCGTGCCGTCGGGCACGCCGGACAGTCCGACCATGATCCAACCGAGCTCGTCGGCGACCTGCGGCGCCAACAGCGGAGGGTTGCCGTCAGGCGCATCCACGATCATGACCGGCGCGGGTTGCGAGGGATCGTAGGCCGCGGGCAGACGGCAGCGGTAGCGGCAGGGCGTGCCATCGAGCGGGGTTAACTGGGCCGCGCAGCCCGGCGCAATGGGTCCGGGTTCGAGCCGATAGAACGCATCCTGGCGCGCCCACCAAAAATGACCTCCGGCGCCGGCCTGATTCGTCCAGGCGCCGATCAGCAAGCCGGGTTTGAGGAACACGCCGCTGTAGTTAGCCAGCGGAGCCGTCTTGGACGACGCAGCCGGCGCGCCGGCGACCGTGGCGCGCACGACCTTGATCGTGACGTTGCTGCCGTCCACCGCGACCTCGCAGGTCTCGCGGGCCAGATAACGCCAATCGTCGCGGTCCCCGGCCTCGGTTCGACCCCCGGCCAGCGGCTGGGCCTGCCGGGCCTGCTTGAGAGTCAAGGCCTGAAACACGACGTTCTGCGCCGAGAGTTTGCCGCCGGAAACCGCGATACGCACGGCATGGTGCCGCACCCGCTCCGCCGTGGACAAGCCGGACCAGTCGGCCGTCAGCCAGTCGGCGGTGGACAGGAAGGGCAAGGCGGCGATGTGCTCCTGGTCTTCGGGCGTCAGCGCGCCTTTACGGAGGCGGTGTTCGCCGCCATCCTCGGTCCGCAGAATGACCAGGTTATCGCGCAAGCCAACGCAACGCGCCCGGAGCGCCGTGCCGTCGGCCGTGGAAAGCCAGGAGCGCAGTTCGCCGAGAGCCGGGTCGTCTGCGGCGAGGACAGCGGCGGCGCCGAGGATGCAGAACGCGGCCAGGACCGGACGCATGAACAAACCTCCTTGTCAGGAACGCAAAGCCCGCGCCAGCAGCGCGAACAGCACAACCAGCAGGGCCAACACCGGCGGAAGCGCGATCCAGAGCCAAAGTCTCAACCGGCGGGAGGCGGCCCTGACCGGCGCGCCCGCCTCGGGCAGCGGAAGCGGGGCAGGCTGGCTGAAAAGGTCCGCCAGACCCGGCGCCTCGCCAACAGGCACCCAGCGCTGGCCAGTGCTCTCGCTCCACACCCAATCGCTGGACTGCAGTTGACCGCGGCGGAGCATATCCCGAAAGACCTGTTCTTCGACGAACCCCCGGCGAGCGGGGTCGCCGCGCGCGCTGTAATACCATTTCATGTCTCGAACGGCTGGAACGGCCTCTGAAAAGGCCAACGCGTTCTTGACCTCGGCGCAGTCTAGCGCGATCATGGCCGCAGTTCAAGAGCGGCGGAGGTCGCGATGGGCATGGACGGCGAGGCGGCGAACACCGGCGCGGAGGCGCTGCTGGCCCGGTTTGCGGCGGAGATCGACCGGCAGGAAGACATCCTGTACGGCGTGGCCCTGTTTTTCGAGGGGCTGAATTTCCTCTATGCCGGACAGGAAGCTGTGCGCATGACCTACCGCAAGCAGTTGCGGAACATTATTCAGACCGACCGGTTGGCGATCGACCGCGCGCGCGAACTGCTCGACCAGGCGCGGCAGGACCACAGCAAGGCGCCGCTGCTGGAGGCCTTCGAATTCCACCCCTGCCAGGGTTATCCCCAGCCCGCGGAACTGCGGCGTCGGGCCGAAGCGCTGGTGCGGGCCTATCGCGAGTTGTTTCCCGACCGGCCGCGCTCGGAACCGTTGTCCGCCGAGGACGTGGTGCGCTTGCTGGACGCCGCCGCCGTCAAGCTGGAGGCCGGGGGGCCAGGCGCGGGATCATGAGGTGGCGCCATCGGCGCTTTCGTCCGCCTGCCGCGCCCCTTCCATGAGCAGAGACATCACCGGGGCGAACAACGTCCGTTCCGGAAACTCCAGACACTGGCGGGTCGTGAACTCGCCCGTCTTCCAGCGCATCATCCGATAGAAGGCCTCTTCACCCTGAAGGTCGCCCACCGCGGCGTGCACGATCTCGCCTTCCTTGAGGAAGACACGGCCTTCCTCGCCTTCGTGGAACACGTTGATTTCCATGCTCTTGGCTCCGGCGGACAAAATCTGGATCATGTCCGAGAACGTCATGTCACTGAGGGAACCGCTGACCCCTTCGCGGCCGCCGCGCCGTTCGGGCGCGGCAGCGAGGCGTTGGACTTTCAACGTCAACAGCGCGGGATCGACCGGCAGCATCAGGACGTCGTCGGCCCCGGCGCGCAGGCATTCGGCGGCGCGGGCCTGTTCCTGGAAGCCGGCGACGAAGACGACCGCCGCCCGGGCGGTGCGGACGGAGCGCTTCACGCGCCGACAGAATTGCAGCGCATCCTCGTCGGGAAGCCGGCGGTCGGCGATGATGACATCCACCGGATTCTTGACGAGCGCCGCCAGCGCGGCGGAGACCGTCCGGGCTTGCGCGACCGCGCAGCCTTCCTGCGCCAACGGGTCGCTCAGAGCCCGGGCCGTTTCGGGATCGGCGGTGACCACGAGCACGCGCGCGGCCTTTTGTTCCAATTCCGCCAGGAACTCCTCGTCAATCAGGATTTGGAGAAAGCATTCGAGCACCTTCTCGTCGGCCTCGCCGGCGGCCCACTCGGCGCGCAGGCGCCGCCGGGCGAGGGTGACGTCGCGGGCCGCCGCCGGCTCGCGGCGCTGAACGTCTTCGTAAGCCCGGACGAGGCTCAGGATGCGCGCCGCAGGCTCCTGTTGGTCGGGAAAGGGGGCGGCGGGGAATAGAATGCGCTGCGCGGGCTGCAGGGCCGGCAGACTGCGCAACAGCTCGGGTCGGTCTTCCAGGGCGGTAAGCCAGGCGGCGAGCGCCAGCTCGTCGGCTTGGGCGGCGGGGATGTTCAGGCGGGCGGCGAGCAGCCGGCTGTGCCGCGCGCGCTGCCGGACGCAGCGCAGGCGTTCGGCGTCGTCCTGAAGGTGCAAGGCGGCCGCCAGGGCCGCGACGGCCTCCAGGGTCGCGCCGGTTTCGGCGGGCGAAGGCGGCGCCGCGGCGGGCGGCGCGGCCGGCGCGGCCGCGGCGCAAACGGCCGGTTCCGCGGGCGCGCGCAGACCCGGCAAAACTTGCTTGTGCGTGACGTTGGACATCAGAATGCCGAAGTGGCATTCGAAGGCTTTCTCGATCTCCGCGCGCGAAGCGGCCGTAAAGGCCAGATCGTAGGGCTGCAGGAGCAGACGGCGGATACGCTCCAGGCGCCGCATGGCGTTTTCGTCGTCCACGGCCAGCGTCAGCAGACCGTGGCGCAGGTCGTAGTCCACGGGAAACACGCCGAAGGCGGCCGCGGCGCGGGGCGAGATAGCGCCCCGAACCTGCTCGGAAGGTCGCTGCGAGACGAGTCGCCGATAGGGCAACCGCAGCAGATCGGAAACGCACCAGCCGAGTTCGGTGTAATCCATGAACCGCAGCGCCACCAGGGCCTGATCGAGCGAACAGTTCTCCTTCTCCGCGTGGCGGCGGGCGGCGGCCAACTGATCGGCGGCGAGCGTCTGGGTGGCCGTCAGGCGCTCAGCCAGGGCCTCGGAGGTTGCGGTCATGACGCGCGGCGTCTCCTTCTCCCGAAGCGGGTTCAACCCGGCACATAGCCGCGGCGGCTCACCAGCCAGCGCAGTTCGG
>Ga0073932_1006577_pt1 | contig 11806 bp, 9 predicted proteins | sample DewCreD2012metaG_FD_76967 | JGI IMG/M metagenome (GOLD analysis project Ga0073932, IMG submission 76967) | Hot spring sediment bacterial and archeal communities from British Columbia, Canada, to study Microbial Dark Matter (Phase II) - Dewar... ... | reverse complement strand
AAGATATAAGAGATTTGGGACATGTTTTAGATAGAGAAAAGGCTGAGATAGGTATATTCGTAACAATGCACGAACCTACTGAACCAATGAAAACAGAGGCAATTCAAAAAGGTTTTTATAAGTCAAAAATATTACAGAAAGATTATTCAAGAATACAGATATTAACCATTGAAGAGATTTTTGGTGGGAAAAAGCCAAATATACCATATCATATACAACCATACAAAAAGGCTGAAATGGCTGATTTATCAGAGAATTTATCATTAGATTTTGAGGAAAAATAATGCACATACCGAGTTTTGGACAGATCATACAATATATAATATATGGCATTACAGTCGGTGGAATTTATGGGCTTGTTGCTCTTGGCTTTAACATAATCTATAATGCTACTGATGTCATTAATTTTGCACAGGGCGAATTTGTCATGCTTGGTGCAATGATAATGGTTTTTCTCAATAATACATTTCAGATTCCCTTGCTTACTGCATTTTTCTTATCTATATTGATAGTAACAGCCATAGGCGTAATCTTTGAGAGAGTTGCTATTAATCCTGTCCGAAATGCTTCTGTCATTACACTGATAATAATCACAGTAGGCGCATCAATACTCATAAGGGGCTTAGCTTTGATTGCTTGGAAGGATGAGGCGATACCTGCTACTCCATTCTCCAGTGGAGAATCTATGACAATACTTGGTGCATCTGTCGCTTTGCAGAGATTCTGGGTTTTGGGAATCGCAATTCTTACCGTTGTAGCAGTTCATATCTTCTATAAATATACATATATAGGAAAAGCTATGCGCGCAACCGCTATAAACCGAACCGCCGCAAGGCTTATGGGTGTAAATGTTCGGTTTATGGTTATGTGTTCTTTTGCATTGAGCGCTGCTGTTGGTGCTGGCGCAGGGATGGTTATTGCACCGATTACCTTTGCTTCTTATAGTATGGGCGCGATGCTTGGATTGAAGGGCTTTTGTGCTGCTATACTCGGTGGTTTAGGAAATGGTATAGGCGCATTTTTGGGTGGATTCATCATCGGAATCATTGAAAATTTGGCAATAGGATTTGCCCCATCTGGATATTCTGGATATAAAGATGCAATCGCTTTTATTATATTGTTAATCATACTTTTTGTTAAACCTAGTGGAATTTTAGGCTCTAAAAAGAAAACCTGATAAATGAATAAACTAAATCAAATCATTTCTGCACTTTTTGGCATTGATAAACGCTATACCAAAAACTCTCCGATAGCTATTTTGGTGCTTTTCCTGTTATTGTTTCCATTTATTGCTTCGGGGAACAAATATCAAATAGGCGTAATGACTACGGTTGGTATTAATGCCCTTATGGTTATTGGCTTAAATCTGCTTATGGGCTCCGCTGGGCAGGTTTCTCTTGGTCATGCTGGTTTCTTTGGTATTGGGGCTTATTGTTCAGGGCTTCTGAATGTTAGGCTTGGTTATTCTCCTTGGGTATCTGCAATAATTGCTATCATTTTTACAGCTATCATTGCTTATGTTATTGGTGTGCCATCATTGAAATTGAAGGGGCATTATCTTGCTATGGCTACTCTTGGCTTTGGTGAGATCGTCTATGTTATTCTCAGTAAACTAGATTGGCTTACTGATGATACTTCTGGTCTATTGGGTATTATGCCTTTCTCTCTGGGATTCATTGATCTTGATGAAAACACCAAAATCGGTCAATATATATTTGTCTGGATCATCGTTCTTGCCATAATGATATTATCAATAAACATAACAAGATCGCGTGTTGGTAGGGCTTTTAGGGCGATTCATGGCAGTGAGATCGCTGCAAGTGCAATGGGCGTCAATATAGCAAAATACAAGGTTCAGGTTTTTGTTCTAAGTGCAATATATGCTGCTATTGCGGGTTCTTTATATGCGCATTTTCATGGATTTGTTGGTTATACAACTTTTCATCTTGAAACTTCAATAACACTTGTAACAATGGTTGTTATCGGTGGTTCGGGAAATATATGGGGAGCAATTTTGGGGGCAATCTTGCTTACATGGCTTCCTGAATGGCTAATAATTGTGAAAAAATATGATATTGTTGTATATGGTCTGCTATTGATGTTAGTTATGATATTTATGCCTGATGGATTGATTGGGAGATTATCTGCATTATTTTCATATATCAAGTATCGGATTTCAGGTAAAAATCAAGAAGGTGCATAGTGGCTGATACTATATTAGAAGTGAAGGAACTAAGAAAAGAATTTGGTGGGTTAGTTGCTGTTGACAATGTAACTTTTGAGGTTGAAATCGGTCAAATCAGGGCGATCATTGGACCCAACGGCGCTGGAAAAACAACCTTATATAACCTTATAAGCAAATTCTATGATCCTACATCTGGAGAAATTTTATTTAGACAACATCGGATCGATCAGCTTCCACCACATAGAATATCACGACTAGGCATAAACAGAACATTCCAAAATATACAAGTAATGAATAATATGAGTGTTTTGGAAAATGTCATGGTTGGGTATCATAGCAAGATGAAACACAGCATATTCGGTTCTGCATTTAGAATAGGACGATTTAAGGCTGAGGAAAGGGAAGCCTTACAAAAGTCTATGGAAAAACTTTCGTTTGTCAAACTCGATCAAAAGGCAAACCGACTTGCATCGGATTTGTCGTTTGGTGAACAAAGGATGCTTGAGTTTGCAAGGGCTTTGGTTTCAGAACCATCACTACTTATGTTAGATGAGCCAGCTTCGGGACTCAATGCCAGAGAAATCGAAAACATGATAGACCTTATTTATAAGATACGAGAACAGGGCGTAACGATAATGTTAATAGAGCATGATATGGACCTTGTTATGAATATATCTGATAAAGTTACAGTCTTGAATTTTGGACAAAAGATCGCAGAGGGAACGCCAAGAGAAGTCCAGAATAATCCAGAAGTCATCACTGCATATTTAGGTGAAGAAAGCATTATTGAAAGCTAAAGGCTTTTTTGGAATTATTATTGATACATTTTATTTTAATAAATCTAATCTATTTTTTACAAGAGTGTTAAAACATGCTTAGAATACAAAGTTTAAGCTCATTTTATGGAAATATACAGGCACTAAGGGGCATATCCCTTCATGTTGGCTATGGAGAGATAGTCGCGCTTTTGGGTGCAAATGGTGCAGGAAAGACAACTCTACTTAACAGTATTTGCGGGCTTATCACATCAAAAAAAGGCAATGTGCTATTTAAAGATCATGACATTATAAATTTGACGCCTGAAAAAATAGTCCGTCTTGGAATATCGCAAGTTCCAGAAGGCAGGCAATTATTCGGCGAATTATCAGTTCTTGATAATCTTATATTAGGTGCATATCTAAGAAGAAAAAAAGGGAAAAAAGAAGTAAATAAAAGTATCGAGACTGTATTTAGTATATTTCCAATACTTAGTGAACGTCAAAAGCAACATGCCGGAACGCTTAGCGGTGGACAACAACAGATGCTTGCTATTGGAAGGGCTTTGATGTCAGAACCTGAATTATTGCTTCTTGATGAGCCATCTATGGGGCTTGCGCCAAAGGTAGTCAGCGAAATATTTGATGTTATTAAAAACTTACGCAAAGAACAAAATACTACCATTCTATTAGTTGAGCAAAATGCAAGAGTTGCATTAAAAGTGGCTGATCGTGCTTATATATTAGAAACAGGAAGGGCTGTGCTTGAGGGAAGTTCAGAGGAATTATTAGAAAACAAGGAAGTTAGACGTGCCTATCTTGGCAAAGGCTATAAGGAAATCTGGGAGTAAAGAAAGTAAAACATATTGTGTAAAGTGTAATGAGTATCACATGTTACGTTTAACTTATTTCGAATAAGGTGGTGAAAAAATTGCCGATATTGGATGAAAAATATGAAACATTAAATCGTGAAGAAATAAAGCAATTACAGCTTGAGCGATTACAAGTAACACTTAATCGTGCATATAAGAACGTTGCATTTTATCGCAATCTTTTTGATAAATCAAATATAATACCTGAAGATATAACATCGCTTGATGACCTTGCAAAGATACCCTTTACAACAAGAGAAAATCTTATAGAAAATCAGCCATACCGCATGTTTGCTATACCATTAAGGGAGGTTGTAAGATTACAGTCATCATCTGGGACAACACGTGAGCCGATCGTTGTCGGATACAGTAAGAATGACATAGAGCATTGGACGAACCTAATGACTCGTGTCTTGACTGCGGCTGGAGTTACAAAAGATGATATAGTTCAGATCGCTTTTGATTATGGCTTGTTTACAGGTGCGCTTGGTTTTCATTATGGCGCAGAACGTATCGGCGCAACGGTTATACCATGTTCTCGTCTTAGTGTAGAAAAGCAGATCAACATAATGAAGAATTATAGAACAACGGTTCTTGTCTGCACGCCAACCTTTGCCTTGCATATTGCCAATATTATGAGTGAACAGGGAATTAGTCCTGCTGGATTATCTTTAAGAGTTGGGCTTTTTGGCTCCGAACCTTGGTCTGAGTCAGTCAGAAAAGAGATTGAAGACAAATTTCATATAATCGCCCTTGATAATTATGGACTTAGCGAGGTTATGGGACCGGGTGTATCTGTGGAATGTGAACATAAAAACGGATTACATATATTTGAGGATCACTTTATTGCAGAGGTTATAGACCCAAAAACAGGTGAAAGACTTCCCGACGGTAAAGCAGGCGAACTTGTCTTGACAACGATAACAAAAGAAGCTTTCCCAATGATAAGATATAGGACAGGTGATTGCACATGCCTTGATCATTCTGTCTGTAAATGTGGACGCACAATTGTTAGAATGTCTAGAGTATCAGCAAGAACAGATGATATGATCGTTATTCAGGGCATTAATATTTATCCATCACAAATAGAACAAATATTGGCTGAAATCGAAGGAACAGAACCTCATTATCGCATTAGAGTTGATAGAAACGGCGCACTTGATGAATTAGAGGTTTGGGTTGAGGTATCAACAAATATATTCTTTGATGAAATAAAGAAAATGAGCGCATTGGAAGAGGAAATCCAGAAAAAGATAGAAGAAACTTTCGGTTTGTCTATCAAAGTAAAATTAGTTGAGCCGGGGTCAATTAAAAAATGGAAAGATGGAAATACCAAAAATTAATCGCTCAATTTATCATGGTTTTTGGTAGCTTGAAATGATCAAATTGCTTAATAAAATCCCTACTCTTTGCTCTATCAACAATCTTGCTTGAAACTTTTAGGTCATTTTAACTCCCTATTTTAGCGTCAGTTCGATATAAGAATGAACCACAAAGACACACAAGGAATTTAAAGCTCTAATATTTAATATTAGGAAATAGGAAAGCTATTTTTTGCCATCCTACCTTTAATCCCAATTCTTGCTTTATGCCTTTGTGTCTTGGTATTAAATACAAATTCTTACGCCGAACTCACGTTATTTTGCCATATTAGTTAATGTGTATGATCATTTATATTATTATTTCTCTATCGAAAGGTCTGGTTGATTATTTTGAAAAACTTTGTTTTTACAACGATTGGCGGTGCTGTAATGCTTCTTTTTGTGCTTTTTGAGGGGGCTGTGTTTGCTCAGGAAAATAAATCTATCTGGATGAAAGACCTGCCCTATGAAACATATATGAATGCAACAATGATGAATGTTAAAGTTGGTTATCTGCATATACGTGCAGATCGCACAATATATAATGGTCAAAAAGTTATAAAAGTTGATTCAGGCATGTTTACTGAGTTAAAACGATTTGGTTCTTCTATAAAACTCTCAAAAACTAAAATGTTCTATGTCGATGATGATCTCACTCCTTTATATTTTATTTCTCGGTCAGATGAGACTGGGCAGGAAAAAATAGTAGAGGGAACATTCAAGGACGGAATAGTTACAATGAAAACAACTCTTGATGGCAGAATAACTGAAAAACAACAGAAACTTCCGCCTGATGTTGTATTTGCAGAAATATTGGAGGATGTTACAATTAAAAAAGGTCTGGTTGTTGGAAAAAAGTTTCCCATAAAGGCTTTTAGCCTCGATCTTTTCGATATAATGAACGTTGATGTAAATGTTATCCGCAAGGAAAATATAACTTATAGAGGTCAAGCGAAAGAAGTCTATGTTGTTGATTATAAAATGGACATAATGGGTGGAATAGTTACAAGAGAATGGGTTAGTATTGATGGTGAGGTTTATAAAATGGAAACACCCAGTATGGGAATGGTTTTTATAAAAGTTGACAAAGCAGAGGCTTTAGGGGATGTTGGTCAGCTTGATCTTATTCTCAAAACAAAAATTGATATTATAGGCGACAAACCTAATGCGGGTATAGAAAAGCTAAAGCTCAAGGTTTCTATTCCTGATGGTGACATCAGCAAAACTTTCGTCAATAATGATCGCCAAAAAGTGATTGTTGGTCCTAATCGTGGACTCGGAACATTGGATATAGCAATCAATGATATTAATCCTGATAGTGCAACAAAACGACCTATCACGAGTCCCGATTTTGCTTCTTTCTTATCACCAAGTATGTATGTCCAATCAGATGATCCTGATATTATAAACAAGGCTAATGAAATTGCTGGTGATGAGCAAAATTCTTGGTTGGCATCCGTTAAAATCTGTAAATGGGTTAATAAAAATATCAGAGACAAAAACTATAAAGTTGGATTTGGAACAGCGGTTCAAACATTAAAAGATTTGAGTGGTGATTGCAGTGAACATACCGTTTTATTCATTGGGCTTGCAAGGGCTTTAGGTATTCCTTCACGTATATGCACAGGCTTGGTTTATCATAAGGACGCGTTTTATTATCACTTTTGGCCTGAAGTCTATATAGGCAGATGGATCAGTATGGATCCAACACTTGGTCAGATTCAAGCTGATGCAAGCCATATTCAATTTTCAAGCGTTCAAATTGAAACAGAATCAAATCTTGAACTTGGCGAAGGCGTAGTGAGAACCCTTAACAAATTGAAGATTGTCCGTTCTGAATAGTCTAGTTTTAACAGAGATATGAAAACTTTGACAGATAAATTAAGTCAGCATTTGCGCAGAAATCTTGGAACGATAATCCTTATCTTACCAGTTGTCTTTGTTCTGTTCGGCTATGTCTTATATCCAACAATTCGTGTTTTGTGGCAAAGTTTTTATAAATCGGGTGAGTTTTCGCTTGCAAACTATCGAGAGTTTTTCAGCCTTGAGAGCAAAGCAAATCTTGAGGCACTATTAAACAGCGTTTTTATATCTGTTGTAAGCGTTCTATTTTCTGCATTTATAGGAGTTCCTATTGCTTTTATCTTTACAAGATATAGGTTCATAGGCAGAAGTATATTTTCATCTCTTGCTATCTTACCGTTTGCTTTACCCCCAATAGTCGGGGTTATATCGTTCATGTTTCTTTATGGTGAAACTGGTATAATTCCCAGAGGCATACAATACATTTTTGACCTTGAAAATCCACCTTTTGCCATTGATGGCGTCCCTGCGATATTACTCGTCCACGCATACACAATGTATGTATATTTCTATATGTTTGTTTCATCTGCGCTTGGTGGAATCGATATGTCGCTTATTGAGTCTGCATATAATCTTGGTGCGTCAAAATGGCTTGTCTATAGAAAAGTCTTGCTTCCATTATTGACACCTGCGCTTATTGGTGCATCATTGCTTGTATTCATGATCTCTATGTCATCATTCAGCGCACCGTTTTTGTTTGCACCTGATTTTAGAGTCCTGAGTTTGCAAATATACTTTTCAAAGGTTAATAATGATATGGATATGGCAGGAACGCAGACTGTTATGCTTTCGGTAATTTCCATAGGCTTTCTATTATTTATGCAGTGGTATTCTAACAGACATCGCTACGTTATGATTAGTAAGGGTATTGCGCCATATCAAACCGAGATAAAAGGTAAATTAAAATGTTATTTAATGGGAATTTTGGGCAGTTTAATTGTCATTATACTTTTATTACCACATTTAACAGTAATAATGATGTCATTTGTGAAAGATGGCTCTTGGACATGGCAGATTTTGCCAGAGAAATATACTCTTGGAAATTATGTTAATCTTTTTAGCAAGCCCGGTGTTCTCCAGCCAATAATAAACAGCATGAAGATGGCTTCTATCGCAACATTTGGCAATCTAATCTTTGGCGTCCTATCTGCTTATTTGTTGTCAAAAAGACATTTTTTTGGAAAGAGATTTTTTGATATACTTGTGATGATTCCTTGGGCATTACCGGGAACTGTGATTGCCATGAACCTAATCATATCATTCAATAAGCCTAATATCTTGACCGTAAATCAAATAATTGTTGGAACATTTTGGCTACTTCCATTAGCGTATTTTATCAGACATATACCGATTGTGTTTCGGTCAACCTATGCTTCATTCCAACAGCTTGATGATTCCCTGGAAGAATCTGCAAGGAATCTTGGCGCATCATGGTTATTTTCGTTCCGAAAGGTAATTTTGCCAATAATCATGCCGGGCATATCAGCAGGCGTTTTGCTTGCATTTGTAACAGCGTTGGGCGAGTTTGTTGCCTCCATTTTGCTTTATATACCCACAAATAAGCCGATAGCAGTAGAAATATATTCTCAATTGGACAGGCTTTCCAACTTTGGCACAGCGTCAGCATATAGCGTTTTGTTAATAACTCTTGTCTCTGCTGTTTTGATATTCTCTAATAGGGTTTTGAAGGTCGGGACAACGAGGGTGTTTTAAGAAGGCTATGTAATTGCAGAGATTCCTTGATTTTGATTTTGAAAAAATGAGAAAAAGAGATGCTATATTTTATTATTGGACGTATAATTATCCCGCCACTCGTATCAGCGTTCCTCCTATATGTAAATATTAGCAACTATGATTCGGATTCAACGACAAAACTGAAGATCAGACATAAGTTCGGACATAGCCTAAGAGTATTCTCATGAAAATCAGATACACATTATCCGTGCTGAATTCCCTATCAAGAACCAATGGCTTATCTCCCAATAATTCTTTCAATTCTCCTATGACTTTTCCATGCTCAAGATTGTGTGATGTTACCTCATCATTAATAGTCTTAGATGAGTATGTAATGAAGTTAAATGGTATGGCTTTTCCTCTATATGGGAACGAAAGCAACATAAGCCAGAAACCAAGTTTCTTATCTTCACCAATTATGATAGACGCCACTTTGTCGTTATCTTTATCAAAGCATTGATCTGTAAATTTTTTGATGTTATATAATGTAATGACATTCTTGTTCATGACTATATCCTCCTATGATTTTTTCTATAATTTAATATTTTATCATAGGAGGGTTTATTTGTCCGAACTTATGTCTGATCTTCAGAAAATGCCTTGATTTTTGGAAGGTAATTTCGGCAGGTTTTTTATTGTATATATTTTTTGTATTAATCCAAGAAGACCTTTCACTTTTTTCAGGGTGAAACTTTGCTGTCATTTTAAGCAAAGTGAAAAAATCTTTTTTACTCATCTTTGAAGCGAAACCTCAGTCATTCCTCTAACTGAATTTGTCAGAAAAATTTTATCTGCATCAATAATGTCTTTTTTATACAGGATTTTCTCCTTTATATCTGGCTTATTTTCCAGCAAATATTGACGAAACACACCATTTAGAAGACCGCATTTTATTGGTGGAGTATAGAATTTGCCATCTTTTTGTATAAATATATTTGATATTGTTCCTTCTGTTATTTCATGATTGTTATTGAGAAACAGAAAGTCATAATAACCCTCATCTCTTGCCCTATGAAATTCATCATTGTAGATTTTCCTGTTGGTTGTTTTGTGATATAAAAATCTGTCTTCAGAGTTTGTTTGAACAGGTGAAAAAGCAACCAATTTTATTGAGTCGTCCATTTTTTCAAGTTCTGATGAAGATATAGTTATATTGCCATCTTTGAATAGGAGTAATCTTGTTTTATATTTTTTTTCATTGAAATAGTTTTTGCTTTCGTTTGTTAGCGCCATAATTATATGATCAATATCAAAATCAAACATAAAGTATTCTGAGGAATCTTTTAGCCTTTTTAGATGTAAATCAAGCAAGAAATAGTTGCCTTTTTCCCAAAGCATAGTCTCAATTAATTGAAAATCAGTGAATTTAGATGTCAGAAAATTGGCTTTTAGCAAACATTCCCTAAATTCTGATTCTGCATCAGAATCATAGACTATTCCGCTACCAATACCCATTTCGCTATCATTGTTTTTTCTATCAACTAAGACTGTTCTAATTGCTACATTGAAAATGCTTGTATTGTCTGGTGCAATAAATCCGATTCCGCCTGTATAAACATGTCTTGGTTCTATTTCTAGCTCATTTATAATCTGCATTGTTTTTATTTTTGGTGCACCTGTAACTGAACCGCATGGAAATATGCTCTTGAAAAGATCAAGCCAGCTTATATTTTCCTTTAATACAGATTCAACTGTTGATGTCATCTGAAAAAGGGTTTCGTATTTCTCTATTTCGTAAAGTTTATTTACGTTAACACTGCCAATTATTGATATTTTGCCTATATCATTTCGCAAAAGGTCAACGATCATTACGTTTTCTGCTTGATCTTTTATAGAATTAGATAGCTCATTTATTTTGATCTCATCATCATCTTTGTTGATCCCACGTTTGATAGTGCCTTTCATGGGTTTTACAGTAATATGATTTTCGTTTCTCATAAAGAATAGCTCAGGAGAAATTGATAATATATCATAATCATCAAATCTAATAAATGCTGAATAAGAAGCGGATTGCTTTTGGCAAAGATCAAAAAATAGGCTTTTTGGATCGATTTCTAAACAAAATTTGTGCTTGAATGTAAAATTAACTTGATATGTTTCGCCTCTTTCAATTGCAGATTTGATAGCATGAATCTTATTAATATAGTCATCATGCTCTATATTGGTAGTTATGTTTTTTATTTGATAATTTTGGTTATTTTGTAAAACATGGCTATTAAAGATTTGTTCTATATTTATATCGGAAAAACATTCTTTTTTGTGGTCATATATAATTGGGTTTTCATATATGCCAAAACAGAGAAGCGGGAAGTTGTTAGTTTTTGGGCAAACACTGTTGAAAACATCATCAAGATACAATCCTGCTTCATAACTAATAAATCCAACAATATAATAACCCTGTCTTTGAAACTGCTCTATGCTTGTTAATGCTCTAATAAGACTATCTTTGTCATAGCAAGCTAGGTATTCGACAGGAGAAGCAAAGATATAGCTCTTAAAATTATCTTTATCTGTTCTGCCATTCCATAAAAGGACAGATCGTTCATCTATTAAGTAATTAAGTAAAAATGATAATAAACTTTCTTTTTTTGTCATGCCTATACCAGAATGGTGATTTATATATAGGAAAAACTCTTATTGTTATTTAATTCTAGGAAATTTCCTCCATGATGTCAACTGAATAAAACTGAGGATCGGACATGAGTTCGGAAATTTACTATCTGATTACATAAGTTCGGACACTTAAATAATCTCTACCTTTGAAAACTTTTTCAAAGTAGGTAAAACTAAAAAATCTCCCTTTACAAAAGGGAGATTTAAAGGTATTTCCATAGATAATTTAATCAGATATTAAACTTTGGACAATTTTGAGCCAAAAAGATGCTATGCCAATTCTATTATGAAACTGACAACATTGTCATACCAATAAAGCCCTGTATTACCTATATTTCGGGCTTCTCTGTCATAGTTTGATATGACAAAAGATTGCATGTTTCATAAATGGAAACATGATAATTATCTGCGAGAAAAGTGTTT
>Ga0073932_1006576_pt1 | contig 11809 bp, 11 predicted proteins | sample DewCreD2012metaG_FD_76967 | JGI IMG/M metagenome (GOLD analysis project Ga0073932, IMG submission 76967) | Hot spring sediment bacterial and archeal communities from British Columbia, Canada, to study Microbial Dark Matter (Phase II) - Dewar... ... | reverse complement strand
CGGTGCGATGGGCACTCAACTGGGACGGGCCGGGCTGGAGATGGGCGGCAAGACCACCCTCACGCACCCCGATGCGGTGCTTGCTGTCCACCGCGCCTACGCGGCCTGCGGGGTCGATCTGCTCATCACGAACACGCTGACCATGAACCGCGCCAACATCGAATCTCACAACCTGGAGGTGGATGTGCGGGAGGTCAACCTGGCGGGAGCAAGACTGGCGAGAGAGGCGGCCGGTCCCGGCCAGTACATCCTGGGAGACATGAGCTCCACCGGCAAGTTGCTCAAGCCCTTCGGGCCGCTGTCTGAAGAGGAGGCCTTCGCCGCGTTCAAGGAGCAAGCCGGTATCCTGGCCGAGGCGGGCGTGGACGGCCTCATCATCGAGACCATGTTCGACCTCCGCGAGGCCGTCTGCGCGGTGCGCGCCGCGAAAGAGGCGGCCGACCTCCCGGTCATCGCCTCCATGGCTTTCAACACGGCGGCCAACGGTGGACGGACGGTCATGGGTGACAAGGCGGCGGACTGCGCACGGGCGCTTGTTGAGGCGGGTGCTGCTGTGGTAGGAGCCAACTGTGGAGCCTTGGACCCTCACGAAATAGCAGAGATAGTCGCCCTCATGCGAGAAGCGGTCACTGTGGACATCATCGCGCAGCCTAACGCTGGCAAGGGCCGGATGGTCGACAAAGAGCTCGTCTTCGACATGACCCCAGAGGCGTTCGCGACTGGCCTCCAGGAGTGCGTAGCGGCCGGCGCCCGCTTGGTCGGTGGTTGTTGTGGGACTTCGCCCGACCACATCCGAGCGGCTGTGGAGGCCATCGGAAAGCGCTAAACACGGGACCCGTTCTCGCCGATAATCTCTTCATGAGCGATCAGCCGAACAACCCTGGCTCCGAGTCCCAGACCTTTTGCATCTCTTGCCGCTCCTGCTCCTCTCCGCTGATGCAGGCGACAGATTGGGCGCGGGAGAGAGAGGGGATGTGGAGTGCCCGCCTGTGGTGCCCGGAGTGTTGGCAGGAACGACGGGTGGTGCTGGACCGTGAGCAGGCCATCATCATGTCTCTGGTGGTGGAGGAGGGCATTGCCTGTCTGCTCCAGGACCTGGTGGACCTTGACCACCTGCCTGTCGTAGAGCCCGGCCAACGACCGGGGCTGCGCCTCTGACCGCTCGGTTCCCCCGGCTCGTGGACGCTGCGCTATCCTTGCCCGGAAAGGCTTCCCCGGCGAGCGGCCAAGGAGTGCGGCATGGACATGGAGATCTTCTTCCCGGGCAACAAGAAGGTATACGCCCGCTACAAAGGCTTTGTCATCGAGACGGATCAACCGGTTTCTGCGGGCGGAGATAACACCGCGCCTGCCCCCTTCGACCTTTTCCTCGTCTCTATAGGCACGTGTGCCGGAATCTTCGTACTGAGTTTCTTGCAGCAGCGCGGCCTATCGACAGAAGGGGCGGGGGTGATACTTAGTCGCGAGGTCGATCCGGTGACTCACTTGGTAACCAAGATAACCTTGGAGATCAAACTACCGGCTGATTTTCCCGAGAAGTACCGGGACGCCATCGTGCGCGCCGCCGAGCAATGCACTGTGAAACGCCATCTTGAGAAGCCGCCGGTATTCGAGACCTATACCACTATCGGCTAGGGGTTCGGCTAGCGGGCCCGTTAGCCGTCGGCTGCCCGAAGGAAAGTAGCGGCTGCGGGCCCTCGCACTCTAGTCCGGGGGGCCGGGGAGCTGGGCTTCTTGACGCCTGGAAAGTTGGATCAAGGCATCCTTGTACTTCGCATGCCGCAGGCCCAGTATCTCGGTCAGCAGCTGCAGGAAGCGCCAGAGGTCAGGGGGCAATCTATCGACGTCGGTCTCCAGGTAGATCTGGCCCCCACCCAGTCCGGCGCCAGGCACTTCTTGGACGGCGTGATAGACGGTCTTGCTGAGTACCAGGTCGGTCTCCAAGTCCAGACCCTGCTCGTCCAAGGCCTGAATAAGCTCGCCACCCTCGCTGATGCGCACCGACCGGCCGCCGCTCCCGCTGCTTGCACCAGGAGTCAAGTAAAGGACGATCTGCCCCCGCCGCCCCGGATAACGCAAGGGTGTCGGCACACGGAATTGCTCTCCCGCCCCCACCCTCGCGCATAGCTCCCGATCGCCTGCCAGCAGGGCCAAAGCTTCACGCGGACTAAGTTGTCGGAACCCGACCATCGTAGCCGTCCTCCCGTCAGGCCAATGACTCCCCGTCGTGCGCGCCGGACCCCTCAGGGGCGGGGGGTGGTCCGGCCGCGGAGGGTCGCTCCCCTTCGCTACCAGCCCCCGCTTTGAGCTGGACCAGCCTGTCTTCCAGGCGCGAGAGGTCATCGAGCAGTCGCTGCCGATACTCCTGGTCCACAGGGCGCCCGCGATAGAAGTCGAAGACGACGTAACCGAGCTTCTTGGCCAGAGTGTCCATCTGCAGTTCGAGCTGTAGTTCGGCGACCTTGGTCTTGCCTTTGTCGAGGGCCTTCTCGGCTTCTTCCGCCGCGCGCTCGAGACCCGCAGCCAGCTTGTCCTTCAGGTCCATCAGCCCTCCTCTTGTCTCGGCCCTTCACCGAACCTAATGAACCTCGGATCAGGGGCGGCACCGTTCGTCTTCGTATATTCCCTCTCAGGCTATAACATTACCCCCTTCAACGAACGAAGGCGGTTCTCGATACGCTTCCACAGTCCGAACACTCTCCCGCCTCCCGCTGTTATCATTCGGAGCGTACGGGAGCAACGGCAGTCTGGTGCATAGGTCATCGATCAGTCATCGACCCCGGGAGCTGTTCTTGGCGGACATCCTACCTTTCAGAGCATGGCGCTACGCGCCCGCAGCTGGCGCCCTCCGTGATTTGATCGCCCCCCCTTACGACGTCGTGGACGCGGCGCTGCAATCTCGGCTTTATGCGCGTAGCCCTAACAACGTCATCCGCGTCGACCTCGGTCTGACCACCCCGAGTGATAACGACTGCGACAACAGGTACACGCGGGCGGCTGCCTTGCTGGACAACTGGAAGCGGGCCGGCGTGCTGGTGCGTGATTCAAAGCCCACTCTGACCTTTGTCCAGGAAAGCTACGTCGGCCCCGACGGTCATCCTCGGATGAGGCACGGTTTTCTGGCCGCGGTGCGTTTGCATCACTTCGACGAAGGGGTCGTCTTCCCCCACGAGCTCACCTTCGCGGGTCCCAAAGAGGACCGCTGGCGACTTATGCTGACCACCCACATGGGTCTCTCACCGGTCTTCCTGTTGTACGACCTACCTGGCGACCAGATAACCGCGGCCTGGAAGAGCGGGCCGGGTCGTTCGGACCCAGTTCTTGTGGTGACCGATGAGCAGGGCACCACGACTCGTCTATGGCCGGTGGATGACGTGGAGCTCATCCGGGCGGCGAAGCAGGCCCTCTCTTCCTCGCCCCTCATCATCGCCGACGGGCACCATCGGTATGAGACGGCCCTGCGCTACCGCGACCATCAGCGCGAGATCGCTGCTGACAAGCGGGCGAGCGGAGAGGACAGAGGAAAAGCCCGAGCTCAAGCTGCGATTGCCTCGGCGACTGTCCCGGCGTCGGAGTACGTGCTCGCCTACCTGAGCAACATGGCCGACCCGGGGCTTGCTGTGTACGCGACTCACCGCCTGGTATCCGGTCTCGATCCACAGCTCGTCCTAGCGCTTCCGCACACTCTGACCGAAGACTTCGTGGTCGAAGAGTTGGCCGGCCCAGCCGACCCGCAGACCGCTATCGCCAGATATCTCGAGCGCAACCCCCGCGGCGCTTTCGGCCTCTGGAGTGCGCACCTGCCCGCAGCCTACGGCCTCAGGCTCCGCGACCCCGCCATCCTGGACGCTCGCGTACCAGGGTCCAGCCCCGCCTACCGACGACTCGATGTGGTTATCCTGCAGTCCCTGGTGCTCGACAAAGCGCTCGGCATCTCGGACAAGACTGTCACGGAGCACCACGTGACCTACTTCAAAGACCCTGCCGAAGCTTTCGAACGTCTGGCCACCGGGGAGTACCAGGCCGGGTTCTTCCTGAATCCGACAGGCCTAGACCAAGTACGTGAGCTGGCGCTAGGTGGGGAACGCATGCCGCATAAGGCGACTTTCTTCTATCCCAAGTTGCCGACGGGGTTGGTCTTCTATGACCTAGACGGCGAGGTCTGACGACTGCGCGCCTTGGAACCGTCGCCGGCCGACCAAGCTAATTCGTAAGCGCCTCTTTCAGTTTGCTCCGACCTCGAAGGACTCGATGCGGACCGCGTGCCCGTCGAGTCCTAGCTCTACCACCACGCCTTCTAACCAGACGTCGCCCTCCGCCACCTCGAAACGGACCGGCAGTTGAGTGAGGAACCTTTCGAGCACTAGCTCCTTCTTGACGCCTATCACCGAGTCGCGAGAGCCACACATACCCGCGTCCGTGATGTAGGCGGTCCCGCCCGGTAGAACTCGGGCGTCGGCGGTGCGCACATGAGTGTGAGTCCCGATGACAGCGCTCACCTGGCCAGCCAGGAACCAGCCCATGGCCACTTTCTCACTGGTGGCTTCCGCATGAAAATCGACGAGCACGTTGCGTACGCCGTGCAGGTGCTCGAGAGCCTCGGGGACAGCCTCGAAGGGCGACCGCGCGGGACATAGGTAGAGGCTCCCGCACAGATTGATCACTCCGAGACGTCCGGCAGGTGTGTCCACTACCGTCACCCCTCGTCCTGGGTTGGCGGGCAGGAAGTTGTAGGGCCTCACGATCCTCGGCTGCTCATCCAGATAGCGGTAGGTCTCCCGCAACCTCCACACATGATTGCCGGTGGTGATGACATCGACCCCTGCACTGAGAAGAGCCTCGGCATGCGCAGGGCTGATGCCCCGGCCATCGGTCACGTTCTCCCCGTTCGCGACCACCACGTCTGCGCGGAAGTGCTCCCGGAGTCCAGGGAGCCTCTTGACCAGTGCCTGCCGGCCTGGTCTGCCTACCACGTCTGCGAAGAAGAGGATTATCACGGGAAGACAGTTTACAGGACGATGGATGGTGTCCCCCTTCCGGTGCAAGTTCGGTCTTTGGTCCCATGGGAGGTCATTGGCGACCCCTCCTAGGCTCCGAAGGTGAATTCACTCTACGAGAAGGAGGGAGGCAGAATGAGAAAGGCCTGCCACAGAATCACCTGTCCACCCGCACCGCGTAGGTGGACCTTGGGACTCGCGCTGTGCGCGCTTCTAGCGTGCACGCTCTCCATCCCTGACCTAGCCTCGGGGGCGGAAGGCAGCCCGGGACCGGTCACCACCGATATGGTGGAGACGGAAACGGGCGCGACGAACGAAGCCCTTCCGATGGGCGAGGATGCACCAGCGGCGACCACACCCGCTACGGCACCTACGCCCGCTACGGAGCCGGTGACCCACGATCCCGCGTCGGGAGACTCTACGGCAGGAGGCACTGCGGCGGAGGGCACTACGGCGGAGGGCACTACGGCGGGCGGCGCGGGGGACCCAGCGACTCAGCTATCTCAAGACGGGGTGGGAACGTCGCCGAACGGCCCGAATCCGACGGTCTCTGCCGGTCGCTTGCTTGTGACCTTGCCCTGGGGGACAGGACCAGGCGAAGTGGGCCTGGTACGAGGAACAGAAGGTCTCTCCCGGGGTCCAGAAGCTTTGGCCATAGCTCCTGACGGACGTATGGTCGTCCTAGATTCGGTCAACAGACGCTTGGTCGTCCTGAGTCCCGAGGGTCAATACCTCGCCACGTTGGAGCTCAGACTGAGTGAGCCCAGGTTCCTAGCCGTGGACGGCCAGGGAATCTACGTCTTGGACTGCGACGCTGACCGCCAGCTAGTCTGCCTCGATTGGTCGGGCGCAGAATGGGCCAGGTTCGCGCTTCCCCCACTGGAGGAAGTAGTGACCGCGCTGCTTCTCACCGAGAGCGGGCCATGCCTCGAGACCGGTCACGACCAGGTGTTTTTGCTGAACCTGAAGAGCAACCTGAGCAAGTCCATAGTGTCCGGCAAGAGCGTGCCAGCCAGTCTGCAGACTCTCGGCGGTCGCCCCCTCGATAAAGCCCTGCAGCGGGTCGCCAAGATCACCTACGGGCGGACCGCGGGACTCAGGATCAAGTCATTCAAGGTGGACCGCAAGACTCTTCGGCCTACGCTCATCGCGACGGTAGACGCCCGGCTCACTGCAACGCAGGCGCTGGAACACCTGGTGTCGGCCGACCCTCTGGCGAGCGGGGAGTTGGTGATCGGTGCCCGGCTCGTGCAGAAGAAAGGCTCCCTGGAAGACCAGCCCGCTCTTATCCTTGGACGTTTGGCAGTGACGGAGCAGGGAAGACCCGAGCGTGAGGCTGGGTCGCTTCTCTTCCTCGATGACCAGTCGATCGCCTACGTGGGGCTTCCCTACGTCGTGGCGCCCGACGGGCGGGTCCTGCAGCCTAGGGCTACGGCCGAAGGATACTCCATCCTCGTCCACGAGTTCCCGACCGCCACTCAGGGGCTCACAACCGATACGACTGCGGAGGAGGCTACCCCATGAGACTCACTCGGTGTCCAACGCTGGCCGGCAAGGTTCTTGCCTGCGCTCTGACCTCGGTCGCTGCTATCACCACTCTCGTTCTGGCCCCCGCGCCCTCGGCCTGGGCTTCCCCGCCCACTCTCACTCGTGCGGAGATCATCGCTCGGGCCGAGTCGGCCTTGGGTACCAACTACACTTGGGGTCGCGAGAGTTGGACCCCAGACGCCCCGGGCAGTGCTGGACCCGACTGCTCCGGCTATGCCCTTAAGTGCTGGGAGGTGCCACAGACCCTTCTTTATCAAGAGGAGCAAGGGGTCAACTCCGATTTCAGCCCTCGCTACACCAGCTACAGCTTCTACAACTGCCTCGGGCCATGGTATGCGTTGACCGACCGCTCCTTGCTCAAGGAAGGTGACGTTCTTGCCAAGAACGATGGAGATTCCGGGCATGTGGTCATCTACGCCAAGGGCGATGCCTGGAACTCCCCGATCATCTACGAAGCGCCTGGTACCGGCCTCACTATCCGTCGAGTCAGCCGTTACCTGGGGAGCGAATATCGACCCCTTCGCCGCGAATCAGTCGTTGACTCGGGCATCATTTTGGATAACCCCACGGCCAAGAGTATCGGCGGTAGCGACGTCGGAGGGAACTGGAAGCGTTCGACTTCGGTGTCCGGATATCGTGGGGACAACTACCAGGTCCACGAAGCCACGACCAACACGGCTTGGGCCCGCTGGACGCCTCGTCTCCCGTCCACTGGTGGCTACGATATCTATATGCGCTGGACGGCGGCGAGCGACCGCGCCTCAGGAGCCTTGGTCACAGTCAACACACCCAAGGGCCAGTACAAGCGTATCGTCAACCAGCGGGTGAACGGTTCCACCTGGTACTCCTTGGGCCGTTACTACTTCGACGCTGGCTACTCGCCGAACACCGGCAGCTTGACCTTGTACGCGACGGGCGCCGACGGCTGGGTCATCGCCGATGCAGTGATGTTCGTGGCGGCCCCATGAGCCAGGCCCGGCGGTCGCGTCCTGCTCCTGGAACGCTGTGGGGGCTGGGCCCGCCTGATGGCGGGCCCAGCCCCGACCTTTTCCCCACAACCTGGTTGGTCGCCCGGGCTAGCGAACCTCGGGCCTTCCGTCACTTGAGCGTCCCGACCACATCAAAGGCGTCGACGCTGATGTACTTCCCGGCGATGTTCGTCGGGTCCCACCAGATCTTGACGGTGTGCGTCCCCGCAGGAAGAGTCCCGGTGTTCCACACCTTCTGCTGACGTTGGACCACTGAAGCGGCAAGGTTCACGCACACGGCTGGTCCGCCGTCTAAAGAGACCAGAGCTTTGCCCAGTGTCGTTCCCTTGGTGGCGATCCAGGCGAGATACGTCCCCTCGAAGGTCACCGTGACGCTAGACCCCTGAGTGTTCGCTCGCTTGTAGCTACCCCCGGAAGACCCGGTCGCGCAGAACGTGTACCACGAGCCTGAGTAGGCGAGGCGGCTGTCAGTCTGTTCGTAGCGGGTAGGTGCGTTGGCCTCTTTCACCACCGGCGCCGCGGTCAGGGTCCCGACTATGTCAAAGGCATCCACGTTGATGTTGGTCCCGCTTGCTGAAGCGTTCTTGCTACCCGTCCATTCGATCTTGACGACGTGGTCCCCTTGCGGCAGTGCGCCAGTGGACCAGACCTTCTGCTGCCACTTGACTGAAGCGCTGTAGAGGTCCACGATGACCGGCGAGCCGCCGTCTACCGTCACCTTAGCCTTGCCGTACACGGAGCTCTTCTTCGCGATCCAGGTGAGCGAGGTCCCGCTGAAATGCACGGTGACCGAAGCGCCGGCCCGGTTCACGTAGCGGAAGCTGCCCCCGGAGGCGTAGCTGGTCGAAGAACTGCTCCAGGTGCCTGCATAGACCAGGAGTGGGTTCGTCTGCTGGTAACGGGTCCCTGAAGGGGCAGGCGGAGCCGCCTGCTCGCCGTCCACCGTGTGTGCGCTCGAATCTACATAGCCGCCGAAGTCCGTCGTCCAGTAGTAGGTGTACGGAGCTCCCGGCACCACTACGAGCGACACGCCTATCACCTTGAAAGACGCACCCAACATGTTCGCGTTGTGCCCTGGCGAGGCTTTCCAGGCCTTGAACACATCCTGCGCGTTCGACTGACCAGCCGCGATGTTCTCACCTTTGTTGGTGTAGAAGTCGTAACCGCTCATCGCCATCCGGTCCCAGGGCGAGGCATTAACTGGGAACCAGTCGGATTGCACCGTGTAATGGCTGAAGAAGCGGTACTTGCCCATATCCGAGCTGTGCCGGTCGCAGGCCTCGGAGATGCGATCGGAAACCAACAGGGGGTCCAGACCGTTCGCGATCCGGTATTCGTTGATGAGTTTGACGAAAGCGATCTCCTCGGCGCTGTAACTGACCCCGGCTCTTGCTTCCGAAGTCAGCCCTACGACCAATACGAGCGCGGCGATCAGAAGAACCAGCAGAAGAAGGCCGAGGCACGTAAGCACCGAGCGCGGTCGTCTTGTTGATTCACTCAGGATGGAGATTCCCACAGCTGCTCCTCCTGCCACTCGGGGCACATGGCCTTGTTGACACTTCCACCGGAAACCATCCGAATAGAATGTCGGCAGGAAGAGGTGGAATCTTTAGACAATTCGACAATATGTGCGCCCAGAGAACAGATATTGCACGTAAGGCGCAAGAAGATAGGCGGCAGAGCGCGATGACGGCCCGGGCAAGTCGTCTCTCGCGCGGGCGCTGAGCGAGCGCTCCGCTCGATTCAGGGCTTCGAATCAGGTGGTCAGCATAGAGGCGGTCGGCAAAGTCAGTAGAGGACCCCGCTGATGTCGAACGCGTCCACGCTGATATACGTGTTCGAAGCTGACGGATTGCGGGTCCCCGTCCACTGGATGCACAACTCGTGGGACCCGTAGGGTAGGTCAGCCTCCCATACTTTCTTGCGCCACTGCGTGTACGAGTTGTACAGGTCGACGGTCACCGGAGCACCCCCGTCAAGGACCAACTTGGCCTTTCCGTAGGCCGGACTCCGCTTGGCGATCCAGGCTATGTACGACCCGGTGAACTTGAGACTGACGGCTGCGCCCTGGGAGTTGGTGTAGCGGAAGCTGCCACCGGAGGCGTAGCTGGTGGTGACTGGCGTCCAGTTCCCAAAGTACACGAGACGGGAATCAGCCTGCTCGTAACGTTTGGGGACCGGGGTCTTCAGAAGGACGCCGGTCACGTCGAGAGCATCAAGGTTGATGTAGGTTCCGGAGGACGCCGGGTTCCTGGTGCCAGTCCAGGCGATTCTCACGGTGTGCACGCCTGCCGCTAGTCCCGCGACCTCCCACACCTTCTGTCGCCACTTGGTGGCTGGCGAGTAAAGGTCGACCGTCGCTGGGATCCCGCCATCCACCGTCACCCTGGCCTTGCCGTAGGATGAGGTCGTCTTGGCTATCCAGGCCATGGCGGTACCGTCGAATGTAATGACGACCGAAGCGCCCGAAGCGCCGGCCCGGCGGTAACTGCCGCCGGACGCATAACTGGTCGACAGAACATCCCAACTACCGACATAACGTAGCCGTGAGTCGCCCTGCTCATACCGAGTCGACATGACCGGCTCGGGGTCGTGTGCGGTGGGATCCACGCAGTCACCAAGGTCAGCCACCCAGTAGTAGCCGCAGGGCGACCCACTCGCGGCCACGAATCCGATGCCGACGACCCTGGCCTGAGCGTTCAGCAAGTTCGCATTGTGGGTGCTCGAGCCTTTCCAGGCGCTGAGCACAGCGGCAGCACTAGACTGGCCACCCGCTATGTTCTCCGCCGCCCAGTTCGACGTGTACCCGCAGACCGCCATACGATCCCAGGGCGTCGAGCCGGCCGGAAACCAGTCACTCTGCTGAGTGATGTGACTGAAAAACCCGTACTTCCCCATGTCAGAGGCGTGCCTTTCGGCGGCCACCGAAAGGCTGTCTGACAGCTGCAGCGCCGGCAGGCCCTTGGAGGCGCGATACTCGTTCAGGAGTTGAACGAATGCCAATTCCTCAGAGTTGTAACTGGCAGCCGCCTGCGCAGGCGTGGTCGGGGTAAGACCCGCCATCAGCAGGCCTACTCCGAGGACAACGGCCACCGTCAGACTAGTCAGGAGCCTCGTGAGCACCTTCTTGGGCGGGGACTCATTCTTAAGCAGGGACTGATGAGGCCGCGAGCCGCGTGAACCCGAATCGGGTGCGCTTTCTTGGCACGCGCTTTCTTGGCACGTCTCGGACACTACGTCTCCCCCTTCATACAAGTCGGGGATGGCCGGCCTGGGATGCACGCCGACGCTCAGGCCCACCTTAGCCACTGCAGTCATTCTCGGCATCAAAGTGCCCGCACTTTAGGCTCATGCTCCCAGTATTCTCCCCGGCCGGGAGCGGCACCGCGAACTGGCCCGGCCTACTGAAGGCTCCCAGCCACGTCGACGGCGTCCAGATTGACCCGGGTGCCCCCGCCGGCGGCCCCGGCTTCTCCTGTCCAGCGGATGGTCACCGTGTGGGTGCCCGCCGCGAGCACGCCGGTCGACCAGACCTTGACCTGGCGCTCGGTGATCGAGTTATAGAGATTGACTTTCACGCCGGGCCCGCCATCGAGGCTGACCAGAGCCTTGCCCTGGGTGTAGCCCTTGGTGGCTATCCAATCCAGGCGGGTACCGCTGAACGTGATGGTGACGCTAGCAGTGGAATCGGCGTACTTGTAGCTACCCCCCGACGCCCCGCTCGCAATGAAATCGAGCCACTTGCCGCTGTACACGATCTTGTTGTTGTCCTGCTCGTAGCGCCTGACAGTCAGGCCGGAACCCGCAGTGGCCTGCGTCAGCGCCCCGATGACGTCGAAGGCATCCACGTTGATGTAGGTGTTGGTGGCGGCCGTGTTGCGGGTACCGGTCCATTCGATGCGCAGGGTGTGGGCTCCGTCAGTGACCGTCTTTTCCCACACCTTCTGTTTCCACTTCTCCGAAGGAGCGTAGAGGTCGATGGTCTCGGGAGCACCTCCGTCCAAGATGAGCTTGGCCTTGCCGTAGACGGGGCTCTTCTTAGCTATCCAGGCGATGTAGGTGCCAGTGAAGGCCACGTTGACACTGCAGCCGGAGGAGTTGGCATAGCGGAAGCTGCCACCCGAGGCGTAGCTGGTGGTGACCGGCGTCCAAGTGCCGGAGTAGGCCAGCTTGTCATTCTGCTGCTCATAACGCGTGGGGCTGGGAGGCAACGTGGCCTGCGTCAGCGCCCCGATGACGTCGAAGGCATCCACGTTGATGTAGGTGTTGGTGGCG
>Ga0073932_1006573_pt1 | contig 11813 bp, 8 predicted proteins | sample DewCreD2012metaG_FD_76967 | JGI IMG/M metagenome (GOLD analysis project Ga0073932, IMG submission 76967) | Hot spring sediment bacterial and archeal communities from British Columbia, Canada, to study Microbial Dark Matter (Phase II) - Dewar... ... | reverse complement strand
GTACATATCAGAAATGATCGGTAAAATCTCCGTAACCCCTTGCGGGATTGCGGCATATTGCCGAACATTGCGAACGTAAACCCTTATGGCGCAAGGACTTAGGCGGATGCGGAGGGATTCGAACCCCCGGTGGACTTTCGCCCACAGCGGTTTTCAAGACCGCCGCCTTCGACCACTCGGCCACGCATCCCGATCGTGTTGGCGAAGAAATATCAGTAACCGCCGCGCGCGAGACACGGCCCATGCTGCCCGCTCCGTTGTTCGCTTCCCCTGGAGAAGCCTGATTCAAGTTCTCCCAAGCGGCTACGGCCCGCCTTCTCCCAAGCAGCTACGGCCCGCCCGTCGCCGGCCCTGGAGACGCCTGATTCAAGTTCTCCTAAGCGGCTACCCCGCAACACCGCCTTCGCCCGCGGTTCACGTGGTTTTGGGTCGTCCTCGGCCGACGTCGCGATGTGCTGGGGCGGCTTGCGGATTCCCGCAGGATAGACTGCCTTGGTCCGGCTCGCTATCCAGCGGACCTCCGCGAACGATCACTGACGAACTACGGGCATTCAATCGCGAAAGTCCATTCTATCGTGGGCGTTTCAGAGAGCCAGCCCCTGCCGCAAAGGGAATTGCCCGATTCAGCGAAGTTCCCTTTGAGGGAAATCGATCGCCCTGGCGTGCTTATGCTGCTCGCGGCATGAAGCGACTGCTTTTTTCTCTACGGATTTTTCTCTCCGGAGAAATGCGATCGTTTCGACATACGAGCAGAAGATTTGATCAGACGATGATCACCGTTTCTTCATGCCCGGTCGCTGCCCGGGCCATCCGCGGAAAGCTTGCGGACGATGGCCAGGGCCTCGCCCACGTGGCGGTCAACGGCAAGCTGACCACTGAAGATGTGACGAACCTTGCCCTGCTGATCGATCACGTAGGTGGTTCTGCCGGGAAAGATGCCCAAGGTCTTGGGCACTCCGTAGAGCTTTCGCAGTTCGCCGTTTTGATCAGCCAAAAGAACAAAAGGCAATCGGTGCCGCGAGGCGAAGGCTTGATGCTCTTCTACCCCGCCTGAGCTGACGCCCACCACCGCAGCCCCGGCGGCGACGAACTCCTCGTAGTGATCTCGGAACGCGCAGGCTTCTTGCGTGCATAGGGGCGTTCCGTTGCGCGGATAGAAGAAAAGCACCACAACTTTGCCGCGATGTTCCGAAAGGCGGAAGATGGTTCCGTCGTGAGCCGGCATTTCGAAGTCCGGGGCGTCGTCCCCAATTTGAACCGCAGCCATCTTAGTAGTTCTCCGCAGATAGTCGAAAACAGTCGCCGTTGCGGCGGCCGCGCCGCCGGAGACAATCCGCCCAGCGCCGGCCACCGTGAAGTCAGCGGCAAACACCGGCGGCAAGCAGTCGCCCCTTGTTTGGGCCGCGTTTGGTGCTCGTCGAATACCAGCCGCGAATCGCAGAGGCTGTCGTCGCACCCTGTCGCTATTCCTTATTGCTTTGATTCCTTTGAGGGGATGTTCAACCCAGTTGGGCCGGTTGAAGCCGTCTTATTGTTCAATTCGACAAGCATCTCGATCAATTCGGTGGTGATGATCACCGACGCATCCTCTTGTACGCGGCAGGTGCCCAGCCACGTTTCGTACCCGCCAAGCCGATGCTGCTCGGGCGTGGGTAAATAGCCGTTGCTGCCGTTGGCATGACTGATCACGATTGTTCGAGCAAACGGGCTTCGTTTCTTCAGGTCGAGCCCGATCTCGCAGAACACCTCGAAGGGGATCGCACAGATCGCGAAATCCCCGATTCTGATGGCCTGCAACACAACCTTCACGGTTTCTTCTGTGCGTTCGGCTGCGGCCACCGTGTTGCGCGCGTAGTTTTCGGCCAATCGCGGCAGTTTTTCGCGCTCGTTCGGGTCGGTGATGGCGAGAACCGCCTTGGCGGCCGCAAGCTCCTCGGCCGTGGGACGGCGATAGCGCAGCTCGATTTCGCGCTCGACCATTCCCAACGCAACATCGGACTGATGCGATTCGATCGACCGCCACGCATACCATGCGGCATCGGCTGCCTTCTGCGCGACAATGCGAACTTGTTCGAAAGGCTCGCGCGGCGGGCGTGTCACCAGAAAGGGGATATTGTTGATGTCCCCAGAGGCCCCATTGCTCATCATGGCCACAAATTTCTCGTCGCCGTGCAATCGCGACGGCATGAGTCGGGCGAACTCTCCGAAGTAATCGGCCGACACCTTGCCCCGCGGCGTTCCGCCGACGTAGTGCAACGCATAATTGGCTAGTAGCGCCAGCGGCTTCGGTCGGGCATCCTGGACGGACAGAATCGTGACGTCGGGGTCCGTCGGGCCGGCGGGCCGATCGAGAATATCCGGGCTGGTGCCGGGATTCATTTTTACGGCGTCGAGACGCCCAAAGGGATTGGGCGGCATCTTGCCGGGCTTCAGGTACCAGCGGCGATTGAACACTTCCTCGGGCAACGGATGAATGCCGTAGCCCACGGCCGCCGGCCGCAACGCGGCGTGCGCTTGCGACACCGCCTCGACAAGCCCGTCGATCAAAATCTTGCGGTAGGCGACGGCCTCGGGCGGGCCGCTCTTTGCCCCGGAGGGCGGTGCGCTGTGCGTATGCGTAGCGCACATCAGAATGCGTTGCGGAGCGATGCCGCAGCGACGCTCGATCGCAGCTTTTGCCTCGTCGGCCGTTTCGCGCGAAAGCCCCAATGTATCGACAACGACAATCGCCACCGTTTCATTCCCGCGGCTCAGCACAATTGCTCGGGCATGGAGGGGATCGTGCGCCCCATCAGCCGGGTTCGCGCTGAACCCGCCGGGCATATTGACGGGAAAATCCCGGGGCGTGATATCGACCGCCGCCGCGCCTGCCCGCAACGATGCAGCCTCTCCGCCAAGAGCGAGTCGCCTTTCGAAAGCCGTCGCAAGCGAAATGGCAACTAGAACGGCAATGATGCAATGCGAAACGAATCTCATGACGCCATCCCCTCTGGGTTTGGACATAACCACCAACAACGGCATCGGGTTGACCGGCGGCTGTGGGCAACTGGTGTCGCTTCGGCTGCTGCCTCGAATGCTTCCAATACCTTGGATACATCGCCTTTTGCCGACCGTCTGGCTTGCGCCGTGATTGCGCCAATTCACTGATGGTCTTCAAGAGCGATTCGATCGCAATCGAATTTGTTGGCTGGCGTGATCGCGCGTGCTTATTTATGGCCGTTGAAGGCCGACAATGCAACAAAGCCGCCGGCAAATCGAACGGTCCAGCGGCTGCGCCGCGCGGACGAATAGCGATCCGCTTTGCGATTGCCCTGTCGGCGATCACGAGCCGCTTTTTGTAATTCACTGGTCGTTGGCGGCCCGAGGCAGATCGGCATCGCCGGATTGGTGCCGTTCGGCGGCCAGGTGCTGTTCGGCGGCTCGGGCGATCCCTCTGAGCATACCGGCGAACATTATGCAATGGACCGGATAGAGAGCGTACCAGTAGGCCAGGCCGGCCAGTCCCAACGGATCGAAGACGGCTGTTTGACGCAGGTTCGCGGCATTTCGGCCGGCATCCTCCGCTTCGAATTCGAGCCATGCCCGCCCGGGCAGTTTCATTTCGGCCCGCAAACGAAGCCGTTTTGCCGGCTCGAATTGTTCAACCCGCCAGCAATCGACGACATCGCCGACCCTCAAATGCCGAGGATCTCTCCGGCCGCGGCGCAACCCCACTCCGCCGCAAAGCAGGTCGATCCAGCCGCGAACGCGCCACAGGCCATTGCCAAAGTACCAACCGGTTGAGCCGCCGATCCGCGTCACTGCTTCGAAGGCTTTTTCCGCCGAGGCGGCGACGGCGATCGTCCGCGAATCGACAATCCGTGTGCCGAAACGAACGCCGCCCCAACTCTTGATCGGACCGGCGACACTCAACGCATCGGACCACCTCGTTTCGGCGAACTCCCGATCTTCGTTCGCCCTGGCGAGCTGGATCGCTTCACTCAGGCCGCGCGGATGCACCCGAAAGACATCTTCGGCCGACCGATCGTTTACAACCGTCGGGTTTCGCAGGCTCTCGACCAAGTGCCGGCCGATGCGGGCATAGACCGGTGTCACCAGCCCCAGCCACAAACTGGAAAGATAGGGCGTAAGCACCGGCACCGAAATCATCCAGCGTCGCAGTCCCCGTTGCCGGGCGTATTCGCGCATGATGTCGCCGTAGCAAACGCGGTCCGGCCCGCCGATTTCGAACACCCGACTCTCGCCCCCGGGAAGATCCAGGGAGCCCATCAGATAATCGAGCACATCCTCGACCGCGATTGGTTGCGTCGGCGTGGCGACCCACTTCGGGCAGAGCATGACGGGCAGACGCTCGACCAATGCACGGATCAGTTCATACGAGAGGCTGCCCGAGCCGATGATGACCGACGCTCGAAATTCGATCACCTCGGCGCCGGATTGCCGCAGCAATTGGCCGACTTCGTGCCGGCTGCGGAGATGTTCGGACAATCGATCGGCCGGGTTCCCCAAACCGCCCAGATAAATGATGCGGTGTACGCCGGCCTGACGGGCCGCAGCAGCGAACGCCATCGCAGCCGCACGATCAACTTCTGCGAACCCGCGCTCGGCAGCCATGGAATGAACCAGATAGAAGGCAGTGTGGACGCCCGCCAACGCAGGAGCCAGACTTTCCGGATCGAGGCAGTCGCCGGCGACAACCTCCACATCCGGCGCGGAATCGTGCTGCCCAGCGACCGAGCCGGCCCGGCTCGCAAGGGCTGCCCGAAGATGTTCCGGGCGACGGGCCATGCAGCGCACGCGGATCCCGCGACGGCCGAGCAATCGCGAGAGCAGTCGGCCGCCGATGTAGCCGGTGCCTCCGGTCAACAGAACGATGCGGCCGCTGCCTTCAGACATTGCGATCTGCCTTGTACGGCGAGAAACGGCTTTTACCCCATTGGAGGAAATCGCTCATTTCGGCATGCGAGAAGGATAAAAAGGGGGCGGAGCATCGGGGAAACCGGACGCCATGACGGCAAACGCATTCCCAACGGACGGGGCATTCGCAACCGTGAGGAATCAGCAACTCAGAAAACGATGGTACGCCTTGCTCGCCAAACAACGATTACATTCCGTAGGGGAACTGTTTGAAATCGACAACGCCCGAGGCCCGAACCGCGGCTAGCCCCTTTGCGTATTCGAGGAGGAGCTTCAACGAGTAGTCGATCCTCGATCGAAGCGAGGCGTCGTGTTCATCGGCCGGCGAGTCTCCCTTCAGCATTCGGCCCACGTTGCGCACGATCACATGTTCCGGAATATAGCACAGACGGGTGTTCTTATAACTGCTCATGCGGAGTTCGGCCACGGGGTAGCTTCCGCCCAGCGCGGCCGAAACGGCCACAATCAGCCCGGGCTTGTGCGCCAGCACATCGTTGCCGCAGAGGAGAAAGAAGTTCTTCAACCCCGCCGGCGCCATGCCCGACCACTCGGGCGAGACGACGACAACAGCGTCGGATTCGGCCAACTGGCGGGCGATGGGTTTCCAAGCGGTCGCCCATTTCGGCTCGTCGGCCCAAACGCCCTCGTCCCACAAGGGCAACGGATTGCCCGCCAGCGACACAACGACTGTCTCAGTTCCAGAGATCGCTTTGAGCCGCTGTTCGATATAGGAAGCAACCCGAGACGACTCGGATTCGACGCGGTGACTGCCCACCAGAATACAGGTCTTCATTCAGTTTCATCCTTACCTTCGCCTGTTCAGGGACGGTGAGACACGCTTCGACCCCAGAACGAAAGCTCATTTCAATTCGCGTTGCCAAGGGCTTGGAAAACCCGGGTGCTTGACCCGCGCCGCAGTTGATTCAAACGAACGCTGCCGTGTGGTCGGGAAGGCCTAGCGGCGCGCACCTCCGAAAATGAGCGACATCACCTCGCTGCGGCTCGCCGGGTTCGAACGAAACACGCCGCGAAGCGCGCTGGTGACGGTCAGGCTGCCCGGTTTTCGCACACCGCGGATCGACATGCAAGAGTGTTCCGCTTCGATGACCACGGCCACGCCGGCCGAGCCGAGTTCCGCTTCGATTGTATCCGCGATTGTTTGCGTCATCCGCTCTTGAACCTGGGGGCGCCTCGCTACATCATCAACCAGCCGAGCCAGTTTGCTCAACCCGGTCACGCATCCGTTGGGCAGGTACGCCAAATGTGCGACGCCGGTAAAGGGCAGCAGATGATGCTCGCACATGCTGGTGAAGCTGATGTCGCGCACGAGGACCAGTTCGTCGTATTGCTCGGGAAAGACGACCTTCAGATGTCGAGCGGGATCAGACCGCAGTCCGGAGAACATCTCTTGATACATTCGAGCCACGCGGCGCGGCGTGTCCAATAGGCCGGGCCGGTCGGGATCTTCGCCAACGGCGCGAAGGATCACCCGAACGGCGCCCTCGATGGCGGCCAAATCGACTTCGCCCGACTCAGGCCTTTTTGGGGAATGTCGGCCGTTGACTCTGCCGTTGATTTTCTCAGAAACGTGCGAACGGATTCCATTAATCATCGCGAGTTCTTTCGATCTGATGGACCTTCGTGAATCTTATTGCCGCAAGTGCTCCGAAACCTTGGGAAGGAAACACGTTGGTTGCGCTGGAGACCGGAGCGGTTCACGATTTGCGTCCGCCTGAGGCGGGCCGATGCAACTGCGAAAACGTTCGTTCGGTCGGAGCAATTGGATTCAAAAGCGGCGGACTCCGGGTTCGGTCGCGGGGGATTTGGGCCAATTTTGGGCGGCGGCTTTGGGATGGCGGCAGACCGACCGAGAGATAGACCGCCAGTCCTGGGCCATCGCAATTCGATCGGGCCAGTCGCAAGCCCTATAAATTGCCGAGTCTGCGCAGAGCATGCATTCTTTTGCCCTCCTCGCTAAAAATGGCGGCGATCGAGAACTCGCGTTGCGAAAAGATATGGCCGAAATAGTTGACAGATGATTTCTTTGGAAAGTAGAATCTCACTCGCTCTCGCGCAGAACGATGGCGATTGCGGCAGCGATTCTCGATCGACACAAACGCGCTTTGGAATCAATAGAGCGAGGCCAAATCCTTTTCCAGCGGCCTGTGTGCGATGAGAGTCGTCGGGCTAGGAAATGAGGCTGCATAGAAAGCTGCGCGGGCGCGAGTGAAGCAAATGAAGCGGCCATGACCCGAACGAATCGGCCGGTCGTGTTGCACGGACGCTTTGGCTGCCTTGCGTTTTACGTCCGTGTTTTGTCTAACCCCGGATTCCTTGTTCTCCCCGTAAAAGTCAAGCGACCAACGGGAGCGGGTTTTAGACCGGTTGCGGCAGTGCCGTTTGGTTGGCGGTCGTGCCAGCCTGTGCGGCTGTCGCAGCCTTCGAGAACGATCTGATGAGACCAAGCCCTTGGAATTGATGCCACGGGCTTTTCTCGGCCCAAGGACGGGATCGGTTCGTCGTCGAATATCGTTTCCGGGGAGGGAACTATGCGCGCGCTTCTCGTTTTCGTCGTTTCATCAGCGATCGTTGCCGTATCAATTAGCGGATGCCAACAGGCTCCGCTCCCGCCCTCGGCCTCGACCGGCGGTTCGCCAGCGGCCAACACGAACAATTCGCCGAGTGGGAACACGAACAATCTGTCGCCGAACCAGTCATCGACGACCAAACCGCTTCGCGACGAGATCGATGAGCTTAAGAAGACCGTCGACGATCTCAAGATCAGCGTCCGCGACGTGATTAATTTGTTGCAGACGAAACCCGAAGACACCAAATTGGCTGCTCTAAGGGAGGAAATCACCGCCCTCGTGAAGGAGAACCACAAGAGCCTTACAGCCGCGTTGGAGAATAAGAGCAAGGCTTTGCAGGAAGGTGTCGACAGCTTGGCCGCAAGCCAACGCGAACTGGGTGATGCGATCGCTCAAATTGATTCCCAAGGGCGAACCGTGCCAAAAATTCTAAGCAACATGCAGACAAGCCCGGAGTTTCGCCGAGAAATGCGGACGGCCGTCGAGCAAGTGCTTGCCCAGACAACCCATGGGGTGTTGATCGTCACCAATAAGACTTCGATGCGACAGAGCGTGAAAGTCAATGATATCTACTATCAAATCGAGCCGTTGGCGACTTTGCAAATTGAGGTGCCGGTTGGAGTCGTGACATTTCATCTGCATCAATACGAAGCACCGAAGACACTGTTCATTAATCCGCCGAAGTTGAAACAGGAAATGACCATCTCTTGGAAATACACCTCGCCTGTTTGGACCGTTTGGGAACCCGCTCCGCTCCTGTCGGACATCCGGCGGTAGCTTGGGGCAGGGAAACAGGAGAGCGGCCCGGTATGTTAGGAGCATAGATCGGTTGGAATTCCGACGGCGCTCGATCGGGGCACTCGCTCAATTTGCGTTGCGGCGGCCGAAGGTGTTGTTCTCGGCGGTTTAGCGAAAAAAACCTCTGTGCGGCCAAGCGAGGACCGTTTCCGCATGTAGCTCGGCTTGTTTCGACGCGCGCCGTGTTGAGTGCGGTTGAGAACGGCGCGGCGGGCGGAGAGGCGAGCCGAGACGGGCTTGGTTCCGCTCTCCTGTGGGTCTCGCTTTTTGTGAGACGGACGGGTGAGGATCAATGGACTTCAATTCGGCTTGCGAAACATCGCAGTCCGCCCATCGTCAATCCGCCGTCGCCGCTTCCCCTCTCGCAATTCCTTGGAGATGGGAAGGAGGATTCGTTCGAACAGCCTCTGAGTTCGACGGCGATTAGCGGGCTTGTGCCGCCGTGTTTTTCGACAGGGCTGTGGTTGAGGCCGACGAACGGAGCACCCATTCTTGCCATTGGCGCTGAAGTTGTTCAACGCTTTCCAGCTTGTAATGGGTGCGCAAGGCCTGATCCCAGCCGATCCGTTTTCCGTCGATCGCAAATTGCAGAAATTTCGGCTCGCTCGAAAGAGTGCAAAGGTATTCGGCGACAGAACTGGCCACGGCGTAGCTGGCGGAATCGACGCTGGAAATCGATTCGGCTTCGAATACTTCACGGAGCGGCGGCCAGTTGTTGGTTCGGGCAAACCACGAAATCGTGCGATGACGGATGGCCGACCGTTCAGCATCGTCTTGGAGGTTTGCAATTGCCTCGTTGGCGAACACCGGCAAATCGCGCGGATAGCGGGTTGCGAGTACGGCGTGCGTCAGTTCATGGGCCAGCGTCGAGCCGGTCGCTCGTTCGCGGGACGTTGTGAGCCAAATGTTGTGCAATTGGCGGCCCGGCCCGTCGGCCGGCAGTGTCAGCCCGCGATCTTCATCGCTCGAAATCGTGACGTTGATCACGGTGCGTCCCACCGCCGGCGGCAGCTCTTCGCCCAGCCAACGCAGCGCGATCTCTTTGCGATACTTGGAGGCTTGGGCAATCACCGCATCGGCCAGAGATTGGTCATCGGCAAACACGATGTAGTCAGAGTTTCGGGCGAAACCCGCTCCCCAAGCCGGCGCAGCGGCACTCGGGATCAGACAAAAAACGGCGAGTAAAGCTATGGCGCGCGACAACACAGTATCACCTCCCTGCCGACCATGTCGATGAAAAGACATCCGCTCCTTCAGCCGTCCGCGATCGACCACAGCTTCAATTCGCCTGATTCCCGGCGATGCCGAGGGCACTCGAAGTGTATCGGTCGATTGCTGAATATCGCGGTTTATGGATTTCGTGTCCAGAGCAGTTTTCGGCCGGCTACACCCCCGCATCGACTGGTGCATGACAGCACGAAGACACGCGGCGAGGGAGCCAAGAAGGTTATCCGGCCTCGCACGTTCGGCGACAACGCCGTCATGTTGAGACGATTGCGATCGGGCCGAAGCATTGATGCCACATGAGCCATCACCGCTCGTGTATGCACTGAACGCTGATTGCCTCGATCTTCAGCGGACCGGAGCCAACAGAGCAACCAGCTGCCGTTCTCCGCCCGCGCGCGTTGAAATCCGGCGTCCTCGAAGCGAGAATGGCTTGCGCTTGGCCGCCCTCGGTCGATTCGATGGCCATTTGAAAGTGCCATTGGACGGAATTGTGCCGGACAGGATTGCGGGGCACTGCGACAACACGATGCAGAAATGGAGTGCGCGATGAGAGCAGGTTTTCACTTTGCCTTGGCGTCGGCGGGAGCGATTGGGGCTTTCGCACTCGCTGCCGGACTGTTGCGGCCGGTTGAGGCGGCGGAAGGTCGGCGGCCGAACGTTGTTGTCTTTTTGGCGGACGATGCCGGCTGGGGCGACTATAGCCATTCAGGCAACCGCATGGTGCGCACGCCGCGGATCGACTCGCTGGCCGAGCGGGGAGTATCGCTCGAACGGTTCTTCGTTTGCCCGCTGTGCGCCCCGACTCGGGCCGAGTTCCTGACCGGCCGGTACTACCCGCGCACCGGTGTTTACGGAGTCTCCGTCGGAGAAGAGAGGCTCAACGAAGACGAGCGAACCATCGCCGATGCCTTCAAAGCCGCCGGCTACGCCACCGGCTGTTTCGGCAAATGGCACAACGGCAGCCAATGGCCGTACCATCCGGCGGCTCGCGGGTTCGACGAGTATTTCGGCCATACGGCCGGCCACTGGGGTGAATACTTCAATCCGCCGCTGGAAGACAGCCGCGGCCGCTGGGTGCGGACCCAGGGCTACATCGTCGATGTCTGCACCGATCGCGCGATCGACTTCATCGAACGAAATCGCAACCGCCCGTTCTTCTGCTACATTCCCTTCACCACGCCGCACTCGCCCTGGGCCGTTCCCGAAAAATATTGGCAGCGGTGGCGCGATCGGCCGATCGAGCAGCGTGCGACCATGCCCGACCGAGAAAACCTCGACGAAACCCGCTGCGCCTTGGCGATGATGGAGAACCAAGACGACAACGTGGGCCGCGTGCTCGACCTTTTGAAAAAACTCGACTTGGAAGACTCGACGATCGTCGTCTATTTTTCCGACAACGGCCCGAACGGCTGGCGCTACAACGGCGGCATGAAAGGAAAAAAGGCCGGGCTGGACGAAGGCTCGGTGCGTTCGGTGTGCTTTTGGCGTTGGCCGGGCCGGCTGCCGGCCGGTCGCAGCGTGCCCGAGATCGCCGGGGCGATCGATCTGCTTCCCACGCTGGCCGCGTTGGCCGGGGTTCCGTTGCCGCGGGGGAAGCCGCTCGACGGCCGCGATCTTTCGCCGTTGCTTTTCGGCCGAGAGAGGCAGTGGCCCCATCGCTTGATCTACTCCACATGGAACGGAAAGATCAGCGTGCGGTCGCAAACGCATCGGCTCGATCCGGATGGCCGACTGTTCGACCTGGTCAACGATCCGGGCCAAACGAAGAACATCGCCGACCAGCAGCCCAAAACGGCTGGCGAGTTGAAAGAGGCCGCCGAACGGTGGCGGCAAGAGGTTTTGGCTTCTGCAAACGCGAAGACTCGGCCCGCGATCGAAGGAATCGACGAACTCAAGGGCATCGATCCGCGGCCGATCGGTGTGGGCTACCGCGAGTACCCGATCACCATTCTGCCCGCCCGCGACGCCCAGCCTTTGGGCGGGGTGAAACGCAGTGCGAGCGCACCGAACTGTTCGTACTTCGTTCGATGGACTAATACGGAAGGGCGGATGGTTTGGCCGATCGAGGTCCGCACGGCCGGGAAATATCGCGTGACGATGGACTACACCTGCCCGGCGGCCGATGTCGGCGCGACCATCGAGCTATCGTTCCGCGACGCGCGGCTCCGCGCCCGAATCACCGAGGCTTGGGACCCGCCGCTCTACGACAACCAAGACACGATCCCGCGTCCCGAAGGCGAAAGCCGGATGAAGGAGTTTCGCACGATGGAATTGGGCGAGGTG
>Ga0073932_1006569_pt1 | contig 11818 bp, 8 predicted proteins | sample DewCreD2012metaG_FD_76967 | JGI IMG/M metagenome (GOLD analysis project Ga0073932, IMG submission 76967) | Hot spring sediment bacterial and archeal communities from British Columbia, Canada, to study Microbial Dark Matter (Phase II) - Dewar... ... | reverse complement strand
AGGAAAATATAACATTCTCCGCCGGCATAGGATATAAAGTCAGTGATTTTGATATCGCCTTTGATACAGGCATACTTGGAAAGAAATATTTTGCTGTGGCTCTAGCAATTAAATTCTGATTTTTATATTCGTAATGTCTTTAGTGAATTTCTAATGGTGGTTCTGTTTGTGCGATGTAAACCGCGCGGGGCACATTTTGAGAGACAAAAACCACTTTCTTCCATCTTACACGCCGCACGCACCTTTGGCGGAAGCGATGTAGATATTGAGTAACATTCTTACTGTGCTGGTGATGTAGTCAAGGTGGCGATTAATAAGTGGGGTGATTGCCATAAGTTTTACCAAACATAACGGCTAATGTCTTTTTTTATTTGTTTAACCTTTGAAATATATTCACTGTTTGGAAAGGTAGAAGTAAATTCTTCGCATGAACTATTGGCGTCCGGATACATTTTTGCTTCAACAAATAATTGGATAATTCTATATAAAGCGTCATCAACATAAGGACTTGTTTTGTACTTTTCAATAATCTTACGTAAGTCCGAAACAGCGCCATTAGTATCTTTTTTATGTTTGTTTTTTATCTCGGCTGAGGCCATAAGTGCTTGCACAGCATTGTTTGTCTCGGCGGGATATTCTTGTAATTGTAAGGAATATTCCTCTAAGGCAATTTCATAATTTTTCACGATTTTCTCAAAGTGCAATCCACGAGCGAGATGCTGTTCTTCGGGAGGTAATCGGTTTATTTTTAAAACGTTGTCATATTTTGCCCGAATGGCTGCATTGGATTCCATCTTATCAGCGGCTTCTTTTGTTGTTGTGGTAGGTATTGCATTTAATATTCGTGTGAACACATTGCGTCCTGCTGTTCCCGCCATATCGGACAAAACAGAGGAAATAGGGATTACTGGGTGATCGACAGTTCCCGTTATATCGCAATCAAGCAATATATCTCCTTTGTTGTTTTTTATAAGAAATTTCCACGCGTTGAAAGACAAACTCAGGAAAGTACCACTTCTTGAAGAATTGTTTTGTTCAATGTCCATATTATTTATTTTTATACTACACAAGCCGGATAGAACATTTTTTCTTGCTCGCATATCTATCGCTATCTTCATTTGGCCCGTCATGATAGAAAAAGGTGAATAGGGTGAAATAACAGGGTTCAAATCCGCAAGGGTAATTTCACTTGTTTCAATAGAAGCGTCAATATCTGTAGATTTGAAATCTGGCTGTATCTCATCTAGTTCACTTTTTATTTTTATTGTTACGTTACTGCCGTTATTTATTTGCATTATTGAAGATAAGGAGATCTCATAAATACTTTTATTAACACCCTTTTTCGTGCCATAAGAGGCACCAATGGCTAAATCGTGCAAGGTAATCGGTACCGGTGGAGCGTTTGATGAAATCAATAATAGTGCAACATGAATATTGGCGGCAGATATTGATGGCATTCTTTTGAAATCAAAATAATGCAAATCAGGAATTGCTTGCTTCTTCTCTTTTGCACTTGCCGCTGGTATAGGCACTTGGGCGGTTATACTAACGGTGTTTATGGTAACTTTTCTTAGCGAAATCTTTCCTATAACAGAGGGGAAAATTCGCGGTGCAACAGTGAAGTGTTTGATTTTGATGTCTGTTTTCCCATTTTCAATTATTTGTAATTCGGAAAGATGAAATTTATTTAAAAGCCAAGATAGACCGGCGCGACGGCAGGCAAACGAGATATTTGGATTTTGTCTGCTGACTTTGGTATTAATTATTTTTACGACAAGGCCGGTAATGAATGGAGATAATGGCGAGGAAAATCCTAGCAAAATCCATATAATTCCCCATGTTCCCAACAAAAGGTATGCAATTCGCCGGATTGTCTTTCTTTTATTAATTATTGGCATACTTTACTAACCGTGCTTCAGCACGTTCTATTTTCTTTAGATGGGCGCTGTTGGGAAATTTTTGTTTAAATTCCATCACCAGTTCATATGCTTTTTTATAATCCTTGATTTTATTTTCCATTATATCTATGGCTTCATACATTGCTGTGTCTGCCGTTTCGCTGCCGGATATTTCACGGGCTATACGAAGGTAATCATTCACCGCAAGGTCATATTTATCATTTTCAGCATAAATTTCTGCCCGATTCATTAATGCCTGAGCAGTAACTTTAGAGGAGAAATAATTTGTTATAATTCTTGAATATTGTTTTTCGGCTTCGGTTTTGTTTTTTATAGATTTTTTGAAAGTTTCTCCTGCTTTTAAAAGGGCTTGTGCCGCTATTTCTGATGTCTTTGGGTATTTCTCTGCGCATTCTATCCACGTTTTAACAGCACGACCGTATTCTTTTTTCCTTGCATATATTTCTCCAATCAACAGCATGCCTTCAGGAACAAAGGCAGACGATTCAAAATTTTTCAGCAAGGTTGCCAGACACACAAAACCACCTGCCAGTGATTCGTCATCTGATCCCTTCAAATATAGCCGACCTGCTTTTATCAATGCTTCGGCGGCTTTCTCACCGTCGTTATTATGTGCATACAGTTGATAGATTTCAGCTGTTTTGAATCGCAGGATTTTTTGAAAATCTTTGTCGTTTATATATTCTATTTCTTCCGATAAATAATCGGCTGTTTTGAAATTGTCGGCGGCAAGACTTATGCAGGTGAAATATATCAGTGCGAGAAACATTGTGAGAAATATTTTTTGGAAACAGTGTGATTTGTTCATAAGCGATATTCTTCCCCCCTCAATATGTTTTTCAAAATATAACAATAGAATAGATTCTAATAAAGCTGAATGTAGAACAGTTCTCAAAATTTTATCTTAATGTGATTTAGTCGTGCCCATCTTTTTTTTGTATCGTAATTGCACAAGCGGCTTTGTGACATTTAGAAGGATCAAAGATGTATTCATAACCGAGTGGTTCAAGAACGCGACGGTATAAAACATCACAATGACGACAGTAATCGTAATACGGTTTTAGGTGTTTTATTTTCAAAAGACGCCCTTTGGACGGGCACTTGTGCATTCTGATGGAGAAATATCCCTTTTTTTCGTTTAGTTCCATTGTAAAATCAGCCGCTTCTTCATTAAGGGTATGACTCCAATAAAGCCAGCATCCCTTTATGCCGTTTTTCATTACTAATTTCTTCAAATTAACAAGAAATTTATCGGAAAGGTAATTCCAGAAATCATCAACTGCTTTTTTGCCGCCCCTTTTATGAAGGAATTTGAATAATTCACTATACGCAGGAATAAAATCGGTGCATGGTATCATGACTCTCTCCGTGAAAAGATTTGCGTGCATTTGCCTTCTGCAGCGCTAAAATAGGCAAGGACTGCCTTGATAGGAGTCCCCCTGCATATTTCTTCATTCATTATCCGTGTAGTTTCACAGAATAATGGCGAAATCTGATATCCTTTGGCCTTCATATGGCAAATGGCAGGACATTTTTTTACCGAGATCATGAGTTGGGTTTCGGTTGTTTTGAATTTCACAATGCCGCTTTCTTCTTTATAAATTTTCTGAAAATATTCCTTCAGCGCACTGAATCCGCGTTTTTTTATTTTTCTGCGAAGCGGTGCGTAGTAGGTTTTTGCAAATTTTTTCAGATAATCATAGACAGCTTTTTTTCCGTAGCGTCTGCGCAGATATTCCATCCCACAACTTAGCGCACCATGGAAATCTTTATGCAAATATTTGTTATCACTTGCCTTCCGGCGCATTATAAGTGTTTTGGTCATATTTTTCTCTATGTAGTACTACCTTCAATAGGGGAGGGACGTGTTGCCATAAAATTTCGGTAATAAAATATCTTTTTCTTTTTTGAGTATTTTATCTATTGCTTTTGAAGTTACAGAGGACAGGGGATAATTTAAATAATTACGGTTAGTATTGAAGATACCCATTCGTACCAGCAGCTCTTTTAACCCGGTGAGCCATGCTTTTATTTTTTTTCCGCCATACACTGCCCACATCATTTTGTTCATTCGTTTTTGAAGCTGCTCTGCTTTCTGTGTATCTCCCCCCTGAACAGCTTTAATGATCATATTGGCTATGTAGCCGTTAAAAATGCCGCCGCCTAACAATAGCCCGTCATACCCCGCTTTGATATAAGCAACGCAGTTAAATTCGTTTCCATTCAGTAATTTTAGTTTAGGCCGTTTTGCCCTTGCTTTAATTGCTATTTTCATGCGGTTCTCGTCGGTAGAACTATCCTTAATCAGAATAACCTTTGGTTCGGCATAGATTGCGCCGAGAATATTGTCCGGTACCAGCACGGTTCCGAAACGGCCACGGTCATAAATACCGACGGGTAGGGGACTTCTTCTTATTGCCTGACGGTATAGAGAGAGTATGTTGTGGGGGGTGGCATTAAAAAGAAAATACGGCGGAGCTATTACGGCAATATCTGCGCCGGCTTCCGCCGCCATTTTCATGTTTTCAATAATTCTTGGAGAGGAATTATCTGTTACTTGCACAGCAACTGGTATTCTGCCTCTCACCGCACGAACAGTTTCCTGAATCATTTTTTTGCGCTGGCTGTCAGTTAGCCAAGGTCCTTCACCGCATGTGCCGCACAGAAACAACCCTTTCACACCTAACCGCAAATGGTGTTCAACCATTCTTTTTATTGATGGGATGTCTATGTTGAGGTTTTTATCAAAGGGTGTCGGTGTGGCCGACCATACGCCATTAAACTGTTCGCTATTCCATTTTTTCACTTATCTTGAATCCTTTCTAGTATTCCATGTTCCAATCCGGTTCAACATCCTGTGCAATTGTTTCGCTTATATAACAATCAGTTTTCAGGATTTGATGAATGGATGTGGGCACTTTGGGTGTTACCGGTCCGTGTGTTGTCAGGCGCGCAATAAGCCGTTGCCATGACACCTTTGTTCCTGCAGTTTTTAGCGCATTTATGTCCATACGATACTTTGCGGCTATAACATCGGCGGGTCCTATTGTCGCCGCTCTTGGTGGAACAGCGGCAAGGTCTCCGCTTGCTCCGAAGAAACCGTGGAGCGAGTTTTGAGCGATGGTGAAGGGGCTGAGTGTTACTATTCGTGCGCCCATTGTTTTCCATTCTTCTAAATCGGCATCAAATTCTGGTGCATCCGGTTCTATAAATGCCAGATGCCCTGTCCAACCAGGGCCGCTATAGCAAGCATCAGCTCCGCCCATATCTCGAATCATTTTGCTGTAATCTTTTATGTTTTTGGTTGTAGGACCAATCATTTGTTTTTCAGGCATTCGTAATTTTGGTTCAATGTTGCGGAAAAAGAAGCGTTTTGTAGATGCCATAAACGACCACGGCCAGCTTTCCGGAGCGACATTGCCATCCTGATCGGCGTATTCATCCATGTTAAAGGTATAAACATGTTTGCAGTTCACTTTGAATTTGTTTATCAGCATGGCTACCTTTGAATAGGTACTGGCGGGGTTAGGGAGTATCAAAACAACTTTTTGGTTGTTATCGGCGGCGGTTTTTATCCGATAAAACATATCTGCGGCCCATATCCATTCTATTTCATGGTCGGGGACAACGCGTATTTTAAAGTTGGGATTGGGGTGTTTGGTTATATCCTTACGTTTTATTCTCCTTACCTGTTCAATAACTTTTTTGTCTCTAAATGGAATCCACTTTGATGGTTCAAAATCAAACTTTTTCATTTAATTCCTCCCTTTCTTATATATGCATTCTCCACTTACCCATGTTTGTAGAACCGTGAGGTTTTTGTTAAGCACGGTGAAATCAGCAGCATATCCTTCCTTGATTTCACCATATGAATCGTCAATGCCCAGCACTTTTGCCGGGTTAGCACTGATCATTCTTATTGCCTGATAAAGTTCAATATCGAGGAACTTTAAAGCATTTCGCAATGCTCTATCAAGAGTCAGACCACTGCCGGCAAGAACACCGGGGCGATCTGTTTCGCCGGCCAATCGGGCGGGACCACCTTCATAGCTGAATATCACATCTACCCCACCAAGGAACTTATGTCTGCCGGGCGGGAGCCCAGCACCGACGTTGGCGTCGGTTATAAGACATACCCGATCTGGTCCCTTGCAGGCCATTGCCATTTTTACCGCTATTGGGTCCACATGTTCACCGTCAAGTATGAAATCAACACTCACGCGTGGATCTGCTAATACTGCTTCTACTGTTCCGCATGGGCGAACACCCGGTTCGGTTTCAGGCGGCGGCGGAAACACGTCGTAAAAGTGAGTGGCATGCCGTGCACCAGCTTCAATAGCCGCTATTGCTTGTTTTACAGTTGCTTTATTATGGGTGATAAAAACAGGTGTATTGTTTTGTTTCATAATCGGTATAAGAGAAAGGATATCTTCAAAATCAGGTGCGATACTGAATATTGCTTTGTAGGGTTTAGCGGCTTTGATCAGATTTTTTACACGGCTTATATCTGCTGAGCCTAATGCTTCTTTTGGAAGTGCGCCTGTGAGAGTGAGAAACGGTCCTTCCATGTGAAAACCGAAAATTCTGGCGCCATTTGATTTAACAGACGAGAGTTTTCTCACAAAAGACGCATCCTCGCCTTTTGGACGCGGACATACACCAGGGACAAATCCTGTTACCCCGTATTCTGGAAGAATCCGGCATATTTTTATTAAATCGGCAGGCCCATTATCTATAAGGAAATTGTGTATACCATGTATATGAAGATCAATAAAACCGGGCGCCAAATAATTGCCTCGGAGGTTCACCGTCTTGCATTTTTTTAGTGGAGGGATATTTTTTGCTATTGCAATTATTTTATTGTCACAGCACGCTACGCAGGATTTTCGCAGGATGCCATTTTTGAGTATTACATCTGCATCCATGAAGAGTAAATTATATTGCATTATGTGATCTCCACTATGTTTTTCCCATCAAAAGCATTATTGTTTAAATTTCTGAAAAATCCAGATTAAATAAAAATTGTTTATTTATACGAATTATGCATAATAATACTTTCAATTATTTCGGGAGGAGGGATAGGAAAATGAAACTGAAGGTTATATTTCCATTCGTTCTAACAGCAATTACAGCGGTTCTTATTTCCGGATGCAGTAAGGAAAAAATGCAGGCAAAAAGTATCGCAAAGGCATTTTTTGAAGATGTCATTGATGATAACTACACAAGTGCCTCACGGTTTGTCCATGAAGATGACCTGACTGCGCTTTATGAGAATTGGAAAGATATGACGGATATGATCAAAGGTGCGGACGATTGGTCTCTTGATGTTGAGCTTACCTCCAAAACAAAGGGCAAAGCAGTGTGTACTGCTGAGTTTGGCAAAGGCAAAGATAAAAAGGAAGTGGCTGTCTCTGTTGATCTTCGCAAGAAAGAAGGAGAGTGGTGGATTAAGGTTGCTCCCAATCCAAGAGCCCTAGAAGAAAGGGCAAAGAAAATTCAGGAAATAAAGGACAAACGGCTTAAGGAAGAATACTTTGGCAAGACAGAGAAAAAAGAAGAAAGCACAGAGAAAAAAGAGGAAAGCACTGTAACGGCGGAATCATCTGAAAAGAAGACAGAAACGGAAGCCAAATCGGAAGAACCAAAAGAACCACCGACCACAGAAAAAGCAGAAGAAACAAAGGAACAACCTGAAGACAAACCGCCTGAATTTTAATAGTTTATTTAAACATAAATATTGAGCCGGGCCGCGGCGGTATCTTGACAAAGGTATAACCGTCCTGATATGTGATTTCAGGTTGTCGTGAATCGGTTGAATGCCACGTTAACTTGTTCGCCGCATGAAGTGTTTGAAAGAAATTTGTTTGATTGCCCATCATCCTTATCCCTTTTGCATGGCCGGATGAATTTTCAAATGCCATATGTATTTTGCCACCTTGCCGAATAACAAGGTTGTTGGTGTTTGAGCTTTGTATATCTAATCCGCAGAGAGCAGTCGTAACATGCACCGTGATTACACCAGTAGGGTTGATTTCAACGAGTCCTCCTATCTCAAGTTTAGTGCCGAATAGTTCAATCCAGCCGAGGGAAGTTGGATCGTCATCACCGACATAGAGATTGCCGGCAATTGATAATGTTCCAGCAGGTAGGTAAATATATGCCTTGCCGTTTTGGTTGGATCCTTCGGTTAGAGAACCGTAACGAGTACCTTTTGTACAAGCGATATAGGCATTTTGGCTTATTTCAAAATGCTGCATCGTAGAACTGCGTAAATCCAGCATCCCAACCATTGTCTTTGTGGAATCTTCCTTCATACCAATATAAAAGCTGGAGAGATAAGCGTTGAAAGTTCCATTGGAAACAGTGATCTTCCCTCTCCCTGCAGTATATGTTTCTCCATAGTACGCATATTGATCTGAGGCGCGGTATCCCAAATAAAGAGGAACATTACGCCCCGGTAGCCCTATCCTTACAGAGATGCCTTCAGGTAAATAATCAATGGCATTGCCTTCCTTTTCATATCCGATTACACCGACTCCACCCATATAAAGGGCGTTTGTTATTACAAGTTCACGCAAAGCAGAATTACTGCCAATATCAAGAAAGCCAAATGAATTGTTGCGAGTGCTTATAGCAAGCGTTCCTATAGTAATGTTAGTTACCGACGATGGCAGACGAAATACGCCTTTTACCCGTTCCGCCCCGGCACTTCCCGGCGGAACACTTTTTACTCCAATATAAAGCGAGTCCATAAAAACACTATTAATGATATTATTGAACCTGACAGCAGAACCGTGCAGATCAAGCATTACATCTATTCTACCTGCGTTCCCTCCAAGGTGCTGACCGATAATCATATTCCTTACCCAACCGTTGAATGCACCGTTAGTAACATAGATGTAAGAAAGAATATCCTGATACCCATCGTCTGAACATATCCCTATTGTAAAATCTCTTTTTTGTCCCGTAGAACCGAGATTCATTGTTGTAGTAGACGGCAAGTTGACGATCCTGCCTGTCCTTGCATATACGGCACAGTAAAAGTTGCCCAGTACGGTGAAATTGGTCAGAAGAGAACCGGCACCAAAACTGATTATCCCGTCCGTCCGTTGCCCATATCCAAGGTAAAGATTGGACACTATCATGCTGCGTAGGGACGAAGGCAGGTAGAGCCGTCCGACACTTTCAACTGTTCCGCCACCTCTGGCAACTGACAGGTCGCCCTTTATATGTAGTAGATTCATTTGGTTGCCGCTCTTGAGAGTAGCGCCTGACATATTGAGGTATCCTCTTGCGGATTTACTGCTGGCGCCTGCGTAATAGCCGATAGCGACATTTCGTAAATTACGCGAGTCAATAGTTCCGGTGATTGATGCTATATTGCCGGCCAGATTGGAAGCCGAAGAATTATAACCGATATACACATCGGTCAAGTTGTTGCTCCCAAGCACCAAAGTGCCGTTTTGAAGTTTTGCAACAGTGTTAAAAGAATTATATCCCACCTGCATGGTTCCGCCGTTCAAAGTTAATGTTTTGCCACCGAGATCAGTGGTGTACGAAAAATTAGTACTGGGTGCATTTACATTGTAAAGCAACCCGTAAGTCAGCGATCCTGATGTACCGTTTATAGTTCTGTTATTTTCCAAAATATTGGTAGAACCAATGTCCAGTGCAGCGAATAGAATTTTACCAGTATAAGAAAGAGCAGGGTAAGCATTACTTGCCCAGTTTGCCGCAGTGTTCCAATAATCATCAAAGCCGAGTCCCGTCCATACTCCGCAGTCAGTTGTTGTGTAGTTTGTGCTAACTCCACCATCTTCAATTGTGATTACCGCATTGGATGGCATCCCGATGGCGTAAGAACCGGGAAGGAGAGATAATTCAACTGTTTCTGATGGTTCTGGATACGGATTGTTGCTGACTACCAGCGTAATATGGGCTTTATCGGCTCCTGCTGGAATTGTGACTGAGTGGCCAGCAGGCGAAAGATAATAATCAGTTCCTTCCGTGGCGGTTCCTCCAACCGCGTAATAAACGGTTATAGGCGCATTGGTAGCTGAAGATGCTCTATGAACGGTAAATGTGCCAGGATTTGGTCCGGTTTCGGAAGCAATTGAATCGGGTGTACTCATCCAGACACTTCCTGCCAAAAACCATACTGAATTACTTGGATAGTGTTGTCCTGCCGCATTTGATGCTTTATAGCGATAATAATAAATTGTGTTGGAAGCAGGAACATTTATATTGGTTGTAGGATAAGAGAATGTTGTCCATCTTCCTGGAGTAAAAACATTAGTATATTGCCATGAACCTGACTCAGGGTTACCGCCGTTTTCTGAACCCCAGTATACGGATACAGTAGTAATGGCCGATCCTGTTGAGATAAGCCAACCGTTTAAATAAGCGGACGTTTTCTGAACATTAGTTGCCTGCAAGTTTTGAATAAAAGGAGGAGATACCAATGGAGGAATACCAGCGTAAGTTTTGTCGTGCGGTCCATCGTAGTAAATACCGACCAATCCTTCGTAACCGTTTGACAATGAATCTTTATTCCATGAGAGGCGTCCTGCTACATAGTGATTTTCCAGCTCTGTAAGACGGTATCCGTTTATTCTAAAGCCCCAATGAGGAACGGTTGTATTGGTGGGATTTGTTGTAAAAACGAGGTGAATGCGTCCTTCTAATGTTAAAGTATTTGTTATGGATGATAAAATATCTAGGCCGCAGGAGGTGTTGCCGACAAAAACTGTTACAGCACCGGTAGGGCGAATTTCAACTCTTTTTCCTACTGTGAAATGCGTTCCACTAAGTTGAAGAGCACCTCCCGAAGAGGGGCTGCTATCGGCGATGTATAAATTGCTTGCGATATTTGCTACTCCTGCGGGTAGATACACATAGGCACGGCCATTTTTATTACTTGTTGTCGGTACCGTTGATCTGCCAATATACATATTTCCTGCCACTGAAAAGCTGCTCAAAGTTGCCTTTGCTATATCAAGAATTCCTGTTGAGAAACTGTATGGGCTATCCGTTCCCCATGTGTTCATACCTATCATCAAATCTGTGAAATAACCGTAAAAAGTTCCGTTTGTGATGATTATTTTTCCCATGCCATTACCCCAGCGTGCTGGATAGGAATAGCGCACGCCGATTTGAGCAGGTATTGGTTTAAAAACGGAACCGATTGAAAATTGAATTCCAGCCGGCAGGTATTCCACAAATCCTTGACCTGGGAAAACAGAACCCAGTCGGGCGTTAATACCGCCTCCCCAATATAAAGCATTTGTTACAGAAAAAGTTCGCAGTTGTGAGTTGGTTCCTATATCAATTGTGCCGTTGCCGTGGAGACCATAGCCGAGCAATAATGTTCCTGTCTGAAAATTTGTCACGGAAGATGGAATTTTAAGTTCGCCGTATGGGTAAGCATTGCCTTCCATCCCTATGCCGCGCGAACCGATAGCTAGATAAGGGATCCTTATTAAATTTGTAATTCCGTCTGTTTCTACTTTGCAGGAAGCAATATCAACCTTGGCCGAGGTATTGGGCTCGTTCCCGCTGGGCATATTACCTATATAAACATTATTTAAGTATCCCTTAAAAGTCCCCTTCACTACAGAAAGGACACCTGTTCTATATTGCCCTGAATATTGCACGCAACCTACATAAACATTTGCGCGGCTTGAAGGAGTTCCTATTTGGAAAGTAATACCCGTAGGCATATTTACGAAATGACCATCTGCATCATAGGCAAGCCAAAAGTTACCACGGCATGTGAAATTTGTGAACGATGAGCCGCTTCCAAAATCCATAAGTCCGCTACCTAATCGTTCATAACCTAATTGTAAAGTGGGTGTGTCAATATTTCGTAACGACGATGGAAGTAACAATTTCCCATATGT
>Ga0073932_1006568_pt1 | contig 11824 bp, 7 predicted proteins | sample DewCreD2012metaG_FD_76967 | JGI IMG/M metagenome (GOLD analysis project Ga0073932, IMG submission 76967) | Hot spring sediment bacterial and archeal communities from British Columbia, Canada, to study Microbial Dark Matter (Phase II) - Dewar... ... | reverse complement strand
TCCCCGCGAGCAGGGCGGGCAGGAGCCAGCCGCGCGGGCCGCCGGCCTGATAATCGCGCCACAGGCCCGCCAGGCCGGCGCCGGTCAACGCCGCGATGGCGGGGGAGAGCATCTCCAAATAGTAGCGGTGGAACAGGCCGGCATAACTGAAGAAGACGATCTGAGGGATTAACCACAGCGCCCACAACAGCGCCGCCCGATGGCGCTGGTCCAGGCGGCGTCCCGCCTGCCAGGCCAGCGTGGCCGCACAGGCCACGGCCAGCGGCAAGAACCAACTGGCCTGACCGGCCAGCTGCGGGTTGAAGAGACGCAGCGGCCCGGCCGGGCCGGTCTCGTTCTGAAGGCCCGGGCCTGCCTGAGGCGGCGCGCCAGCCGGCGGCGAGGGCAGGGGGCTGCCAGCCGGCGGACGTCGCCCGGGGCCCGCCGGGGGCGGATTGGCCGGTCCGGGCCGGCCCGGTCCAGCCGGCCGACCCAAGAGGCTGGCCATCGAGCCGAGACGCGCCAGGCCGTTGTGCCCGATGATGAGCTCCAGCACGCTGTTGTTCTGGCTGCTGCCGATATAGGGACGCGCGTCAGGCGGCGTCGCCTCAACGGCCAGCGGCCAGGCCAATGACACGACCGCCAGCAGCCCCCCCGCCAGCGCCAGATGAGCCAGGCGCTTGAGCCGGCCGATCGGCGCCGTCAACAGGTACACGCCGAAGACGGCCGGCGCGATCAACATGGCCTGGAGCATCTTGATGTTGAAGCCGGCGCCGACCAGCAGGGCGCAGACCAGCAGCCAGCGCAGTTGTCCTCGTTCGGCCGCCAGGCTGGCTGCGCCGGCCGCCCACAACGACGTCAACACGAGCAGACTATCCATCGTGTTGTTGCGATTGGCGGCGACCGAGATGGGCGTGAGCGTCAGGACCAGGGCCGCCAGCAAGCCGGCCGTCGGGCCGAAGACGCGCCGCACCAGCCCGTAGAGCAGGCCGACCGAGAGCACGCCCGCCAGCGCCTGCGGGAGATGCAGGCTCCAGCCGGTGAACCCAAACAGTTGGGCGCTCCACACCTGGGCCCACAACCCCAGCGGCGGCTTGTCCACGGAAACAAAACCGCCGGGGTCGAAGGACACAAAGAAAAAGTTGTGCCAGCTCTGGCGCATCGACTCCACAGCGGCGGCATAATACAGATTGCCGAAACCTTCTTGTTCCAGCCGGAAGAAGTGCAGGAATGCGGCCAGGGCCAGGATGCCGGCGAGAGCCAGGCGGCGCCCGGGTTGCGCCAGCGCTGATCGGGCCGGTGGTTGGACCGCGACGGTCGTCATGCCCTTCAGAGTGGCCGACAGGCGCTAAGAAAAGGTTATGGCCGTGTAAACGGTCTGTAACGCGCCCGCTCAGGCCCCCAGGCGGGCCTGCGCCTGCGCGATCTGGGCGCGCACCGACGCCGGGCTTGTCCCGCCCAACGCCGCCCGGCGCTCCACGGCGGCCTGGAAATCCCACACCTCGGCCACGTCGGCCTCAAACGCCGGGCTGAGCGCGCGCAGTTCTTCCAGGCTGAGGGACGACAGACCCCGGCCCTCCGCCTTCTGAACCGCCTGTCCCACCACGTGATGCGCCTCGCGGAACGGCACGCCCTTGCGCACCAGGTAGTCGGCCAGTTCGGTGGCGAGCAGCGCCGGCTCGAGCGCGGCCGCCATCCGGTCGGCGTTCACCGTCAGGGTGGCGACCGCGCCGGCCAGCACCGGCAGCAGCGCGTCCAGCGTGTCGAAAGCCGCAAAGACGGCGGGCTTGTCCTCCTGCAGGTCCTTGTCGTAGGCCGACGGCAGACCCTTGAGCGTCGCCAGCAGCCCGGTGAGCAGGCCCAGCAGCGTCCCGGCCTTGCCGCGCGCCAGTTCAAGCATGTCCGGGTTTTTCTTCTGCGGCATCAGACTGGAGCCGGTGGAGTAGGCGTCGGCCAGCGTCACGAACCCGAACTCGGACGACGAGAACAGAATCAGGGTCTCGGCCAGCCGGCTGAGGTGCGCGCCGGCCAGCGCGGCGTTGAACAGGAATTCGGCGGCAAAGTCGCGGTCGGAGACGGCGTCCCAGGCGTTCTCGGCTGCGCGCGCGAAGCCGAGGTCGGCCGCCAGCGCCGCCCGGTCGATGGGGTAGGCGGTGCCGGCCAGCGCGCCGCTGCCCAGCGGGCAGACGCTGGCGGTCAGGCGCGCCGCCTCCCAGCGGTTGACGTCGCGCTCCAGGGCCCAGAAGTGCGCCATCAGCCAGTGGCCGAAGGTGATGGGCTGGGCGCGCTGGACGTGCGTGTAGCCGGGCAGCCGCGTCTCGGCGTGCGCCGCGGCCTGGCCGACCAGGGCGCGCTGGAGGGCCCGGGTCTGCTCGCGCAGGTGGGCCGCGGCCTCCAGCACCCACAGCCGGAAATCCGTGGCGACCTGGTCGTTGCGGCTGCGGCCGGTGTGCAGTTTGCCGCCGGTCGGCCCGATCAACTCGATCAGCCGGCGCTCGACGGCGGTGTGGATGTCCTCGTCGCCGGGCGCGAACTGAAACGCGCCGGCCGCGAACTCGTCGTGGACCTGCTGGAGGCCGGCGGTGATCTGCACCGCCTCCAGCGGGGTGAGCACGCCGGCCCGCGCCAGCGCCTGCGCCCAGGCCACGCTGCCGCGGAGGTCCTCGCGCCACAGCCGCTGGTCGAAGGGCAGGGAGGCGTTGAGGCGGTGGGCCAGCGCGTCGGTGGCTTCGCCGAAACGTCCGCCCCAGAGTTTGGTCATCGGTGAGCTTCCGTCCCCCGGCTCACTGTTCGTTTCTCCAGTGAAACAGTGATCGGTCTTAAGGGGAGCTAGTCCCGCTTGAACTTGCTGTAATCCGGCTCGGCATAGTGCGCGCCGGCCTTGCCGTCGATGTTGAGCAGCGCGGTTACCTTCATCGGCAGGCCGAACAGGCGGATGAAGCCGGTGGCGTCGCTCTGGTTGTAGACGTCCTCCTGGCCGAACGTGGCGAAGTCCTCGCGGTACAGGCTGTAGCTGCTCTTCCGGCCGGCCACGCTCACGTTGCCTTTATAGAGCTTGAGCCGCGCCACGCCGTTGACGTGCAGCTGGGTCTGGTCGATGAAAGCCTGCAGGGCGACGCGCAGCGGATGATACCACTGGCCGTAATAGACCATCTCCGCGTAGCGCGCGGCGACCAGTTCTTTGTAGTGGAGCGTGTCCCGATCCAGGCAGATCGACTCCAGCTCGCGGTGCGCGTCGAACAGGAGGGTGCCGCCCGGCGTCTCGTACACGCCGCGGCTCTTCATGCCCACCAGCCGGTTTTCCACCAGGTCCACGCGTCCCACGCCGTGCCGGCCGCCGAGCTCGTTCAGCTTCATGATCAGGGCCGCCGGCGAGAGCCGCTCGCCATTCACCGCCACCGGCGCGCCGTGCTCGAACTCGATCTCCACGTATTCGGGCTTGTCGGGCGCTTGCTCCGGCGCGACCGTGAGCTGGAACATGGCTTCATCCGGTTCGCGGGCTGGGTCCTCCAGCCCGCCGCCTTCGTGCGACAGGTGCCACAGGTTGCGGTCGCGGCTGTAGATGGATTTGAGCGTGGCCGTCACCGGCACGTTGAACTCGGCCGCGAACTCCAGCGCGTCCTCGCGCGAGCGGATCTTCCAGGCCGGATGCCGCCAGGGCGCGATGACCTTGAGCTTGGGGTTCAGGGCGGTGTAGGTCAGCTCGAAGCGGACCTGGTCGTTGCCTTTGCCCGTGCAGCCGTGCGCGAGCGCGTCGGCGCCCTCGGCCTCGGCCACGCGCACCTGGTGGGTGGCGATGAGCGGGCGCGCAATCGACGTGCCCAACAGGTAGCGGCGCTCGTACAGGGCGCTGGATTGGACCAGCTTGAAGAGGTAGTCGCGGGCGAACTCCTCGCGCAGGTCCTTGACCACGCACTTCTCGGCGCCCGTGGCGATGGCCTTCTCGTTCAGGCCGGAGAGCTCCTCGCCCTGGCCGATGTCGGCCGCGAAGCAGATCACCTGCGCGCCGGGGTAGTTCTGCTTGAGCCAGGGCACGATCACGCTCGTGTCCAGGCCGCCGGAGTAGGCGAGGACGATTTTCTTGACGTCGGACATGGGGGGTTCCTCCAGGTGAGCGATGACAGACGGCAGGCCGCGGACGGCGCGGCCCGGATGAAAACAAAAAGCCCTCCGGGTGAGGAGGGCTCTGCCAGCAGTCCAACGGAAGCGTCAGCGGATGCTCAACGCGCGCAACGAGCCGACCTACCCCGGGCGGGTCAGGCGGGGACGACGGCTGGAACGACGGGCGCGGCGGGACATCCTTTGTATCGTAGGCGCGGAGCGGCGGCGGGTCAAGGTCCAATCGGCAAAAGAACGTCCGCAGAATTTGGGCAGGCCGCACAGATTTCGGTTCAGTCTGAGTCTTCAGCCGGCTCCGGCGCCGCGTCGTAGAAGCGGATCTCGTCCAGGTCGGCGACCGGCTCGAAACCGACATTTTGATAAATCTTGTTGGACGTCGGATTGGAGAGGTCGGTGAACAGGAAGACGAAGCGCCGGCCGGCGTCCAGCAGATATTGGCTGACGGCGGCCACGCAGGCGCTGGCATAGCCGCGTCCGCGGAACTCGGGGGGCGTATAGACGGGCCCCAGGCGCATGCCGTGCGGCGTCGGGCCGCCGTAACGGGTCAACGAGACGGGTATGCCGCCGTCCTCCCACAGGAAGGTGCCGGTCAGCTCCGGCGGCAGGGTCAGGCTATTATGGACTATCCGCTGCACGGCTTCCGGGTCCTCCTCACCCAGCGCCTCCCTCTGAAAAGCGTCAATCCATTTCAGCAACAAACCCCGGTCGCCTTCGCCCACGCGCCGCAACGCGCCCGGCGTCCCGGCCGGCGGGCGGACGCGCTCCAGCTTGTAGACGCGCTCGGCCATGCCCAGCCGGTAGCGCCGGCCGGTGAGCGCCTGCCAGGTCTGGGCGAAGCGGGCGCAGATCGTTTTCGGGCCGAAGACGCCGGGCGTGTCCGGGCGGAAGGCCAGCACATCGTGGGCGATCAGGTCCACGGCCTCGCGGTCCTCGGTCCAGGCCAGCACCAGCCGGTGGGGCGGCGTCATCATCGCCGCGGCCGTCACCTGGCCGGCCGACTCCACCACCGCGAAGTACGGCTGACTGGGGTACAGGTCCGGCTTAGCCATCAGCGCCGAGCTCAGGCCGAGCGGCAGGTTGTTCTCGGCTTCGCGCCGGACCAGAAAGGCCTCCGCCCGGTCGCGGAAGAGATGGGCGTCTGTGAAGCGTGTGAGCGGCATGAGGCCTCCGCCGATAGCGTCAGTGTAGTCGAGCCGGCGGCCGCCCGCAACCTGACGGCCATCGGAAGCGCGTATAATCGGGCCATTCCCCGCATCCCCAACCCGGAGGAGGCCCTATGGCAGCCGGCGACTCGTTCCTTCAGGCCCGTGATTTCCTGCTCGCTCACCGTGAAGACTACGTCACCGCCTTCCAGGGCTTCCGCTGGCCCCAGGTGGACCTGTTTAACTGGGCGCTGGATTACTTCGATCCGATGGCGCGCGGCAACACGCGGACGGCCCTGTGGATCGCCGATGACGCCGGCGGCGAGGTCCGGCTGAGTTTCGCGGAGATGCGCGAGCGCTCAAACCGGGCCGCCAACTTCCTGCGCGGCCTGGGCGTGCGCCGCGGGCACCGCCTCCTGGTGATGCTGCCGAATACCCCGGCCCTGTGGGAGGTGACCCTGGCGGCGATGAAACTCGGCGCCGTGCTCAGCCCGGCCACAACCCTCCTGACGCACGCCGACCTGCAGGACCGGATCGAGCGCGGCGAGATGCGCCACGTCATCACTGATGTAGCCGGCGCGGCGAAGTTCGCGGAGCTGCCCGGGGACTACACCCGGATCGTCGTCGGCGGCGCGGCCGAGGGCTGGCGCCCGTACGCCGAAGCCGACCAGGCCCCCGCCGAGTTCACGCCGGATGGCCCGACCCACGCGACCGACCCCTTCCTGCTCTACTTCACCTCCGGCACCACGGCCAAACCCAAGATGGTGCTGCACACCCACCAGAGCTACCCCATCGGCCACCTCTCCACGATGTACTGGCTCGGCGTCCAGCCCGGCGACGTGCATTTCAACATCAGCTCGCCCGGCTGGGCCAAGCACGCCTGGAGCTGCTTCTTCGCCCCGTGGAATGCCGGCGCGACGGTGTTCATCTTCAACCAGCCGCGCTTCGACGCCAGGAAGATCCTGCGCGCCCTGGAGCAGTACGCGGTCACCTGCCTGTGCGCGCCTCCCACGGTCTGGCGCATGCTGATCCTGGAGGACCTGACGGCCTATCCCGTGAAGCTGCGCGAGCTGATCAGCGCCGGCGAACCCCTTAACCCGGAGGTCATCGAGCAGGTGAAGGCGGCCTGGGGCCTGACCATCCGCGACGGCTACGGGCAGACCGAGACCACGGCCCAGATCGGCAACACGCCCGGCCAGCCCGTGAAGCTCGGGTCGATGGGCCGGCCGCTGCCGGGCTACGACGTGGCGCTGCTGGATGCGGACGGGCACAGCGCGGATGAGGGCGAGCTCTCGCTGCGGCTGCAGCCGGGCCCGCTCGGCCTGATGGCGGGCTACGCCGACAGCGCGGAGCGCACGGCGGCGGCGCTGGGCGGCAGCCACTACCGCACCTCGGACGTCGCCGCGCGCGACGCCGACGGCTACTACTGGTACGTGGGCCGCGCCGACGATGTCTTCAAAAGCTCGGACTACCGGATCAGCCCGTTCGAGCTGGAGAGCGCCCTGATCGAGCACGAGGCCGTCGCCGAGGCGGCCGTGGTGCCCAGCCCGGACCCGCTGCGCCTGAGCGTGCCCAAGGCCTACCTCGTGCTGCGGCCCGGCTTCGCGCCCAGCCGTGACCTGGCCCTGTCCCTCTTCCGCTTCGCGCGCGAGCGCCTGGCGCCCTTTAAGCGCGTGCGCCGGCTGGAGTTCGCGGACCTGCCCAAGACCATTTCGGGCAAGATCCGGCGCGTACAGTTGCGCGGCCAGGAGAACGAGCGGGCCGCCCACCACGAGCGCGGCGCGCACGAGTATTGGGAGGATGACTTTCCAGAGTTGAAGGCGTAGCGCCGGCGCTCAGCCGGCCGGCGGCAGCCACACGCCGAAGATCAGCCAGGCCGCCCCCAGCGCCAGCAGGGTGTTGAAGACGGTCGTGATCAGGAAGACGGCCAGCGGCCGCCAGCCCATCTGGCGCAGGTCGCTCAGCGAGAGCTGCAGGCCCATGCCCACGAAGGCCAGCGTGAACGACCAGTTGCGCAGCGCCTCGATGGCCGTGCCGCGGCCCCCGTCGATGACGCCGAGCGTGTAGAGCGCGGAGGCCGCCAGGAAGCCGAGCACGAACTTGGGGAAGCGGTCCCAGATCAGGCGCGGGCTCGGGCGCTCGCCGGGCTTGCGCTCGACGACCACGGTGAAATACAGCGCCAGCAGGAACGTCACCAGGCCGATCAGGGCGTTCTGGGTGGATTTGACGACCGACGCCACCTTTTGGGCCGTCTCGCCGTAGAGTGTGCCGGCCCCGACCACGGCCGCCGTCGTGTCGATGTTGCCGCCGAACCAGGCCCCGGCGACGGTCTCCGACAGGCCCAGCGCTCCGGCCAGCAGCGGCGCGACGACCATCAGCGGCAGGGCGACGAGGATGACGAGCGCCGTGACGTAGGTGACCTGTTCTTTTTTGGCGACCACGGAGCCGGCGGCGGCGATGGCGGCCGAGACGCCGCAGATGGCGATGGCCGACGACATCACGGCCCGCAGCTTCTGGTCCAGCCCATAGCGCCCGCCCAGCCACCAACTGAACAGGAACACGCACGTAATCAGCGCCACGCCCTGCACAACCGCGCCCAGGGCCGTCGGCGCGAGCAGCGCCAGGCTGACGCTCGCCCCCAGCAGCACCAGCCCGATCTTCAGGAACAATTCCACTTTCAGGCCCGGCTCGATGGCGCGGTATAGCCCGGCCCGCTTGAGGCTGACATTGCCGGCCAGCCCGATCAGCGCCGCCCACAACGGGTATTCCAGCGCCCGCCCCGGGATGCCGAAGGGCAGCGCCGCTCCGGCCGCCAGGCGCGTCAGTTGCCAGGCGACGATGGCCAGCAAGGCCATCACGACGAGACCGGGGAGGGTGGAGTTTCGCGACATGGCCGTATCGGTTGGCTGAAGGCTGATCGCGCTAAAAGACGATGTTCAGGCCGTTCGGGCCGAGGACGCCCAGCGCGGCCAGGGCGATCAGTGCGAAGGCGATCAGCACGGCCAGCCAGTCTTCGCTGATCCTAAATGAAGCCGGGGTCCTGGGGATTTTGTTCATCGTCACGCTCCAGAAAACCACCGAGAGCGCAGAGTGATCTCGGCGTGCTTCGTGCGCTCTGTAGGCTACGGCCGTATGAGCGCCCCAAACTGGGTCAGCGCCCGGTAATAGCCGTCGATGCTGGGGATGAAATGCCGCTCGTCCCGGGCGTGCGGCCCGATCCCGGTCTGGCCCCAGACCACGGCCTGCCCGCCCGGCGCGAAACGCGCGCTCGAGCCCGGCAGCTTTTTGCCCAGAACCGGCTCCTGGTTGAAGGCCGCCCGCACCCCCTCCACCAGCTTCAGCAGGTATGGGTTGCGCGGGTCGCAGGCCACGCCGTCCTCCTGGACCGGGATGTTCAGCTCCAGCCCCAGGTCCGCGCACAGCGCCCGCGCCTGCTCCGCAATGACGGCCAGGCGGTCCTGGGGGATGGACCGGATCTCGATGCCCAGGACGCCCAGGTCGGCGGTGACATTGTAGACGCCCGGCTGGCCGGCGCTGAAGAACGGGAAGCGGTACTGGCTCTGCCAGCCGCCCTCGCCCTTGAGCGTCAGGTGCTTCTGGAAGATATCCACCAGCGCCGTCCGCGCCTGGAACAGGCGCTCGCCCAGGTCGGCGTGCGCGCCGCGCACCCCGGTGTGCCCGCGCTGCCCGCGCGCGATGACCTCGAAGCGCATCACACCGCGGTTCTCGATGCAGATCTCGCCCATCAACTCGCTGCCCTGCTCGCCGGTGCGCTCGCCGGCGATGAACAGGCGCGGCTGGTAGCCGTTGTAACGGCTGGCCAGGTCGGCCAGGACGTGCGGGGTGCCGCTCGGCTCGCTCTCGCCGTTCTCCTCGTTGCCCACCAGCAGCAGGTTGACGCCCGGGTAGGGCGGCCCCGCCTTGACCATGTCCTTCATCCAGACGAGATAGGTGGCGACCACGGTCTTCATGTCCGCGGCGCCGCGCCCCCACAGGTAGTCGCCGTCAATGCGCGGCGCAAACTGTCCATCGTCCGGCTCGGGCGGCACCACGTCGAAGTGGCCGCCCAGCATCACGGGCGCCGTCGCGCCGCGCAGCGGCGCTTCCGCGGTTCCGGCGGAGCCGGGACGGCCCGGGTGAGGCTGAAGGCCGGATGGCGGGAAAGCGGCGAAGACCGCCGGATATTTGGTGTTTTCGTAGTAGGTCACCTCCAGGCCGGCGTCGCGCAGATAGTCGAAGACCAGCGTGGCGGCGCGATGGACCTCCTCCAGGCGTTCGTCCGGGCAGTTGGTGACGGACGGGATGCGGATGAGCTGCTGGGCCAGGTCCAGGACTTCGCTGGTCTTGTCCGGGTAGTGCGGGGCGATCACGGCCTCGGACTTGGGCCGGAACCGGACCGGGGCGGCCGGGTCGTGGCGCACGTCGTCGCGCACGCGCTGCAGGAACTCGCGCAGCTTGATGGCCTCCTCGCCCAGCACCGCCACTGTGGAGGCGATGGTTTCCACGTCGCGCTTCACCTGGGCCTCGCGCTCCAGGGCCAGCGCCTTGAGCACCTCCACCGGCACCACGTCCGTCCGGCCGATCTCCTGGCGGACGCGCTCGCGCAGGCGCTCGGCCGTGTTGGGCGCGCCGGACGCCATCTCCAGCAGCGGGCGCAGGCGCGGCCAGAAGTCGAGGGCCTCCGCCAGCGGTCGCACCTGCTCCAGCGTCCAGCGCAGGAAGTCGCGCATACCCACCGGCTTGCCCGTGAACGGGTTCTCGATCTCGGCTTTCAGCCCGTGGTGGGCGGCCTCGGACTCGTTGCGCCGGGCGCGGGCCAGGTCCTCGTGGTCGTAGCGGAAGGCGCGCGCGAAGGCCGGGTCCGCGTAGCACTGGATCAACAACAGCTCTTTGAGGGTCAGGTTGGCGATGTCCAGGTCGAGCGGGTGCCCGCCCTCGTCCACGCGGACCTCGACGCGCGCCATCGGGATGTTGATGCGCGCCAGCAGGTTTTCGCGCTCGATCTGCTGGGCCATGCTCTCGGCGGTGACCTGCGCGCCGGCGGCGTACAGCCCGCGAGTGTAGATCGCGTGCAGCTGGTCGGCGGTGGTCAGGATCAGGCGCTCCACCGGCTCGGCGAAGGAGCGGGCGCGGACGGGCGTCCAGTTGTTGTTGCCGAAGCGCACGCCGCGCCGCACCAGGTCGTACGACAGGCGCAGGTATTCGTCGTGCGAGCGATACAGGTTGGGGATGTCCAGCGTCTCGGGGTTGGGGAAGGTGAAATTGCGATTGGAGTCGATCTCGGTCAGCACGACGACCGGCTCGCCGGCGCGCCGCATCGGACGCAGCGGCGTGGAGGCGGTGACCGCGATGAACAGCGCCGCGAAGGCCCGCATCAGGCGCGTGGCCTCGATGTAGACGCGGTTCTTGTAGGCGTCCAGGTGGGTGTCGCCGCGCTCGCCGGGCGTCAGGTGCATGAAATCCCAGCTCAGCAGCGGCTCGGGCAGCGACATGTTGGCATGGATTCCGGCTGTCGCCAGCGCCTCGCCGTACAGGTCCACGCATTTCTGCAGGTAGCGGCGCTTGGCCAGGTTCCAGCCGCCCGGGATAGCGTCGTGGCCCACCTGGACCGGGTAGAGCAGGTTGCCGTGGTAGGCGTACAGGCGCTGGCCGAACTCGCGGCCGGCCCGCGCCAGCGCGTTGAGCAGCACGGCCTCCAGCAGGCGCTGCTCGTACACGGCGCCGACGGCCGAGTAGTACGGGCGCGTGGCCCACTCGATCATCCAGTGGAAGACTTCGCGCTGGGCGCGGTCCGCCAGCCAGCTGGGGATGGCGTGCGCCAGCAGATAATCAATGAAGCTCTGCTGGTCCGGCCCGGTGCCCACGGTCAGCACCGGCTTGAAGTCGTCATCCAGCAGGTTGAGCTCGATCTCGAAGCCGGTGGTCCCGCTCCGGAAATTGGATTTGAGCGCGGCCTCGCGGGCGAGCAGGTATTTCTCGGCGAATTTGGCGGGAGAAAAGGGCATTCCGACTCCGAGGGGCAAGGGTTTAGCCGCGGATTGCGCGGATTATACGGATGGTTGGCTTCCCCGGGTTTGCGAGAACAATGGTCACTCGGAGCGAAGCGTTCTTAGACAATGGAGATGCTTCGGCGCTCCGCTCCTCAGCATGACCTTCGGCGAAGCCGGTAGAGTCAGATTATTCTGCCTCGTTCGGCGTCAATCCGCGTCATCCGTGAAATCCGCGGCCGATCACTTAATCTTCCAGACGCGCACGCGGCCGGACTCGTGGCCGACGATCAGCCGCGCGCCGTCCGGCGAGAAGGCCAGCGCCAGGACAGGCGCGTGCGTCTCGAAACGGGCGGCCGGCTGTCGGGCCTGCCAGTTCCACAGGCATACCTGACCGTCCTCCTCCCCCACCGCCAGCCATTCCCCGTCCGGGCTGAAGGCCAGCGCGTTGAGGTTGGTCATCTCACCCGTCAGGTCCAGCGGTTCCTCGGGGGATTGGTTGATGTCCCACAGCAGCAGCTGGTCCGACTCGGTGAGGGCGGCCAGCGCCGGGTGCGCGGGGCTGAACTTCAGGTGGGTGGCGTACGACTCGTGGCC
>Ga0073932_1006565_pt1 | contig 11830 bp, 11 predicted proteins | sample DewCreD2012metaG_FD_76967 | JGI IMG/M metagenome (GOLD analysis project Ga0073932, IMG submission 76967) | Hot spring sediment bacterial and archeal communities from British Columbia, Canada, to study Microbial Dark Matter (Phase II) - Dewar... ... | reverse complement strand
GACTGAAGACTAGAGGGTTTATCAATGATCCGTCGTCAAAGGCCCCGAAGCATGTCGATGCTTCGGAAGCCGCTTCGGTAAAGGAGGTCCGCCGAACCAATCCAATTTGCAGGGGAGTCGGAAGACTCCCGCATTAGACAGTGTTCTTCCCGGAAGGGAGCCGCCTGCTGATGTGAAGCAGCGGCTCCTCATTTTTTGGCGGCGTCGGTCAACTGCCTGACCTTGACCGCCAGCACACCTGCCAGCCAGAGACAAGCAAAGGCCCCGGCCAGATTGGTTGCATGGAACCAGTGCCACCCACCCCGCCATAACCCTGCGACGCCTCGCCACCCAAGCTGCCCCGCCAGGGCAATGCATATCACCAGTCCGATTGTGCAATACGACCGCGCACGATAGATCCCGCGCCGAAGCATCGCGATCCGCTGAATCCGCCGACCGTCCAGATCAACGTCGATCGGCGGCGACTGCGCCGGGTTTTGCGTCTCCGCTGTCGCAGGAACAACGAACGGCTCCTGACAATACGGACACTCCACGCATCGCGCCTCAAGGCCCAACTGCGCCTCGACAGGCTGCCGGCAATGCGGGCAATTGAAAAGCGTCGGCTCCATTCAACCGGCCCGCGAAAACCACGGGGAAAGACGCTCCAACCGTCTCCTTCATTCCGCGTTCTTCGCGACCCTTTCTACTCGAGAACCTTCTCAGCATTTCAACAGGATTTCCTTCACCGCCTGCGCATCCAGATCCCCATGCTCTCCGTGCCTGACGTTTCGAGCAGCAAACCGCTCGCTGATCTTCTTCGCGGCGTCGGCAGCACTGATTCCGTAGTCCGACAGACGGGTCGGCATCCCGATTGAGTGGAAGAACTGCTCCATTCTCGACACGCCGGCTTCGACCAGGTCGCCGCCGCCGATGTTCCACACCCGCTGCGCGAACTGCCGCAGTTTCGCGGCCTTGCGCTCGCGCTGGTGACGAAGGACCTGCGGCATCACGATCGCCAGCGTCTCAGCATGATCCAACCCGTAGAAGGCCGTCACCTCGTGGCCGATCATGTGCGTTGACCAATCCTGCGGTACCCCCATGCCGATCAGGCCGTTCAGCGCCTGCGTGGCGGCCCACATGAAATTCGCCCGCGCATCGTAGTCGTTCATGCTGGCCAGCGTCCTGGGACCTTCCTCGATCAGGGTCAGCAGAATCGCCTCGGCCTGGCGATCCTGCAAGGCAGCGTTGGCCGGATACGTCGCGTATTGTTCCATCACGTGGGCGAAGGCATCGACGATGCCGTTACGCACCTGCTTGGCCGGCAACGAGAAGGTGGTCTGTGGATCGAGCACGGCAAACTGCGGGTAGGTCGCCTCCGATCCGAACGCCAGTTTCTCCTGCGTCGATTTCCGCGAGATCACCGCAAATCCGTTGGATTCAGAACCCGTGGCCGGCAGCGTCAGCACCGCACCAATGGGCAAAGCGACCGTAACCGAGGCACCGGTCAGTATTTGCCACGGATCACCCCCTTGGAATCTGGCGGCTGCAGCAATGAATTTCGTCCCGTCCAGAACCGATCCCCCGCCCACCGGCAACAGGAAATCAATGCGTTCCTGCTTCGCGACGGCCACCGCTTCCATGAGCGTTTCATAGAGCGGATTGGGTTGGATTCCACCGAACTCAACCAGCGTCCGCCCAGCCAGCGCCACCTTGACCTGTTCGTAGACCCCATTCCGCTTGATTGAGCCCCCGCCGTAGGTCATCAGCACCCTGGCATTCGTTGGCACCAGTTTGCCCAATTCCGCGATAGTCCCCTTGCCAAAGACGATCCGGGTCGGGTTGTAGTAAACGAAGTTGTTCATGATGGCATCCTCAACAGTCGCTGGCATCTTACCGTGAATTCCGCGACAGGAAAAACCGCAAACCCAAAGAAACCCCAACTTGGCCGGATAACCGGACAAGAATTGTCCTGAGCCGGCCCTTCCTGTAAATCACCAGAATAGAAGCACTTGCCTCGGTTGTTGTCAAATCTTCTGCTTTGGCCTGTAGGTTCCCTGCAACAACGGACGACCTCTAACGATGTAGAAGGTGGTGAGCGGGTGAAGGCAACCCAGGTTACCACGCCGGCTCAGCGGTGCAGGGACCGTAACCGCTTGCCCGAGGCCTATCATTGGGACCAAAGGCAGAAAGGGTAGTCATGGCAAGGAGAAACGCATTCACGCTCGTTGAATTGCTGGTGGTCATCGGGATCATTGCGCTTCTGGTTTCGATCCTCATGCCCGCCCTTTCCGGGGCCCAGCGCAAGGCACAGAGCGTACGTTGCCAAGCCAACCTCAAGCAGATCGGCACCCTGTTGCTGATCTATGCCAACGAAAACCAGGGATGGATGGTTCCCCTGGGAGTCAATGGACGCCACTTGGGTGCCGGCGTCCCGCGCGAGCAGCGATGGCCGACTCTGGTCTTCAAGCCGCCGGTCTGGAATCCCCCGGTGATGCTGTGCCCCTCCGACGTTCAGCCGGCCGAGGAGCATTCCTACATCCTGAATATCTATCTGCAACGATACAACATCAAGTTCGGCAAGACCAAGGGCATCCCCAGCAGCGAAGTCATTGTGATGGGCGAGAAGAAGTCCAATCTGCCGGACTACCATATGGATCCGGGACAGTGGGACTACCTCGTGGAGGAATTCCGGCACGGTCTCTATGTGGGTTCCAATTACCTGTTCCTGGATATCCACGTTGAGAGCCAGCATCCGAAGGAAGCCAAGAAGCTGGCCCAGACCGAACCCTGGGATCCGACACCGACCACGCAGCCCAATCAGAATCCGCCGGGAACTCCGGATTGATGGGCTTGTCTAATACCGAGTCTGTGGAAGTGACACGGATGTCACCGATGGACATTGAGCTCCGGGAGTGCGGAGCCACAAGCGCCAGCCGTCCTGATCGGCGTGTTGGCGGGAAAGGGAAGTCATGTCCAGGAAGCGCGGTTTTACGCTGGTTGAACTGCTTGTCGTCATCGGCATCATTGCCCTGCTGATATCCATTCTCCTGCCGGCCCTGTCGGCGGCGCAGCGCAAGGCCCAGAGCATCAAGTGCCAGGCCAACCTCAAGCAGATCGGCACATCCCTGCTGATGTACGCCAACAACAACAACGGGCACATGCTCCCGCTGGGAGCGGGCGGGCAGCGACTGGGCGGCGGCGTGCCGCCCGAGCAGCGATGGCCGACCGTCGTGCTCAGCCCCCCCAAGTGGAATCACCCGATCCTTCAGTGCCCGTCGGATCCCAACCCGGGATACGAGCACTCTTACATCCTGAACGTCTACCTGCAGAAGTACGACTTCCGTTTCGGGCGGGCCAAGGGAATCAATCCCTCGGAAATCATCGTCATGGGCGAGAAGAAGTCGGACAAGCTCGACTACCACATGGATCCGGGCCAGTGGGATGACATCGTCGAGGAATACCGTCACGGCCTGTATGTCGGCTCCAATTACCTGTTCCTGGACATCCACGTCGAGAGCCAGGTGCCCAAGATGGCCAAGAGACTGGCCCAGGCCGAACCGTGGGACCCGACGCCGGCCACCATGCCCACCAAGCCGCCCGGAGGAATCGACTAATCGTCCAGCAGCAGCCGTTTGTACCGTGGAAGGACCGCTTCCCAGGAAAAACGTTGCCGCACATCGTTGGTTGCGTTATCTACCAACGTGCTTCTCAGTGGGCCGTCCCGCAGGATGCGCCGGATCGCGCTCGCCAGGGCCTCCGGGTTGCGCGCCGGCGCCAGCAGGCCGTTGAATCCGTCCCTCACCACGTCACGGATTCCCGGCACGTCGGTACCGACCACCGGCACGCCCGCGGCCATGGCCTCGATCAGCACCAGGCCGAAACCTTCGGCCTCGGATGGCAGGACCAGCACGTCCATCTGCGAAAAAGCCTGGCGAGCGTCGGCCACTGCGCCGTGGAGCGTGACCCGGCCGCCCAGGCCCAGCTGACGCACGCGGGCCTCGATGGCGTGTCGATCGGGACCATCGCCGAAAATGTGGAGGTGGACTCCCTCCAATCGCCCCACCGCGTCAACCAGGTCAGCCACGCGCTTCACAGGGTCGAGCCGCCCGAGAAAGCCGACCGATGTTGGCGATAAGCGCCCGGGGACAGCCCCGGAGCGATCCCCCGCGGCGTCCACCGCGTTTGGGATCACAACGATCTTGTCGCGGCGGATTCCAGACCACTCGACGGCCGCGGCCGCGACCGAATCGGAAGGCACGACGATCTTCCAGGCCCAGTGCTCGACGGCACCCTGGACCCACCAGTGCCAACACGGCCACGGTTGCGTCGTCTGGATCGACTGGATGTACCGCACCCCGTCGTTCATCATTGCGGTGGCCGCAGCTGCCGCATTTGCATGGACCAGGAAACTCAACACGGTCTGCACGCGATGATCGCCAATCAGCCTGCTTAGCCGCCCAATCACGCGCCAATCAAAAATGCCCCCGGCATGGAGCGCCGTCACCTCGATCCCCGCCTCCTGAATCTGCCGGGCCACCGGCCCGAATCCCCCCAGGCACGCGGCCTCAACGCTCGCGCCGCCGCGGCAAAGCCGCACCGCCAGTTCGCGCACCACGGCGGGCGTGCCGCCAAGCTCAAGGTCAGTCACCAGCAGTAGAATCCGTGCCACGCCGGTCAGTGTAGCCGAATGCCGCTCCCGGGCCATCCCCCGCGTTTCCGGGAACCGGCGGTTCTCACCCCGTCAACTGGTGCTCCAGATGCGTGAGCTGCTCGATGATGCGCGAGTCGGTCGAGCAATCCTCCGTCACCGTCCGCACCGCGTGGAGAACCGTCGTGTGATCGCGTCCGCCGAAGTAGCCGCCGATCTCCTCCAGCGAGTACTCCGTGTGCTTGCGCGCCAGGTACATGCACACCTGGCGGGGAAAGGCGATGCTCTTGTGACGTTTCTTTCCCTGGAGATCCGACAGGCGCACGTTGTAGTACTTGGTCACCACGTCGAAGATCTGCTGGATCGTGATCCGCTTCTGCTCCGGCGTCACCGCCTCGCCCAGCGCCGCCTTCGCAAGTTCAATGTCGATCCGTCCCGCCGCCAGCATCGACATGCCCTGTATCCGGGTGATGGCCCCTTCCAGCTCGCGCGTGTTGCTTTCGATCTTCGCCGCCACGTAGCAGAGCACGTCATCGGGCAGGCTCATGCCGCGCATCCGGGCCTTCTTCTGAAGGATCGCCATGCGCGTTTCGTAGCACGGCTTGTCGATCCGCGCCACCAGGCCCCAGTTGAAGCGGCTGACCAGCCGCTCCTCCAGTTCGGGAATCTCGCTGGGCGGGCAATCGGCGCTGAGGATGATCTGCTTGTGCCCCTGGTAGAGGGTGTTGAAGGTGTGGAAGAACTCCTCCTGCGTGCGATCGCGGCCGGCCAGGAAATGGATGTCGTCGATGACCAGCATGTCCACGTGGCGGTAGCGATACCGGAACTGGTTCATGTCGCCGGTCTCGATGGCATTGATGAACTGGTTGATGAAACTGTCGCAGGACAGGTAGAGGATTCGGGCGTTGCCGTTGCGATCCAGCACGTGCTGGCAGACCGCCTGCAGCAGGTGGGTCTTGCCCAGCCCCACGCCGCCGTGAATGAACAGCGGATTGTACGCCTTGCCGGGCGCGTCCGCGACCGCGACACAGGCCGCGTGCGGCAATCGATTGCAGGGGCCGGTGACGAAATTCTCGAACGTGTAATCCGGGTTCAGCGGCAGCGGCAGATCGCCTTCGTTGAACACGCCGCCCGTCGGCATGTTCTCGCAATGAAAGCTCACGGTCACCAGGCGGCCCGTGATCGCCTGCGCCGCGTGGGTGAACGGCTGGGCACACTGCGCCTGGCAGAAATTCAGTTGCGCCCCCGACTGCACCACCACCTGGATCATCCCGTTGGGAAGCTGCCGCGGCGACATCTGATCGAACCAGACCCGGTTGAGTCCCGGGTTCTGGGTCCGAACCATCGCCAGGATCTGTCTCCAGATTCCCGGGTCCAGTGCGATCGGCTCTGCGGTGCGACGAGAGGTCGTCTCGCGCGGCGACGGCGAATGGGTCGTTAGCATGTCAGCCTTCAATTCAGTCGGAGGCGGAACTGCTCGCGGGGCGATCGCAGTTCCCGGATGTGTTCCTTCTTCCCGTTTCCAACCGTATAAGTCAGCAATCCAACCACAACGCCACGAAACACAAACCGGACGATCGTTCAAACATCATCGAGTGCCCTGGTGAATGCGCACACCTTAGCCATTTTTCCCGCCGCGCCAAGAAGCGTTTTTTCAAACGACAGGCGATCCTATGCGCCCGTCCCGCGCGGCCGCGCGAGTTTCAATTCCAGCATCACTTTCTGCAGATCGCTCCAGACTGCCCCTCGTACCTCCGGCGTATACACACGCAATATGTAGGAGGGGTGGAACGTCGGCATCACCCTGATTCCGCGATACTCATGCCATTGCCCGCGCATCCGCCCCATGCTCTGGCTGGACCCTGTGATCAATCGCGTCGCCGGCAATCCCAGCGTCACGATCACTCTGGGCCGGATGATTTCCAGCTGCCGCTCCAGGAAGGGCGTGCAGGCCTCGGTTTCATCCGGCGCCGGCGCGCGGTTCTGCGGCGGGCGACACTTGACCACGTTGCAGATGTAAACCTGTTCGCGCCGCAAACCCATCGCCGCGATCATCTCGTCAAGCTTCTTCCCCGCGCGACCGACAAACGGCCTGCCCTGCAGGTCCTCCGTCTCGCCGGGCCCCTCGCCTACAAACACCAGTTCCGCATCGGGATCGCCCTCGCCGAACACCGTGTGCGTGCGAGTCTCGCACAGGCGGCAGCGGCGACATCCTTTCACCTGCCGATCATCCAGTTCATGCAGCAGGCGAACCTTCTGATCCCGATCGAGCGGCGGACCGGTCATCGGCCGCGATTGCGGCGGCAGCAGCAACTGCTCCGGCGGAGCCTCGACCACGGGCGGCGGAGCCTGGCCCGCCGATCGGTCGACCGCCGGGCTGGCCGACTGGACCTGCGCCGACCCGCGCGTTTCCGGCAGACGAACCGGAATCGCCTCCAGCCCGAACACCCGCTCGCCGCGCAGCGCCAGTCGCAATCGAGATCTGATGACCTGATCCATAGGGCCCGCAATCGTAGGAGCCTCGCAGCCGCGCGCCAACACCGAACGAAAGTTCCCCCTGCAAAGATCCTGGCCGGCTGTGTTCGGCGGCCACCTTCGCCTTTTCAACCCGTCGCTTTTTCGCTTCCCGCGACTATGATCCCAGAAGAAGAGCGAGGTACACCATGGCCGACAAACGAGACTATCTCAGGCAACCGATCGAGCATTTTGACATCACCCGCCACAACGTGGTGCCCCTGGTCGAGGCGATGCGGCACATGGCCTTCTCGGCACGCGATCTTCACCGCGCGGCCGACATTTACGACCGCATGCTCCGCGACGAGGACTGCGGCATCATCCTCTGCCTGGCCGGCTCCCTGATCAGCGCGGGGCTCAAGAAAGTCTTTGCTGACCTGGTTCGCCACAACATGGTCGATGCCATCGTCTCCACCGGCGCCAATTTGATTGACCAGGATTTCTTCGAGGCGCTGGGTTTTCGCCACTGGATCGCCGAGGATCGCTTCCGCAGCGGCATGTACGATGGGGAGCTGCGGGAACTGATGATCGACCGCATCTATGACACCTTCATCGACGAAGAGGAACTCCGCGTCTGTGACGAGGTCACTCGACGGATCTTTGACGAACTCGAACCGCGTCCCTACAGTTCGCGCGAACTGCTTCGCGAGTTCGGCGCTTATCTCGATCGCGATGGCAACCTCAAGGCCGCCGACAGCATCATCCACGAGGCCTACAGGAAGGACGTGCCCATCTTCGTCCCGGCTTTCTCGGACTGCTCGGCCGGATTCGGAATCGTCGCCCACCAGCACCAGCGACAGGGAGCCGGCCAGCCATATGTCTCGTTCGACTCCGGCAAGGACTTCTACGAGCTGACGCAATTGAAGCTCAAGAGCAGGCAGACGGGCCTTTTCATGATCGGAGGCGGCGTGCCGAAGAACTTCGCCCAGGACATTGTCGTGGCGGCCGAGATCCTGACCGACGAGGATGCGCCGATGCATAAGTACGCCATCCAGGTGACCGTCGCCGACGTCCGTGACGGCGCGCTGTCCAGTTCCACCCTGAAGGAAGCATCAAGCTGGGGCAAGGTGGATACCGTCTACGAACAGATGGTCTACAGCGAGGCGACACTCGCCGTGCCGCTGATCGCAGGCTATGCCTGGCACAAGGGCGCATGGAAGACACGGGCGGAGCGCCGCTGCTCGCGGCTCCTGGAGCCCTCCCCTGTCACGTGAGATTCGGCCATCGGCAGCCGCCCGACAGATGATTGATGCGGTTGACAGTCCCATCGACGCCGCGCGGTGAATGTCCAAGCCGTCTTTCTCGCGGCAACTTCCTCCCGCAGGAAGGGCTTTTGCTGCCCGATCGCGCATTTGCCGCCCCCCTGCTGTATAAATGGGGTATTACGAGAATTCCTTATGCCCGACGAACCCGCTCGATCATTGCGCAGACACCGGCGGCCAAACCCGCGATTCAACTACCGTGCCATGAGCCACGAAGCGGCCCACGCCGACACATCCTGCTGCCAGCAGCCCATCCCGGAGCATCCCCTGATTCCGCGTGCTGCGCCGCAACTGATCACGTCGCCCGATGAGCTGGCGGAACTGATCGGGCATCTGCGTGACGCCGGGCGATTCGCCTACGACAGCGAGTTCATCGGCGAGGCCAGCTTCCTGCCCAGGCTGTGCCTGATCCAGGTGGCGACCGCGCACCGCATCAGCCTCATCGACACACTGGCGCGACTGGACCTGTCCCCGTTCTGGAACCTGGTCGCCGATCGGGACATCGAGAAAATCGTTCACGCCGGCCAGCAGGACCTGGAACCGGTTTATCGCCTGATCGGCCGACCTGCCGCCAATATCCTCGATGTTCAGATCGCCGCGGGATTCGTGGGGCTGGCATACCCGGTGGGGCTCTCCAAGCTCGTGAAGGAATTCGTCGGGGTTCATCTGGGCAAGGGCTTCACCTTTACACATTGGGACAGGCGCCCCCTCAGTCCCGTGCAGCTTCGCTATGCGGCCGACGATGTGCGCTATCTGCCGGCTCTGCATGATGCTCTGCTTGGGCGGCTGGATGAACTGGGGCACACCGGCTGGGCGCGGGAGGAATCCGAGGCCCTGTGCGATCCGGCCCTCTACCAGCTCGACGCGACGCGCGAGTGCCTGCGCATCCGCGGCGCCGGCTCGCTGGCACAGCGGAATCTGGCGGTTCTCCGCGAGCTGGTCATCTGGCGTCACCAGGCCGCCCAGCGACACGATGCCCCGGCTCGCGGCTACCTGAAGGACCAGGTTCTGGTCGATCTGGCCGACGCTCTGCCCACTTCGCGGCAACGACTGGCGAGAATCGCGGGACTGCCGCGTCCCGTTGAGGAGCAAGAGGCGGACCACATCCTGGCCGCGGTGACGCGCGGCATGGCGGCGTCCGCCGAAGACCTGCCTGTCATTGAGCAGAACGAGGAGAGCCCGGCGGAACGGTTCGCGATCGAGTCGCTCCTCAGCGCCATTCAGGCCTACTGCGCGGGGCGATCCGTCGATCCGGCGTTGGTCACAAGCCGTCACGAGGTGGCGCGGCTCTATCGCCACCTGCGGGAGCACACGTCCTTGCCGCAGGATCACCGACTGCTGCGCGGCTGGCGCGCCCAACTGGTCGGCCGCCTCCTGGCCGACATGTTCCGTGGAGAGGGAGCCGTGCGGCTCTCCTGGCCAAATGGAGTGCTGAGAAGCGAGAGGCTGAACCACTGATAAAGATGGACCTCGCCCCGGCATGTGCCCCGGTCCTTTCTCCCTTCATTGCTGCCGCAAGCGGCGTTAGAATCCCCCTGACTTAACTGGAGCAGCACGTGTCCAACACCTTCGGCAACCTGATCAACGGCCAGTGGATTCCCTCGATCACCGGCAACACTTTCGACGTCCAGAATCCCGCTCGCAAGGACGAGATCGTCAGCACGTTTCCGGCCTCCAGCGCCCAGGACGTCAAGCAGGCTATTGACGCCGCCGAGGCGGCATTTCCCGCATGGTCCAGACTCACCCCTCACCGCCGTGGCACATACCTCGCCAGGGCCGCCCAGCTTCTGGCACAGCGTCGCGACCAGGCCGCCACCACCCTTGTCCGCGAAGAGGGCAAGCCCATCACCGAAGCTCGCGGCGAGGTTGATCGTTCCATTGCCCTGCTGGAGTTTTACGCCGGCCAGGCGTCGCTGCTGGGCGGGCAGACGTTCCCATCGGCAATGGACGGGAGATTCCTCTATACCGTTCGAGCGCCGCTTGGCATCGTCGCCCTCATCACCCCCTGGAATTTCCCCAGCGCCATCCCGGTCTGGAAACTCGCCCCGGCGCTTCTCTGCGGAAACACTGTTGTGCTCAAGCCCGCGTCGCTGGCACCCACCTCCGCCGCCATCGTCGCCCAGTGCCTGGTCGAGGCCGGCTTGCCTGCCGGCGTCCTGAACCTGGTCACCGGCGGCGGGCGGGATGTCGGCGATCCGCTCATCAACGATCCCCGCATCCGCGCCATTTCCTTCACCGGCTCCTACGAGATCGGCCGGTCCATTATCCGGCGCACCGCCGATCGCCTCATTCGCGTGGGACTGGAGATGGGCGGTAAGAATCCCCACATCGTCATGGACGACGCCGATCTGGATCGAGCCGTCAATGACATTGTCATCGGCGCGTTCTGGTCCTCGGGCCACAAGTGCACCGCGTGCTCCCGGGCAATCGTTCTTGAATCCGTGTGTGACGCTTTTGTCGCCAGGCTCCTGAAGCGCGTGGCGGACATCAGGGTCGGCGACCCCCTGCTGCCCGAAACGCAGGTTGGCCCGGTCATTGATGAAAAGCAACTGGCCTCGATCCTCCAGTATATTCAGATCGGCCAGAGTGAAGGGGCCAGGCTTGCCGCCGGCGGAAAGCGGCTCGCCGGCGGAATCTATGACGCCGGCCACTTTATCTCTCCGGCCGTCTTTACCGATGTCACCCCGACCATGCGCATCGCCCGCGAGGAGATCTTCGGCCCGGTGCTGGCCGTCATGAAGGCCAGGAACCTCGATGAAGCGGTGGGCATTGCCAACGACGTGGACTTTGGTCTGTCGGCCGGCATCGCCACGCGATCCATCGCGACGGCAATGGACTTCGTTCGCCGCATCGACGCCGGCGTTATTCACGTCAACAATCCCACGGCAGGCCTTGAATACCAGCTTCCCTTCGGCGGCTGCAAGGCTTCCAGCAGCGGCTACCGTGAGATGGGGACCACGGCCCTGGACTTCTATTCGCTGGTCAAAACGGTGTACGTCGATGGCTAAGCCGACCGCTCCCATTCATCTGGCCGGTCCCCGGCCAGACAAGCCCAGGATCTACAACCGCCCCTGGCATCTGGATGCCGACGACCGGCGCCACCACGGCAAGAGACGATGGGATGTGGCCCTTCTCGAATCGCTGCTGGCGGCCGCGGCTCGAATCGAATCGCTCTACCCGCCGGATTTCTCGGCCCGAAACGTGATCCGCCTCCGCGCCGCGGGAATTGCCCGGCCGGTGGCAACGATTTCAACCGCGTCGGGCACGTCATTGAAGGCGACGATCGGGAAACGCAAGGTGCCGCTGAACACCCCCGCCGACGTCAGGCGGTGTGTGCTGCTGTTGGCCAAAGTCACGTCTGCGGCTCCCGGGCCACGATCAGCACCGCGCCCAGAATGACGGCGCCGCCCAGAGCGGTCGTGAGCGT
>Ga0073932_1006559_pt1 | contig 11839 bp, 6 predicted proteins | sample DewCreD2012metaG_FD_76967 | JGI IMG/M metagenome (GOLD analysis project Ga0073932, IMG submission 76967) | Hot spring sediment bacterial and archeal communities from British Columbia, Canada, to study Microbial Dark Matter (Phase II) - Dewar... ... | reverse complement strand
ATTATTTTCCCAGAAGAGCATCTTCAGCTCGCGTAAATACTGCTCTTGAAGATCCAACAAACCCTCTAAAAATTAGCTTTTCAAATATACTAATAAAACAGAAATATCAGAAGGAGTTACTCCGGAGATTCTGGAGGCTTGTCCAATTGATCTCGGTTTTACTTTCATTAATTTTTCTCTACCCTCAGTAGAAATAGACTTTAAATTAGAGTAATTAAAATTATAAGGTATTAAAACGTCTTCTAATCTATTCATCTTTTCAATTAACTCCATCTGACGCTGAATATAACCACTATATTTTATTTCGATTTCAACTTGCTCTAAAACTTTATTATTGGAAATTATTTCCTTTGTTAGTTCATTATTACCGTTATTAGATAGTTCTAGCAATTTTTGTAAAGACGTCTCAGGTCGTCTTAATAATTTTTCAATTGTTTCACTACTTTCTATCGGATTCGTTTCGATTGTTGAGAGATAAGAATTAACTTCCGAAGGACTTAACTTAGCTTTTGACAAATAATCTTTTGTTTTTGTTATAAGCAGTTCACGTTTTATTAGGTCATTATACATCTCTTTTGGAATCAATCCAAACTCTACACCATATTTCATTAATCTTCTATCGGCATTATCTTGCCTCAGTACAAGTCGATGTTCGGCTCGAGAAGTAAACATCCTATATGGTTCATTAGTTGATTTTCCAACCAGGTCGTCAATTAGAACTCCTATGTAGGATTCGCTTCTTTTTAATACAAATTCTTTTCTTTTTTGAATTTTTAGTGCGGCGTTGATTCCCGCAACAATCCCCTGTCCGGCAGCTTCTTCATATCCAGACGTACCATTTATCTGCCCGGCAAAATATAATCCCTCTATTAATTTTGTTTCTAAGGTTAAATCCACCTGATACGGTGGAAAATAATCGTATTCTACCGCATATCCTGGTCGAACCATTTCAACTTCTTCTAAACCTTTAATTTTTCTCAAAGCTTCATATTGTATATCTGCTGGAAGTGAAGTAGAGAATCCATTAATATATATCAGGTCAGAATCCAATCCTTCCGGTTCTAAAAAAAGTTGATGTCTTTCTTTATCAGAAAAGCGATTAATCTTATCTTCTATTGATGGACAATACCTTGGTCCAACGCCACTTATCAATCCAGTGAACATCGGAGAGCGATCAAATCCCTTTTTTAAAATCTTATGAACAGTAGCATCTGTATAAGTTATATGACAACTCAGTTGTGGTAGATAAGGAAATTCTGAAACCGGGGTTCTCATTGAAAATGGTTGTGGTGGATTATCACCGGGCTGTTCTTCTAAAACATCCCAATTTATAGTATCCTTTCTTAGACGAGGTGGTGTTCCGGTTTTAAGCCTTCCAACCTCAAAACCCATTCTAGTTAATGATTCTGTCAAACCGATTGCTGGGGGTTCCCCAAATCTACCACCTTTTGTTGAATTTAATCCAGTGTGCATTAAGCCATTTAGAAACGTTCCAGAGCATACTATTAACGCTTTTGATTTTATTTCTAATCCTTTAGCGGTTTTTACCCCGACGATTTTTTTTCCTTCTTCAATAGCTTCATTTATCGAGTCTTCAATAATAGATATATTATTAGTTGCAGTAACTATCCTTGACGCAACCTCCGAATAAATTTTTCTATCGTTTTGACTTCTACCTGCCCAAACGGCGGGACCTTTAGATTTATTGAGAGTTCTGAATTGAATCCCGGATTGATCTGCTATAATACCCATTACTCCACCTAAAGCATCAATTTCGTGCACTAAATGACCTTTGGCGCTACCACCTATGGCCGGATTACACGACATTCTTCCAAATGCGGATTTATCCATTGTCACAATAGCTACAGTACACCCCATACGAGCTGCGGCAACGGCAGCTTCTATTCCGGCGTGTCCACCTCCAACGACTATAATATCATATTCTAACATACCGAACTCTCTGTTTCACATGAAACATTTATCATTTGTTAAAAAATTCCCAAAACGGATTAATCGAAAATTTGCCAATTATGGCTTTCTTATGTTTCATATGAAACATTTATTTACCAATACAAAATTTGGAAAAAATATTGTTCAGGATATCATCTGAAGTCACTTTCCCAATAATCTCGCCTAATGCATTTTCAGCATTTCTTAAGTCAACTGCAATAAATTCTCCGGTAAGTCTGTTTTGAATTGAGTTTTTCGCTGATATTAAATGCATTTTGGCTTTTTGTAAAGAATCATAATGTCTAATATTAGAAACAATAGCAGATTTTTCAGAATAAGTTTTAGTTCCAAGAGCCTTTTTTTTCATGGCATCAAAAAGTAAACTCATTCCCTCCCCTGTTTTGGCTGAGATTCTGACATCAAATCTATGGTCATTTGTGTCAGAGATATCAATTTTATTTGCCACTGTGAGTATTCGTTCTTTATCAGTTAATTCTTGTAACTCAGAGAGAAGATCTTCGCTCAATCCAACAGTAGAATCATTAAGAAACAGGACTATATCGGCGTTTTGGACTACTTCTCGACTTCTATTTACTCCTTCAATTTCAATAACATCATAGCTTTTACGAATACCAGCAGTATCAAATAATCTGAAAAGTATTCCATCAATCGTTAATTCTTCTCTTATTATATCCCTTGTTGTTCCCGGGATTTCACTTACTATAGCACGAGCCTCTTTCAAAAGGTAATTCAAAAGAGATGACTTACCAACATTTGGTTTTCCGACCAATGCAACGTTCACACCATCTTTTATTATTCGTCCAAATGAATAACTTGAAAGAAGCTGATCAATTTCTGATTCTATTATATTTATATTAGTTAAAATTTCGTCAAGGGACATAAATTCTATATCTTCTTCTGCAAAGTCCAACTCCAGTTCAATTAATGAGGATGTATTTACAAGCAATTCTCTAAGCTGGTCCACCTTTTTGGAAAGGATCCCATCAAGTTGGTTTCGCGCACCTCTTAAAGACGCCTCTGTGTTCGAATTAATTATGTCTGCAACAGCTTCCGCTTGAGCAAGATCTAAACGACCATTAAGAAAAGCACGCTTTGTAAATTCGCCGGGCTCTGCTAATCTTATATTTTTTTCTAACAATAAAGAGATTATCTTTTGAACAATAATAGGGCTTCCATGAGTGCTTATTTCAACAGAGTCTTCGCCGGTATATGAATTTGGAAGTCGAAAGACAGAGACCAGTACATCGTCTATCAATTCATTTTGCGAATCAATTATTTTTCCATAATGGATAGTGTGTGTTGAAACATCTTTGAGTGGTTTTTTCCCAAAAAAAATTTTGTCAACGGAATCAATACTATCCGGACCGCTAACACGTATAACAGAAATCGCACCAATACCCGGTGGTGTTGCTAATGCAACAATAGTATCTTCATTTTGTGATAATAATTCTGTCATATCATTTTAAATTGAGTTGGTAAAATTATTATAAATGAATTTGTGTAACAAGAAACCACACAAAATATTTACGATATATTATATTTTAACTTATAATATTATATTTTTTATAATTATTATTTATTGTGAAACTTTTGGTGAATTTGTTTTGTATGAGTGCTAATTTAACAATTGAATTATTGGGTGAGGAATTATGGCCTTTAACTTTAATAAGTTTACAGTAAAAGCACAAGAGACAATTCAAAACGCAATTGAGATAGCGCAGAATTATAACAATCAAATAGTTGAACCGGAACATTTACTCGCGGCAATACTACAAGACGAATCGAATGTAGCTTACTCCATAATCCAAAAAGCTGGAAGCAATATAAATCAAATGAAAATAAAAATCGCTGAACTTTTGGAAAGATTGCCCAAAGTAACTGGGGCTGGAATTGGTAATCAACAATTGTCTGTTAACACCGCAAAAGTTTTTGATATTGCCGTTGCTGAGGCAAAAAATCTTAAGGATGAATATGTATCAAATGAACATATTCTTATCGCACTAAGTGAAGATAAAACAGCAGCAGGAAAATTATTAATTGATAATGGAATAAATAAAAATATTATTCTTGCAGCATTAAAAGATATTCGTGGTACACAAAGAATCACATCTCAAAATCCGGAAGATACTTATCAAGCCCTAAAAAAGTATGGACGCGATTTAAACGAACTTGCAAAGTCAAATAAACTCGATCCTGTAATTGGTCGTGACGAGGAGATCAGAAGAGTTCTTCAAGTTTTATCGCGTAGGACAAAAAATAATCCGGTGTTGATAGGAGAACCCGGTGTTGGTAAAACTGCTATTGCTGAAGGTATTGCGCATAGAATTGTTGCCGGTGATGTTCCCGAAACATTGAAGACTAAAAGAATTATCGCACTGGATATGGGGGCTCTGGTGGCTGGTACACAATTTAGAGGTCAATTCGAAGAACGTGTAAAAGCCGTTGTCAAGGAGGTTCAACAATCACAAGGGGAGATTATTTTATTTATCGATGAGCTCCATTTATTAGTTGGCGCCGGTAAAACGGAGGGGGCAATGGATGCCGCTAATATTTTGAAACCGGCACTTGCGCGTGGCGAACTTCATGCAATTGGTGCAACAACATTAGATGAATACAGAAAATATATAGAGAAAGATGCCGCATTGGAAAGAAGATTCCAACCTGTTTTAGTTAGTGAACCAACAGAAGAGGATTCGATTTCTATATTACGAGGACTAAAAGAAAGATATGAAGTTCATCATGGCGTTAGAATCACTGACGGCGCAATTGTAGCAGCCGTACAACTTTCTAACCGATATATAACAGATCGTTTTTTACCTGACAAAGCTATTGACCTTATAGATGAATCGGCTTCAAAGTTAAGAATCGAAATTGATTCAATGCCCGAAGAACTTGACGCAATCGAACGAAAAGTAAAACAACTTGAAATTGAAAGAGAAGCACTGAAAAGAGAAAAAGATTCTGATTCTGCATCTCGGTTAGAAGACCTTCAAAAAGAATTGAGCGAATTACAAGAAGAACGGAACAGACTAAAAAGTCATTGGCAATTAGAAAAAGAAAAAATTCAATCAATCCGTTCTATGAAAAGCGAAATAGAAAAAGCAAAAGCCGAAGCTGATCGATATGAAAGAGAAGGTAATTTTGGAAAAGTTGCAGAAATCAGGTACGGATTAATTAATGAACTCGAAAAAAGATTAAAGAAAGAGACCGAAGAACTGGCAATGATTCAAAAGAATAATAAAATGCTTAAGGAAGAAGTCGATGCTGAAGATGTGGCAGAGGTAGTTGCTAAGTGGACCGGTATACCAGTTACTAAAATGTTAGAAAGTGAAAGAAGCAAGCTTTTAAGACTGGAAGATGAGCTTCATAAAAGGGTTGTTGGACAGGAAGATGCCGTTGCTGCAGTCGCAAATGCTATTAGAAGATCTCGTGCCGGATTGCAAGATGCAAACAGACCTATTGGCTCGTTCATTTTTATTGGAACTACTGGTGTTGGAAAAACAGAACTAGCACGAGCGCTTGCAGAATTTTTGTTTAATGATGAACACGCTATGATTAGAATAGATATGAGTGAGTATATGGAAAAGTTTTCTGTTTCTCGTTTAATTGGAGCTCCTCCCGGATATGTAGGTTACGATGAAGGTGGTCAATTAACAGAAGCAGTTAGAAGACGTCCATATTCGGTTGTTTTATTAGACGAAATCGAAAAAGCTCATCCTGATGTTTTCAATATATTGCTTCAGGTCTTGGATGACGGAAGGTTAACTGATAACCAGGGTAGAACGGTTGATTTCAAAAATACTATTGTTATTATGACATCTAACCTTGGTTCTCATCTTATTCAAGAAAAGCTTTCTGTAATTGATGAAAATAATTTTGATAATATCATGGGAGAGCTCAGAATAGTTCTTACTGATTTGTTAAGAAAAACAATACGACCCGAATTCTTAAACAGAATAGATGAAATAGTTCTTTTTAAACCACTCTTAAGAAAAGAAATTGAACAGATTATAGATTTACAGCTACAGCGTGTTGGAAAACTTTTAGCCGAGAAGGGATTAATGCTCGAAGTAGAAGAGGACGTAAAGGACTTTCTTATGCAACATGGTTATGATGTAACATATGGCGCCAGACCACTTAAAAGAACAATTCAGAGATATTTGATAAATCCACTGTCTGCTGAGTTGTTGATGAATAAATTTGAAAGCGGAGATACAATTGTTGTAAGATACCCCGGTGCAGGAAGTTTGGTATTTGAAAAGAGAGTATAATAAAAAATTTCTGTGCACGATTTTTATATAACTATTTCAAAAGATATATCTTAATTGATATTTTACAAGTATCGATTTTTAAATTGTGACAAGGAGAAAAAAATGCACGAAAAAAGTCAGATATTACTAAACAAAGCAATTGCAGATGAATTGCACGCAGTTCATCAGTATATGTACTTTCATTTCCATTGTGATGATCAAGGTTATGATCTTCTTGCGAATCTATTTAAGAAAACAGCAATAGAAGAGATGATGCACATTGAAAAATTAGCAGAACGAGTATTATTCTTAAAAGGGGAAGTAGAAATGGTTGCCGCTTACCCGGTTGAAAAAATTCACGATGTAAAAGAAATGCTTAAAAAAGCCGCTCAGATGGAACAAGAAAGTGCAAAAGAATACAATGTATGGGCAAATGAATGTTCAGCGAATGCAGATTCTGTATCCAAACAATTGTTTGAATCATTGGTTGCGGATGAAGAGCGACACTTCGATCAATTCGATATAGAATCAGAAAATCTTGAAAAGTTTGGAGACCGCTACCTTGCATTACAATCGATTGAAAGAAGCAAAGCCCTCGGATCATCAACCGGACAAACCGCTGAGTAGTAAAACATTTATTTTATAGAGCGGACATTGATTTAAAATGTCCGCTTCCTTTAATTCCCATTAGAATTTTATTTTATCAACTCCATTTTATTCTCACTAATTAACCATATCTTTGAGTAACTATTATTAAAGGATTTGTAATGATTACTTTCGAAGAAATGGGGATTAGCAAAAATGTTATTGATGCCGTCAAAGAAATTGGCTTTGATAACCCGATGCCAATCCAAGCCAAAGTTATTCCACACTTAATGAAAGATGATTTTGAAGACCTTATAGCTTTAGCGCAAACCGGAACCGGTAAAACAGCCGCTTATGGAATACCGATAATTGAGAAAACCAATCCATTTTTAAATAAAATTCAATCTTTAATTTTGAGTCCAACACGTGAATTATGTCTTCAGATTTCTGACGACCTTGCCAGTTTTGCCAAATATAATCCACAAATTAAAATCGCTGCAGTATTTGGCGGTTCAAGCATCGAACGACAAATAGAGAAAATCCAAAAAGGTGTTCATATTATTTCTGCAACACCGGGCAGATTGGTTGATTTAATCAACAGAAAAATTGTTAATCTGGATTCATTAAAAATTCTGGTTCTGGACGAAGCCGATGAAATGTTAAGCATGGGATTTCGAGATGATCTTAAATTAATTCTTGAAAAAACACCAAAACAAAAAAATACTCTTCTGTTTTCAGCTACAATGCCTCTAGAAGTTGCTTCGATTGCAAAAAAATATATGAATAAACCTGTCGAAATTTCTATCGGCAAACGGAATGCGGGGGCAGAGAATGTTGAGCATATTTGTTACTTCGTTAATCATAAAGAGCGATATCTGGCTCTTAAAAGAATAGTTGATTACAATCCTGACATTTATGGAATAGTGTTTTGTAAAACAAGAAAAGAAACGCAAGAAGTTGCTGACCAACTGATGAAAGATGGTTATAATGCCGACGCTCTGCATGGAGATCTTTCACAGGCGCAGCGCGATTTAGTAATGAATAAATTCCGAATTAAACACCTTCAACTTCTTGTAGCAACCGATGTAGCCGCCCGCGGACTTGATGTAGAAAACCTAACCCACATTATCAATTATAACCTTCCAGAAGAATTAGAAATTTACACTCACCGTAGCGGTAGAACTGGACGCGCTGGAAGAAAGGGTATATCTATTGCAATTGTTGGACCAAAAGAAAAGAGTAAAATTCCACAAATTGAAAAACAATTGAACAAAAAATTTTCAATAATGCCGATTCCTTCGGGCAAAGAAATTTGCGAGAGACAACTTCTGCATTTGATTGACCGGGTTGAAAAAGTTGAAGTAGATTATTCACAAATCGATCCTCTTTTGCCGGACATTTTCAGAAAGCTTGAATGGCTTGATAGGGAAGAGCTTATTAAAAAATTTGTTTCTGTCGAGTTTAACCGGTTTTTAGACTATTATAAAAAAGCTGCTGATTTATTTTCTCCTCAGGAATACAAAAAGACAGGGAAAGAGAAAGGTGTTGCTTCGGGCTTTACCCGATTTTTCATTAACCTTGGAAGGACTGATGGTTTAAAACCGAATTCTCTAATGGGATTAATAAACGAATTCACCGGAATAAACGATATAGAAATTGGTAAGATTGAATTGCTTAAGAATTTTTCATTCTTCGAAGTAGATTCTGATTTTGCCGAAAATGTTATGAAATCTTTTAAAGATAAAACCTATAAAAAGAGAAATATTGTTCTTGAGGTTGCAACATCAAAGGGAAAACCCGAAACATCTTCAAAAAGGGATCGATTTAAAGATCGGGAAAAAACAAGGCAAAAAAGATCCGGATCGTTTCAGAAAAATAAATCTGGCAAAAACAACAACATAGATTTTAATAAAAAAGGGAAAAAAGAATTTAGCAGAAAAAGAAGGAGCGCTCGGAAATAATTTTCATCCCGATTTCTATTAATATTTAAAGTGCAGCAAGTAAAATTTTTTTATTGAGACTTTCTTTCTAATTAAACAATTCCTATTTTGACTTTCGGAAATTCCAATCCAGATATTTTTAGTTTTATGAATAGAAAATTTTAATTAAAGCTTGGCAATAATCAAAACGGGGAAAATGATTAAGAAAAATTTTTACTATTCATTCATCATATTATTTTTTTCCCAAGTTATAATTAGTGGTCAGTCGAAGGAACCTCTGAAACCAATTTTTACACAAACTCCACCGGTAATAGATGGACGTTTAGATGAAATTATTTGGAAATCAGTTCCGGCTATAAGTGAATTTAAAACTTTCACCCCAGATTTCGGAAAAGATTTATCAGAAAAAACCGTTGCATACATTACATATGATAAAGAAAATCTTTATTTCGCTTTTAAGTGTTACGATAGAGAACCAAATAAAATAAGAGCAAATATAACTTCAAGAGATAATATTAGATCAGAAGATTGGGTATGTATAAACTTAGATTCTTTTAATGATCAGCAAAGCTTGTATGCGCTTTATGTAAATCCATTAGGAATACAAGAAGATAGTAGATATACCGGAAACACTGAGGATATAAGTATAGACTTAGTCTGGTATAGCGCCGGTCAAATTGATTCTGATGGCTATACAGTTGAGATTAAACTTCCGCTTAAAAGTTTGCGTTATTCAAATACGAACCCGGTTCAGATGTCAATATTCCTAGAAAGAAGAATTAGCAGAACTTCTGAACAGGGAAGTTTTCCGGCAATGGATCCCGCTAAGGGTTATGCTTTCTTAACTCAGATGCAACCAATTTTTTATTATGATGTTGAACATTATTCTTTAATTGAATTTTTACCGGCAGTAACCTTTAGTGAAAAACTTCATAACAAAAACGGGAAATTAATTTCAGAGGAAGTTAATAGAGACCTAAGTTTAACATTGAAATATGGAATTACATCGGATTTAATTCTGGATGCAACTTATAATCCGGATTTCAGTCAAATTGAAGCAGATGCCGGTCAAATAGATATCAACTTAAGATATAGTTTATATTATCCTGAAAAACGTCCTTTCTTTTTAGAAGGAAGAGAAAATTTTGGAATTGCAGCTACAGCAATTAATGAGGTGGATCCTATCTATTCAATATTTCACACGAGAAATATTGTTAGCCCGATTACCGGAATTAAATTAGTCGGTAAGCTTAACGAAAAAAATACTGTTGCAACAATTTATTCTTATGATCAACAAACCAATATCTATACTAATGCTGAAGAAAAATATCATTTTCCAGTAATTAGGTACAAACATAATCTTGGCGACGATGGTTATATAGGTGGTGTTGTTGCATCTAAAGAAAGAGAAAATTATTTCAGCAGAATTGCCGGCTTGGATGGACAGATTAGGTTAACACAAGCAAGTAAAATAGAGTTTAACGGAATATTGTCTCAGTCAAAACTTCCTGTGTACGGAGATGTTATATATGGAAACACTTTTGGATTACGTTATAACTATGGTTCGCGAGATATTGATATGGATTATGCATTCAAGAATGTTTCGGAAGATTTTAGAGCTGATATGGGTTATATCAAACGAGCCGGAATCACAGCATTGTCGGCGTTAATAAAACCGAAATTCTATCCAAACGTTGAAACAATTCAAAGAATTGATGCCGAATTATTTTCTGCACAGACTAAAGATAATTTTTATAATAAATGGGAAACGAATAATTACATTGCCTCTACAATGTTCTTTTGGGGTAGTCTTAATCTCAGATTAAAGTATTCGTATTCAACGGAAATATTTCTTAACCAAAAATTTAAAACCGGCGGTTTAGGAGTAACATTTGGCGGACTAGTATCTAATGTATTAAACTTTGCAGTTATTTATAAAAAGATTAATTCTATCTATTATTCAAGCTCACCATTTCAAGGTAAAAGTAATATTATTCAAGCGATTGCAATTATTCAACCATCAGATAAAATTTCTACTCGTGTAGATTTTATATTTAGCGATTTCACCCGAGAAACCGATAACAAACTTTTATATGAATACCCAATTACACGCTTCCGGCTAACTTATCAAATGAATAAATATCTCTTCCTTAGAGGAATTGCCGAGTATAATAAATACAAGCGCCAAATTATTACAGATTTCCTTGCATCATTTACATACATCCCTGGAACCGTTCTTCATTTTGGCTATGGTTCCCTTTACGAAAAAACAGAATGGTCTAATAATACCTATTCACCATCTGATTCATTTCACGAAATGCGACGGGGATTTTTCTTTAAAGCTTCTTATTTGTGGAGGTTGTAACCTTTTTACAATATTTTTCAAAAGAATAGTCTTTGTCTCACTTTCATTACTAAACACTCTTTCATATTTTAGTCTCCCCAAATTTTTGGAATTTATGGCACGCAAAAATCGAAAGAACATCTATTATTATTTTTTATTAGCTATTTTTTTATTTATCTTTTTTCCAATCAATGCTCAACAAAAATCCACTAAAGCTGTAAAGATTAGTGAGTCGCCCACGATTGATGGTTTGTTGGATGAAAAAGTTTGGCAAACAAGTATTCCTGTAAGCGATTTTTTACAACAAGAACCAGTTCCGGGAAATAACCCATCACTAAAAACAGAATTCCGAATTATTTATGATAACGAAAACCTTTACATTGGTGTTATGTGTTACGATGATGAACCGGATAAAATAATTGCCCGGGAAATGAAATGGGACGGATTCATTAGTGCCGATGATAACATTAAATTAATCTTCGATACATTTAACGATGATCGTTCCGCATACTGGTTCGGAACAAATCCTCTTGGCGCGCAAAACGATGCATTGCTTACCGGATTTGAGATGAAGGATTTTAACGAGGATTGGAATGGAGTTTGGGAAGTAGAATGTGCTATACTCGAAAATGGATGGAGCGCCGAATTCAAATTTCCATTTTCTACTTTCAAATTTTATGATATCCGTGAACAGGTTTGGGGATTTAACATTCTCCGATCAATAAGAAGAAAAAACGAAGAAGTATTAT